>JADHED010000556.1_pt1 | contig 42672 bp, 40 predicted proteins | sample 8952041 | NCBI WGS metagenome assembly JADHED01 (sample SAMN16124423, study PRJNA663239) | bioreactor sludge metagenome | isolation source: sludge (control) | place: India:Bengaluru | collected 2018-09-08 | reverse complement strand
AGTTCAACCGACTAACCCGATGACCCCGCGATTGCGTTTATTGGTTGAATCCGCCGGATGATCAAATGGTATTCACCTCAGCATCGAACGCCACTGCGATCGGACACCCGATACCCGTATATCCGTTATCGGATGTTCGTAAGATATCAAGCATTGAATGGATCAAAGGGCGAGGAAGGTCAATAGGCTGCACGACCCGTTCACACCCAACAGGATGATCGCTACCGACCCGGCCACAGGAACGGATCATCCGGCTCGCTGCACTCCCCAGGACTTCACCAAAAGGAATGCTCCACGCGACATGCTGCGGCATTCACCGTCGGTTCCGGATGGACGACTTGGTCCGAAGCGGAATGATGACCCACCCGGATGATCACACCCGAAAAACGGAGCGCGGCCTTGTGGGCCGCGCTCCGCACTTGTGGTCCGATCGACCGGTCAACCAGCTGCGAGCAGGCGTTTCACTACCGCTGCTACCGCGCTTCCATCGGCCTTTCCCGCAAGGCGTCCATTCGCCTCCGCCATCACCTTACCCATGTGGCTCATGCCCGATGCACCCAGATCCGAGATCACCTCCCGGACAACGCTCACCACCTCAGCTTCGCTCAACCGAGCGGGCAGATACGCTTCGATCACCCCGGCCTGCACCTCCTCTTCGGCGGCCAGATCAGCCCTTCCCTGCTGATGGTAGATCGTGGCGCTCTCCACGCGCTGTTTGTACAACTTCTGTAGGATCTTCGCCCCGACCGCTTCATCCAACCCACCCTGACCACCTTCCTTGGTCAATTCGAGCAGGATGGCGCTCTTGATCGCGCGCAATGCGTTCAATCTGTCCCTTTCACGGGCAAGCATGGCGGCCTTGATATCGGCATCGATCCGTTGCTGAAGGTCCATGGTCTATCGTTTCTTGAGTAAGGCGCGGTTATGGCTCACCAAGGTCCACCGATCAATCCACGTTGTCGTGCAAGTAGGGGTTGTTCCGGCGCAGCTCCACACGGCGTTCGCCGTTCTCATCCGTTTCCTCGTTGAGCGTGTATCTGCTGACATTACTATCGGTGCTGTGCTTGCCTTCGTTCAGGGTGATGTTCCTGCGCACGTAGGCCGGTTCGCGTTCCAGGTCGTTCAATCCGCTCGGGGTGCGCAACCGCATATTGAGTTCACGCACCTGCGCCACACGTTGCTCCACACGATTCTGGTGCTCCGCAGGGGTCAAGCGTGCCTCGGCCACTTCACTACGAGCCTCTGGGGCGACATGTTCAGCCTTGGGCTGTTCCGGCGTGTTGTCATAGAGGGTGTACACGCGCTTCTCAGGCACCGCCGGCGTCGTGGGGTTCTGCTCTTTGGCCACCACCGGAGCAGCAGGCTGCTCCATCACCTTCGGCTGTGGCACGGGGAACCCGAGCGTGGGCTGTGCGGGTAGAGCCGTGTTGAGCTCCGGCGCGGGCGTGTTCACCGGCACCTCCGCCTTCACCTCCTTGAGATAGGGCTCCTGGATGGCTGGTTCCACCATGGTGGGTGGCGCCGCAGGAGCTGGTGGCGCGCTCTGTGAGACCGGATTCATGATCGGCTGGGTGATCATGGTGGGTCGGTCGGCATCCAAGGGGATCACGGTGCGGGTGTTCTTCTCCATGGCGATGTCACCGGTCTCCGGATTCAGTTGGAAGCCGGTGGCGATCACCGTAATCCGGATCTTATCACCCAGCGCGTCGTCCTTACCGTAGCCCCAGATGACATCCGCGGTGCTTCCCGCCGCATCCTGGATGTGATCGGTGATCTCCGACATCTCGTCCATGGAGATGGCACGTTCACCGTGGGTCACATTGAGCAACACGTACTTGGCGCCTTTGATATCGCTGTCGTTGAGCAGTGGTGAGGAAAGCGCTTCGTGAGCAGCACGCAGGGCACGGTCTTCACCTTCCGCCTCGGCCATTCCCATGATGGCCACACCGCTGCGGGTCATCACGGTACGCACGTCCTCGAAGTCCACGTTCACCTTACCGATCTTGTGGATGATCTCGGCGATGCCACGAGCGGCGGTGGACAACACATTGTCGGCATGTTCGAAGGCATTATCCAACGAAAGGTCGCCGTAGAGATCGCGCAGGCGATCATTGTTGATCACGAGCAGGGTGTCCACCGCATTACGCATCTCCTCGATGCCTGCAACGGCTTGGTTCTTCCGCTTGCGGCCTTCCCACTGGAATGGGCTGGTGACGATGCCTACGGTAAGGATGCCCATTTCACGGGCGATCTGGGCGATCACGGGCGCAGCGCCCGTGCCCGTACCACCACCCATTCCGGCGGTGATGAAGACCATCTTGGTACGTGTGCCCAGCAGCTCCTTGACCTCGTTGATGTTCTCCTGGACGGCCATGTTCCCACGCTCGGGAATGGAGCCTGCGCCGAGGCCTTCAGTAAGATCAATACCCAGCTGAAGCTTCACCGGCACCGAGCTCACGTCGAGGGCCTGGCGGTCGGTGTTGCAGATGATGAAGTCCACGCCCATGATCCCTTGGGCGTACATGTGGTTCACAGCGTTGCTGCCACCACCGCCCACACCGATCACTTTGATGATCGAGGCGAGCTCTTGGGGAAGGTCGAATTTCATGTCTTTGAGGATTGGAAGGTGAACGGAAGGGAGGTGCTCAATTCTCGTCGTCCTTGAGGATCTCGGACGCACTATTGATGATGTTGCTGAAGAAGCCGCTCAACGGGCCCTTGGAGTGGCCTTTCACCACCACTTTGGCATCCCGGTTGTTCGCCACTTCAAGGGCCTTCGGGCGGCGGCGTTCGAGATAGTCGAAGCCCTTCATCACCAGACCCACACCGGTGGCGTGCAAGGGGCTGGTCACGTCCTCCACGGCGCTCTTGGCGATGTGTTCATTGGGATAGCCGATGCGGGTGCTCATACCGGTCATCACCTCGACGAGATGCTTCAGGTGCTTCAGCTGCGCTCCGCCACCGGTCAGCACGATGCCCGCGATCAACTGCTTCTCGATACCGCTGTTCTTGATCTCGAAGTAGACGTGATCGAGGATCTCCTCCATTCGGCTTTGGATGATCTCAGCGAGGGTACGCAGGCTGATCTCCTTGGGGTCGCGTCCCCGGAGGCCCGGGATGCACACCACTTCATTCTCCTTGTTCTCGGAGGCGAGTGCGCTGCCGAACTTGGTCTTCAGCAGTTCCGCTTGTTCACGCATGATACCGCAACCCTGGCGGATATCCTCGGTGATCACATTGCCACCGAAGGGGATCACAGCGGTATGTCGGATGATGTTGTCGAAGAAGATGGCGATGTCGGTGGTGCCACCACCGATGTCCACCAGCACCACACCCGCCTCCTTCTCCTCATTGCTCAGCACCGCATCGGCGCTGGCCAGGGGCTCCAGGATCAACTCGGTCACATGCAGGTCCGCACGATGCACGCACTTGTAGATGTTGCGGGCCGCTGTCACCTGGCCACTGATGATGTGGAAATTGGCCTCCATCCGGATGCCGCTCATGCCGATCGGATCCCGGATGCCCTGCTCGCTATCCACGATGTACTCCTGCGGCAACACGTGGATGATCTCTTCGCCGGGTGGCATCATCAGGCGGTAGGTGTCGTCGATCAGTGCATCGATGTCGCTCTGGGTCACCTCTTGGTCGAGGCTCTCCCGCATCCTCATTCCACGGTGTTGCATGCTGCGGATGTGCTGGCCGGCGATGCCCACGTTCACCGTGCTGATGTCCACACCGGCGTTGTCGCCCGCTTCGCGCACGGCGGCCTTGATACTCTCCACGGTCTTTTGGATGTTGGCCACCACGCCCCGGCTAACACCGTCGCTCTTGGCCTTGCCCATACCGAGGATCTCGATCTTTCCTTGCTCGTTCTTGCGCCCGATGATGCAGGCGATCTTCGTCGTTCCGATATCGAGTCCGGCGACGATATCTTGGTTGTGGTCCATGGTTTTCGTGGAGTATTAGGGCGTTGTTCGTTTGGTGCACACGATCTGGTCGGCAAAACGGAGGTCGATCCGCCCATAGCGCCGCCAGTCGGCCTTGGGAATACCTTTTTCGTAGAAGATGCGGAGCTTGCCGAAGCGTTCGGCCAAGGCACTGCCATCGCCGAGGAGCACACGTGAAGGGCCGATACGCGGGATCAGTTCGAACTCCCCTTGAGGAGTTACCACCACCTGATCGATAAGGGCGCACCACAGCGGATCCTCGTTGATGAACATGGCCAGGCGATGGATATCGTCCGAGCGGCACGCACGCTGCAGGCTGTCGGTGGCGTACACGGAGTACACGCCATGGGTGGCACCCGGCTCATTCAACTGACCGGTCACCACGAGGACCCTGGCGGTATAGGACGGACTCAAGGGCATGGTCCACCCCTCCTTGTCGATGTAGAAACCATCGCCATCCATGTTGTAGACACGTACCACGGGTACACGAGGCTGAACACGCGCATGCAACTTGCCATCCAACGTGTGATATACCTCGGCCTTGGCCACACTGGGGATGCTCTTCAGCCGCTCTTCGATACCTGTCACATCCACAGCGCCGGTGGCCGAGCCCATCACTGCGATCCCTTGATCCAGGACCTCGCGCTTCACGGCCACCTCATCGATGAAGTGCATGCCTTCGGCCTCCTGTACGGTGACCTCCAGGTCGGTGATGGGAGCACGATCGGCGGTGCGCTCCACGAAACCGAGTGCGAGGATCACGCCGATGATCGCCGCTGCGATGCCAATGGGTCGGATCATCTTCTTCAGCTTGCTCATGGGCGGTAGCGTTCGTTCAGCAGTCGTTCGATCAATGGTACGAGGCGATCGATATCGCCTGCACCGAGCGTGACCACGACCTGTAGATCACGTTGTCCGAGCACGTCCAGAAGATCCTCCTTCGTCGTACAACGCTTGGCCTCCATGGGCACCTGCTCCAGGAGCCATTGTGAGGTGATACCGGCGATGGGTTCTTCACGCGCCGGATAGATGTCGAGGAGCAACAGATCGTCCAACGCGGACAAACTCTTGCCGAAGTCCCTGGCGAGGTCGCGCGTACGGGAGAAGAGATGCGGCTGGAAGATGCCTGTAACACGCTTGCCGGGATACATCTCACGCACACTGGCGATGCATGCGTCCAGCTCCTTCGGGTGATGTGCATAATCGTCGATGAAGACGATCCGTGGGCCATGGATGCGGGTCTCGAACCGGCGGGCAACACCCCGGAACGAGGCCAGCCCGAGCCGCAACAGATCCGGGGGCACACCCATGCGCAGAGCGATGGTGCTCGCCGCGATGGCATTCTCCACGTTGTGCCTACCCGGCATGCCCAGGCGCAGGTCGTTGAGCACGATCCCTTCGGTGTGAAGGTCGAACTCGTAGGCTCCATTCACCACGCGGAGGTTCACCGCCTTGGGTGGGTGAGCGCTGCCCAAAGCATAGGTCATCACCTGACGGCGCTCCTTGAAATGCGCAGCGATCCTCTCGTGCACCAACAGGGGGCCCTCGCAGAGCACCGCGAACTGGGTGTAGGCATCGAACATGGCCTCCGGCGTTCCGTAGATGTCCAGATGGTCAGGATCCATGGCGGTGATCACCGATTCGCTGGGGCAGAGCTTGAGGAAACTGCGGTCGTACTCATCGGCCTCCACCACGTTCACCACCGCATCATCGTTCAACAACACGTTGGTGCCATAGTTCGCTGCGATGCCACCGAGGAAAGCATTGCACCGCACTTTGCCCACGGTGAGCAGGTGCGCGATCATGGTGCTCACCGTTGTCTTCCCATGGGTTCCTGCAACGGCCACGGTGCGTTTGTCCTGGGTCACCATACCGAGCACATCGGCGCGCTTCAGGATACGCGCACCGCGTTCTTCCCAGTACTTCAACAACGGGCTCGATACCGGTACCGCCGGGGTCCGGACCACCATCACCTCGGCTGGCACCGCGTTCCGGAATTCCTCGGGGATCATCCGCGGATCCTCGTTGAACTGCACATCGATGCCCTCGCTCTGAAGCTGGTTGGTCAGTTCGCTCGGTGTGCGGTCATAACCGGCCACCTCGGCACCACGGCGCCTGAAGTAGCGGGCAAGACCGCTCATGCCGATGCCACCGACACCGATGAAGAAGAACATATTTCCGCGCAGCGTGCTCATGCGTCAACAGGGTTCCGTTCCTTGTCCATGGTCTTGTATCCGAGCCGGATCACCTCGGCGGCGATCACTTCCGCCGCATTGTTGGCGCCCAGGCCGGCGATCGCCGTGCGCAGTCGATCCAGCGCATCGCGGTCCTTGATGAGGCGCAGGACCGTGGACCCCAGCTCCGCCACAGCCCGATCATCGCGCACCAGCACCGCCGCCCCCCGATCGGTCAAAGCACGAGCGTTGTGGGTCTGGTGGTCTTCGGCAGCGGTGGGTAATGGCACCAGGATGGCGGGTTTCTGGACAAGGCACAGCTCACTCACACTGATGGCACCGGCACGCGCCACCACGAGATCGGCCACCGCATAAGCGTAGTCCATCTTGTTCACGAACTCATGCACCTTGCAATCGGTATAGTTCAGATCCGCCACGGCTTGTTGCGCCTGCTTCAGGTATGGCGTTCCGGTCTGCCAGACCACTTGCACGCCTGCCTTCTGCAATGCCTCCAGCGCCGCCTCGATACCCTTGTTCACTCCTCGTGCCCCGAGGCTGCCACCGGTAACGAAGAGCACCGGCCTACCTTCCTGCAAGCCGAAGTGCTCCATGCCACGCGGACGCTTGCCCGTAAGGCGGACCACCTCCTGCCGCACCGGATTTCCGGTAAGCACCACTTTTTCCGGGGGGAAGAAGCGCTGCATTCCCTCGTACGCCACGCAGATCCGGTCAACGCCTTTCGCCAGGTAGATGTTGGTCTTTCCCGGGAAGCTGTTCTGCTCCTGGATCAAGGTGGGCACCCCCATTCGCTGCGCGGCAGCGAGCAACGGGCCGCTCGCATACCCACCGACGCCCACGGCCACATGCGGGTTGAACGCACGGACGAGTCTGCGCGCCTTCATCATGCTCCGCAACAAACGCCATGGTAGTGCGAGGTTCTTCACGATGGATCCGCGTTGAAAACCACGGATCGGAAGGCCTTCGATCCTGAACCCTGCGGCAGGAACCTTCTCCATCTCCATCTTGCCTTCGGCACCAACGAACAGGAACTGCGCAGCCGCCTCCCGCTCGCGCACCGCATTGGCGATGGCGATGGCCGGGAAGATATGACCGCCGGTTCCACCCCCGGCGATCATCACCCTAAGCGAGCGCTGTTCGTGGGCGTTTGACATCGGTCGGAGTTGTTGACTGGAAATTCTCTTCGGCACCACGGCTCACACTGAGCATGATGCCGATGGCGAGACAGGTGAACCACACACTGGTCCCCCCCATGCTCACGAGCGGTAACGGTTGACCAGTGACAGGAACAAGATTCACGGCGACGGCCATGTTGATCATGGCCTGCATCACGAGCATAAGGCCCAGGCCGATGGCCGCGAGAGCACCAAAGGGCTTGTCGCAGTTGGAGGCGATCCGGACCGCCCGGAAAAGGAGGATGAGGTAAAGCAACAACAGCCCCAGCCCACCGAGAATGCTGCCATACTCCTCGATGATGAACGCGTAGATCATATCGGAATACGGGTGCGGGAGCCAGTTACGGGAGGCACCACTGCCCGGCCCGTTGGGCAGGAATCCGCCCGATGCGATCGCGATCTTGGCATGCTCCACCTGGTAGTTGGCGTCGTGGTCCTCCACGCCGAATGATTCGATGCGGCCCACCCACGTGTCCAATCGTGGCAGCAGTCCCGGGCTCGACTTCGCCAGGAGAAGGAGCAGGATGAACATCCCCACAGCCGCACCGACGATCAGCGCCATGTGCTTCATGGGCACCTGACCCACGAACATGATGACGAGGCAGACGGTGAAGAGCACCGCCGCGGTGGAGAAGTTGGCCGGGAGGATCAAGCCACAGATCACCCCCACGGGCAGCATGAGCTTCACCAACACATCGCGCAAGGTCCATTCCTGGCCGTGGTGTTTGCCGAGCACCCGTGCGAGAAAGACAATGAGCACCACTTTGGCCGGGTCGCTCGTTTGGAAACTCTGGCCGATGATCGGTATGGTGATCCAACGGCTGGCATCATTGATGTTCGAACCCAGCAACAATGTGAGCAACAGCAGCACCGCCACCAGCCCGATGGACAGTTGCGATAGCCTTGAGTAGATCGTGTACCGCTGACGCGACACGAAGTACATGATGGCACCACCGGAGAGCAGCATGAAGCCATGCTTCACCAGGAAGTGCATGGTGCTTCCACCGTCGCGTTTGAAGGCGAGGGAGCTGATGGAGCTATACACCGCGAGCAGGCTGATCAATCCCAGGAACAGGACCGTCATCCAGATCACGCGATCACCCTTCAGTCTATGGAGCACCGTGTTCATCTCGTTCATCAACGATGGCCGTTGCATACGCACCCGGGATCCGCCCAGGCACGTGCGTTCGCCATATCTCCGTGTTCATTCATCATCCTCATAGGTCACGTACGGCCCGTTTGAATTCCACCCCGCGTTCCTCATAGTTGGCGAAACCATTACCACTGGGGCAGGCCGGGCTGAAAAGCACGGTATCGCCGGAGCTGGCCAATTCGTTCGCAAGGAAGACCGCCGTTCGCAGTTCGTCCGCCACATAGAGATGTTCAACACCGGAAGCGCCCTCTAGGCCCACGCTGTCCGCCGTGCGACCGAAGAGCACCATGGCCTTCACCTTCTCGTTCACGAGGTTCTGCACGTAGCCTTCGTCCATCTCGTTGCTCATGTCCCCCACGATCCACACCACCTTTCCAGGCATCAAGGCAAGCGACTCCAGGGCGGCATCGAGGAAGGTGGCCTTGGAGTCATTGATGAACACCACGCCGTTCGTCACGGCCACCTGTTCCAAACGATGGGGTCGTGGGCCTTGTGCGGCAAGGGCCGCACGCCGCGCCTCCACGAGCTGTCCGGCGGCCAGTCGCATCAGAGGGGTCTTGTTGTCGTGTTCCATGGTCTTTCGGATCGAATGATCAGAGCGCCTTCACAGCGGCCTTGAACAGATGGCCCCGTTCCTCGTAATTGGCGAACAGGTCGAAGCTGGCGCAGGCCGGGCTCAACAACACCACATCACCGGCCTCGGCGATGCTGTTGGCCGCGATCACGGCTTGTTCCGCGCTGTTCGTATCCAGGATCATGGGCACCACCTTGCCGAAAGCCTCGTGGATCTTGCTGTTGTCCACGCCGAGGCAAACGATGGCCTTCACCTTCTGCTTGGCCAGGCCCATCAGACTGGCATAGTCGTTCCCCTTGTCCTGGCCGCCGGCGATCCACACCACCGGCTTGTCCATGCTCTCCAGGGCATACCACACCGAATTGACATTGGTGGCCTTGGAGTCGTTGATGAACTCCACGCCATGCACGGTGGCCACATGCTCGAGGCGATGCTCCACGTTCTGGAAATCGATCAAGCTTTCGCGTACCACATCCTTGCGGATGTCGAGCACACGCGCTGCGATGCCCGCCGCCATGGAGTTGTACACGTTGTGCTTCCCTTTCAGTGCGAGTTCGATCATGGACATGCTGAAGGTGGATCTGTTGGTTGTGATGTGGATATGGTCGCCATGCAGGCAGGCGCCTTCGTTGATGGGGTGCTGTATCGAGAACGGCCAGCGTCGCGCCTTCACCGGATGCTGGAGCAACCAGGCATTCGATCCGGCGTCATCGGCGCAATGGATGAAATGGTCATCTTCCCGCTGGTTCATGGCGATGCGGAACTTGCTCGCCACGTAATTCTCCATGCGGTACTGGTAGCGGTCCAGGTGATCCGGCGTGATGTTGAGGAGAACTGCGACGTGAGGTCGGAGATCGCGGATCCCATCCAGCTGAAAGCTGCTGAGCTCCAACACGTACCAGTCATGGTCCCGGTCGGCCAGCAGTCCGGCGAAGCTGGTGCCCACATTACCTCCCAAAGCCACGTCCAGGCCGGCCTTCCGCAGGATATGATGGGTAAGCAGAGTGGTCGTGGTCTTACCATTACTGCCGGTGATCGCCACGATACGCCCGTTGCAGTGGCGATAAGCGAACTCGATCTCACTGATCACCGGAACACCCTTCGCCACGGCATCCTTCACGAGGGGCGCCGAATCCGGGATACCCGGGCTCTTCACGATCCCATCGGCTTCGAGCACACGCGCCGTGGTATGGCCTCCCTCCTCGAACGCGATGCCATGAGCGGTCAGTACTTCCCGATACGCGGGCTTAATGACACCTTGGTCGCTCACGAATACCTCGTAGCCACGCTTCTTGGCGAGCCGAGCCGCCCCCACGCCGCTTTCCTGTGCGCCAAGCACGACCAACCTCGGACCATATGGGCGTTGAGCGGTCATCGCAGTTTGAGGGTGACAATGGACAACACGGCCAACATGATCCCCACGATCCAGAACCTGCTCACGATCTTGCTTTCGTGAATGCCCTTCTTCTGGTAGTGGTGGTGGAGCGGTGACATCAGGAGGATCCGACGGCCTTCGCCATACTTCCGTTTCGTGTACTTGAAGTAGGAGACCTGCATCACCACGCTGAGGTTCTCCACCAGGAAGATGCCGCACAGTACGGGGATCAACAACTCCTTGCGTACGAGGATGGCCAGCGTGGCGATGATACCTCCGAGGGCGAGGCTGCCGGTATCGCCCATGAACACCTGCGCGGGATAGGCGTTATACCAGAGGAATCCGATGCACGCCCCCAGTAAAGCACCGATGAACACGGCGAGTTCACCGCTGCCAGGGATGTACATGATGTCCAGGTAATGCGAGAAGATGACATTGCCACTGACATACGCGAGGATGCCCAATGCCAGCACCATGATGGCGGAGGTCCCGGTGGCCAGACCATCCACACCATCGGTGATATTGGCCCCGTTGCTCACGGCCGTGATGATGAAGATGACCACGGCGATGTACAGGATCCAGGTGTATTGGCGGGCGCCATTGCCGAAGAGCTTCGCCAGGATGGTCGAATAATTCAACTCATTGTCCTTCACGAAGGGGATCGTGGTGTTCGGTGATTTCCGGTTCAGCATGTAGTGCACGGTCCCATCCTCCTCGGTGATGGTGTGCACGTCCTTCTCATCGAACTGCTGAGCGAGCACCTCGGAGATCTCCACGCGAGTACGGATCTCGGGATGGAAGTACACGGTGGCTCCGATGATGATGCCCACCCCGACCTGACCCACCACCTTGAACTTTCCGGCGAGCCCTCGCTTATCCTTCTTGAAGACCTTGATGTAGTCATCGATGAAACCGATGGCGCCGAGCCAGACGGTGCTCACCAGCAGAAGGATGATGTAGATATTGTCGAGCTTGGCGAACAACAACGTGGGGATCACCGTGGCCGCCAGGATGATGAGCCCTCCCATGGTCGGAGTGCCTTGCTTCTGGATCTGCCCTTCTAGGCCCAGGTCGCGCACCGTTTCGCCCACCTGCATACGGCGCAGCAGGTTGATGATGCCCTTTCCCCACCACAGGGAGATCAGCAGCGACACGAACACCGCCATGGCCGCGCGGAACGAGATGAACGTGAACAGCCCCGCACCGGGAACGTCCGCACCAAGCCAGTTGAAGAGGTGGTACAGCATCACTTGTGGAGGAGTTCAAGGGTTTCCTGCAACACGGCCACATCATCGAAAGGGTGCTTCACCCCATTGATCTCCTGATAGGTCTCGTGACCTTTTCCAGCAAGCAGCACCACATCCCCGGGCTTGGCCATGCCTACCGCTTGGCGGATGGCCTCGCGTCGATCGGCGTTCACCCATACGCGTGGCAGATCACCCACCTGCACACCGCCACGCATCTCGTTCAGGATGGTCATGGGATCCTCGGTGCGTGGATTGTCACTGGTAAGCACCACATGACTGCTCAGTTCCGTGGCGATCCGGGCCATCACCGGGCGCTTCGCCCGATCCCGGTCACCACCGCAACCCACCACGGTGATCACTTGTTCATTATCGCTGACCACATCGTTGATGGTGGAGAGGACGTTCTTCAGCGCATCGGGGGTATGGGCATAATCCACGATCCCGATGACACCTGCGGCACCGCGCACGATCTGGAACCGACCACGCGGCGGCTGCAGGTCGCTCAAAGCGGTGAGCACGTTCATCGCAGGTTCGCCCAGGAGCGTTGCCACGGTGTACACCGCGAGCAGATTGCTGGCGTTGAACTCCCCGATCAGTCGCGAATACATGTCGTGCCCGTCGATGTTCAGGTGCAGGCCCGTCAACTGATTCTCGACGATGCGCGCCTTATGGTCGGCGGTGCTCTTCACCGCGAAGGAGTGCTTGCTCGCCTTCGTATTCTGGAGCATCACGGCGCTGTTCGCATCATCGGCGTTCACCAAGGCGAAGGCCGTGGCCGGGAGTTGATCGAAAAAGCGCTTCTTGGCTTTGATGTACTCGGCGAAGGTGCCGTGGTAATCCAGGTGGTCGTGGGTGATGTTCATGAACACGGCACCCGCGAAGCGCAAGCCGGCGATCCGCTCCTGCACCACGCTATGGCTGCTCACTTCCATGAAGCAATGCGTGACCCTTTCGGCCACCATCTCCGCAAGGAGTTCGTTCAGGCGTACGGCGTCGGGGGTGGTATGCGTACTGGGAATGGTCCGCTGGCCGATGCGCGCCTCCACCGTGCTGATGAGGCCGCACTTGTAGCCAAGGGCGCGGAAGAGGCGGAACAGCAACGTGGCCGTGGAGGTCTTCCCGTTGGTGCCGGTGATACCCACCAACTTCAACTTTTTCGAGGGCTGATCATGGAAATTCGCTGCGATGATGCCCAAGGCCACCGCCGCGTCATCCACACGCACATAGGCCACACCATCCTTCAACTCGGCCGGCAGGACCTCGCAGATGATGGCACCGGCACCGCTGCCGATGGCCTTGGCGATGAAATCATGACCATCCACCTGGGTACCTCGCGTGGCAACGAAAGCGGAGAAGGCCACCACCTTACGGCTGTCAAAGGCGATGGACTCGACCGCGGTGTTGGTGGAACCGACGACCTGCTCGATCCGCACGCCATAGAGTATGTCCCTCAGCAACTTCATGCCAGTTCGATCAGGATCGTGGTTCCCTCGAAAGCCTTCGATCCGGGTTGCAACGATTGGCGCTTCACCATGCCATTGCCTTGCACCTTCACCTGCAGTCCTCGGTTCTCGAGAATGAAGAGCGCATCGCGCAAGCCCATGCCCAGTACGTTGGGTACGCGATCCATCGCATCGGCCGGGATGCCGCGAGGCTTCAGCACCACGGCGGTATCCGCAGCCTCAGTGGTGACCCACTCGCTTTCTCCCTCAACGGTCACCGGCACCCTCAACCCGGCGAAAGCGGTGCGGAGGTCACCGGCGTGGCCGCTCATGCTGATGGGCATCAACGGATCGGCAAGCTGTGCCAGCTCGGTATCTTGCTGCAGTTCGAGGCGATTGCTGTAGATCTTATCCGCGATCTCCTTGAAAATGGGGCCAGCCACCACATTGCCATAGAAGCCGCTCATGGTAGGGCCATTCACCACCACGATGCAGCTGTACTTGGGGGCATCGGCCGGGAAGTAGCCCACGAACGAGGCCTTGTAGGTGACGCCTGCACCCTTATAGCCCGCACCGCCCTTGGCGATCTGGGCGGTACCCGTCTTTCCCGCGATGGCGAAGTGCGCGGCCTTCAGATTCACAGCGGTGCCGCTGTCCACCACTCCGCGCAGCATGCCATGCACGATCTTCAGGGTCCTATCCGAACAGATCCTTTCGTGGAGCACCTTGGGCGGCATGCGCTCGATCACCTTGCCGTTCCGTGAGGTCTGGCTCACGAGCTGGGGTTGCATCATGCGGCCGTTGTTCGCCACGGCATTGTAGAAGGTCAACATTTGGAGCGGGGTCATCGCCAGCTCGTAACCGATGCTCATCCACGGCAGGCTCACGCCGCTCCAGCCCTTCTCTCCTGGGCCACGCAGCACCGGAACACCCTCTCCCGGGATCATCACCCCGGTGGGCTCACCGAGTCCCATGCGTTTGAGGCCCTCGACGAACTTGCGCGGCTCCTTCGCATAGGCCTTGTGCACGGCCAGGCTGACCCCTGTATTGGCCGACACTTCGAATGCGCGCTGTAGGGTGATCCTGCCGTAACCACCCTCATGTGAATCGCGCATGGTCCGGTCGTGGAACAGGACCTTTCCGTTGCGTGTGTCCACCGTATCGGTGGGGCTGATCCGGCCATCCTCGATGCCCACCATGAGGGAGGCGAGCTTGAAGGTGGAGCCGGGTTCGGCGGCCTCGCCCACGGCGTAGTTCATGGACTCGGCATAGGTGCTGTCGCTGCGTCGCGTGAGGTTGCTGATGGCCTTGATGTACCCGGTGGCCACTTCCATGACCACCACCGTGCCATACTCCGCACCATGCTTCCGCAGTTGACGCTCGAGTGCGGCGTCCGCCACATCCTGCAGGTTGATATCGATGGTGGTGTGGAGATCACTGCCGGGCACAGGGTCCACACCGCTGCCACCATCCACGGGCATCCATACCCCTCCGGTGAGCCTGCGTTCCAATCGACGACCGGTCACCCCGCGCAACAACCGATCGTAGCCCCCTTCAAGGCCGAGCGTGGTGCTATCGCGCAGGACATAACCCACACTTCGCGACGCCAGTCGTCCAAAAGGATGCACCCGAACCGTACGCTTCTCGGTGACCAGGCCGCTCTTGAACTTGCCCAGGTTGAACAGTGGGAAGGTGCGCAAACGCTGTACCTGCGTATGGTCCGCGCGCCGTTTCACCAGGTAATACCGCTCCTTGCGATGGCGGGCATCGGTGAGGTCGCGTCGGTATTCCGCCGCTGTACGGTCCCCGAAGAGGTCGGCCAAGGCGATACTGAGCGGCTCGATGTTGGTCCGGAACAGTTCATCCGTAAGACCGTTGGCCATCATGTCCATGCGCACATCATACTCGGGCACGCTGGTAGCCAGCAATCGTCCGTCCTCGCTATAGATGTGACCACGGTCCGGTTGAACGGTGCGGTACATGGTGCTCACGGTCTCCGCTTTGGCCAGCCACTTGTCCCCCTCGGCGATCTGGATGGTGAAAAGCTTGATGGCGATGGCCAACGCGAAAAGCACGACGACCAGGTACACCACATTGGCACGCGCACGGAACTGGCGATCCTCCTTCATGGCGTACGTGTGGTGTTGAGTTCATCCTTGGCCACTTGGAGCTTCACCGGTGGCACCCGGCTCTCCTTCAGACCCAGCTCCCCGATCCCAGCGGCCACCTGGCTCTGTTGTTCGGCTTTTTCCAGATGGGCACGCACGGTGATGTACTCACTGCGGAGCTCCTTCAGCTCGGCATCGGTGCGGTGCAGGTCGCGCACCACCCGTTCGGTGTGGTATCCGTACGCGATGTAGGTGATCATCAACGCGGCGCAGAAGAGGATGAACGACATGTTACCCAGCACGCGTTCCTTGGTGAGGAACGAGCCGTTGAGCACATCGATCATGGCACGAGGCACACGCGCGGCACCACCCGAAGCAGCGTTCTTCTTCGCCTGGGTGGAAGCACGTGGCTTCCGCACGGCGGCCTCGGCCTCCGGTGTTTCCTCCTGCTTCTTTTCGCGCAACTTGTTCACGTGCGTGTCGCTATTCTCAATCGGGCGCTTCGTGCCCGTGGGTTCCTTGCTATTTCTTGATCCGTGGGTTGGATCGCCTTGTTGCTTGTTGGATCGAACGGCCGGGTGCGATTGCCGTAGATGTCCTTCGTCTCTTCGCCGGTGAGGTCGCCACTGCGCATCCAGTTCTTCACCAGGCGATCTTCCAGAGAGTGGTAGCTCATCACCACCAATCGCCCGCCCGGCGCGATCACCTCGGCGCTCTGCTCCAGCAATGCTTCGAGGGATGCCAGTTCGTCGTTCACCGCGATACGCAACGCCTGGAACACTTGTGCGAGGAAAGCGCTCTCCTTCGTACGCGGTGTCACGGGCTTCAACGCTTCCACCAGTTGGAACGTGGTTCCGATACGGGTATCCGCATTGGCCTTCACCAGCTGGCGCGCCACGCGATGAGCACCGTCCACCTCGCCATACTTCCGCAGTAGGTCGGTCAGCGCCGTTTCGTCCAGGTCGCGCAGCAGTTGGGATGCCGTGCGTTTCGCCCGATGGTCCATGCGCATGTCCAGCGGGCCGTCGAAGCGGAAGCTGAACCCCCGTGCACCGGTGTCGAACTGATGACTGCTCACGCCCAGATCGGCCAGCAGGCCATCGATCGGCAGTGCGTTGAGGAACCGTAGGTGGTTCTTCAACCAGCGGAAATCGGACTTCACCAGGGTGAAGCGATCATCACTCGGAGCGTTCCGCCATGCATCGCGGTCGCGATCGAACGAGACCAACCTTCCGTGTGGACCGAGTTGTGCGAGGATGGCCTTGCTGTGGCCCCCACCACCGAACGTAACGTCCACATAGACGCCGTCGGGGCGGATGTTCAATCCTTCAAGACAGGCTTGTAAAAGAACGGGGTCGTGGTATTCATGCGCCATTGGCATTAGGCTTGTCCGCCATCACTTTCGCGGCCAGTGACTTGAAGTCCACGTTCCCGCCGAGCGCGCGCTTGTGGTGTTCCTCGCTCCAGATCTCGATGCGGTCGCCCATGCCCGTGAACACGATGTCCTTGCCCAGGTGGGCGTAGGCCATCAGCGTTTTGGGCAGGAGCAGCCGTCCGTTGGCGTCGAGCTCCACCGGCGTGGCCCCGTTGAGGAAGCGCCGGATGAACTCCACGTTGTCCGGATCGAAGCGGTTGAGCCGGCGCACATCGGCGCTGGTCCTCTCCCACTCGTCCATCGGATACAGCACGAGGCACTCGCTGAACACATCCCTGTTCACCACGAAACCCTTCGACTCCGCACCACCGAGCTGCTTCTTCAGCGCGGCGGGCAGGAGCGCACGGCTCTTGGCGTCCAAGGTGCTTGGGTATTCCCCTAACAGGTTCAGCATGATGCATGCTCGCAGGAATGGTCGCGAAAGTAGGCCGAAGCGCCCACTTTTACCCACGATCACCCCCTATTTCGCCTTGTTGTTGATAATTCTTGAACGGCGAAGGTGTGCAAAAGTTGTGGAACAACCGCAACTGGCCTATAAAACAGGCATTTTAGGCGGTGGGTGGATGTGGGAGCTTATCAACAACCATTACGCATTCCACGATCGGACCAAAACCCTTATAGACCCTTTCGAAAGATCACCGATCAACCTGGCAGCTATCTGAATATCAATGAATTAGATGCGAACACGGCATTGTGTGGAACGCCATTGGCAGCCCAAGTGGTTGGAAGTGGGAAAGCATACGGTGGCTGTAAAAAGTGGCCCCCACCCCGGATCGAACCTCCTTGACACCCCCTGGCCCGGCATCGAACAGTCCTTCCTCGTCGGGCATCTACACCCATGGTCCGTTCTCAGGGCCAAGTCCCGATCCACACCAAGGAAAAAACCGATCCATGCGGTCTTTAGGGTGCCTCGAAGAACCTCGAACGGATGGCGCGCACCGCTATCATTCGTCCAGACGAGGCGCTCCGAAGAAGAGGATACTGGATCGAAGTATCCGACTGAGGAGCAACAAAGTATGGGCGAAAGAGAGCAAGCGATGACCGCTGTGCTTCTTGCTCATGAACGCCGCCGGAACGAGGTTCTTCGAGGTACTCTTTAGCCTACACCATAATGCGAATTGGCCAGACATACCAAAGGCATCGGCTTCATACGTACCCCCTTCCACAGCGGCCCGGTCGATACCTGTATGGAGCGCCCCGCACGAACGCGGCTACATCCAAGTACACACTGCACGTATCGAAAGGTCGCGGGAACGGAAGCGGCGATCGGCCAACGATCGATCCGCTGGTGATCATGGAGCATTCACCGGAAGCTCAGCTCGCCGCGTCCTTCCGCACCAGGAGGAGCAACAACGCGGTCTGCCGCATCCAACGCATGGCCATCATCGCTCCGGCCGCTCCATGTTCCACCCATCCTTCTACCTTTGGACGGACACCATGGCGAACGAAGAGCATCTGAAGCGTGAATGCGAGTTCACCTACATCGACGTGGGCGATGGCCCGCCGTTGATCTTCCTGCACGGCTTGTTCGGTGCCCTGAGCAATTTCGAAGGACCGATCGCGCATTTCGGTGGCAAGTACCGGGTACTGATGCCCATATTGCCCTTGTACAGCCTGCCGATGCTGAACACCAACGTGCCGGCCTTGGCTGACTTCCTTGATCGTTTCATCCGGCACATCGGCGCGGAACAGGTGAATCTACTGGGCAATTCACTGGGTGGCCACGTGGCCCTGGTGTACTGCACCAAATGGGCCTCGAAAGTGCGCACACTGATCCTCACCGGCAGCAGCGGCCTGTACGAGAACGCTTTCGGTGGCGGCTTCCCGCGCCGGGAGGACAAGGAATTCCTGCGCCAACGGATCGCCCTCACCTTCCACGACCCCAAGCACGTGACCGACGAACTGGTGGAGGAGTGCTACGTGACGGTGAACGACAAGGCCAAGCTGATCCGCATCCTCTCCCTCGCCAAGAGCGCGATCCGCCACAACATGGCCAAGGACCTTCCCAACCTGAAGATGCCCGTGTGCCTGATCTGGGGCAGGCAGGACACCATCACCCCGCCGCATGTGGCCGAGGAGTTCCACACGCTGATCCCCCAGAGCGAATTGTACTGGATCGACAACTGCGGACACGCCGCCATGATGGAACATCCGGACGAGTTCAATGCCGTGGTGGACAAGTGGCTGGAGAAAACGCTGAAGGTGGAACGTTAAAGGTGGAACGCTGAATGCAGAAGTAGGCTTCGGTACACTTCAGCATTCAGTGTCCGGTCATAACACTTCCATGAGATCCCTCCTCGCCGAACACCTCACCAGCGGCCGAAGCGCGAAGGACTGGCCCAAGCCCACCCTGCCGGAGTATGCCTTCATCGGCCGTAGCAACGTAGGCAAGAGCTCGCTGATCAACATGCTGTGCCACATCAAGAAGCTGGCGCGCGTGAGCAGCACCCCGGGCAAGACCCGCAACGTGGAGCACTTCCGTGTGGAAGGCACGTTGACCAGCAAGAAACCATGGATGCTGGCCGACCTGCCAGGCTACGGCTTCGCGAAAGCGAGCAAGACCGAGCGCGCGGTGTGGGAGAAGATGATCCAGACGTTCCTGAAGGAGCGTGAGAACCTTCAATGCGTGTTCCTGCTGGTGGATTCGCGTCTTGAACCGCAGCGCAACGACCTCGATATGGTGCAATGGCTGGGCGAGAACGGCATCCCCTTCACGATCGTCTTCACCAAGAGCGACAAACTCCCCGGCCCGAAGGTGGATAGCAACGTGGCCCGGTTCAAACGCAAGCTGCAGGAGAGTTGGGAAACCCTGCCCACGATGTTCCTCACCAGCTCGGAAACATCGAAAGGACGCGATGAACTGCTGGGCTTCATCGAGGAGGTGAATGCCGGATGGGGGGAGTAGGCGCAGTTCGCAGTGGACGGTATGCAAAGCCCCGGCCGGGTGACCATCAAGGAGCCGACCGCCAACTGCAACTACTTCTTCAGCTCCGGCAGCATGTGCTCCGCGAAGTACGCCCCGAAATCGCGCATCTGCGCCGCCATCTTGCCTTCGCCAGTGGCACGCTCGAACGTGTCGGCCATGGTGAGGATGTTCTGGTGGAAGAAGGCCTTCATCTCCTCCACGGTCATGTCCTTGGTCCAGAGATCGATCCGCAAGGTGTTCTTCTCCTTCTCATCCCACATGGAAAGCAGAACGGCCTTGCTTGAGCTTTGTTCTCCATTATCCTCGGCGGCCCAATCGATACGCTCGGGCACGTGGTTCTCGTCGAGGTGAACGGACAGGCGGATATCGGAGGTTTTCATGGGGTTCGTAGTGGGCAGTTGGCAATAGGTCGAATAGGATCATTGGCGGTAGGACCGTAGAGGCGCCCATTGGGTCGCGGGTACGGAGGTTCGAAGGACGATCCTATTCAACCCACCATTTCACCGCGGTTTGTATTCCTTCAACACCACACGCGGATCGTCGAGGGCGAAGAGTTGCTCGAAAGTGGTCTTCGGATGGGCTTTGAGGTAGGCCGTCACCATACGGTGGCCGATCCACTCGCCGAGGTGGCCGGGGCTTTCGCGGGGCAGACCATTGGTGAAAGGGCCGTCGTTCATCCACCGGCCGATATCCTCGAGCCGCTTGCTGTAGAGCTGGTCCTTGGACACGAGGTCCTTCCAGATGGCGTACTCGTTGGCCTCGCACCAGGCCAAATGCTCCTTGGTGAAGGCGAACTTCAAGGCCGGGTCGGTATCGGGCAGGAGCTGGTCGAGCAGGGCCATCACCTTGCCGGTCTCCACCAGATTGGTCAACAGATCCTCGCCCCGGATATCGCGGGTATAGTGCACGAGCAACCAGCCCTTCACGGCACTGGGCACCATCAGCTCGGGCCGCATACGATCCTTCACATACTGCGGGAAGGTCTCCGGTGCGAGGTAGCCGACCACGGGATGGTCCTTGCCGATGAACCATTCCACACCGATGCCCAACACACTATCCGTGGGGAAAATACCGTAGTTGAAACCCGAGTTGAAGGCCACCAGACGCGGGGTAAGGCTATCCGGGAAAAGGACCAACAGGCGTTTGAAGGCCTTCTCGAACTCCGACCGTTGAGGCTCCATGTCGCCAAGCACGCTATCCACCGCCACCTGCACACTGGCCCAATCCGGGTCGGTGGTGAACCGGGTCAACACCATGGGTAGTCGCGGATCGTCGAGCGGCACACCTTGCAGGATATCCTCGATATAGATACGGTAGAACTCCCCGAAGGTGGCGTGGGCCTCCAGGCTCTTGGTACGCGCGCTGTCGCCCGTGCGGAACATCATCCGATCCAAGCGGCCGATATCCACGGACAGCGGCACATCGTCCATCGATGGCCCGGAGTGACGTTCGCCACCACAAGCCGTCCCAAGGATGGCCAGCGCACCAAGCGCGACCCATGTACTGCAACGGTTCAACACGTATACCTTTGAGCGTTCGTAAAAGAGCGACAAACCTATGAAGAAGGTCATTCCGATCCTGGCTGCCGCCCTCCTGGCCGCGCCAGCCATGAACGCACAAGATGATGCCAGCGTACGTTTCGGCATCAAGCTGGCACCCAACATGTCGTGGCTGAAAGCCGACACCAAGGGGCTGAAGAACAACGGCAGTTCCGTGGGCTACACCTTCGGCCTGATCACCGAATTCCCCATCGGCGCCTCGGGGAACTACCGCTTCGGCACCGGGTTGTTCCTCAACAACCTGGGCGGGAAATACCTGCGCAGCGTGGAGTACAAGGATGCCATCAACGGTCCCGTACTGAAGAAGGACCTGGCCACCGACTTCCGCACGAGCCATATCGAGCTGCCCCTCACCTTCAAGCTCATGACCAACGAGATCGGGTACATGCGGTACTACGGACAGCTCGGGTTCGGCGCTAGCTACAACATCCGGGCGAAGGCCGATATGGACAGCCCGGTGTTCGACGCCACCGGCAACTACGTGATCCGGTTCGAGGAACTGGAGGACGAGGATTTCCAGAATTCCATCCAGCCGTTCCGCGCCTCGCTCATCGTAGGTGCCGGCATGGAATACAACTTCTCGGGCAGCACCACCCTGCAGGCCGGGATCACGTACAACAACGGGTTCACCAATGCCCTGCGCAAGGTGGATGTGGGCGACAAGAAGGCGAAGGCCCTGCACAACTACCTGGAGTTGAACCTGGCCATCTTCTTCTGATCACGGACCCACACGACCGAACCCCGTTCATCACCGATGAACGGGGTTCGTTTCTTTTGTACCAATGAATACCACGAAGGTCATCGACCACATCACCACCTGGCTGAAGGACTATTGCACCACCAACCGCCAGCGCGGCTTCGTGGTGGGCGTGAGCGGTGGCATTGACAGCGCGGTGACCAGCGCATTGTGTGCGCGAACGGGCCTGCCCACCCTGTGCGTGGAGATGCCCATCCACCAGGCAGTGAGCCACGTGACCCGAGCACTGGAACACGTGGCCAGGCTCCAGCAACACCACGGCAACGTATCCCTCGCACGCGTGGACCTCACCCCCTCCTTCGACACGTTGGAACGCGCCCTACCCGACAGTGCCAACGACAGCCTGCACCAGCTCGCGCTCGCCAACACACGTGCCCGCCTGCGCATGACCACCCTGTACTACTTGGCCGGGGTGCATGGCTACCTGGTGGCGGGCACCGGCAACAAGATCGAGGACTTCGGCGTGGGCTTCTTCACCAAGTACGGCGATGGCGGCGTGGACCTCTCCCCCATCGCAGACCTCACCAAGACCGAGGTATACGCGTTGGCGAAGGAACTGGGCATCGTGGACAGCATCATGCAGGCCGCACCCACCGATGGCCTCTTCGGCGACAGCCGCACGGACGAGGACCAGATCGGCGCCAGCTACCCCGAGCTGGAATGGGCGATGGACCTGCGCGATCGTGGCGTGGATACGAACACCTTGGCCCTCAGTGAGCGGCAGCGGAAGGTGCTGGGGATCTTCGACCGACGCAGGGCGGCGAACCGCCACAAGATGGAGCCCATCCCGGTGTGCTTGATACCATCCGACCTGCGGTAGGCATCGCGCATCGAGCGGAACGCAGGCCTTCCCCTTCAGGGGATCACCCTGCGATCATCGTCATTCCATAGGCGCATTCAAGGCGAAGAAAACCCGACCGCGGCGTGCCGGAGGGATCATCGGAGCACCTCACCGAGCAGGCGTTCCAGCATGCTTTGTCCGAAGAGGACATTGATGCCTACCATCACACTGGATCCCGGTTCGATCGGAAGGCGTTGTTGTTCCCCCGTCTGGTCGGGTGATCGGATCGCATGCACGGGCAGGCCCGCCACCTCGGCACGTAATTGTAGTGTGTTCGAGAGCTTGTGGCGCACGTGGACGAAGCCGCGCAATGCCGTGTAGTTGATGTTCACGCGGTCCTCTCCGCTGGCCGAACCGCTGCGGAATCCATCAACGCCGATACCGGCTAACAGACGCGTCCGCTTGCCGGGCTTGTAACCGACCCCCACCTGCAAGGGCAGGAGGTATTGAAAGGTCCAGCGCTTCCCGATGGGTTCGACCCCACCCACGAAAGGAACCGGCAGGTTGAGACCATCGCTCAACGTGGCCGTGAGCCCGTAGAACAACTGTCGCCGCAAGCCCATGACCTTCATCTTCCCGATCACCCCGTTGAAGCGCGGCCTGGCCCGATCCATCGTGGTGCTCTCCTCGCTCACGTTCACGTTCGCACTCCAGAAGAGGACCCGGTATTTCTTCGTGAGGCTGATGCCCAGCGCTCCCAGGGAAGCACCGTGGAACTGTCGCGGATCGCCACCCCAACGCAGGTCCCTATACTGGTAACGCCCGCTCAGCATCACCTGCGAAGCGCGGATCCGTATGCTGTTCTTCAACAGGTCCTTCCAACTATCGCTGGTGAGGTCGAGTTCCAATGCGGCCGTCCACTTCTTGTGGATCGGTACGGTGAAACCCGCCGTGCCCGACCGGTCCTCGAAGCTGCCCGGGGCTTCGCTGAAAGGCGTTCCGGGGGTCCATCGCGCATCCACCCGAAGGCGTGGACGAAAGAGCTGATCGAACTGCTCCAGGTCGAAAGATTGGGCGTTGGACGTGGCACCGATCGTCGCCAACCACACACCCAGGGTGATATGCGCCGATCTCAAGGAGAGCCGATGGATCATCGCGGACACAGATCGTGATCGCCTCAGCCGATCACCCAGGTATGCTCGCCCTTCAGCAGCACATCCAGGTCGCCCACGCCCTTCACCGCCTTCGCGCGCTTCACCTGTACTTGCAGCTTCTCCTCGTGCGTGGGGCGGTCGGCCACGTAGAACACACCGAAGGGACGCGGGAACGCATGCTCGTGGGTGGGGTCCTCGAACAGCCGCACCAGGATCGACGCCTTGAAATTGTCGCGCTCGTCGTGGATCCAGCAATCGTTCGGCGAGAAGTCTGGGCCGATGTCGATCACACGCGGTTTCATGTCCTTGATGCAGATGCCCTTGGTACCACCGGCGAACACGAGCGGCTTGCCATGCTCCACGAAAAGCGTGTTCGCCGCCTTGCTCGCCTTCTCGGTGAAGACCTCGAACGCGCCATCGTTGAACACGTTGCAGTTCTGGTAGATCTCCACCAGCGACGTGCCCCGGTGCGCATCGGCACGGGCCAGCACCTCGCGCATGTGCTTGGGATCGCGGTCCATGCTGCGGGCGATGAACGTACCGTCCGCGCCTTTCACCAGCGCCAGTGGATTGAAGGGATGGTCCGTACTGCCCATGGGCGTGCTGCGCGTGACCGCACCTTCGGGGCTGGTGGGCGAGTACTGCCCTTTCGTAAGCCCGTAGATCTCGTTGTTGAAGAGCAGCACGTTCACATCCACGTTGCGGCGCAGCAGGTGGATGATGTGGTTGCCACCGATGCTGAGCGCATCGCCATCACCGGTGATCATCCACACGCTCAGCTCGGGGCGTACACTGCGCAGGCCGCTCGCGATCGCGGGTGCGCGACCGTGGATGCCATGCAGGCCGTACGTGTCGAGGTAGTACGGGAACCGCGAGCTGCACCCGATGCCGCTGATGAACACCACCTCCTCCTTCTTCCTGCCGCTCTGCTCCAACAGCGTTTGCACCTGTTTGAGGATGCTGTAATCGCCGCAGCCGGGGCACCAGCGCACCTCCTGATCGGAGGAGAAATCGACCTTCTGCGGTGCAGCTGGGATGCCGTTAGTGGTGTTCATGATGCTATGTGTGGAACGGTATGGAGGTGAAGAGGTGAAGAAGAGAAAAGGTGAAGAAGAGAAGAGGTGAAGAAGACAAATAGGTAAGCGGTGCATACGCAGAAGACAGCACTGTTCGGGAAGACCCTTGTCGGTCCTTCTCTCTTCATCACTTCTTCACCTCTTCTCTTCATTTCTGCCCGACCTGCATTCATCACCCCTCCATCAAATTCAGCACACCCTCACGGATCTCTTCGCTCGTGAACGGCATGCCTTGGATCTTATTCAGCCCCTGCGCATCGCACAGGAACTCGGCACGCAACAACTGCCGCAGCTGGCCGCTGTTCATCTCGGGCACCAGCACCTTCCTGTACTTCTTCAGCAACGGGCCAAGGCCTTTGTTGAACGGGAAGAGATGCCGCAGGTGCACATGCGCCACGCTGCGCCCCTCGGCCTGCAACTCCAGCGCGGCCGTGCGGATCGCGCCGTAGGTGCTGCCCCAGCCCACGATCAGCACATCGCCCTCGGGCGGCCCGCTGTCCAGGCGGATCGGTTTGAAACGGTCGGCGATGCGCGCGACCTTCTCGGCACGCAGGCGCACCATCAATTCGTGGTTCGCCGGATCATAGCTGATGTTACCGGTCTTGTCCTGCTTCTCGATCCCACCGATGCGGTGCTGCAACCCCGCCTGCCCCGGCAACGCCCATGGCCGCACACCACGTTCATCGCGGAGGTAGGGCAGGAACGCTTCGGAGGATGTGCCCTCCTCGCGTGCGGGAATGAAGTTGGGCTTGATCGCGGGCAGGTCGGCCGCCTGCGGGAACCGCCAGGGCTCCGCACCGTTCGCGATATAGCCGTCGGTGAGCAGGATCACGGGTGTCATGTGCTCCAAGGCGATCTGCACCGCTTCGAAGGCCATGTCGAAACAATCGATCGGCGTACTGGCGGCGATCACCGGTATGGGTGCTTCGCCATTGCGCCCGTGCACCGCCTGCCACAGATCGGCCTGTTCGGTCTTGGTGGGCAGTCCCGTGCTGGGTCCGCCGCGCTGCACGTTCACGATCACCAAGGGCAGTTCCAGCATGAAGGCCAGGCCCATGGCCTCGGTCTTCAGCGCGATACCCGGGCCGCTGCTGGCGGTGATCCCCAACGCACCGCCGTAGCTGGCGCCGATGGCCGATGCGATGGCGGCGATCTCGTCCTCCGCCTGGAAGGTGATCACGCCGAAATTCTTGTGGCGTGAGAGTTCGTGCAGGATATCGCTCGCCGGGGTGATCGGATAGCTGCCGTAGAACAGGTCCAGCTTGGCTTTCTGCGCCCCTGCCACCAGCCCCAGGGCCACACCTTGGTTGCCGGTGATGCTCCGGTAGGTGCCCTTGGGCATGGGCGCGGGTTTCACATCGAACCGCGTGGTGAAGGTCTCGCTGGTATCGCCGTAATGGTAACCGGCCTTCAGCGCACGCCGGTTGGCGTCGAGCAGGTCTGGTTTCTTCCCGAACTTCTGTTCCAGGAACCGTTCGCTGTTGGCCATCTCCCGGTTGAACATCCAGTTGATGAAGCCGAGCACGAACATGTTCTTGCAGCGATCCTTCTCCTTCATGCCCAGCGTGGTGCCTTCCAGCGCCGCACGGGTCATCTTGGTCACATCGATGCGGTGCAGCACATGGTTCTCCAGTGCTCCTTCCGCCAGGGGATCGGCACTCTCGGGGTAGCCTGCCAGTCGCAGGTTCTTCGGATCGAACCCATCGGTATTGGCGATGAGGATACCGCCCTTCTTCAGTTTGAAGAGGTTGGCCTTCAGCGCTGCGGCGTTCATCACCACCAGCACATCGCACTGATCGCCGGGCGTGAAGATCTCCACGCTGCCGAAGTGCAGTTGATAGCCGCTCACGCCGGCCAGTGTGCCTTGCGGCGCGCGGATCTCGGCGGGGAAATTGGGGAAGGTGCTTACGTCGTTGCCGAAGAGGGCGTTGGTGTCGGTGAACTGGCTGCCGGTGAGTTGGATGCCGTCACCGCTATCGCCGGCGAACAGGATCACCACCTGCTCGCGTTGCTCAACGGTCTTGACCGCCGTGGTCTGTTGGTCCATGGGGAATCGCTGCGCGAAGGTACGGGGCAAAGGGGCTATGGGAGGGTGACCCTTGTCACGCCACCACCCCGGCCTTCACGTTCACGGCTTCCACGGCCTTCACCTCGGGCGCCACGCGTTTGATGGCCTCCTCCACACCGGCCTTCATGGTCATGCCGCTCATGGCGCAGTTGGTGCAGGCCCCGTGCAGGCGCACGCGTACCACGGCCTCGGGCGTCACCTCCTCCAAGGTGATGTCGCCACCGTCGGCCTCGAGGAAGGGGCGCAGGTCGGCCAAGGCGGCATTCACGCGCTCGGCGATACGGTCCAGATCGATCGTGCTCATGGTCAAGCGCTGATGGGCGTGGCCTCCAGGGTGGCCAGGCGTTGGCTGAAAGCCGTGCAAAGGTCGTTGAAAGCGGTCGATGCCGGGGTGTTGCGTTGCAGCACGGCGGGGCGGCCCACGTCGCCGCTCTCGCGGATGCTCTGCACGAGCGGAACCTCACCGAGGAAGGGGACGTTGAGTTCTCCGGCCAAAGCGCGCGCGCCACCCTTCCCGAAGATGAAATACTTGTTCTCCGGCAGCTCGGCGGGCGTGAACCAGGCCATGTTCTCCACGATGCCGAGCACGGGGACGTTCACGCTGGGCAGCTGGAAGAAACCCACGCCTTTGCGGGCATCGGCGAGGGCCACGGGCTGCGGCGTGCTCACCACCACGGCGCCGGTGAGCGGCACCACTTGCACGAGGCTCAGGTGGATATCGCTGGTGCCCGGTGGCAGGTCAACGAGCATCACATCCAATTCGCCCCAGTCGGCCTCCTTGAAGAGTTGTTCCAGGGCCTTGCTCGCCATGGGCCCGCGCCACGCGATGGCCTGTGCGGGGTCGGCGAAGAAGCCGATGCTCAGGAGCTTCACGCCATGGCTTTCCACGGGCACGATCCAACGCTTGCCGTCCTTCTCCACGGTGGTCGGGCGCTCATGCATGACATCGAACATCATGGGCATGCTGGGGCCATGCACGTCGGCATCCACGAGGCCCACCTTGAGGCCTTGCGCCGCCAGCCCCGCCGCGAGGTTGGCGGTGATGGTGCTCTTGCCCACGCCGCCCTTGCCGCTGGCCACGGCCACGATGTGCTTCACCTGCGGCAGCACCTTGCGCAACTGGCCGCGCTCGCCGCTCAATGGGGTCACCTGCACCACCACCTGCACGTCCTGCCCCAGCGCCTGTTTCAGTTGGAAGGTCACGGCCTCTTCCATGCGCTTGCGGCTGTGCATGGCGGGATTGCTCACCTCCACATGCACGTGGATGGTGTTCTCATCAACGGTCACCTCGCGCACGAGGTCCAGTTCCACGATGTCCTTTTTGAGGTCGGGCTCGATGATGCGCGCTAAGGCGGCTTGGATGGCGGCTTCGGTGATGGGCATGATGAGGATGCGAAATTACGCCCGTATGGCTGACCCGTGACCATGGGGGAACTCCGCTCCATCCGGGACGGGCTGCCTGGTTGACGTTCGCTCTCACCACCCCAACTCCACCGCCGGATCGCCCCTCCTTCTTCGGCCATGTACCTTTGATCCATGCTCACCGCCCAACAACAGCACCTTGTACACGAAGTACTTGCGCCTTATGCACCGAAACTGATCGCGGTCTTCGGCTCCCGTGCGCGTGGGGACAACCGGCCAGATAGTGACCTGGATCTGTTGGTGGACCTCGGAGTAGAGGTCGACTTGTTGGATCTCGTGGGCATTGAGCAGGAACTCTCCGAACGGCTGGGGTTGCAAGTGGACCTCGTGACCGACCGCTCCGTGGACAGCAAGCTGCGGCCGTTCGTGTTGAAGGACCTTGTCCGGATAGACGTGGCCGCATGAGTACCGCGCACGACGATCGCATCCTGCTCGACCATATCATCGAGGCGATGGAAGTGGTGCTGGGCTACACCCAAGGCATGGACCTGAACAGCTTTTTGGACAACCGGCTGGTGCAGGACGGCGCGATACGCAACTTCATGGTAATGGGCGAGGCGGTGAAGCGGCTTTCGCAAGAGCTACGTGAGGGCAATCCCGCCGTTCCATGGAAAAAGGTGGCCGGTATGCGCGACAAGCTGGTGCATGATTACCTCGGCATCGACAAGGTGGCCGTATGGCTGACCATTGAGCGGGTATTGCCCGTGACCTTGGGGGAACTCCGCTCAATCCGGGACGGACTGCCTGGTTGACGTTCGCTCTCACCACCCCAACTCCACCACCGGATCCCAGAACTTCTTCTGGAACTCCACCACCTGATCCTTCTTCACCTTCACGCCTTCCTTCTTCAGCAGATCCTCCATGGCGGTGGGCGAGCCGAAGTGGTGCTTTCCGGTGAGCAGGCCGATGCGGTTCACCACGCGGTGGGCGGGCACCTTGGGTTTCACGGTGTGGGCGTTGTTCATGCAGTAACCCACGATCCGCGCGCTGCGGGCCGCACCGAGGTACTTGGCGATCGCGCCGTAGCTCGTTACCCGCCCACGGGGGATCCGCCGCACCACGGCCATCACGTCGGCGAAGAGATCGCGCTCTTGTACGGCACCGTTGATGAGCTGCTTCTTGGACATGGGTCGAAATTACGGGGAGGGCGCGGCAGTGGTAGAGTGGAGCGGAGGCCGGGGAGCAGAACGCACGCCGGGCTTGCCGTCCCAACGATCGCGTCACATCCCGAACCGCACGTAGTGGATCGTCCGTCCCTCCTCCAGCCACATGCGCTCGTAGTATGTGCGAATGTTCAGCACCGGCTGCTCCGGCGGTGACACCCGATGCACGAGGTCGGTGTACACATTGTCGCTCTGCTCGTGGATCGGCAGCTTGTGTTCGGCGATCTGCTCCAGCGTGTATTCGTAGAGCAGCGGGCTGTCGGTCTTCAGGTGGATGAGGCCCCCGGGTTTCAGGATCTCCTTGTACCGCGCCAAGAACAACGGACTGGTGAGGCGTTTGCGGGCCTTGCCGATCTGCGGATCGCTGAAGGTGAGCCAGATCTCGCTCACTTCCTGCGGGCCGAAGCAGCGCAGGATGTGGTCCACGTGCGTGCGTAGGAAGCCCACGTTGTGCAGGCCGAGCTCCTTGGCGGTCTTCGCACCGCGCCAGATGCGGGCACCCTTGATGTCCACGCCGATGTAGTTCTTCTCCGGCTGCAACTGCGCCAGGCCCACGGTGTATTCGCCACCGCCGCAGCCGAGTTCCAGCACGAGCGGCGCATCGCGCTTGAAGAAGTCGGCGTTCCAACGACCACGCAGGGCCAGCCCGTTCTGCGTCAACTCCGTGAACGTGGGCTGCACCACGTGCTCGAACGTGAGGTTCTCGGCGAACCGGCCGAGCTTGTTCTTTCCCATAAGGGGCGCGAAAGTAGAGCAGAGCTGGGGGATCCCACAGCGAGCGGGGCCGGCAGCAAGCAAAGACGAAGGGAGCCCTACGCCCGTGCCTGGCGTCGGCATACCGTACACTCTGCTCGCATCGCACACCCTTCACATCCACTTCAACTCGACACCCGACCTTTGACCGATGCTCCGCGGCAAGCGCATACTGGTGGCCCCGCTCGATTGGGGGCTCGGGCATAGTACCCGGTGCGTCCCGATCGTGAATGCCCTGCTCCAGCGCGGGGCAGTGCCGGTGATCGGCGCCGATAAGGGTCCACTGGTGTTGCTGCGTTCGGAGTTCCCCGATCTGGAGCACGTGCGCATACCCGGTGCCACGATCCGCTATTCGAAGAGCGGCAGCCAGCTGTGGAGCATGGCACGGCAGTTCCCGGAAATGGTGCGCAGCGTGCGTGCCGAGAACGCGTTGTTCGATCGCATCCGGCGCGATCTGCGGCTTGATGCCGTGATCAGCGACCAACGTTTCGGGTTGCGGACCGCAGCGTTGCGGAGCGTATTGATCACCCATCAGGTGTTCCCCTTCACTCCCATCGCACAGGGCGCTCTGCGCAAACTGAACCTGCGGCACATCGCACGTTTCGACCGTTGCTGGATCATGGACGAGCCGAAGGCACCGGGGCTGGCGGGCGTGCTTTCGCATGGCATTTCAACCCCCGCGAATGCCCGATACATCGGGACGCTCAGCCGGATGCGCACCCCACCCATTATACCCCCGGCCACATTCCGCATCGTGGCGGTGATCAGCGGCCCCGAGCCGCATCGCACCTTGCTCGAAGGCATCCTCATGGAACAGTTGCAGCGCATCGCAGGGCGGCATCTGCTCGTCCGCGGGCTTCCGGGGTCCGCAACGCAGGATAAGGACGGAAACGTTCTACGCGTACCGCACCTGAACAGCAGCGATCTCGCATCCGCAATGGCATCGGCTGAGCTGATCGTTTCGCGCAGCGGCTACACCACGTTGATGGACCTCATCGCGCTGGGGCGCAACGCACTGGTGATCCCCACGCCGGGGCAGGCGGAGCAAGAGTACCTTGGCACGTTGCACGCACGCACCGGCCGTTTCGTGGTTCAGCCGCAAGAAGAGGTGGACCTCGAAGCCGCCCTGCACGACCCTTTGACCGCCATCCGCCGTGAACCCGTGCGGGGCCATCCACTTCTGGAACAGGCTTTGGACGAGCTGGGTGCACTGCTCCGTTGATCCCTGTCCGCCTGAGCCGATCAGAGATCCACACATTGGGCTGCGCGATGGTCTTTGGCGACCATCCTTCGCTGCGGGAACGGTCACGTAGCCCGGCCATGCTCCTGTTCCCGCATCGCGTCCGATCGCCAGATCCTCATCGCTCGCTTCAAAGGTGGTGATCCCGGGCCGGCCCTTACATTAGCCTGTGATGATCGAACCACGCCATCTGCTGCTGCCCGCTTTCGCGTGCATCACGCTTGCTGCTTCCGCCCAAACGGACCTCGAAGACCGATTGAAGATGCTGGAGCAGCAGCGCACCGCGATCGAGGAACAACAACAACGGATCACCGCAAGGGTCGACAGTGCCAAACTGGCCATCATCCGCCGCGACCTGCAACGGATCGGCCTGCCGAAGTTGGAACCCGGCGATGAGCTGATCGTGCATCCTGGGCACATCCTGGTGTACAGCGAAAAGCATGAACAGCCGAAGTGGACCGCGCACATCGCCTCGCCCGACCTGGTGAAAGGGAACCTCGCTCGGATCGACTCCTTCCTCCCCGACCCGTTGGTGAAGACCGGCACCGCGGTGACGGCCGACTACTGGAACAGCGGCTACGACCGTGGCCACCTGGTGCCGAGCGCGGACATGCGCTGGAACCTCGAAGCCTTGCAAGGCACCTACTACTACTCGAACATCTGTCCGCAAGTGCCGGAGCTCAACCGAGGCACCTGGGCCGACTTGGAGGATTGGGGACGGCGGTATGTGAATTTCAGCGATCGTCGGCTGTTCATCGCAACAGGCCCCGTCCTACGGGACGGCTTGCCGACCATGCAGAAAGAGGGACGAAAGAATGAAGTGAGCATACCGGAATACATCTGGAAGGTGATCGCGGACCTGGATGGGGAGAGTCCCAAGACGATCGGCTTCGTGATGCGCAACGCCAAGCAGGACGGTCCACCGATCAGTTACGCCGTACCCGTGGACAGTGTGGAGCGCTTGACCGGACTGGACTTCTTCCATGCGCTCGACGATGCGGTGGAGGACCGGATCGAGGCCATGCGCGAGCCTCGGGCGTGGTATGCCGAAGGCGACCCCAATTTCGACGAGGTGGAGCCCCTGCGCGCACCGCTCCCGAACGGTATGTTCAACACGGTGCAGGCCAAATACCACGTGGGCAGTACGGCCACGATCTGCGGCACCGTCGTTTCCTCACGAAAGACCGCCAAGGCAAAAGCGATCTACCTGAATTTCGACAGGACGCATCCGAACCAGGATTTCTACGCGACCATCTGGGAATACAACGGGCCCAACTTCAGCTACGACCCCGAGGTCGGATTGCTGCACAAGAAAGTTTGTGTCACCGGCAAGCTCACTTTGTATGATGGGATCCCGCGGATCAGCATCAACAACGAGAAGGAAGTGAGACCTTACGAGGAAGCGGCGGGGGGTAAGTAGGGTCCTCAACCTGGGCGGACCCGTGCATGCGGACCGGTCAGGATCAGCCTCGGGGAAGGGTGATGGAGAATGTCGAGCCTTCGCCTTCCACGCTCTTGGCGGTGATGGTACCTCCATGCACATCGATGATGTGCTTCACGATGGCAAGGCCCAGGCCCGACCCGCCTTCGTTCCGTGCGCGGCTCTTCCCCACCCGGTAGAACCGCTCGAACAAGCGGGGCAGATGCTCCTTGCTGATCCCCATGCCATCATCGCTCACCTCCACCAGCACCTGATCATCGAGCGGGAATGCCTTCACCGTGCATTGTCCGCCCTCCCGGCCATAAGCGATCGCATTCGCGAACAAGTTGGTGAGGACCTGTGCCAACCGGTTCCGATCGGCCTGCACCAACGTGCCCGCGGGGATCTCGTTGAACAGCTTGAACCGGCGTTCCTGGGCGCGGATCTCCATGTTCTCAATGGTGTCCGTCACCAGATCGGCCAGGTCCATCCGGGCCATGCGCAGGTCCATCACCCCGCTCTCCAGCTTGGTGATCAGATCCAGATCCTCCACGATCCTCATGAGCCTGTCCACCCCGTTGGAGGCACGGTTCAAGAAATCGCGGTTCACCTTGTCATCCTCCAACCCCCCTTCGAGCAGTGTTAGGATATAGCCTTGAATGTTGAAGATCGGCGTCTTCAGTTCATGCGCGAGGTTTCCGATGAACTCACGTCGAAAGGCTTCCCGATCCTGGAGGTCCTTGATCTCTGTACGTCGTTCAGAAGCCCAAGCCGACACCTCCATTCGGACCTGGCCGAGGACATCGCCCTTCAGCTCGATGAGCGGAGCCGCGGTACGTGTGCTACGTAGATCATGCACGGTACGGTAGAGCAGCTTGATGCGCGCGTTGACGAACCGTTCAATACCATACGACACAGCCCCATAGGCCACTCCGAAGAGCAGGACGATGATGGCCAGCGCCCAGGTCACGCCGATGGTCTGCCCACCCCAGATGTCGGCCGCACCCAGCAATAGCCCGGCGACCAATGCCACGGCGCTGGCCGCGATGAGAGCGACTTGACGAGGCGAAAATTGATCCATGTTCTTCGACCCACGGAAATGACGGGCACAAAGGTAGGGTGGTGTTACAGGCGAGCGCTTGTGAAGAGACCGCGCTCAGGCGATCAATGCGGCACGATGATCTCACCCGTACTCACCCGATTGCTGCGGTTGAGCGCGCGATCCACCAGTTCCACACTGTATCGTACGGTATCCGCATCGCCCGTGATGAACAATGGGAAGGGATCGATGGCCACGGCGATCTCGCCTTCGAGGGCTTTGTTCTGGCCAGTTGGGGTGATCCGCGGGATCCTGTACTGAATGGGTTCCGCGAATTGAACGTCGCGCCACTCGCCGCCTACCTTTTCACTATGCTCCAGGAACAGGTTGAAATAATAGGCCGACGCGGTATCGAAAGGTGGTGCATTGTCCGTTGGATCCAACCCGATATCGCCATCGCCGTCGGTGAAGGAGATCACCAGTGAAGCGGAGTCGCCGTGGAATTCGAACGACTTGAAGGTGATGGCGGGTGTCGCCGGGAACTCTTCCGTCCTAAGGCAGCCGGAGGCCATGTTGCCGATGATCAACAACAGCCCCCCTACTTTTACCGCTCCCTTGTTGGTCATGGTCCACAAAGTTAGGCAGACCTCCCAATGATACCGGCCCTTCCCTCCTACATCGACCCCCAGGTGCTGGAACGACCGTTCATGGTGGATACGCCCGAGACCTTCAACGCACTGGCTCTTGATCTATTTCGACTTCACGCGGCGAAGAACCCGGTTTACCGTGGATTCCTGCACGGCTTGGGGATGGATCCATCCACGGTGCGCACCGTGGACCAGATCCCCTTCCTGCCGATCAGCACGTTCAAGAACCACCGCGTTTCGTTGGAGGAACTAAGCCCCGGGCTCCAGTTCACCAGCAGCGGCACCACCGGGCTGATCACCAGTACGCACCACGTACCGTGGCCTGCTTTGTACGAGCGCTCGTTCATGACCTCCTTCTCGGCGGTATATGGCGATCCTTCGCAATGGCGCATCATCGCCCTGCTTCCGGCGTACCTGGAGCGCACCGGCAGCTCACTGGTGTACATGGCGGAACGGCTCATCGCGGCCACCGGTGATCCAAGCAGCGGCACCTACCTCTACAAATACGATGAGGTGGCCGCCCTGCTCGAGCGGTCAGAACGTGAAGGCCGCAAGACCCTGCTTCTTGGGGTCACGTTCGCGCTGCTGGACCTCGCCGAAGGATATCCGGCGCCGCTCAAGCACACCACCATCATGGAGACGGGTGGAATGAAAGGGCGTAGGCCTGAGATCATCCGTGCGGAGCTGCATGCGATCCTTGCGCAGGCCTTCGAAGTGCCCGCGATCCATAGCGAATATGGCATGACCGAACTTCTCAGTCAGGCGTGGTCAACGGGTGAAGGGCGCTACACTGCCCCCGCATGGATGCGGATCCTGATCCGCGACACGAACGACCCGATGCAGCTACTACCCGCAGGGCGCACCGGAGGCATCAATGTGATCGATCTCGCGAACATCGCCAGTTGCCCTTTCATCGCCACACAGGACCTGGGCCGGCTTCATGGCGATGGCACCTTCGAGGTGCTCGGGCGTTTCGACCACAGCGATGTGCGGGGCTGCAACCTGCTCGTGGAGTAGGTCACCCCACCTTCACCAGGAAATAGTTCTTCTTGCCGCGCTGCAGCAGGATGAACCTTCCATTGATCAGATCGGCAGTGTCGACGACACGTGCATCGTCCACCTTCCTCTTGTTCACACTGATGCTGCCTTCCTTCAACGCACGTTTGGCCTCGCCTTTGCTGGCCAGGAATCCCGTATGCTCGGTAAGGAGGTCGATGATGGGAACACCGCCTTCCACGGCACTCCTGGCCACTTCGGACTGTGGCACGCCTTCGAACACATCCAGCCACTGCTGTTCGGTGAGCGTGGACAGGCCATCGGTGGAACCACCGAACAAGATATCGCTCGCAGCGATCGCCCCCTCCAGCTCGCTCTCGCCATGCACCAAGGTGGTGATGAAAGCGGCCAGCTCCTTCTGCAGTCGGCGTTCGTGCGGCGCTTTCGCATGTTGGGCGATGAGGTCCTGGGCGAAAGCCTGCTCCCAGGTGGTGAAGATCAAGGCCGCCTTGGCCGCATCGGCATCGCTGTTGTTCAGCCAGAACTGGTAGAATTTGTACGGTGAAGTGCGCGCCGGATCGAGCCACACGTTGCCTCCCTCGCTCTTGCCGAACTTGGTGCCATCGGCCTTGGTAAGGAGCTGCGTGGTGATCGCGTAGGCCTCGCCACCGCCCATGCGCCGGATCAACTCCGTACCGGTGGTGATGTTGCCCCATTGGTCGCTGCCGCCCATCTGTACGGTACACCCTTCGTGCTTATTGAGCCAATGGAAGTCGTAGCCCTGTACGAGTTGATAGCTGAATTCGGTGAAGGAAAGGCCGCTCTCCAGACGGCTCTTCACGCTGTCCTTCGCCATCATGTAGTTCACGGTGATGTGCTTGCCCACCTCGCGAATGAAGCGAAGGAAGCCCATGTCCTTGAACCAATCGTAGTTGTTCACCATACGGGCGGGGTTCACCGTTCCACTGAAATCGAGGAAGCGTTCCAACTGTTTCTTCACGCATTCCTGATTGTGCCGCAGGGCCTCCTCGTCGAGCAGGTTGCGCTCCGTACGCTTGCCGCTGGGGTCGCCGACCATGCCCGTGGCGCCACCCACCAATGCGATGGGTTTGTGGCCGCAACGTTGGAAGTGGGTCAGGGTCATCACCTGTACCAAGTGCCCCACGTGCAGGGAGTCGGCGGTGGGGTCGAAACCGATGTAACCACTGGCAGGTCCATTCTTCAAATGTTCATCCACGCCTGGGGTGCTGTCGTTCAGCATCCCACGCCATTTCAATTCGTTCAGGAAGTCGCGTGTCATCAGCGCACAGTGGCATTTCAGGGAATCGCCAAAGATAGCCGCAACAGACCCAGCGGCTGGCCACGGTCTCTCGAAGGTCGCGTCGCAACCGGGTGCAGGGGTGTGCCCAATGGGCCATCGATCCATGTGGCGCCCATGGTCGACCGGAACAGCGGCTCTGTACCTTGGCCGCATGCAATTGGTCACCGGGGCTACGGGCATCGTTGGTTCACATGTGTTATTGGCCTGTGCCGAACGTGGGGCGGTCCGGGCCTTGGTACGCCAAGGCAGCGACCGTTCGATCGTCGAGCGGATCTTCCGCCACTACCAGGGCCGCCGGGCCGACCAGCTGCTCTCCTTGGTGGAGTGGGCCGAAGGGGACATCCTGGACACGGACGCGTTGAACGAGGCGATGCGTGGTGTACGACAGGTGTATCATACGGCCGCGGTGGTGTCCTTCGCTCCAGGTGATGTGCGGGCTATGCAGCAGGTCAATGTGGTGGGCACCGCCAACGTGGTGAACGCCGCGTTGGACCATGGCGTGCAGCGGCTCTGCCACGTGAGCAGCACGGCCGCCATCGGCGAAGAGGCTCCTGGGGTGGCACGCACGGAACGTTCGCCATGGAACGCCGACGCGCACACCTCGGTGTATTCGCGCACCAAGCATGCCGCGGAGTTGGAGGTGTACCGGGGCATCGCCGAAGGCCTGGATGCGGTGCTGGTGAATCCATGTGTGATCCTCGGACCAGGACTGGCGGGACGCAGCTCCAACACCTTGCTGGAGCGCTTGCGCAAGGGCACGAGCTTCTATCCACCCGGCTCCAATGCGGTGGTGGATGCTCGTGACGTGGCCCATTGCATGTTGGCGCTGATGGACCATGGAGGCACCGGGGAGCGCTACCTGCTCGTTGGCGAGAACCTGTCGTATCAACGACTTTTCACCCTGGGCGGGCAAGCCTTCGGCCACAAGCCTCCCAGCCGACGCTTACGGCCCTGGATGCTGAACCTTGCCTGGCGCATGGAAGTCGTTCGTTCCGCGATCACCGGTGCACGGCCGTTCATCACCCGTGCCACGGCGAACACCGCTTTGAACCAACGCGAATACGATGCGGGCAAAGTGCGCGCTTTGGTGGGCCACCGCTTCCATACCGCGCAGGAGGCTGTGGAGAACGTGTGTGCGTTCCTGAATGGCCGGGGCGCTCAGTGAGGGACTTCGTCCTTGCGCAGGCTCAGCTCGTTGAGGATCTCCTCGTACAGGGCTTTCATCTCCGTAGGCCGTCCTGAATAATACGCGAAGGAACGTTGGAACTCCTCCTTGGTGGTGCCCTCAGCCTCGAACATCTCGGTGTAGTACTTCTCGGCCGGAACGGACCTGGCGTGCGCCACCACCACCTCGTGGTTCATGCGCGCTTCGATCATATGGGCCTCGCGCAACACCGTTTTGAATCGATCACGTGGCAACACATCGGGCGGAACCGATCCTTCCGGTGTTGAACATGCCATCAGGCACAGGCCGATGAACAACACGCGCTTCATCGGTTGAAGCGGAGCCGTTCGCCGCGCACCGTGCGATCCACCACACCATCGGCGTAGACCGTGCGGCCATTCACCCATGTACGCACCACCTTGGAGGTGAAGCGCTGCCCCTCGAACGGTGACCAGCCGCATTTGTAGAGAAGACCATCCCGGTCCACTGTCCATGCAGCGCTCCGATCCACGAGAACGAGGTCCGCATGGTATCCTTCGCGGATGTACCCACGCCGATCGATGTTGAACAGCTCCGCAGGTGCATGGCACATTTTCCGGACCACCTGTTCAAGCGTGAACACGCCCTGGCGCTCCAGTTCGAGCATCGCCACCAAAGCATGTTGGACCAACGGACCACCGGAGGGGCACTGGGCATAGGGCATGGCCTTTTCCTCCAGCGTATGGGGTGCGTGGTCGGTGGCCACCACATCGATGCGGTCCTCGGCCACGGCCCTACGGATCGCGGCGCGGTCCTCGGCGGTCTTCACCGCAGGATTCCACTTCAGCAGGGGACCCTTCCCGGCATAGTCGGCATCGCTGAACCAAAGGTGGTGCACGCAGGCCTCGGCGGTGATCCGCTTTCCTTGGACGGGACCGGGATCGAAGAGCCCCGTTTCCATTGCCGAGCTGATGTGCAGGACATGCAGCCGGGTGCCGTGCTCACGGGCCAGGGCCACCGCATTGCTGCTGCTTCGATAACAAGCTTCGGCACTGCGGATGATCGGGTGCTGATCCATCGGAACGGCGACGCCCCAGTGCTGCACCGCGGCCTTCATGTTGGCTCGGATGATGGCTTCATCCTCGGCGTGGACCGCGAGCAGCATGTGCGCCTTACGGAACAGGCGGTCCAGGGTGGCCGGATCATCCACGAGCATGTTCCCGGTGCTGGACCCCAGGAACGCCTTCAACCCGCATACGGTGGAAGGATCGGTACGCAATGCCTCATCGAGATTATCGTTGCTGACCCCCATGTAGAACGAATGGTTCACCAGCGCGTGCTCCGCCCCCAGCGCGAACTTTTCCTCAAGCAGTGCTTGCGTCAGGGTCTGCGGCACCGTGTTGGGCATCTCCATGAAGCTGGTCACCCCACCTGCTGCGGCTGCCGCTGATGCGTGCGCGATATCGTCCTTGTGCGTCAGACCCGGTTCCCGGAAATGCACTTGGTCATCGATCACTCCGGGCATCAAGAGCATGCCCTTCGCATCATACTCCTGCACCGCTCTTGGGGCACCCATGCCTTCTTCCGCCACCCGCTCGATGATGCCGGATCGAACGAGCACATCCGCTTGGAACAGCCTGCCCTCGTTGGCCACCACTGCATCGCGGATCAGGACATCGCTCATGATCGTGGGATCCGAACCCTCATTTGTAGCACCCCGAGGAAGGCTTCCTTGAAGATGCTCGTATTCATCTTGCTCACGCCCTTCAACCGGTCCACGAAGGTGATGGGCACCTCAACGATGCGGAACCCGGCTAATCGGACACGGTACTTCATCTCGATCTGGAAGGCATAGCCCACGAACCTCACTTGGTCCAAGGGCAGCGCTTCGAGCACGTGTCTGCGGTAGCACACGAAGCCCGCCGTGGTGTCGCGCACACCAAGCCAAAGCACGGCACGCACATAGATCGAAGCGGTGAAGCTCAATAGGATGCGATCCCATGACCAGTCCTTCACTCGGCCACCTTTCACGTACCGCGATCCCACGCTCATGTCCGCACCACCACGATCACACGCGTCGTAGAGGCGAACGAGGTCGTCGGGGTCGTGGGAGAAATCCGCATCCATCTCGAAGATGTGACCATAGCGCTGGTCGATGGCCCACTTGAACCCGGTGATGTAGGCGGTTCCGAGGCCAAGCTTGCCGGCGCGCTCCAGGATGTGCACGCGTCCGGGATGGTCCCGCATCATCTCCTTCACGATGGCAGCCGTTCCGTCCGGTGATCCATCATCGACCACGAGGACGTCGAACGCGGGAGCAAGGCCCAGCACATGCGTGATGATGTCACGGATGTTCTCTTTCTCGTTGTACGTGGGTATGATGACCAGACGTTCTTTCACGGGCAGCCTCCTCTTCGAGCGAAAGGAAGGCCAAAGATAACCGGGCCGTGCGCCGGTCAACGTACCAGGGTGACATGGCCGAGCCGTTCGATCCGGTTAGTGGTGAACCGGTCCCTCGCCATGAGCTTCCATACGTACACCCCGATCGGTGCTTCTGTACCATTGGCGAACTGTCCATTCCAGCCAGCATCCGGATCATCGGTCTGGTAAATGACCTGTCCCCAACGATCGAACACATAGAAGCGATAGTGCGCACGGTCCACACCGATGACAACAGGCTTGAAGATGTCGTTCGGCGGCGCCCCATCGGGGGTGAACGCGTTGGGAACGTTCACCAGCAGACCGTCTTCCACCGTGATCACGCGGCAGATGGAATCGAGACATTGTTCGGACGCGAACGCCGTGAGGCACACGGTATATGAAGCGCCCACACCTGCAGGGAACGAATAAACGGGGCCCGCTTCATTGGAGGTCGCGAGACCTGCGATATCCCACACATAGCCCACCGCATCCTCCGATGTATTGTTGAAACGCACCTCGGGTGCCAGCGTATTGATCACTTCAGGGACTTGATAGAAGTCGGCCGTTGGCTGATCGAACACGGTGAAGAGGTCCGGTACGGAAAGCGTATCCGAGCCGCATCCGTTCCCCGCATCCACGATCAGCGTGGCGCCATACGTCCCGCCCTCGGTGATGGTCCGTGTCACTGGTGCGCAATCGTCGATGCGTTCGCCGTTCCACAGCACCCAGGCGCAAGAGACGCCTCCTTGGAACGTGTTCGTGAGGGTGACCGTGACCGGGGTGCATGCACCCGCCCCTTCCACGCTGAACTCTGCCACAGGAATGGGGATCACATCGACCACCACCGTTGCATAGGCGGCCAGGCAAGGCGGCGGCGCATCAACGGTATAGGTGAACGGCCCTGCCATCGAAACCCCGGGCACGAATACGCCATCGAACGATGATCCCCCAGCATCGGTCCAAGTGCCACCGTTATCCGGTGTACCACCCAGCCGTGTGAACAGATCGATCGGCGCATCACTGTTCTCACAGATACTGACCGACGTACCGGACCCCGCATCGGACGCCGCACTGATGGCGATCGTGAGCAAGGACACATCATCCGTACAAGGAGCCATGGCCTCCACCGTGTAAGAATAGACACCAGGAACACCGGACGAAGGATCGAAGGTGGCAGGCACGACCATTCCATCGGGACCTCGCCATACCCCATCCGTCTCCGGATCACCGGTGAGCATGTCGGTCAACGCGAAGCTGTTCGCGGAGGAACAGAGCACGGCACTCGCATCACCGCCCGCATCAGGCACGGCAGCGATCAGGACCGTCACCGTTGAAGTCGCATCCGCGCATGGTGCCAGCCCGGCAACGAAGTATGTATACGTGCCGGACACGTCCACCAGTGGGTCCACGACCGTGGAATGGGATGATCCGTTCGGTGCGGTCCATGAACCACCTGTATCGAGTGTTCCAGAGAGGCCCTCGAACAGAGAGACCGGTGTGCCGGATCCACACAGGGCCAGCGTGCCACTTCCTCCCGCCACGGGTGCCAGATTCACCGTGACCGTCACTATCGACTGGTCGGTCGGACAGTTTCCGGATGAGACCACCGAATAGATGAACCCTCCACCTGAAGAAGTCGATGGATCAAACGTTCCCGACACGGGATCACCAACCTCATTGGTCCATGAACCCGTAGCATCCGGCGTTCCGGACAAAACGGTCAGCAGGTCGATCACACCATTGGAGGAACAAAGAGTCACCGCACCATCACCACCAGCATCAGGACCATCCTCCACGGTGATCTCGACTTCGGCAGAAACCGATGGGCACACAGCACCTGAAATGGTGTATGTGTATGTACCACTGGCATCGTTGCCTGGATCGAAAGATCCATCGAACACCCCCGCTGGCCCTACCCAGAGCCCACCACCATCGGCACCTGCTCCCAGCGATTGGAACAGATCCTGGACATCAGCACCAGAACAGAGCTGAAGAACTGCATCACTGCCGGCATTGGCCTGTACCTCTTCACTGACCGTGATCATGGATGAGGCATTCTGACAAGGGACAAGCGCGCTCACTGTGTACGTGTACACTCCGGGCGCCATCGTGGACGGATCGTAATTACCGCCAACCA
>JADHED010000555.1_pt1 | contig 42681 bp, 30 predicted proteins | sample 8952041 | NCBI WGS metagenome assembly JADHED01 (sample SAMN16124423, study PRJNA663239) | bioreactor sludge metagenome | isolation source: sludge (control) | place: India:Bengaluru | collected 2018-09-08 | reverse complement strand
CCCCGGTTGACAGACCGAGTTTCTATAGTTTCCTGAGTCGCCTACGCGCGCGCGACCCCTGGAAGCATCCAGACCCGGCCCGCCGTTTGTCTCCCGGAACGTATCGGCGGTCCGCCGCCGAGGTCCGCGACGAAGGCCGTCGGGTACTAACAGACAACAAAGATGGTAATGCGGCTCGCACTCGGGTTTCCACTGCCTCTGCGCTTCGCGCTCCCCCTCTCCGATCTGCGATGCTGCCCTCACGAACCGCACCGAAGCCGAAACGGCGTTCGCCCGGCGAGGTCCACGGCTTTCATTGGCAGATGCCTGAGGCCGGGCGTCACGGGTCTCCTCGCAAGCCTTCCTGCGCCGGAGGGCCGCGCGACTCCGGGCTCCGAACGAGGCGCGGCCGCGGGCGCCGAACGCGGACAGGAGGCGCAGCGTGGGCTGGCTCTCGCGACGGCACCCGTTCCCGGTTCCGTCGGCCGACAGGAGCCGTGCCTTCTGTCTCTCCACGAGGCGCTCCGCGACGTCGATCATCGCGTCCCTCGCCAGAGCGAGGTGTCGGAGGCTCTGGCGGGGACGAGTCCGGTGCCGGGCTTCCCTGCCGGACCGGCCGCCGGCCACGGGTCGCTCACCTCAGACGACCACCGGACGGCAGAGAGCTCCTTTCGGACTCCCCCGCACGGCCGGCGGGCGATATGCTGACCGTGATACTCCGGTGAGCGCGAAACGGCTATGAACAAGGCGCGGCTGGCCAGGGAACTCGTGCAGGCGGCCCTTGCGTTCGCGGGTCGGCGTCTCTGGGAACGCATCGAGAACGACGAGGTGTTTGGCCTCGTGCTTCCGGACCGGGCGACACCGGTGGTGGCCTCGGTCATGGGGGCCGCGGGCATCTCGTACGGCCTCACGTTGTTCATCGGTGATGACGCCGTCGCGGACGCCCGGTCCATCCTCACCACGGAGGAGGGCGACGATGAGCCGCTCTCCCGCTCGGCGCAGATCAGCTTCTCGATGGAGCCCTGGCACGAGATCGGCCCGCCCTGGCGCCGCGTGCTCGAGCTCGCGGGCTTCCGGTGCCGCCGGGAGGCGCTCGCCCCGCTGTTCATCTCGAAGCCGTCCGGGGAACGGCCCCGGGTGCCGAACTCGGCGGAGCTCCGGATGATGCTGACGGCCTTGAACTCCGCGATGCGCGCGGACGAGGAGGGCCTGCTCACGCCGGCGTCTGTCACGGCGGGGGACGATCTCCTCACCCTGACGGTGACCGGCGAGCCCCTGCACCCCGAGGTGACCGCGGGATGCGTCGCGGCCCGGACGCCGGGCCCCGCGGTCCCGTTGTCGCCCCCCGCTTTGCCGGAGGGGTTGCTCGACCTGCCCCGGACGGAGGCCCGGTGGCTAATCGCCTTCCCGCGGACGCCGGTTTCCGTGCGGAACGACAACCGCGTCCTCCGCGCCTTCTTCGTCGCCGAGGACGGGGAGGAGGGGCCCCGGCCGCTGGACGCCTGGCTCCTGCCCGAAGCGGAAGCGCCGGACGCCGCCGGACGACTGTTCGGGCTGTTCGAGGGCCGGCCGCCCCACGTGTCACGCGGCGTGCCCCGCGAGGTCGTCTTCACGAGCCGGATGCTCTTCGACCTTCTCGCTCCCGCGCTCGCGGTCGTCGGAATCGCCACCCGGTACGAAGTGCGGGTCGAGGCGTTGGAGGACCTCGTCGCGGACTGCATCGAGAGCCTATGCGCCGGCCCCGAGGCGTCACCCGCCCCCGACGACCTCCGGGGCTTGAAGGAGGCCGACCGCCGGCTCACGGACCGGATCGTCGCCGGGCTCCGCCGGAGAGCACCGGGCGCGCCGGGGGCGGAGGCGACGTTCTTCGGGCCGGGCGTCGATGACGGACGGCTGCTCGGGAAGTTCGCGGAGCAAGAGATCCATTTCGCCTTCGGAGAGTGGAAGGCCATGGCCTGCGCGGCTCCGCCGGAGGGCCGGACGGTGGCGGAGTCCCTTCTCGCACGGCGGCTCCCGGAGGCGGAGCGACGACTGCTTCTGGCCCGCATGCGGGCGGTTCCGTCCCTGTATAAGGTCCTCGAGGTCCATCCGCGCGGGGGGTGGTTCGCCGCGCGCGACCTGCTCGATGGTGACGACATCCGGGTCCACGATGCGGCGGCGGCGAAGACGCTGCGCCCCGGCCTCTGTCTACCGCTCCGCATCTACCCGGTCGGCGACTTCCACTTCGCCTCGATCGCCGGCCCGGGCATGGGGCCCCGTCGGGCGCAGTCGGCCCTCGAGGACCTGCGGAAACAGGGCTTCGACCTCTCCGTCGAGGGTCGGAGGGCCTCCCCGCACGTCTTCGGTCGACTGTACGACTTCGTGGACCGCCGGCCGGCGGACCCGTTCCTCATGCCCCGGATGCAGAACACCGAGGGGCAGGAACTCGAGTTCCACCGCGGCTCGTTCCGGGTCGAGGACGAGTCCGTGCTGCGGGCCGCGCTGGCCGGGCGCCCAGACGTGGAGGCCGCCTCCGGAGACGGGGAGTTCCGCTGGCTCGTCACGGAGGGGCGGGGCGTCGGGTTGGGACGGACCACGCGCGGCCGGCTGGAGGTCCTCCCCGGTTGCCTCGTCCTCGAGACGAACTCGAAGACGCGGTTCGAAACCGCGAGAGGCTGGCTCGAACAGATCCCCGGCGTGCGGTTCGAGAGCCTGACCGTGCGGTCGCTGGACGATCTGTTCGAGAAGGGGCCTCCGGCCGACGACCGGCGGGGTGCCGGGCCGTCCGTCCCGCCGACGCCGGAGTTCGAAGCCGCGATGAACGCGATGCTCCGCGACTCCTACCTGAAGTGGGTCGACGAACCTCTGCCCATGTTCGGCGGCCGGACGCCGCGCGAGATGTGCCGGACCGCGGCGGGGCGCCGGAGGGTCAAGCGGGAGATCGAGTTGACCGAGCCGCCGGTCACGACCCCTGCCATGACCCTTCAGGTGCCGAAGGATGAGATGCTCCGGGCGCTCGGCCTGTCCTGACCCGGCGGGCGGCCCCGCGTCAACCGGCGCCGGGACCGCCGCTGTCCGGTTCGGTCCCTCCGGCGTAATGCCTTCGGAGGCAAGATTTTGCAGCGGGCGGCAGGAATCCGGATGCCCGATGGGCATCCAGGTGGGCATCCAGAATGGGGCGCGTTTCGCGCAGTCGTCGCAACTGTTTTCCTTCACAGGACTTCTGTCCGCGTCAGAATCGCCGGCAGGGGACTCATAATCCCTTGGTCGCTGGTTCGATCCCAGCAGGGCCCACCACCCCAAACCGGCCACGGTTACGGACTTCGCACGGAATCCGCACGGGATCCGCACGTTTCCCGACGTTCCCGATGGGGTACCAGGTGGGCATCCAAGGGCATCCACGTGGGCATCCATGAGTCGCGATGCGCGCGCTGGGATGCGTTGCCCACCCGGAGTGCCAACATCGCCGTTCTGCAGGGCCGGCAGCACAGGTATGGGGCAGGCGGAGTGCGGGTGGTGACCGAGTGACCGCCAATCCTAGTCACCGGGAGTGGGGACCTCGCCCTCGTGAGACTGGCCATCGCCTCCGGCGCCATCACCCGCACTCTTCGGGTCGCTGCCTTCAGTACTTCTTGCCCGGTGGAAGAAGATGTACCGGCAGGCCAGATCCAAATCTTCTGGAAGCTCGTCATTGGGGAACTCGTAGGGCTCACATGAGGGTTCTCCGTATTCCCGAACAAGAGCATCGTGGATGATGCCCGGCCCGACTAGTTCCTCCAGGTAATCGTAGGCTGCCGCACTTATGGATGGCCGCATCGGCAGCCCGGTTTCGCCGCTGAAGGACTGCCCCATGCATGCGCGGACCGCATGCAGTGCCCTGGTTGGCGATCCATGAAGCGCGCCATGCAGATCAGCCCTGGCCTTGGCCGCATCTCCATAGTGGATCCAAATACGGTAAAGCGAAATGGCGTCACGCCCATACTGATCCAGCAACGAGATCCGGGTTGCCTCTCCATTGACTCTATTCGCCAAGGCACCACCCAGGCGTTGGACTTCCGACTCCTCAAACAGGACCACGCCGGAACGCGGATCCAGCGTTCCGGCAATCTCATCAAAACAGGCGACTGCGAAGCTCAGCTGAACCGCGCTGCGGACCAGCTCCTCCGCAGTATTCAGCCTTACAGACCTGTCTTGGATCTTAGACAGCAGGACCACGATTGAGATGCGTATCTGCGCACGAGGGGACAGCAGCTCCCCAAACAGCTGCGCTGGCTCGGGGATAACCTCCGAGACTTGTCCATACGCGAGCACGAGTCGTGCTGCCTCACTCTCGGGCAGCGAGTCCTCGACTAACCTGAGTTTGTAGGTCAGGGTATCCCCAGTCGCGCGTTCGAAGAGCCCCCGCAGGCAGGAAGCGGACTCCCCCATGCTCTTGCTGCAAAGTCCTGCAAGAAACCCCGACACCTCTCCATCCGCGACATCGCCAACGGGGATCCCGTACGAGAAGTACCGGTCAAAATACAATTCGGTGCAGGCTCGCTTCGCACGCACCCATGCGTCTTGGCCTCCGTGGTGGGTGTTTCGCCAGACGAGATCCAATTGTGGGAAAAGAGTCGTCAGCAGTCCCTGCGCGCTCTTGCACCCCGTCTCGGACAGGTCGGACAAGACTGGTTGCAGCGCTGCCCTGATCTCACCTGCGCGCCGTTCGGCAGCCGTTGGATCCTGGCGAAAGAGACCCACACCTAGGACCTCGGGCTTCGCTATCCGAACAGTCTGGTACAGCTTCGGGTAGAGTACCCGGATCGCTTCGACTAGGACTAGGTCAATGACATTCGCCTCTCCTTGGAGGATCGGACAGACGAACTCGAGGGCATTCACCCAACGATTGACGAGCCTCACGTTCCGCAGTTGGGGTGCGATGTGTCTGCCGAATGCTGCCTGGAACCGCTGAATCTCGGCATGGGGGATGTCTTGGACAAACTTTCCCACCGCACGGTCAATGAGTTCGAGCGCGAGGCGTGCAATCACGTCCTGTTCGGCCCGTGGCAGGTGCAGCGGGACCTGCACGATCTTCTCCAAGTAGGCTGCCCCGCTGTTCAGATTCCCGCCCAAGGTCTCAGAGAGCGCGCGCGCCACGATCTCTGGATCGAAGGATACAACATAAGATACCAAAGGGAAATCGGCGAGGAGCTTTACTAGCCGGAAGACCGCGATCGTCTCCGAGTGACTGAGACGATCGATGTCGTCTATGAGTACGGCGATGGGTCTGCCGAATTCCAGCAGTGCGCTGCGCAGACGGTCGCGCAACCTCTCAAGTGGTACGTCGGACCACCTCCTCCCAATCGTCTCGAGGGCCTGTCCTGCATTGACGCAGCTTCCAACAGCACAGCCGTAGTCGCGGAGAATCGCGCCAAGTCGTTCGCGGCGGGTGGTCAGCCTGTAGTCGAGTTTGGCAGCTAGGGCCTCGAAGAACATGGTCACGAGTTGTTGTTCACTGTGGAACATCCAGGGATTGAAGTCCACAATGATCACGTTCCCGATCTCAGTCAGTCTGGAGCGGACGAAGTTGAGGACGGTTGTCTTCCCATCGCCCCATGAACCGAAGAGTCCTAACACAATGCTAGAGGTGGATCGTCGCGAGGCAATCGTGTCCGCGATGCGGGACGCGAACTGCCACCGGCCAAAGCGATCGTCGCTCTTGGCCTGCAGTGGTTGATCTGGAAGGAGGCGTGCTTCGGCATGAGCCGGCTGCTCGATGCGGCGAGCTGTATCTGGGTGGGGGCGGAAGCCGTGGAGCAGCCAGTGAGTGAGTTTTCGCAGCCGGGACTTCTTGATGGGCGCTTCGCTAGCCATTGGAGCTCCCTTGCGGCGAAGATGCTGGAATGAGCGCGGTGAGGCCGAGGGACGAGTGGACGGTTAGGTCGTGTGGGCAGGGCATACTGCTCATGGTCGCTCTCCTGCGTCCTTGCAGGGCATGCGCCGCGGTACTCACTCGGATCCGCCTTCTCCACGTGAGTGCGGGAGAGGAGGCGGCAGAGGCTGAGGAATAGCACCGCTGCGAACAAGTGTCAATGGCCGTTCTGGTGCCGCCATCGCCTGCGCCATTGTAGGGCCCCGGGGTCTGCGGAGTGCAGGCGGACCGCTGGGGCGACGCGATGAGCGCTTTCTCGCGTGAGACTGGTGCGAGGCTGTGGTCCGCAAACGCCTACGCTGTGCCCGCAAGCCTTGTCTCGAGGAGATCGCGTGCACTCTCGGCGGCGTTCCGCGGCGCGTGGCGGGCGTAGCGCATCGTCACCGCGATGGACCGCGGCGAGTGGCCGAGGAGATCGGCGACCGTGGTGATCGGGACGCCGGCCTGGATCATGTTCAGGGCGTACTGGTGCCGACAGTCATGAGGCCGGAGATCGGGGTGCCCGATTGCGGCGGCGGCCACCTTGAAGAGCTTCGCCGCCGGCCCAGAGAGCGTCTCCGGCAGGTTGGCGAGAACGCGGTCCGGGCCCTCGAGCGGGATCACCCGCGTGTCCTTCATCACGCGGAGCCGCGCGACGGCTCGAGCGGTCAACGGCACCGTCCGCGACTTCCCGGACTTCGACTTCCGCACGAGGATCTCGCGGCGGTCGAGGTCGACGTCGCGCCACTCGAGCCGCAGTAGCTCGCCCTGGCGGCAGCCCGTGTCGAGGCTCAGGAGCACGTAGTCGCGGATCTTCTCGGGCGCGGCGGCGATGAGCCGGTTCTGCTGCTCGACGCTGAGCGCCGGCACGGGGTGCTCCTCCTCGCGCAGACGCTTGACCTTCGCCGCCGGGTTGTCCGTCGCGTAGCCGTAGGAGTCGGCGCGCTGGAAGAGGCGGCTGAGGAAGACTTGGTAGCGGTTCCTCGTGGCCGGGCTCCGTCCCTCCTCGGCGAGCTTCAGGAGGAACCGCTCGACGTGCTCGACGGTGATCTCGGAGAGCAGGCGGCCCTTGAAGTGCGGGATGAGCACGGACCGGAAGCGGCACTCCTCGTTCGCGTACGTCATGGTGCCGTGCTCGGCCTTCAGGAGCTTCAAGTGCTTCTCCGCGAACACCTCGAACTTCACCTCCTGCCGCTCCCGCTCCTCGATCTCGAACTGGCCGCTCTTGATCTTCCGGCCGAGCTCGAGGGCGTAGTTCTCGGCGTCGGTCCACGTCATGCCGGCGAGCCGGCAGTAGCGGCTCCCGCCGAAGCGGAACTTGATGTAGACGCCCGTCCGCCCCGGCCTCTCGAAGAGCTGTCCGAAGTACCGCCTCTTACCCATCCGACGTCCTCTCTGCGGCTGCGTCCGCTCGTGCGGCGGGCCCGTTCCGAGGCCCAGAGCTGCACTCGACACATGCAGCGGCATCTGCCGGCGGCACATCCAGTGATTTCCTCCGCAAGGATGGCGGCCTCCGACCATGGCGCCGCTGGCGCGTCGTGGGGGCGATGGCGCGGATCGTCGCGTTGGCCTTCTCGCGAAGCTCCTCGCGCGAGGGGTGCCGCTGCTGGCGTTCCCGAAGCCAGCCGATGAGCTCGTCGGCAAGGACGAAGACCCGCCCACCTACGCGCGCGTGAGGCACGCCGTGCTTCACGAGGAACTCCCGCGCCGCCCGCTCGCCCCCCAGGCCCAGCACGACGGCCACGTCCTCCGGGAGGAGGATCGGCGGCCAGCGGGCCCGTTCGGCGAGAGAGGGCCGGGGCTCGATCATGCGCCGCGTCCTCCCGCACCATGACGGCGCTGTCGCGGGGCGGCCCCCCAGGCCGCCGACGTTGGCCCGGTTCGCCTCCGCAGGCCGACGTTGGTGGTCGTGGTCATCGACCGTCTCCGTCGCGCCCGTGGCGAACATCGGGGCCGTCGTCGGGCTCTGATGGGGGGCCCCAGCAGTGGCCGCAGTGGGGGCAGCACCAGCAGCGGAGGGCGTCCGCCGATCGCTGGCCACAGCGGGGGCATGCGGCATCGAGTCCTCGCGTCCCGGCTCCCGCCGGCGCTCTGCGGCCCGGGCGACGGAACGACTCTGCGGCGATCTCGCCGAATGCCCTCGATCTGGAGGTCATTGCGCTTCTCCCGCGGCGCGGCGCTGCTCCCGCCGTCTCTGTGCTCCGACCACCGAGGAGCACGTCCTGCAGAGTCCGGTCACCGGGTCGTCCGCACGCTCCTGATCACACGGACACCAGCCCGGCCGCGAAGGCGGGGGGATCCACACCCGACCGCCATCGAGGAGCCGGCCGCTGTCAGGGGGCTCCTGTCGGAGCAGGGCGACGATCTCTCCCTTCTTCGCCGAGAGCGCACTGCGAACCTCCGTCGGAACGGCTCGGGCCGGCGACAGGAGCAGATCCCCACCGTCGAGGCGGATGTCGATCCCCAAGGCGCGGACCCGGCGCAGGAGGGCGGCGGCGGTCATATCCGCAGGACCCCGCCCAGTTTTTCCGCTTTTTCCGCTTTTTCCGCACTCCCGGCGATCGGATCCCCGGGTAGCTCCGCCGGGGAGGACGGCACGTCGGTCTGCGGAAAAAGCGGAATATGCGGAAAAAGGTCCACAACGACCCAGCGCGTGATCGGTCGCCCGCCGGACTCGAACTGCTGCGGCCTGGCCAGTCCCTGGTCCCGGAGCGCCTCGAGGCTGGCCGTGATCCGCGGCCCGGGCACGTGGCCGGAGAAGAGAGCGTTGATGTCCGTGAGGGTGAGCCCCGACCTGTTCTCCCTGAGGGCTTCGGCGATCCTGTCTGCGACGGGATCGCCGAGCCGGTTGCCGAAGAGATACCTCGCACTGTGTGCGCAGTACCTCCACACTTCGAGGCCGGCCTCCAGGTGCGGCAGGTCGATCTCCCCCCGCAGATCGAGCAGCGCGTACAGTGACGAGATCTTCATCACCTGCGCCTCGCCCCGCGAAGTAGCAGAGCCGAGCAGGCCGGAACAGTCTGCCGTCAGGTCCTCATAGACCTGCTCCCACCGGGCCGAAGCCGTCTTGGTCATCCCGATCTCGTTGAGTCGCTGGGCGAACCGAACGACATCCTGGATCCGCGCGACCAAGCGGGTGCGGTCCTTTCCCTCGAACTGGCCGCCGCGGGGGAGGTGCTTCGACCGCCGGACGCAGACCCATAGGAAACGGTTGGCGAAGCCGTTGGCGACGTCCGTGGCCGTGATCAGGCGCAACGCCTCTTCCCGGGTGATGTGGCCGATCATGGAGATGTGGGCGTCGGTCGCCCGGAGCGGTTGGTTGCGCGTGAGCGTGGAGAGCTGATCGCCGTCCCACGCTCGGCGCAGGACCGGCGACAGCGTGTTGCCTTCGCGCTGCATGACCTTCAGTGGCTGCGCGAACTCGTCCTCGATGACGAGCAACCGCTTGTCGGAGACACCCGGGTCGATGACGACCGTCTGCTCCTTCTTTGCGTCCCACTCGTCCAGCTCGTCTCTCACGTGGTAGATGAGCCCCTCTCCCGAGGAGAGGCCGGACTTGATGTTGTCCCGCTCCCACTCGGGATCGGCGTCACAGACCAGGGCCCGCACGTGCCGCAGCGACGTCCCCTTCCGCCCGCGTGAAGTCTGGCCTACGAGCACCGCGAAGAGGTTCAGCGCGTGGCGATGGGCTTCGACGCGCCAGTGTGCGCTCCGACCGATGACGTTTCCGATCGCGACGAGGAACTGGACGAGGACCGCCGCGGGATCCGACTCCGTTTCCGGGTCGATGAACCGGACGACGTCGCCGGCCAGGCCATGCAGCGCGGCAGGCCGGAGGGGATCCGGCCACGGGCGACGGTCGTCGCCGCCTGCGGCAGACTCCTCGGGTATCGAGGCGTTCATCAAGATCCACTCCTTCCTGTGGCGACGCGACGGGTCGAGGGCTCGCTGGACCCCATCTCCGGGTGCGGGAAGGTCGGGGTCCGGGTTGACCAGGCCGGCGCGGAAACCGCTCTCCCAGGTCCGCTGGATCTCCCGGGCTCCCAGCCCGATGGCAGTCGCAGCCTGCCCGATCGTGGAATGGGCCTCGTCTTCCAGCAGATGGCCGGCTCCGACGAGCTGTCCGGCGCGGAACGCAAGGCGGTTGAGCGCCTGGTTCCGCTCTCCGACCGGTGTGCTGTGCAGTTCGAGGGCGATCCCCTCGAGCGCCCTCTTCCCGTAGGCTGTCCGACCCACAATCGCGCGAGGTGGAGAATCCGCGGGTGCTTCTGAGGACCTTGGCTCGCGCCGCGGGAGGATCTCGGCGAGCCATCCCGGCAGCTCCAACAACTTGGCATCGCGGTCTACCAGCTGGTAGAGCTTGCCGGTGACGTGCCTGCTCGGCGCGACCATGATGTACGCGCGCCGACCGGCACGGAGATCGAGACCCGGCCTGAAGCCCGCCCGGCTCACGAACGAGTCAGCATCACTGGAACGGAAGAAGACATGGCGTCCCCGGGCGGTTTGCTGCACGATCGTCGGAGGCAGGCCGCCGTGCGGTTCGAAGAGCGCCGTGAGCCCGTCACGGCCCTCGTCACCGTCCACGTCGATGACCACCAGTCCATCGCAACGGACGGCGATGTTCGCCTGCGGCCACATCGCCGCCATGCGCCGGATCGTCTCGGTGTCCGTTGTCGCCGAGTCCACCCCGTTGGGGAACAGCGCCGGATCCCACCTCGGGTGCTTGGCCGCGTGCTCGCAGCTCACTCCGCGGACGCAGGAACACCCGCTGCCGCTCGGCTCGTAGATCGGGATCACCGGCTGGCCCTTCTCCGCGTAGACGAGTGCTGCGGACCAGCAACCGGGGAGTGTGCCGTTCGCCGAGATCACCGGCCACCCCCCTGGTGGTGCCCACCGCGCCGCCGGTCGCGTGCTCCGGCCGGCTCGAGTGCGGGCCAGAGGTTCGCCGCGTGTGTGCGGTGCGGATCGCTGGGGGGCCGAAGTGCCGGCACCCGGCGCCCTGGACGTCCCGGGGTCTCGCAGAGGTTCTGGGGGAAGCGGGTAGCGTCACGGTCGCTCGGGGCGGCGCGCACGCCAGGCGAGAGGCTGGGCATCGTCCGGTTCTCCGATGCTGTGCGGGGCGGCGTGCCGGGAACCGGGCCGGTCGCGCCGGCCCCGCGATGTGCCGCGGTTGTGGGCCGCGACTTCGGGATCCTAGGCCCGGCGGAGTGCGTGTTCCAGCAGACCAATCCGTTCCCTCTGTGGATTTCTGTGAAGCGTCCGACGGATCGATTGGGAGCGGTTCAGGCGCACCCACGAAGCGGTCATGGGAGGCGATCAAAGGGCTGGTGAAGGACAGGATCCGTCGCCCTGGATGGTGCCAACGCGGAGGCGGGGTCCCGTTGCGGAGGCCGGGGATGAGCAGAACCGGAGCTGGCTCTCGAGGCCGCGGAAGTCCCCCTGAGTTCCGCGGAGCAACGCGGTGTCGGGAGTGAGAGCACCGCCGCCGCGACCCGGGAAGGTCGCGGCGGCAGGGAACAAGGCAGATGGCCGACGGAGGACTACTTCAGGACGGCGCGGATCCGGTTGCCGAGGCCGCCGCCCTTGTTCCCGATCGTCTCCCTCGGCCCCAACCAGCGGTCGCAGTACTCGTACGCCGCCTTGCCGACGGACTGCTTCAAGGCCTCGACCGGGACCGTCTGCGCGGTTTCGGGCCGCCCCTTGATCTCGATGCGCACACCGTCCTCGACCTTCTCCACGAGGAAGGAGACGCGCTCCGAGACGTACCTCGCGCGGCCGCCGTCGAACCCGCAGGGCCGTCCTGCCTTCCGGCAGGCCTCGCGGTACGGCGCGAGCGCCTTGCGGTAGTCGTCACGCGCCACGGCGACGACGATGCGGGCGTGCTCCACGATCTGCTTCATCTCGGCCTCCGCGGCGTCGAGGGCGACCTTCGCCGCATCCGCCGGCTTCCGCAGGGCCTCGAGATCGACGGCGGGGACCTCCTTCGACTCCGTGGCCACCGCGGCCTCGGCGGGCGGCTCGACGGTCGAGGCCGCCTCCGGAGCCGTGTACGATCCGGACGCCCGCGCACCCTCGACGGTCGGGGCCTCGGTGTCCGCCACCGTCGTCATCGCGATTTCCGGCTCGGCCACCGACGCCTCCGTGGGTACCACAGCCACCGGCATCTCCGCCGCCTCGTCCGTGAGCTTCGACCGGACGCGGCCCTGCTTCGCCCCCTTCGTGGTCTGCTTCCTCATCGCTGACTTCGTCGCCTTCCTCATCTCGAGCCTCCTGTCGAGCGGCTGTGGGGCCTGTCTCCTCTTGTCCCGCCGGCGAGCGGGACCCGCTCGATCGTCCCGCTCGCCGGCAAGGGCGGGACATGAGGGCTCGGTTCGGGACCAGGATCAAGTCACTTCCACCGATCGCGGAGGGGACGACAGCCGCCTATGTCGGAGCTCGGGATCCCGCCAGCGGATGGTCCGCTCCGCAGAGAGAGGGAGGCGTTGACGCAGGCCCCGAGTCCGCGTCAGGGGGCTTCTCAGCGGATGGCAGGCCGGACGGGCGGCTCAGGTCAGGCCGGAGAGCCGAGGGCCCAGGCGCGGAGCAAGGCCTTGCCTTGTCCGGTCAGAGGGATCTCAACCTGCCATGCCGGCCCGCGCGTGACCCTTGCTGCCCACCGGAGATCCTCCGTGGGATCGGCCTTCACGGAGAGGACGGCCACGACCAGGACGGGGACAGCCCTCGCGAGGTCGACGGTACCCAGCTTCGACGCGTCCTCCGCGAGCTTCCCTCCCTTGATCCACTTGTCCGCGTTCCCGGGGTGCACGGTGGCCAGCTCGAACACGGCGGGACGCCCGCCATCGGCGGGCGCGACGGACAGATCCGCGCGCTTCTGGCCGGTCACTGCGGCCCGGCTGAAGTCCGAGTAGATCGGCTCGATCCGCGTCACGAGGTCCTGCCGCCGCTTGCAGCGGGCGCACCACTCCCATAGCAGCCAGCTCTCCCAGCTGTTGCCCGTGGCAACGAAGCGGGAGATGTCCTCGGAGCGTTCGGAGAAGACGTCGGCAAGGGGCTGCAGCGCCGCCTTGATGTGCGGCTCGAGCGTCACTCCTCCGCCTCGCCGGGTCCTTCCGCCTCCTCGGTGAACTCGTACCGGTCGGCCTCCTTCTCGATCACCTCCAGGAACGCCGCGAACCCCTCCTCAGAGTGGATGTAGAACCGCAGGCACCGCGCGTCCTTCACCGGTTGGACGTTGGCCTCCGGTCCGAGCCGCTGGCTCCACTCGGCCTCGTCGTGCGGGAACCGACCATTTTGCCAGACGTAGGCGACGTCGCGGCGGGCGGCGACCCAGAACCTCCGTTTCCCCCGGACTCGGTACAGGAGCTGGCGGCGACGGAGGTAGTTGTCGCGGCCCCGGCCCAACTCCGCCTTGAAGAAGCGCGCGAGGGCGACATTCTCGATCGTCGCGAGGGCCTCGTCCCAGTTGGCGTACTTGTTCCTCGTCGTCGTGGTCGTGCCCGTGCGACGGATTGCGTTCGCCGCGATCTCCGGCGGCGGGTACACGCACGTGCAGCTCAAGTACTCGCCGCCGGCCTCGGCGAAGAGCGCCAGCCGGTAGCATCGGATGTCCAGGCCGTACTTCTCCGTGAGCCACTCCGCCGTGGTCAGGACCTCGTAGTCGAACGCGTCAGCGACCAGGATCACGCGCTGGCTCTCGTTCAGCGTGCTGGTCTCCTCGAGCAGGAAGTCCTGGATCTCCTCCTCGGCAGCCTCCACGTCCTTCGTGGTGAGCTTCGCTCGCTCCTCGATGAGCCGGCGGCCATCCCACTTCGCCACCATCGAGGCGTAGGCGAGCGCCTGCAGGAGGTGCAGCTTGTGGCTGCCGCGCTTGAGCTCGACGACGACGGCGGCGCCCTCCTGGTCCACGGCGAGAAGATCGATGCGATCTGCCACGTAGTCCGCCGGCCGAACCTCTTCGCCGACGAGGAGCAGCGAATCCCCCATCTCCGAGAAGAACGCGCCGGGGCTGTTCCGGATCATCTGCTGTACGTCGCCGCGTTCGCTGAGGCTCGCCTCTTTCAGTTCGATGCCGGCCAGTGGGTGCAGTTCCTTCTTGCCGCGGTCGATCCTGAGCATGTCGCCAGCCCTCCTCTGCGCAGCCGGAGTCTACTCCGACTCATCGGAGGAGGCCGCATCTCGGCTGATGCTCGAACGGGCTCGGGTCGGCAAGCCAGGTGGGGGGCCCCCGCCGGTCTGGTCGGGTTCCGTGGCGCGCGCGAGCTACCGGAGCATGTTCGTCAAGGTCTGCACGTGCCACTGGCCCCCACCCCGGGGCCGGTGACCGCGGGCGCGGAGCTCCCCGTCGATCTGGCGTAGAGAGAGCCCGTCGCCTCGGAGCTGCCGGACGAGGGCGATGACCTCCTGCTCACCAGAGTCGGGCTCGATGTGGCCCCCGTCCGCAGAGAGCCGGAAGCCGAGGGGCACGGCTCCGACGCGTTCCCCGCGGGCCTTCTTGACCCGGAGTGCCGCGCGGGTGCGCGCCCCGACCAGAGCGCGCTCGTAACTCGCGAACGCCATGACGAGGTGCCGCATCAGGGCATGCTCGGGGCCGTCGCCGTTCCCGGTGCCGTCGGCGGCGAGGATCCGCGCCCCCTGCCGCTCGACCAGGCGCTCCACGACGGCGCCGACGATCACGTCCCTCGCGAGCCGATCGCGCTTCGCGACGAGCAGGACTCCGGCGGCGTGCTCGGCCAGCGCGTCGAGGGCTGCGTTCAGCCCCGGTCGCTTCTCGAGGGGCGTAGCCCCCGACACGCCGATGTCCTCGTGGACGGTGACGAGCGATGCGTCGTTGGACTCGCACCATGCCCGCAGCGACTCCCGCTGCGCCTGGGGTCCGAGCGCCTGCTCGTCGGTGGAGACTCGCACATAGCCCACGACGGTCCGCGGGTCGGCGCTGGCCCTTCGCCGCTTCGGCGACATGTGAATACCTCCTCAGAAGATCCGAATTGGACGCCTTGGACAGTACCTCGGTGCGGGCGACAGTCAAGGGCAGTCCGGCGCCGACCGGAGGGGAGCATCGGCGCCTGCTCTCTCGTGGACCCGTGGGCAGCGTGTCACCGGTGGGAGTTACCCTGTCATTCATGAGAATCAGCGGCGCGGCATCATCAGAGTTCGAACTCCGGGCCGGAGACATCCTCTCTCGGCAGAGCGAGGGCCCCGTCCGCCACTTCGGCGTCTGGATCGGAGAGTGGGGAACGGGCTTGGCCTTCGGCCAGAGCGGCACGCCTCTGCGGAGCCCTCTCGTGGCGGAAGGCGTCCTCGACATCCAGAAGCTCGGGGACGGCCAGGCGGAGGTCCGTCTCACGGACCTCGAGACGTTCTCCCGAGGTCAGGATGTTCACGTCGAACGTCCCAAGTCCGTGGACTTCATCGCCATCACGGCGCGTGCGCGGCAGGCGCTCGCCGCGGGTCAGGTCGCCTACGCGGCCTTGGGGGATGGTCGCATACGACTGAACTGCGAGCACCTGGCGAGGTGGGTCGCGACGGGAGACTCGCAGAGCCGGCAGGCCGACGCCGGAAAGACCATCCTCATCGGCGCGGCGGTGGTCGCGGGGCTGATGCTACTCGGGCGGTAAGACCTGCTCCCCAACGGGTGAGTCTGCCGTCCCTGCCTTGTCCACCGGTCGGGAGCGGCTGTTGTCGGAGCCCCGGGCCCCGGACCGCCGGGGCCGGGCGATCCCGATGGCGCGACGGACTGCGGTTTTCACGGCCGGGGGGCAATCGTGCAGGTCGAGCAGCCTCCTCACCACGTACTTCGGGATGCCGAGCTCCTCCCTCCGCTCGACGATGCGTGGGCTCTGGATGACCCGGAAGAGGACCCCCTCTGCGAAGAGAGCGGGGTCACGCAAGGCACGTATCAAGTCGGCCCCCCGCGGCCAACTGCTCTTGTGGATGATCCAGCGGAGGTTATCGATCGAGCGGTCCTCCAGATGGTCGACCGGGCCACATGTTGCGAGGATGCGCGTGAGGAGTGCCTTGCCGCGGTAGTACCAGTTGCCGAGCCCGCAGCGCATCCAGTCGATCGCCTCCGCGATGAGGGGCCGCGGGTCCTCCGGGGGCTTCATGGCGAACAGGGCCTCGTACGTGTGCTCCTCGGTGACCAGCGAGTACAGGTGCCGCATGTCGTCGACGTCGGGATCGAGGCCGAGGATCGGAAAGAACTCGAGCTTGTCCTCCTCGACGGCGGCTTCGATGGCGCTCCGCCACCAGCGACGCTCCTCCGGCTCACAGCTGACCTTCGGCACACGGGTACGCGGGTTCGCGCCGGCCCACAGGCAGAGGTGGACGGCTTTCTCGTGACCCTCTTCGACAGCGTAGCGCAGGCCGCAGTCGGCTTCGCGTTGGATCTTCGGGTCGAGCGTCCGGCATCGCTTCACGAAGGCGTAGAGGGGGCGGTTGCTCGTCTTCCAGCCCATCCACTCGCCGAGCTCGTGCTCGGTCGGTCCGAGGTCTACCCCCTTCCGCCAGAACTCCTCGATGATCTGTCCGTCGTAGCTGTCGAAGACGGCTCGTACGTCTACTCCACGCGGGTCGACGTTCCAGGCGAAGAGGAGGTGGACGACGCTGTGGCAGCCGTACCGCAGGGCATCGGTGTACGGGCAGAACCTCTCGAGCTTGGGGCGATAGCCGTTGCAGAGGAGCAGGAGGACCGCGTCGTGCAGGCCGGCCCTGATGGCGGACTGCAGGGGCGATTTCCAGCCCCGGCGCCGGTCCTCGGGATACCGGAACTGGATGGGGCCACCATCCGCGATCCATCGTTCGGCGTCGTACAACCGGCCGTCCTCGAGCGCGTCCATGAGGCCGGCCACCGCCGCCCGGTCCTCGGCCAGGGGGCGGGGCTTCCCGCGGAACGGGGGAGCCGGATTGACCCGAGGATCGACGAAGTTCGTGGCCATGGCCTTGGACCCGCATCGTTGAAGACGAGGACGCGGTCGAGCTCGCCGGCAGTGTAGCGCGCGGGCGGACGACATGGCACGGCTCAAGAAACGGATGGCCGTCCCGGAGGGGCATCCGCGCGGGAAAGGGACTACAATTCGTCCGGAGGAGGGTCCGATGGCGCGATTGAAGCAGGCGTGCGCAGTGAAGGGCAGCCAGCGCTGGCTCCAGCGGCTCGTCAACGACGCGCCCGACGTGCTCCGAGAGCACCTAGCAGGTCCCCTCGGCCTGTCGGTCGGAGACCACATCGAGTGGCTGTCGCCCCGAGTCGGCGACGACTACGCCGAGTACCGTGACGAGTCGTTCCTCGATCGGCTCGGCATCGAGCTTCGGGATCGACCCCTTGGCAGGTTCTGGCCGACGCGTGGTCCCGTCTGGGATGGGCTCGCGAAGACGGTGCGCGGTGACCTCCTGCTCGTGGAGGCGAAGGCCCACATCCCCGAGATCGTGTCGACTCCCTGCAGGGCCGAAGGCGCTTCGATGGATCTGATTCGACGCAGCCTGGAGGAGACGTGCGGCTACCTTCACGGCGGCGACGGGCACGACTGGACGGCCCGGTTCTACCAGTACACGAATCGCCTCGCGCATCTCTACCTGCTGCGGGTACTCAACGGTCTGCCGGCTTGGCTCGTCCTGTTCTGCTTCGTAGGGGACGAGGAGGTGGGAGGGCCAGAGACACCCGACGAGTGGCGAGGGGCGCTCGCCCTTCTCGATGCGTACCTCGGGCTCCGCCGGCATCGGCTCTCGCCGTTCGTGCTGCACCTGATGATCGATGTCCGGGAGGTCGGCGGCGGCAGGTGATGCCTACGAGCTGGAATGCCGCGCCGTGCGGATTGGCCACCGAAGATCCCCGAGGCGGACGCGGGAGCGTCGGCGCTGGTCCGACTTTGTCCTCATCCTGGGTTGGTGGTTCTGGGCCGAGGCGGCATCTTGCGCGGCCGTCGGGCGGGATCTCCGCTTCGACCCCGCGCAGTCGGTGGGCTCCCGCTGCCGGGTAGTGATGAGCCCTTGAGGAGGTAGTGCCATGAGCAAGGGAGGTTCCGCTGGGTCGCGTGGTAGTGGCCACGGGCGAGGGATGTCCGCTCAGGCGGCGGCGCGGATTCAGAGCGCCGCTGCGCGCAACCCGGGCAGTTCGAGCGCCAAGTCCGGCTTCGCTCCCCGCGCCCAGAGCGCGGCGAGCCGGGGCGAAGGAGGCGGCCAGAAGAACTAGGCGGAGTCGAGGCGCCCCGGGGACAGTCGTGCCCCGGGGCGCTCACCGGAGGTTCCTGTGAACAGCCATCGCTCGACAGGAGGACCGAGTCTGCTGCCTTCGGCAGGTGAGCTCCTTGCCGCCATTCTCTCCGAGTCCTGGGTTGCGAAGCGACGTGCCGCGGGTCCCCGGGCCGCCCGCTTGGACGCGAGGACCGTCAGGCGCAGCCTGCGGGGACCGATGCACACCAAGGACGACCTCCTCCATGTCATCGAGATGACGATCGAAGCGATGGCCTCTGTGGAGATCCTGCCCAGGCAGATCATCGAGGACGTACTGCCGCAGCCGGGGGGCGTGATGTGGGTCGTCAACCTCCCCGGCGGCCCCACACCTGGCCGAGGGCTACTGACCCTGGAGGGATGGCAGCTGGAGGCGGCTAAGCAGCTTCTACATCTCTCGCAGTTCTACGGGTCGGTCGTGACGGAACTCGAGCAACCAGCCAGTCGGGAGCAAAGCACCACGGAGTTGACGTACGGGGTGATGCGCCTCTTCGTGCCGGAGCTGGCCCTCCGCTACGCCGCGCTGCATCTACTCGAGGATCATCCTATCGACGGCAGCAGCGCCCCGGCGTGGTCGCAGGAAGTCGGATCGCCCCAATGGTTCCGGGCCTTGGTGGCCGGCCTGCCCAAAGAGGGCGGACTCAATCTGCTGTCCGCGGACCTCGGGGTCGGCACCGAGACGCTTCGCCGGTGGATGAACGGTAGCGGCGCTCCGCGCGGGGAACTCCTCGACAAGATGATCGATGCGATCAATGGCCGGGGAGACATGGAGGCGGTTTCGGCGCGTGACGCCGGCAGGTTCTTCCTCGCGTGGCGACTGTCGGCCCGCCTGGCGCGCGTCCTCACATGGCCCCGAGTCAGGGAACTCGCTCACGCAGTTGTCCGCATGGCGGCCCGAATGGCGGACTACCATCGGCGACAGGGGCTGTCGGAAGGGGGGGCGCGGCGGCTTCTCGTCGAGTACCTCGTGCGCGGAACGAGCGTGACGCTCTCCCGTAACATGATCAAGGCGGCGTGGGAGCTCGAGGAGGACGCCGAGTGGCGGGAAGATCTGCATGCAGTCATCGCCGCTGACGCCGTGGGACGTATGCAGCTCCGCATGCAGACCCTTCTCCGCCAGAAGGACATGGACCAGGCGAGGGCCTTGTTCGAAGCGGGTGAGCCGGAGCTTCCCCCCCTGGGCGGCGTCGAGTGGACGCCAGTTGCCGCAGGGCTCTTTGAACTTGCCGAGCGGATGATGTTCGAGGCGAAGTGGCCTGAGGCGAGGGACGTGCTGCAGCGAGCCGTGTCCTTCCAGCCGGACCTGCCCATGCTGCAGCGCCGGCTCGGAGTATGCCAAGTCGCCACCGGAGATCTCGACGGGGCGCTCCTGTCTTTCGGCATGGCCAACGCGCTGGCCAGAGAGTGGGAGGCCCCCTACTTGGACCTGGCGTTCGTGAGGATCCAACTCGCATACACCGCGGAAGCGAAAGGACTGACTGAAGAAGCAGCAAGGCACTACGACACCGCGCTCCAGCATCTGCAGGCGATGCCGGCGAGCTCGGGGCAACCCGCCGCCATGCACGCCTTCCTCTCAGGTCAGGTGCGCTTCCATCTCCGGGACTGGTTGGAGGCGCTCCGTTGCTTCGAGAACGCCATCAGCGCCGGCTACATGCCAGGCCGGTCGTACGACCTGGCAGCTTGTTGCGCGTTCGAGGCCGGCGAAGTGAGGAAGGGCTGGCGCTACGCCAAGGAAGGCAATGCCCGAGGCCATGGCCTGACCTTCCGGATGTGGCGAAACCAGGAGTTCCGGCGGCGTAGGCGACCGGGGAAGTCCGGGAAGTGACGCCACCCGAGGCGGTACTTGCCGGTGTGACATGCCGGGGACGCGTAGAATCTACGGGGACGGAACGTGCCATGGTCCATGGCTCCGTATGTGAACTCGCGCACGGCCTGAAGGGAGGAGATCACGTCGATGGGAGAAGAGAAGCCGTGCAGCCGCTTCAGCACTTCTGCAGCCGGGTCCTCGACACCGGCAACCGGCCTCGGCACCCTCCACGTGACCCGCGACCTGACTGCGGCGAGGCAACTGCGTGATGCCCACCGCGGCGTGGGCGGAAAGACCTTGTTCGGAACGGTGCCTCGGATGCCGGAGGAAGAGCTCTCGCGGGGCATCGAGGATCCGCATGACCGACTGATGTTCCTGACCTGCACCGTCTCGATCGACTACCAGCGCGACGCGGAGGCGCTGTGGAGACACACCCGGAGCCGGTACGACGACCTCACCACGCGCTGGCTTTTCTGCCCGAAGGAGGTCGCCGCAAAGTCGCCCGTCGAGGTCTTGGAGGCGCTGCGTCGCGGGAACCCGCATGGGGCGCTCCGCTACCCCGCCAAGGATGCCTCCTGGTGGCACCACAACGCCTCGTCGTTCGCGCAGTACTTCGATGGCAGCCCACGCGTCCTCTTCGAGCGGTCCGCGTGGGACGTCCTGCGGATCCGGCGCGAGATCAACCGGAGTGGCCGGTTCCTCGGCCTCCGAGGGGCGAAGATATTCCCCTTGTGGATCCGGATGCTCACGGACGTCCTCGGATACCAGTTCCAGAACTACTCCGCGCTCCCGATCCCGGTGGACATCCACATCGCGAGAGCGTCCTTCACGACCGGGCTCGTCCGCGGCAAGTACGAGGGGCCATTCGGCGAAGAGCTCATCGCGCTCCTCCGCCGTGCGTGGACCGAGGCTTGTGTCGCGACGGGGGAGTCGCACATGTCCTTCGACGAGCCCCTGTGGCAGCTGAGCCGGCTGGGCTGCACGCACCGCCATGAAGGTGGATCGCCGGACTGCCCGCGGCGGATGGTCTGTCCGATCGGTGGGCTTTGCCCGAGAGGGTGGGTCTCGGTATCGACCGAGGGAGTCCGCGTCGAGACGTGAGCGCTTTGGGCGGGATGTGGCGACACCCCGTGCGGACGGTGAAGTCGATGGCGCGATCAGGATGGAGGATCCGACGATGCAAGCGTTCGAGTCGATCGTGGGCATGCTGCTCGAGCGAGAGGGCTACTGGGTCCGCAACAACCTCAAGGTGGAACTCACGAAGGACGACAAGCGCGCGATCGGGAAGCCGTCCTGTCCGCGATGGGACCTTGACATCGTCGCCTACCGGGGGAGCGACAACCGGCTTCTCGTCGTCGAGTGCAAGTCCTACTTGGATTCCAGTGGCGTGGCGAGGGGTGGCTTCGACGGAACCGACCCGGCCCACGCGTCGAGGTACAAGCTCTTCAACAGCCAGACACTCCGGGAGAAGGTCCTGGGGCGGCTCAAGGAGCAGCTCGTCGGCCGGGGCGCTTGCGCGCAAGGCGTGGGAGTGACGCTGGCGCTGGCCACCGGCAAGATTGCGAGCGAGAAGGACCGGGACTGGCTCCACGACCACTTCAGCAAGCAGGGCTGGGAACTCCGCGATGACCGGTGGGTTCGTGACGGTCTCGCGAAGGCCGCCCTCGCGGGCCATGAGGATGACGTCGCCATTTTCGTCGCGAAGCTGATGGGAAGAGGCGCCTGACTCCGCGGCCTGCACTCCAGACCGTGGAGTCAGGGCTCGGAGGGCAGGCTCCGCGGAGGTCGCCTATGCGAGGCGGACAGCGCCACGATCCCGCGTCGGCGTAGCACGGGCCCTACCGGAGTGGGTTCATCCTCGGCTTCCAGTCGCGGAACGGATTGCCCGCCGGCTTGACGTGGTCGAACATGTGCTGCCGAAGCCAGAGCGCGTGCCCCGGGTGATCGGTGTCCTCGGGGTGGTCTCGTTCTTCAAGGCGATGACCGACGGGAGCCTGCTTGGAGGACGGGCCGTAGCAGAGGCGCGGCCGCGTTGTTCCCCAGGCGAGGGCAAGGGCAAGGGCGTCGCCGTAGTCGGGCGACCGGCCGATCCGCTTCCGGATCTCCTCCTTCGGTTCGAGGATCCGCCGGCCATCGGGGCGGAAGCTGTACTTCACCGTGGTGAGATCGGCGCGGAGCTCCTCGCGGACGCCGGGAGCGAGGCAGGCGAGGCAGGCCTCCTCCCGGATCCACTTCTGGATCGCCACCCATAGTTCCGTCCGGCGGTTGACGCAACTCCCCTCGTCGTCCTCGGGGGCCTCTCCGAAGTTCACGCCGCTCACGCCCCAGCCGTTGGCGCGCAGGACATCCACCACTCCGCCTCCGACCCCGGTGTCATCGATCGCGATTCGCTCCGCCTCGACCTTCCCCATTCCGAACCGCGGGGCGAGCGCCATCACCCGCCCGGCGGTGAACACGACGTCTTGCTTCCCGTAGGCCTCGGCATGGAGGATCCGCCCGCCGCGGAGGACGACGATCGCCGTGCGGTCCCCGCCGTAGCGGGCCACGTCGACGCCCATCGTGGCTACGCCCTCCGGATCGTCCTCCGGCCGCCGGCGACAGGCCTCGAGGAACTCCCCGACGCCGATCAGGGTGTCCACCGCCGAAGTTGGGAAGATCCCTCGCACCTTGAACTGGTACTCGGGGTTGCTCTCGTAGTCCGGCCCGCACTTCCGCTGCATCTCCTCGAGCCATTCGAGGCTCGGGAAGTGCGAGTAGAGCTGTCTACCGGCTCGGATGTTAGGAGTCTCGTAGGCGTCGATGTGGATCGCGTGCCAGTCATCCGAGTGGTAGGCCCGGGCGAACTCCCCGGAAGGGTCGGACGGGTTGCCGATGGCGAGCCATCGCGCGTGGCCGCTCGTCATGAGCCCGTGGGCGGCGTCCCAGATCGGCTTCTCGACGGCAGCCGCTTCGTCGAAGATCAGCAGCAGGTGCTCGGAGTGGAAGCCGGTGAAGCGTGTGGCGTGCTCCTGGGCCCGGTCGGGGGAGGTCGTGAACCCGATCATGTACGAGCGGGGGTCATCGTCCAGCTTCCACGAGGTCGTCCCCACTTGCCCCGGCAGCGCGACCCGAGCGCCGGCGTTCATGGCCCGGATGTTGGACCAGAGGAGCGACTCGTTCTGCCGGCCTCCTGGGGCCGTGGTCACGACGACGCTGGGCCAGTGGCATACGAAGAACCAAATGGCCGCCGCACCCGCGACGAAGGTCTTTCCGGAATCGTGGCAGCTGGCCACGCACACCTTGCGGTGGTCGCGGATCGCCGCGAGGATCTCCACCTGCTTCTCCCACAAGGTGTCAATCCCGAGCCAGGCGCGGACGAAGTACGCGGGGTCCCGCCTGCAGCGGTCCATCTCGGCACGGAGGCGGGCGAGTTCGCCGGGCATGGTCAGGAGTCCCTTCCGGGAGGCGACGTGGGGGAGAGGCTCCGGCCTGCGCTGTCCTCGGCGTCCACCCTCGGATCGAGAGGAGAACCGTCGGCGACTCCCCGCGCGGATCGGGGGGCGGTCTCGCGCGCCGCACCGGGGTCCTCCGGCGCGCGGGAGGGCTCGCCTGCAGCTCCAGTGCGCGGGGGCCGATGGTGCCGGAAGGCCCGCCACCTCGTTGTCTCCGCGCATCGTCCCACGACCCAGGCGATGATCGCGGTGTCGAACGCTGCGGGGGGCTCCCCGTCGCCCTCGAGCTCCAGATGCAGTTTCAGCGTCCGGTCCATGGCGCAGTTGCCCGCCGTGTCCGCCTCCGCGTCAGCCAGGCGGCACACCTGCCCTGCCACGCGGACTGGCGACTCCTGGCCGTGGGAAGTCCCTCGGGCGCGGGCAACGACGACCTCCAGCCCCCTCCGTCTTCGGCTCCGTTGCCCGCGTGCTCTTGCTGGTCTCGCGAACTCCTTCTTCTCAGCCATCTTCTCGACTCCCTCGGCCATGGCTGTCAAGCACCGCTCGGTCCTTGACACCCCGAACTACGAACAAGCAGAAGGCTAGCGGCCACGCGGACCGGCAGGTTCCGGACCGGCACCGCGAGGGCACAGGGCAGGCCGCCAGACGCGCCACGTTGCGCCCTGTCGCGGCGGCGCGGCGGCCGGTACCACGGGGACCAGGTGTCGCCGTCCGCGCCGTCACGCCGAAACCTCCGGCGTCAGGGCGCGCCAGTCGCAGCCCTCGCCATTCATGAACTCTGCCCACCGCTTCCGGATCACATCGCAGTAGAGTTCGTCGATCTCCATGAGGAAGGCCCGTCGGCCGGTCATCTCGGCGGCGATCAGCGTCGATCCGCTCCCGCCAAAGAGGTCCAGCACGTTCTCCCCCGGACGCGACGAGTACTGGATGGCGAGCGTCGCGAGTTCGACCGGCTTCTCGGTGAGGTGGACCATCGACTGCGGGTTGATCTTCTTGATGTGCCACAAGTCCTGCGCGTTCGCCGGCCCGAAGAACTGATGCGCGGCACCCTCGCGCCAGCCGTAGAAGCACCACTCGTGGGCCCCCATGAAGTCCTTGCGGGTCAAAACCGGATGTTCCTTGTCCCAGATGATTGCCTGGGAGAAGTAGAGTCCGGACTCTTCGAGGGCCGGCGGGTAGTTCCCGCAGTTCCCGTACCCGCCCCAGATGTAGAAGCCGCGCCCGGGCTCGAGGACCCGCGCGAGGTTCCCGAACCACGCACGGAGCAGGGCCTCGAACTCTGCCTTCGGCAGGAAGTCGTTCTCGAGGGGACGGTCCTTCGGACGCATCTGTCCCGTGGGCTTCGCCTTCTCCGGGTGACGGGCGAGATCGAGGCCCTGGTGGTGGGTCGTCCCGGTGAACGATGAGTGCCCGGCGGCGATCGCGTTGTTCGACCGCGGCTCCACCTTGACGTTGTAGGGCGGGTCGGTGTTAACGAGATGGATCGGGCTCCCGGCGAGGAGGCGATCGACGTCTCCGACGACCGCGCTGTCGCCGCACATGAGGCGGTGGCGGCCGAGGCCGTAGACCTTGCCGCGTTCGCTGACCGCGGCATCGGGGGGCTCCGGGATCGCGTCGGGATCCGTCATCCCCTGCGTCCCCTCGAACGCGCCCTGCCAGAGTTCGTCGAGTCGGAGATCCTCGAAGAGGTCCGGGAGCGCGCTCTGGATCTCGGCGAGGATCGCGTCGAGGTCGGGGGTGAACTCGCCGGAGATGGCCGGGGAGTTCAGTGCGACGTTCAGGGCCTTCTCCTCCCGGTCCGGCAAATCGACGACGATGACGTCCGTCTCCTCGACGCCGTGGTCGCGGAGGACCCTGAGACGATGGTGACCCCCGACGATCCTCCGGGTCCGTGCGTTCCAAACGATGGGCTGCACGAGGCCGAACCGCTCGATGGAGGCGGAGAGGCCCTTCAGCGCCTCGTCCGAGATCCGTCGGGGGTTGTAGTCGGCCGGCAGGAGGTCCACCACCTTCATCTTCTGGCTCGTGGGGCGCGCGCGCAGTGTCACAGCTCCTCCTCTTCGTGATCCTGTCCCGCATCCGGCACGTCGATCTCGGGCGCCGACACGCGCGAGTCGCGCTCCTTGCGGAGAGCGGAGAGGGCATCGGCGATGGACATGGGGGCGACCGAGTGCTCCACGCGGTGCTTGAGCGAGTAAACGTCGGGCAGGTCCCGCTCGAGCAGCCAGGACGCTGCTTGCCAGCTGCTTCTGGCGGCCTTCATGATGATGGCCAGTCGCGCCGTGATTCCCTCGTGGCGTGCCTGCTTGAGTCGCTCCGCAAACTCTGCATACTCGGAATAGGGCAGGCTCTTCGCCTTCTCCAGCCACTGGTAGAGCGTGGACTCTCCGACTCCGGCGGCGAGACAAGCCACCCGGTTGGGGGCGCCGCATCGCACGGCGTTCAGGATCCGAGCCTCCACATCGGGCGTCAGCTTCGAGGGGCGGCCAACCGGTCGGCTCTCCGTCTCGGCATCCATAACCAGCTCCAGTGCTCCTAAGCACGATCCGCGAACAGGCTCGCGATCGATGTCCGGCTCTCAGTCGCGACGGTAGTCCGCGCACCGGTCGTGTTCAAGCAGACCAATCCGGAGTTGCGCGCTGGCTGCGCCCGCACCATCGAGGCCCGGATGGACCTGTCCGGCTGCGAACGGGCGATCGTCGGCGCCTTCGCCTGGTTGCGCCCGTGGCATCGGAGTGGGATGGCCTGCCCTGCCCGACCGAAGACGGTGGGGGCCTCTGCACAGGCGCGCCGGCGTGTTAACCTGTCACTTCCCGGGAGCGCGGCTCCTGCAGATGCCCGATCGACGGCGGAGGATGATCCTGAGCAGGAGCGATCACATCACGGTTCTTCTCGGCGGTCTGGAACGCGACTTCAGCGCCGTCGAGACGCACTACAGGGCGGCCAAGCGTGGGGGAGTTGTCAGCGACGAACTCCAGCTCTCGCTCCTGGACTACTCCGTTCACGCCCGGGCGGTGCTGGACTACCTGATCAAGGAGATCGCGAAGCGCAGTTGCGGGGCAAGCCGGACCCGGCTCAACTTCCCGATCGCTTCGTTGACGGAACCTCGGCCCGCGTTCGAAGCACGCCTGCGCGGGCTGCTGCCCGGTCTGGACGCCGCCCGTCCGAAGCTGTTCGACTATCTCGTGTCGCTCCAGCACTACTCCGACGGCCCATGGTTGACGCAGCTCCAGGACCTGTCGAATGAGAGCAAGCACGAGAAACTGGCCACGCCGGTACTCGGGAAGGTGGCCGCCTTTGTCGCAGAGTACAAGGGCGCAGGCATCGCAGTTGGCGACAGCGGTGATTGCCTGACGCTCGAGATCCGAGCGGGCGCAAGCCTCGGTCTGCGCGGGGCTGACGGGGTCACGAAGCACATTCGGGGCCCCCAGCGGATCGACCGGGACACCCGAGACCTCGCCGACGCGGACCCAGAGATCCTGTTCGAACGTAGGGAGTGGCTGGACTTCAAATTCGACCCCGGCGATAAGTACTCGGCGATGCACCTTCTGCGCACGCTCCGAACGAAGATCCCAGAGATCGTGAAGAAGGTCCGCCAACTCCTCGGGCCTTGATTGCCGGGCCTGATCCGTCTCCCGTGAGGCCCTTCACTCCTGGTCGATGCGGACGTCTTTGGCGAGCCCGAGATCCGCGAGCGCCTGCTCCACGTCCGCGAGAAGGGACTTGAATCGGTCCGCGGGCGCCGTGACCCTGAAATCAACACGGGCCTCGAGCCCCTGCCCGCTCCTCAACTTGGGAAGGAGTCTGGTGCCGAGGCGGTTCCAGAGTTCGGGCGGGACCGCCCCCGAAAGGTGGAGGACGCTCGTCGTTGGCGCATTGGGTGGCGGTGTCTCGTCGCCCTTGACGGGGGCGGTCAATGGGACTGTATGCGTCTTCGTGGGGTCAGGGTGTTCGGTGACGCGCCCGGCTCGAAGCTCCTGTGCCCGCTTCCTCGTCAGTAAGAACACGTCGGCGGTGAAAGCGACGTCATCGGGGGAGACGGGTTCGCCGAACCACAAGCGTTCGAAGGTCTGGTCCGGCTGGAGGCAGGAGCCGAGCCCGAAGTCGCCCTTCGCCACGGATTCGAGGATCTTGGAGCGGAGTGTGACCTCCGGGTCCCTCAGCCGGGTCAGCGACCCGTCGAGGAAAGCCTGACGCAGTCCCGAGAGCGGCCAACTCCCGCTTGTCTTCAACGCCGGCGGCCAGTTTCGATCGAGGTAACTGACGGCGACCGTGTCGTTCAGCAGAGACGAGGTCTTTAGCGCCACGAGGACTCGGCCCACGAGCGTCTCGCCTGAGCTCGCGTGACCAGCTCCGAGGTCCAAGACCTTCAAGCCGTCGGGCTCCGAGTTGTCGGAGAAGGCCACGTACCGATAGCTTCCCCAGACCTCCTCTCGCGCGGCATCGGTGGCCTCCGCCACCTTGCTGCGGACCTCTGCGACTTCCCCCGGATCGAACTCCGAGCCCAGCGTTCCCTTCCCGATGTCCTCCTGTACTCTGCGCCAGGCGAGGTTCTCCTCCACCTTGATGCGCAGATCCCGTCCCGGTCGGCGGATGCACCAGATCAGCGAGGCTGGATAGCGCCGGATCGATTGGCCTCGTCTCTTCGTCCACTCAGCGATCATCGCGCGCACGCTGCCGCTCTTCTCGTCCCACTCCCACTCCGGATCGGCCACGATGACCGAGAGCTTCGGGCTATCTTGGATGTCTTCGCTTGCCCCCGGAAACACGAGCGGTCGCGGGTCGGTGCAACGCTCGAACTCTGCCTTCACGACTTGCTCGACTGCTGGCGTCACGTCCTTGTCGGCGTCGAGAGATGCCCGGCGGTCGCTCACCACTTTCTTCAGGGTAGGCTGCCGTCCGATGCGGTAGCCGTCGGTGCCGACCCTGCGGAGGAAGAACGCCCGACTCTCGATAGCGGCCACGGCGTTGTCGATCGAAGGGGTGTCGATTTCAGGTTCCCCGAGGGCGAACCGGAGCTCCGGGAGGTGCGCGACCTTGTCGATCTGTCCACCCGAGCACTCGAAGAACACCGCCGTCGCTACGCGCCGGTGGATGTCCCGCAGCGGCCCAGTCGTGTCTGCGTCGAGCGCGCGGGCCTTCGAGTATTCCCCGGCGATGTCCGCCTCGATGGCGGGACCCAGGCGAGGCTCGTTCAACTGGCTCAGGACGAGGCTGCGGAAGGCGCTGTTGTGCAGGGGAGCGGAACCCAGCGTGATGAGCGGCTCCATCCGCGCCGCGATGAAGCTCTCTCGGGCCGCCTGGGACAGCCACTGTGCGAACATCGCCAGCGTCCCCCGGGTCTGCTGGTAGTGCGCCAGGGCCTGCCACTTTCTTCGGAAGACCGAGAGCGTTGCCGGATGGAAGGGGTAGCAGGCGTCGAAGAGATCCTCGAGTCGCTCGCGGCCCTTCTTGCCGGAGCTGACGGTATCGACCGCCGTCCACTCGGACGGGAGCTGCGCCCGTCGTTCATAGCACCACGTCGCGAAGGCCTGCGCGACGTTACGGCGGACGCGCTCACCGCCAAGGTCCTCGACGAGACGGCGCCGGACCACCTCGCTGATTTCCGCCTCGTCATTGACGATGTGCTGTGAGGCAATGCGCCCGGCTTCCTTCGAGATGATGCCTTGCCACGTGAGTTCCCACTCACTCATCTCCGGCTTGCTCGCGGGCAGGCTCACCAGCGCGGCACGTCCCGTCGCTCCCGTCATGGAGCGGACCAAGTTCGCGAAGAAGTCCTTGAAGGCCTCGGCCCGGTCGCGATGGCGGCTCAGGTAGTTCAGCACCTCGTCGCAGAGGACCAGGACGCGGCCGCCCGCCCGCTCGTAGACCTTCTGGAGACTCAACGTGCCCGGCGCTTTCTCCCGCGCTTCGGGCCCCAACGCGGCGACTCCCTCCGCGCCGGCGAGCTGCCGCGCGATGGAGATCCACGGCGTCGGATCCTGCGCGGTCGGGTCCCAAGCGTTGCCGACGAATACGGCCACCCGCGCATCGGGGAAGGTCTTGAGGCTTGCAGCGCGGAGAACAGGCTTTAGATCGTCGATCCGTGCGGCCTCCCTCGGGTCCCTGATCATGTGGTAGAGTGCGGTCAGGGTGTGGGTCTTGCCGCCGCCGAACTGAGTCAGGAGGGCGGTGACCGGAGGGGCACTCTCTGACTCGCCCGCGAGGCGGCGGAGCACCATCGCGCAGAGCTCAGTGAGGGCCCCAGTGAAGCATGTCCGCGCGAAGAACTGTCTTGGCTTCACGTAGTCGTCGGGCGCCGTTCCGGCGACGACTTGCTCCAGCGCGATGGCGAACTCGTCCGGATCGAAGGACCTGCCCTCCCTCACTTCCTTCCTCAGGGTCACGACCTTGTACCAGTGCTGCATCGTCCGGTCCTCCGCGAGAGAACTCCACTGCTACTTCGGGACGGCGAGGAGCATCGCGTCTAGCAGACGCTTCTCCTCGCATCCGCTAGGGTAAAGCGCCGAGAGTGCGTTCGCGAGCCGCACAAAGTATGGCCCACGAACGACCTCCGCCTCCACGAGAGCCCGTAGCGCGTTCGTTCGCCCGCTCGACTGGAGCACCATAGCTGCGTGCACGCGGTCGAGCGTTGTCGCTTCCTTCCTGGCCGCAAGTGCTTCATCAGAGAGGCCCACCCGGACCTTGCGGCGGCCGGCGCGGATCTTCGGCGCTGCGCGGAACTCAGGGAAGAGCCACTGCTGGCCGGCGGTCGCGGCCCCTTCCTCGAGGCGATGGGCGGTGGTGTCAGTACCCTCATCACCGAACAGCACCACCGCCCGCTCTTCGAGCGACAGGAGACGGACGACACCCTTCGATGTCTGGATGAGCCTACCCTCCCAGTCCGGCAAGTGGATGCCAAGCGGTTGTGCGAAGCGACGCACGACATCGTAGACCAAAGTGAAGCCCGCCATCGGTGGAGGAGCCACATCCTCTTCGGCTTCCGACTCCTCTTCCTGCACTTCCTCGGGCGAGTCCACCTCCTCGACGACCGTGCTCCGTAAGGTCCAGAGGAACAGCGCTGTGAGGCGCGCATCCTCCTCGACTGCTCCCGCTGCGCCATTGCGGGCGCGGGCCTCAGCGGTTCCGAGGATCTCGGAGAGTGCGGTCCGGCCGACTACCTCCCAGACCTTCTCGAGGAACTCGGGCAGACCAATCTCCCGGCCCTCCGGGGTCTCGACCCTCGGGTGCCGGCTGAAGAGCTCAAGAGCGGGTCCAATGCAGGCGAACACGAGGTCCGCACCGCGGACGCCTTCGGTTTGCAGTCGCTCCATCCAGTCGCCGACACTGCGAGGCAACTCGCGCAAGATGGCTCCCCAGTCGCCGACGGGAGCGTCCTCCGGCCGCGGGCGGCATACGAGGTGGACGCTCGTGGCGAGGGCAGCCGATTCCCGGGCGCGCAGGCGGGTTGCCATCTCCGTCGCGATGGGCCAAGAGCCCGTGATGGTCCAGCCGCCTCGGATCAGGCCGGAGAGGAGGGCTTCCCATCCTTCGGTCGTCTTGTGGGCGAACACGACCGATCCGACTCCGTCGTCGCGGAGGACCCTCCGTCCTTCCGCGAAGGCCCTCGCCATGGTCTCCTCGAAGAACGCGCGGTCCTTGGGCCGTCCGTCGCATCGCTTCGTCTCGTCCTGCACGGCCTCGCGGGTCTTCGGAGTGAGCGGGTTCTGCGGATCGAAGGGATCGCGGAGGAGCGGATGCCCGGGCAGCGCACGCTTCAGCCAAACGAAGAAGAAGTCGGACAGGTCCGAGTACGGAACCGCATCGTAGTATGGCGGGTCAGAGAACCAGACCTGTGCGCCCGCATCTGGAAGTGGGTGGTTCGTGGCGTCAGCAGCTTCAACCTGCGCCCCCGTTTGCCTGAAGGGCGCCGCTCCTGCCACGCAATTGACGACCACCCCATGGGAGTGCTCGAAGCTCCCCGTCGAGGATGAGAGGGGCACAGCCTCTGCAAAGTCCCAGACAATAGGCAGCGCTTGGCGTCCAAAGATGCCCTCGACGGTCTCCATGTACGGCTGAGGTCTCCAGCGCGAGAGCGCCGAGTTGCGCTCTAGAACATGGCTCTGGGTCTGGGCCAGCACCTCGGCGAGCAGTAGAGCTTCTTGGGACACACGGCTGGCATGGGCGCGGAGGGTACACAGCGCCACCTTCTGTCGGGCGGCGAAGAGGTCGCCCCAGCGGAGCATTCCGTAGCGCTGAACGCGGAATCCGAGAGTTCCTGTCGGCGGCAGTGGCTCATCCGGGACCGCGCTCACGCCGCCGGGCAAGGGCTCGGCAGCGACCTTCTCGAGGCGCCGCATCGCCTTGCGGATCGCCTCGTAGTCCCTCGCCTGCCCCACGCGGTACTGGCGGCCCGAGGTCTCGTCGGAGAGTGTCACCACGGCGAGGAGGCGCGCTCCACCGGTCCGCCGACCCGCACCATCGAAGATCACGTCAGCGCCGCCGCGCTGCGCGGCGAGCTGCGCGCAGACGCGATCCGGCGCCAGCACTGTTCCGCAGGCCAGGCACGTTGCCTTCGCGCGGCTCACGGTGCCCTTCGGGATGTCGGCCTCCGTGATCGGCTCGAAGACTTCGAGATCGACCCAAGGCAGCTGGTCCTTCGAGCGGACGACCGTCCATCTGAGGGCCCGCTTCCTCTTCTCCTTCTTGCACAGCCAGAAGGACCGGACGAGCGGGATCTCCGCGCCGCAGTTCGGCGCCTCGCACCGCACCGTCCGGGCCCAGAGGTAGGCGATCGGGCGAGCGCCGTCGGGATCGGCGGGATAGAACTCGGCGAGCTCCTTCTCCGCGGCGGCCTTGATCTTCTCCCCGGCTGCCCGGAGTTCGTCCGCGAGACCCGGGCCGTGGCGAGGGATGTCCTCCAGCATTACCTTGAGGATCAGGCAGGCCACGGGGTTCAGGTCCGAGGCGAAGGTATCGCAGCCGAGCCGGAGGGCTTCGAGCGGGATCGAGCCGCCACCGGCGAACGGATCCACCACGAGGGGTGGTTCCTCGCCGTGGGCGGCCTTCACGAGTCCGCGGCTGACCTCGAGGTACTTCGGGTTTGCCGACCGGTCCCAGTCCGCGAAGTCGCCGATGAACTTGAGTAGAGCTTGCCGCAGGTCGGCGTCCGCAGGCCCCACCTGTCCCTGGACGCCCGGCAGCATTCGCCGCACGCTCCGCTTGAACTCCTCCGGGCAATTCGGATCACAGGGGTCCGGAAGCAGGAGCGCCAGGAGCATCGCCCTGCACGATGCGAGTGGCCGGCGCGCCCACCAGAGGTGGAGCGTCGAGGGGTGCCCGTGCCGGATGGACTTCTCGCGCGCCGCGTGTTTCGACACCACCGCGATCGGGAAGTCCACCTCCGCCAGCCGCTTGCACTCCTTTGGGATCACGAGCGTTTCCCCCTCCGGCCTCGTCCACGGGGTTTTGCGTCAATGGGCGGCGCGCCCGATTTTGCGGGCGAGCCCGTATTCGTTACGGGCGCGCCCGTATTTGCGGGCGGGCGCTGATAGCGGGTGGACTTCCCTCTCCCGGTCGACTCGAGTTCGCCCCGCCCGACGAGCCCGGTCAGCAGACGTTTCGCCTGATCGGCCGACAGGTTCAACCTCGCGGCCACCTCGCGTCTGCTCGCGCTGCCCTCCCGGGCCACGAGTTCGATCACGGCGCGCTCCTGCTCGGCCGCGTCGGGGGGACGGCCAAGGCGCGTGACACGCAGCTCCAGCCGCCGGCAAGCATTTGGCGTCAGGCGAGAGCGGGGATTGGCCTTCTCGCCGCCGATCTCGATCAGGCCCCACTGCGCCAGCCGATCGATGACCAGGTGCGATTCGCTCTCGGGCTTCTGGAGAAGCCGGACGGCCTCCGAGAGGTCGATCCCCTCGTCGGACTTCAGGCAATCGAGGATCAGGAGTTCGTCGAGCCCGAGGGACCTGCCGGCGCGTCCCTCCTCCACGACGAGCCTCGTGAGCGGGAGATGTGCGGGGCCGCCGGGAAGAACGAGCACGACATCCGAGTCGGTGCTTCGGGCGTAGGAGGGAGCGCGACGCCCCGTCCACAGGTGGTCGAGGAAGATCCGGTCGATCCCCCGCGCCGTGCGCTCGACGATCCCTGCCCGCTTGAAAGCGTCGGCGAGGAGTGGATTGCGCGGCCGAGGCGACACGACGAGCAGGTTGTCCTGCCGGACCCCCTCCGGGAACCCCCCGGGGTTCGAGATCTCGAGTCGGTCGTCGTGCCACTGCACGTGGACCGCGCCCAGTCGCGTGTAGTCGCGATGGATGAGTGCGTTCGCGATCCCCTCGCGGAAAGCGCTCAGCGGATAGTCCGGCACGCCGATCCTGCGCATGCCGACCATCAACTCCGTCTCCTGGTTACGGGCGCGGAAGCGCAACTCGTACTCGTCCATCAGTCGGACCAGCGGCCACCGGAAGAAGTCGTTCACCCTGACTTCCGTGCCGGAGATCACCTGGAATGCCGCCTCGTGGGCCGGGAGGACGGCTCGCAGAACCTCTTCCCGGCCGAAGAGGAGGAGGCCGAGAAGCCGCACCGCTCGGACCTCGGTACCGCCTTCCACCGCCCCCAGTGCCTTGGCCACCTCGCGATCGGGGAGGTCGAGGAGGGCCACATCGCCGCGCCCTGGGCTCTCGCGGATGCGGCGGCGGAGGCGATCGAATTCCAGCGGTTCAAGATCGCCCCAGCCCACGCCGCCCACTACGGTGGCGGAGTAGTCGAGCAGCCCGCGGCTGGTCTGGAGCCCCTGCATCTCGTGGAAGTGGAAGGGCAGGCAGGCGGGCTTCCCGTCACCGCCCACCGCCCGGCGCAGGTAGCGGCCGTCGGCCGTCCCGACCGGCTGGCGGACGGGAGGCACCTCGAGGATCAGCACGTGCCGGCCCTCGACGTTCACCAGCTCAACCTCGACGGCCAGGGAGGGGCGGGTGCGCGCCGAGACCATGGCCTGGATCCGTAGCTCATCGGTGAGCCCCGCCTCATGACGGGGCCGTGCTCCGGTGATCCGCCCGTCCTTCTCGACTCCCACGAGCAGGAGACCCGGGCGGTCGCCGGGTCGATTCGCGAGACAGACCACGGTTTCGACCAGGTCTCCGTCGGACAGAGGACGCCGTTCCTCGCCCTTGAACTCCACGTCGAGGTTCTCGCCGGCGGCGATGAGCTCCCGCAGTCGTTCGGGGGTCACGCGTTCTCTCCGAACGGCGGCTGGTCCTCGCGGATCCGCATCGGCTGCTTCAGCGCGTTCACCGAGAGGAAGAAGTGGTCCACCTTCGTCACCGCGTTCCATGGTAGCCGCCCGGGGTCCCGGACGGGCTCTTCGAGCCGGGGCGTGGTCTTGCAGTGGGTCACGACGTAGAGCCAGTAGCAGTCGCGACGGTCCTCGGCCACCCGTCGCTCGTTCGGCGTGAGAAGGACCGAGCCTGTCGCTCCACCGAGGCCCTTGACCTCGATCAGCCGCAGTTCGCCGGAGACCGGGTCGAGACTCGTCAGGTCGTAGCCGAGGTCCTTCGCGGAGACATCATCGACGTGGCGGTGCTGCGACCTCTCGTACTCCATCGCCACCCGCATGGCGATCGCTTCGACCTCGTAGTCGGGCCGAAGATGGCGGATCTCCGGGTCTTCCCGTCCGGGGTGCGGGAGCGCGAGGATCGTGGCGATCCGCTCGATCGACTGGAGGCTCAGGGACTGTTCCTGGGCGAACTCGACCCGGCGCCGTTCCCGGCGGGCGAGGAGGTCCGCATGGCGGGCCTCGGCCTTCGACAGGCGACCTTCGGCGCCCTGGGTCTTCACTTCGACGGCCTCGGCCGCGAGGCCGATCTCCTCGTCGGCCTTCCGGAGAAGCTCGGTGAGCGACAGCTCGACGTGCTCGGCGACGCGCGTGACCTCCGACAGGCGATCGGCGCGCACCTCTTCGAGGAAGGGGAGCAGGGCGTTCTCCTGCAGCCAGCCCTCTGCCGTCGGCGCATCGGCGGCGGGAGGCCTCTCCGCCGGTAGCGGGCAAGGGGTCAGGTCTCCAAGGAGTGAGGGCTCCCTGAGGCGATGCTCCCCGTCGGCGCCCGTCTCCGTGGCGAAGAGCCGCTCGCGGATGACCCGGCCCATCCCGTCCACGACCTTCGCCCGCCAGAAGTCGATCCTTGCTGGCGTCTCGTGCTGCAAGGAGTGGAAGCTGGCCCCCTGCTTCATGCTCGGGGCCGCTCTCTCGAGCGCGTCGCGGCGCAGGGCCTCGAACAGCGGATGCCCCGGCGTCACCCACTCGAGGGTCTCCTTCTCCGCCATCTCGCGGTCCGTGGAGAGCCGGGGATACCGGTTGGAGACCGGGGGGAGTCTCCAGTCGTCCCCCTGCTCGAAGCGCCTAAGCCGCGCCGGAGTGCGGCCCGGGTCGAACGTGTGGCGGAGATCGGACACGGGCCGGAGGGCGAGGTCCGCATGCTGCGCGGCTTCGCGGAGGAACCGCGCGATGGTCTCCGGCACCATCCGGCGCTCCTGGGCACGGGCACGCCGCTCGAGGAGCATCGCGAGGTTCAGGTTCTTCGAGGCGAGCCCTTCGAGGGCGTTCTGGCAGATGGCCCGGAAGCGACCCTCATCGACGTCCTTGAGGAGGCGATCCTCGAGGTCCGCGTCGCCGAGCCGTCCGGCGTAGTAGTCGCGGAGGACGCGTTCCACGTGCGAGGCCGGCAGGACTTCGCCCACCACGTTGAAGACGGCGTCCTCCTTCAGCGCGTCCCGGATTTCTTCGAGCTTCTCGAGCAGCCGCGCCAGCACCCGCCCCTCGATGGTGTTCGTGGCCACGAAGTTGAAGATCAGGCACTTCTCCCGCTGGCCGTACCGGTGGATCCGTCCCATCCGCTGCTCCAGGCGGTTCGGGTTCCACGGGATGTCGTAGTTCATGAGTATGTGGCAACACTGGAGGTTGATCCCCTCGCCGGCCGCCTCGGTGGCTACGAGGACCTGGATCTCCCCCTCCCTGAACTGCTGCTCGGAGAAGAGCCGCGTGCCCGGGTCGTCCCGCGAGCCCGGCTTCATCCCGCCGTGGATGCAGCCGACCCTGAAACCCCACTCGCCGAGCTTCTCGACGAGGTAGTCGAGAGTGTCCTTGAACTCCGTGAACAGCAGCAGCCGGCGGTCGGAGTGGTCGAAGAAGCCCTCGGAGTGGAGCAGCTTCTTCAGGCGCGAGAGCTTCGCCTCCGTGCCCGCCTTCTCCACGGCGAGGGTCTGCTCGGCGAGGAGCCCCAGTTCGCGGATCTCGTCGCGCACTTCCTCCGCGCTCTGGGCCAGCGTGACGGCCTCGAGGTGGCGCTCGAGGCGCTCCCGATCGGCATCGTCCATCTCTTCGGTGTCGTCGGCGTCGGGGAGGTCCGGCGGAGGCTGACGAGCGAGGTCGATGGCCTCCTTGAGCCCCTTCTCGAGTCGCTTCGCGCGGTTCTGGAGCGAGCAGCGGAGCGCGCGGGCGCTGGATGCGAGCCGGCGCTGGTAGAGCGCCATCAGGAAGCCGACGGCCCGGGCGCGCGGGTCGTCCTCGTTCTCTGCCGCCCGCGTCGACTGGCGCTTCACGAAACGGGTCGCGTCGCAGTAAAGCGCGAACTCCGCCCCGTCGATGGCGAAGTCCACGGTCTTCGGGATGCGCTCCGTGAAGATCTTCCGCGCCTTCCACGAGCCGTCCGGGTGCCGCTCCGGGAAGTGGACCATCGCCTCCTTCGTCCGGCGGAGGTAGAACGGCGCCCGGCGCCGGTTCATCGCCTCCTCGATGGAGCGCACGTCGGCGTAGGTGTCCTGGTCCAGGAGCTGCAGGAACAGGCTGAAGTTGAGCGGGTCGCCCTTGTGCGGCGTGGCGGTCAGCAGGAGCAGGTGGTCCGTGGTGTCCCGCAGCAGCTCTCCGAGGCGGTAGCGCAGGCTCTTGTGGCTCTCGTCGCGAGCGGACATGCGGTGGGCCTCATCGACGATCACGAGATCCCAGTGCGCCTGCCTAAGCCCGGGCAGGATGTCGTCCCGCTTCGCAAGGTCGAGCGACGTCACGACCTGCTTCTGTTCGAGCCACTGGTTCACGCCGAACTGCTCGCGGAGGTCGGAGCCCTTGAGGACGAGGAACTTCTCGTCGAACTTCTCCTTGAGCTCGCGCTGCCACTGGAAGGCGAGGTTCGCCGGGGCAACGATGAGGATGCGCTCGGCGAGGCCGCGGAGCTTTAGCTCGCGCAGGAGCAGCCCGGCCATGATCGTCTTGCCGGCGCCGGCGTCGTCGGCGAGAAGGAACCGCACGCGCGCCGCCTTGAGGAGGTAGTCGTAGACCGCCTCGAGCTGATGGGGGAGCGGATCGACACGGGAGATGGACAGCCCGAAGTACGGGTCGAACTCGTAGGCGATCCCGAGGCTCCACGCCTGCAGCCCGAGCCGCAGCAGCGCGCCGTCCCCGTCCCACGTGGCGCCAGCGTCGAGGATCGTGAGCCGCGCGAGGTCCGCGGCGCCAAGGGTGACGCTCCTGAACTTCTCCGTCCGCGTCCCGACGAGCCCGAGCACCCACGTCCCGGATCCCGCCTCGCGCACGGTCTCGACGCGCATGGGCTCACTGAAGAGTGAGCCAGAGACAACGTGCCCGACTCGAAGGTCTAGGTTCGCCATGCGTCCTGATCGGGCCGCCCCCCTGCGCGTGGTCGCGGACAGGCGAATCAGCCCTCATCGTAGGAGCATAGCCTACCCGTCACAGGGCCATGCGACCAATCGGATCAGGGATCGGCCCCCTTGACCTCAGGGAGTGAGCTGAAGTTCTGGGGAATCTGCACACGCGGTGGCTGATCGTGAGAACAGGCGCACACCCCACCGCAGACCTAGCAGAACGAGTGTACGAAGCCTGATGGGCAACTGCACCGACAGGAGTTCGACCCGAGCCCTAACCGAAGCCCCGGCCATCGTGCACATCCTGCGTCCGAGGGGCCCTTCTCTGCCTCACTCTCCGCAGGCCTTGCCTCAGGGGGGACCACGGTGTCGCTGGGGGCCGATCCGCTCGCGGGACGGCGGTCGCGATGTCCGAGATGCTCGTTCCCCAGATGCACCCGGGGAGACCGCGCCCGATTTCCGAGTTGACTTGACCGGGATCACGCCGTAGGATTCACTACGTCTGCCGGCCGTGAAGGGCTCCGGCGCGCGGAGAGTCTTGTGAGGTGGAGCATTGGCCAGCGCCGTGATTGAGTTGCTGTTCGCTATTGGTCTGTGTTCTCAAGCGCGCAACTTTGTGGCCACGGTGGCAGGCGAGTCCCCGAGAGGCCGGTTGTTCTCTGCTGACCCAGTAACCATCTGCTCTTGGGGGGGCTACCTTGACTCCTGAGTTTCACTCGTTCACATTCCGTGGAAGGAACCTCGCATTCCTGGTCCAGACCAGCCAGCTCTTTGAGGTTGACGAAGAGACTCTCGATTGCCTTCTCTCTTTAGAGGCTGGTGCTCAATCACCTGTTCAGCCGCCATCTCTCGCGGCAGACCTCCGCTGCATCGGCGCCGAGCTCTGCCACGCGGCAGATCTGCCTGATCGCATCCCGCCAGCGCTGCTGCGAACGCTCATCCTGCACCGCCCACGCAAGATCTCGCTGTATATTGCAGGAGGGTGCAACTTCCGGTGCAGCTACTGCTACGAGTTCGGTGAGAAGGGTGCCCGTGAGCCCACGGCAGAGAACATGAAGGAGGAGACGATCGCGGAGAGCGTAGACTTCCTTCTGGAACGCTCGGGTGGCCGGAGGAATCTCCAAATCACCTTCTTTGGAGGCGAACCCCTCCTGAATATCGCTGGGATCCGGTTCGCAGTTGAGTACGCGCTTGATCGGTGCCATGCCGTCGGCAAGACCGTCGCATTCTCGCTTACGACTAATGGGTCATTGCTCACTGATGAAGTCTCCGACTTCCTCGTGGCCCACCGTTTCGCCATCATGCTGAGTTTGGATGGGCCAAAGGAACTGAATGACCTCTGTCGGCGAAACTCAGATGGGGCTGGAACTTATGAGATCGTGTCCGCCAATGCAAGACAGCTGCTGAGGAAGCTGTCGGACAGGAGGAGTCTCCGCGTCCGGGCAACAATGACTTCAGGTAACCGAGATGTTCTCCGATTGGCGCAGTTCTTCACGGACTTTGGGTTCACCGACATAGGCATTGGATCCCACGAGGGGCGTGTGAATTGTCAGGATGGCCTCTGCCTCGGGGCTAGGGATCTCGCAGCCCTCCGCCCCGCATTTGATGGCGTGCTTCTGGACGCCTATCTTGACGCGAGGAGGATGGGACCGAGGCTTGCGTATGACCCGTTCACGCGCCTCTTGTTCGCACTCCGAAGAAGGTGGAACCGAGCGAGAGATTCCATCGACCCGGTCGTGTGCGGGATTTGCCGTAACGACCTCAGTGTGTCCCACGATGGTCGTCTCTTCCCATGCCATCGTTATGTTGGATTGGACGAGTTCGTGATTGGAGATGTGAAGTCTGGGATGGACACCGACCGCGTTGAGAGGCTCTATGGACTTGTGTATGCTCTCTACCGATCGCATTGTGGCGCCTGCTGGGCTCGCCACCTGTGTGGCGGGCCCTGTCCGTGGCATGTCTCCAATGAAGACGGCACTATGTCCCCGCCTGGAGCCTCGCACTGTAACTCCATCCGAGAGAACCTAGAGAGAGGACTCTGGCTGTGGGCCGAGTTGACAAGAGGTGGGGTCAGCCCCACAACGACGCTATTCGAGAGCAAGGAATCAGAACTTTGAGGAAGGAAGCATGGACGATGTGAGGAGAGAGAAGGGCTGGTGTTCTGACGAAGGCCTTGCGGACCGTCGGGAGTTCCTGCGGATCGCAGGTCTAACGCTAGGTGGGTTCGTTTTGCTCTCGCCATTGGCGAGGTTCGCGCGCGCGGATCTGCCAATCTGCGGGGGGGGCGTGCAAGACATCACTTGTGGAAGCGGACCAATGCCGGAGGGTGACGAGAACTGCGGTGTCGCAGTTCAGGGCACCATCGACCCGGACGATCGCTGCTCCAAGTTGATCAACGAAGTCAGGCAGGAGGACCTCTCCTGCGGCCACACCGCGACTGGCGCGGTGTGGGAAGAGGACAAGGACTGCGGACAGACGACCGGCAACACGAACGGGTACTGCCCGGACAACTGGTGCGGTGGGCTTGCCTCGTCTGATCCCGTCACGTTCGATCCGGACGCGAATTGCGGCGACACACACTGGAGTGGCAGTCCCCTGTTCGATCCGGACGAATCGTGCGTCAACTGCCCGCCGGATAATAGCTGCACCGTTCTTCCACCGGACAATAGCTGTGGTTTGCCGGGGTTCCAAGATCAGAACGCATGAGCAGACGGGGACACGCGACATGCTGCGGTGGCGGCCTGGTGCATGGGCGCGCGTGCGGATCCAAGAACGAACTGGAGCGACTGAGTCTGCAGGAGGCGAAAGTGCATGTGCGCAGCGTTTCCTTGCTCTGTTTTCTCGGCAGTGCAGCGGTCCTCGGTGTCGGTTACCTCTCGCTTCGTAGCGAGGATGGAGGTTCCGCTGGGCGGGAGGGTGTGGGGCGGTCTCATGACCCGCACGTCACGATCGCTACTGACGAGAGAGATGTCGCCTCGCCACCCGGGCAGCCCGATGTCGCCAGCGATCAAGCGCCCGGGGGTGCTGTTTCCACGGGACCGAGCGGAGGCACAGGCGCTGTTCGGGACTACGCTGACGATGTGAAGAGCATGGCCATGGCGTGGTCGAGTGTCGTTCTTGAGAGCGGGGACTATGGGTCAAAGGAGGCAGCCCTACAGGAGATTCTGAACGCCCTGAGGTCGGGGGGGCGAGATCGAGTCCAGGCGGCACTCCTCGCACTCTGCCGGATCGGAAGTGCGGAGTTTGACCGCGATAGATTCCGTTCTCTCGTCTCCGATCAACTGGAGTCGAGCGACTCCTTGGCGCGCGCTGCCGCCCTCGGAGCCATCGTGGTCGTTGGAATGGAGCAAGACCGCATCCCGCGGGTGGTGGCGTTGGCGGGGGACGAGTCATCTGTCGTCAGACGGGCAGTCCCATTGGCCTTGCGCAGCTGCTCAGGAGGCCGGCTAGATGGCGAGATGGAGGCACCATTCATCTTGCTCCTGGGCGACTCCGAACGCTCAGTGAGGAGTTCAGCCCTACGTGCGTTGAGCGGAAGCGTTGTATCAGACGCGATTGCTGATGAACTTGTGGTTCAGTCGACCAGGAGTGATCCCAAGCATGAAGTGCTCTACTTTGGCCTAAGTACACTTCGCGAGAAGCCGGCCACGGTCACTGATGCTTTACTGAAGGCGATGACGGAGCCTGACTCGACCGTCAGCAGTCGCGCGGCGTGGGGGCTCCTCACCGGAGTGTCCCCGGCAGACCAGCGTCGGGTTGCGGACGCTGCGCTTGAACTTGCCGAGTCTACTCGAGCCTCGCAACTGCGCGCCCACTACATCCGGCTGGTGGGGGTGTACGGAGACATCGCTCACGTCGGGAGGCTGCGGGTACTCAGCCAGGACGTATCGTCTGGTGGTGTCGGACTATGCGCAGGAGAGGCGATAAGGTCGATAGAGAGTCGATAGGGTCTGCGATCCAATCTGTCTCCGTGGATACGGGATGCGATAGGAGTCGAGGAGCTTGGGACTTTCATCATTGCAGGCGAGCGGTGGCGTATTCCCGATTGCCCCCAGCGTCAACCGGGCGAGAAGTGCAGTGAGCGGCGGGCGCCTGATGGGCATCCAGGTGGGCATCCAGAATTGGGCGCGATTCCGCAGGTCGTCGCAACCATTTACAAATACAGGACTTCTGTCCGTGTCAGAATCGCCGGCAGGGGACTCATAATCCCTTGGTCGCTGGTTCGATCCCAGCAGGGCCCACCACCCCAAACCGGCCACAGTTACGGACTTCGCGCGGAATCCGCACGTGTGACCCACGTCCCGCGACGGCGCGGAATGGACGCCAAACTGGCCTCCATTGGACTCCAGGATGGACGCCAGATTCCTGCGGGTCACCCGCAACAACGCGCTCCGCGAGGCGCTCGGGATGGGCCAGGACGTGATTGTCGGTGTGGGGACGGGGCGGCGCGAAGGGCGCGAAGGGCGCGAAGCGGGGGCGCTACGTGGCGGCCAGGGCGGGGGAGGGCGGCGTCCCGAGGAGCCGGTTCTCGAGGAGCGCCAGCGCCGTTTCCGCGGCGTTGCCCGGCGCGTGCTTCGAGTACCGCATCGTCACCATGAGGCTGTTCGGGGAGTGGCCGAGCCAGCGGGCGACGTCGGGGAGGGGGACGCCGGCGCGGACGAGATTCGTGCCGGCCTGATGCCGGAGATCAGTATCCGTTCGGCGAACCCCATCTTTCGCGAGTGATGTTGTCCTGCGACAGTGGC
>JADHED010000552.1_pt1 | contig 42699 bp, 42 predicted proteins | sample 8952041 | NCBI WGS metagenome assembly JADHED01 (sample SAMN16124423, study PRJNA663239) | bioreactor sludge metagenome | isolation source: sludge (control) | place: India:Bengaluru | collected 2018-09-08 | reverse complement strand
GCAGGCGCGGCTTGGCGTTGCAGTATTCCGTCTTCCTGCTGCTGGACACCCCCGCTGGTTTGGATGGCCTGCTCGGACAACTGGAGCGCATCATCGACGGACGCGAAGGCCATCGAGACCCTGCCAAGGCATCGGGCCAAAACGTCAACCAGCGCCTATAATGTCATTCCAATAACCTATTGGAGTAATGCTCTTGATCCAGGCGAAAATGTCAGAGGGCGGCAGAGTAGTCATTCCTCTCGAAATCCGCAAAGCCCTGGGGCTACAGGAAGGCGACGTGGTCCTTTGGGAACTGGCCGAAGGCGAGGCCCGCCTCACCACCCGGCGCGAACGGCTGCGCCGGGCGCAGGATCTGGTCCGCCAATACGTTCCGGAAGGCGTCTCATTGGTGGACGAACTGATCGCCGAACGGCGCGCGGAGGCCGAACGTGACTGAGCGTGTTCTCGATGCCTCGGCGCTGCTCGCCTACCTCCACCGGGAGTCCGGCGCCGACCGGGTGGAAACCCTGCTGCTGGAACACCCCTGCCTGATCAGCGCCGTCAATCTGGCGGAAACCCTGGCCCGGCTGGCCGACTGGAACATTCCCCTGGAGCTGGCCGAGGCCCGCATCCTGGGCCTGGAGGTCGCGGTCATCCCCTTCGACCAGGCCTTCGCCCGGCAGGCCGCCGAATTGCGCGCCCCCACCCGCAAACTCGGCCTCTCCCTGGGCGACCGCGCCTGCCTCGCCCTGGCCCGTGCGCGCGACGCGGTGGCGGTGACGGCGGATCGCGCCTGGCTGAAGCTCGATGGGGGGATTGGGGTAGAGATCGACTGCATACGGGGGGACATCCAATGACCGGCACACTCATCAGTTTCCTCGGCCGCAACACGGCCAAGCCGCGCGTCCGACGGGCTGCTGAAATGACGGCCTACACCCGTGGCAAAACCAAATCCGGCTCCACCCGCGCGATGGCCTCGAAATCGTGATCGTCCTGCAACAACGCCCGCCATTCTCAATCGCCAGTCCATGAAAACCTAAAGGAACAAGCGCTAAGCGACCGGAAACGCCATGGCCATTCACGCCCCACAGCTCTATCTGCTCGCCTATGACATCGCCAATCCCAAGCGCTTGGTCAAGGTCCACCGCCAGGTCAGTAAGCGCGGCTTGGCGTTGCAGTATTCCGTCTTCCTGCTGCTGGACACCCCCGCCGGCCTGGATGGCCTGCTCGGACAACTGGACCGCATCATCGACGGGCGCGAAGACGATATCCGCGTGTACCCCCTGCCCACGAGCCTGGACGCCGAGCACTTTGGGCGCCAGTTCCTGCCGGAAGGGGTGCGGTTGTTGGGTGATGAGGATCGGGACCGCTTGGGTGCCCTGGTGGGGCGGTCAAGCCCTGGCGATGCGGCAGGTGCGCGTCCACCCTCCTCGACACGCTAGGGCGCGCCAGGCGCTCCCGACACGGGCGGCCGGCTACGGCGTATATCCCGCGAGCCGCAGCCTTTGCTCCACCCCCGCGATTAACTCGAAATCGCGGTCGTCATGCAGCAGCGACACGCCGTGCTCCACCGCCAGTTGCGCGATCAGGCAATCGTGCGGGCTGCGCGGCGTCACTCCGGCCCAGCGGCAACGGGCGTATAGCACACCGGCGTCGGCATGCGTGGCGGCGCGGGGTAGCAGCATCGGCAAGGGCTCGAAATACCGGCGCAACTTGGCAAGCTGTTCCGGCCCCTTCGCGCCTTGCAGCAGCTCCTGCAATACCACCGGCGCCAGCACGATCTCCCCTTCGTCGATCAGGCGGTCGAGGGCGAGGGTGGCCGGCCGATCACCCCCGCGCAGCCAGTCGATCCATACGGACGTGTCAACCAGGATCACGGTTCATCGCCTCACGCACGGTGCGCACGTCGTAATCCGGCGCAATCAGGTCGCGCCCTACCAGTTCCCGCAGCGCTCGCTGCCGTTGCCGTGCCACCAGTTCGCGCAAAGCGCGATCCACCACATCTTTCTTGCTGCGCGCCTGGGTCAGAGACATGGCCTCTTCGACCAACACATCGTCCAGGACGATATTTGTGCGCATGGCATACACCTTATTATCAACAACTCGGTCGCTCAATTATACACCATGGTATCCGGGACCGACCCCTGGGCCTGCAAGCCTGCAAGGTGCTGGATGCCCAGGAACTGGGGGGGACCCGGGGTTCAAGGACCTGGTCATCGCGGGCTACGGCGGTTTGGGCGGCTATCCGCGGTTGATGCATCGCCAATCTCCCAATGATAATGGGGCTCAGGTCGGGCTCGATATCTGGGTGGGAGCGCCGCTGGAGATGCCATGCGAAATCTAATCAGAAAGTTCCAGTCCTACTGGTTGGCGGATGCGAGTTTTATCACCTTGCTGGTCATGCTGATTACCGCGGTATTCGTGCTGCCGGTAATCATGGAACATACGGGTCAGGGAGTACTGCTGTTCAACATCCTTTTGCTCAGTGTTTTCTTTTCAGGGATATTCTCAACAAGCAGCGTGGGGCTCATATCCCTTTCCGCGATTCTGTTTAGCATTCATCTGACGCTGCGATTGATTCGTTTCGGCGAGAACCCGTATTCATTCTTTGTGATGGAGAATGTCATTGGCATCGCCAATGCGATGGTTTTCATTTTTATCAATCTCCGGCTGCTGTTTCGCGACCAGATTGTGAACAGCTACCGGATAATCGGCGCGGTTAACGTCTACCTGTTGTTGGCGCTGACGGGGGCGCTGACTTTGGAGGTCATTCATGCCGCTACCGGTGTGTCCCTGGGTGGCAACGTCGTGCTGACGGGGAAGGACGACGACTATGTTCACTTCATTTACTTCAGCTTGGCTTCGCTGACCACCGTGGGCTTCGGCGACATCTATGCCGTCAGTACTTCCGCCAAGATGCTGGCCACTTTTTTATCCACTCTGGGCGTCCTGTTTCCGGCCATCATCATCGCCCGCCTGGTCGGACTGGCTTCCAGCCAAGGTTGATTGTCAGATGGTGCGGAAGACTCCCTCAAGACAACCCACTTCCCGGACCCGGTCCGTCCGGTGACTCATATCCGCCCCGGCGGCCGTGGCCATGCGGGCCAGCACCTACCGCGGCCGGGGCTACAGCGCAAGAATAATGCGCCAGGATAATGCACCGGGATAATGCACCGGGATAATGCACCGGGATAATGCACCGGGATAATGCACCGGGATAGGATCAGTCGAAGGTGCCTTTATCGAGTTTGGCGGGAAGATCCGGCGTCACCTCATCAAAGCGCAGGATCCGTTTCCCGGCATGGTCGCGCAGAAACTCCTTGGCGTCCGTCTCGGTCGCCAGAGGGACGAATTCATGACCCATGGGACCAGGGACGTCGGAGCCGATGACATACCATGCCTCCCGGGCCGGGATGCGGCTCAGGCCGTAATACTCCGTGACGGCGATGGCGGTCATGTCCTTTTCCTGGTGACCGGGGGCCCAGCGGGGGAGATCGAAGAGGTATTTGAAGAGATCCTTGGCCCCATCGAAGTGGTGGGCGTGACCATCCCGGTAGAGGACGGTGGCGACCCAGGCCGGATATTTGGCGACGAACATCCCGCACACGGGACAGGTATCCTTGGGGCCAGGGTTGGGCACCTTGAGTGTTTTGAGCGTTTCGGCCTGGGCGGCCAGGCTCAGGGAACACAGGAGCATCAGGGCCAGGATGGGCAAGGGCTTGAAAGCTGCCGGCATGAGCGAAATCCTCGGTCGTCGTGACGTTAGTCGGGGGGGGGCGGGGCGACGGGGCGGCCGGCTACTCCCGGTCCCGCCCCCGGGGGCAGGCTAGCCGTTAGCCCTTCTGCATCATGGACTGGCGTTTTTCGGCCCGGTTCTTCCGCACCCGGGCGGTGTCCGCGGCCATGTCCAGGTAGGTCTGCTTCAGGGCCTCATCGAAGTTGGCCAGCTTGCCACCCTCCTTGGCCATCGCCGCCTCGGCCTTGGCCTTGTCGGCGAAGGCGACCTTGGAGTTGGCGGTCATGGTGCCCTTGAGCTTGCTGCCAATGACATAAGTGGCCTTGTCCGCCAGGGCCAGGGGCTTGATCTCCGCCGTGGCGCCAAAGTCCGCCGCGTAGATGGCCTTGGGGCCCCGGTCGATGTTGAGGCTGAGGCTGATGGCCAGGCAATGGATGGAACAGGTGCCATCCACCAGGTTGTCGTCATACTGCACCAGGTGGCGACTGTAGTTGTACATGGTCCGGTCCATGCCGCAGTAAGGGCACTTGGGATATTTCTTCAGTTCGTCCGTGAGGGGATCGGCATCCGGCGCGGTGCGGGGAATGAATTGGAGGGGGGTGCCGTCGCCGTCGCAGGCCTGGCCGCTGGCGGTCATCCAGCCCTTGCCAGGCATGAAGGCGCCGATGGTGGCCGCGTCGGCGGCCAGGACGGGTGCCCCCAGGGTGGCAAGCCCCAAGGCCCCGCCGAGAGTGCCCAGGGTCTTGAGGGCGTCGCGGCGACTCTGATCGGGGTGCTGGTCGTGGTGATCACACATGGATTTGCTCCTTTCTGCGTTGCGGTTGAGAAGACCGGATCCCTGCCCGGTGAGGGCAAAGATCCAAGGTATCCGTTTAGACCCCGAGCCCCCAGGAGGGCTTCCGGGGCATAAATTGCTGGTTCTCTAGCTCCCCTCCCACCTGGCGGGGAAGGGTTGGGGAGAGGGGGTCTGTATGGTTACGATCCAAATCTTTGGGGTGTAAAAATGCTGGTTGTTGGACAGGGCGCGAATGGCCCGTGGGTCACCCAAGCGTTGGGACGTCCCCACGAGACCATTGATGGCGAGGGGGACCTTCTCTTATCCAGTAGTGACCAGGGTGGGCGAGGGCGCTCAGCCATTGGCAAGGCCCCGCATGATGTCGAAGAAGATGAAACCCTCATAGAGGGTCCAGAGACCCATCAGGACCACCAGCCCCCCGGCGAGACGGGCGAAGTGGCCGCTGACCCGGGCCCCGCTAGCGGCCCCGGCCCAGGTCACCGCCACCATCATGGGCAGGGTGCCGAGACCGAAGACGAACATGAACAGGGCGGCCCGGCCAGGATCGGCCAGGGTGGCGGCCTTGATGGCGACGGAAAAGACCAGACTGCACGGGACCAGGCCATTCAGGGTCCCCATGACCTGGGGGGCCCAAGGACCCCGCGACACCATCCAGGCCCAAGGGCGCCGCGCCACCACCCGCGGTTCCAGCCGCACCGCCCGGGATTGGGTGGGGGCTGGCCGTTGCCGGGGCCGGCCGCTCAGGGCCAGGCGCAGCCCTAGGCCCAGGATCAGCAGGCCCGCCGCCATCATCATCAGCCCCTGGCTCTTCCCTACCAGGCCGGATTGCGCCAAAACGCGTCCGGCCCAGGCACCCCCCAGGCCGAGGAGGCTGTACATGGCCAGGCGGCTGGCGTGATAACCGAGCTGGGTAAGCAGGGTGGTCGGCTGTCCACGCTGGAGGAAGTAGCCCCCGGCCAGGCCACCGCACATCCCCAGGCAATGCCCGGCGCCAAAGAGGCCGGTGGCGAAGGCCATCGTCAGGGTCAGTTCAGCGTTCATTCCGTGCCTTCCCGGCATCCGCTGCGCTCGGACGGGACCCGCTTCACAGCATCTCCCGGACGATCTTGCCGAAGAGTTCCGGCGCGGCCTCGCCGAGGATGCGGGTGTGGATCTTGCCGGCGCGATCGATGAAATAGGTGGTCGGCAGGCCCGAGACCCCATACTGGCGGGCGACGGCGCCGTCCTCGTCGAGCAGGGTCGCGTAGGTGATCCCCAGCCCGGCGACAAAGCGGGCGGCGGTCTCCCGGTCCTGGCGGACGTTGACGGCCAGGACGCGCAGGCCTTGGGCCTGCAATTCCTGGTAGAGGGGCTCGATGGCGCGCATCTCCGGGGCGCAGAAGGGGCACCAGTCCGCCCAGAAGCGCAGGGCCACGACCTGACCCTGAAAACCCGCGGGGAACTGCCAGGTCTTGCCCGCCAGGTCGGGGAGAGCAAAGGCCGGGGCGGCCTGGCCGTTTTCCAGCTTGGGTGTCTCTTCGCCGCACCCCGTTAGCAGGGGGACAACGAGCAGGGCGACGATCAGCGGAAGGACGTATTCGTGCAGAAACCGCGCTCCCAAGGAGGGCTTAGGCGGCACAAGGTGCTGATGCTCAAGCCCCACAAGGTACTGACTTTCTTGTCCTACAAGGTGCTGACGCGCTTGCCCAACAAAGTACTGATGCTCTTGCTGCACGAGGTGCTGACCCTCTTGCTCCCTCCCCCCCGGTGGGGGAGGGTTGGGGAGAGGGGGTCTGAATAGGTAAGGGTGGACACGCAACGGTAGCGCGGAAAGAAAGCGGGCGAGGCGCGATCCGTCCCGTTGAGCCTGGCATGAGGTGAAGGTGTCGTGATGATTCATTTGCGCTCTGAGGTTGGTCATCTATGGCCTGAGGTTGATCATCCAAGGTCAGCCGTTCGTTGTGGTCATCCCGGTCCCACCAACACAAGATTCGAGCGCAGGATCAGCCAGGTGGCCACACCATAAAAGAGGCTGAAAAACAGCAGGGCCAGACCCACCAATCGTCGACCCTCGGCGGCGATGACTCCCGCCAGGCTGGGTACCCGACGCCAGATCATGATCAGGCCCATACCCAGGGCCAGGGCGGTGGCGGTGAAGAGGGGCAAATACAGGAGATATCCGACTAGGTCATGCCCGGTCTTGAGCAGGCAGAAGGGGCAATGATGGTGGGGATGCTCGTAGACATAGAGGGCCACGCTGGAGACGATGGCGGCCAGGGCGATGGCGAAGCCCAGGGCGGCGACCAGGGCGAAGAGTCGGCCGCCCCAGCCCCACCAACGGTAGAGCAGGCCGAGGGCCAGGATTGCCAGCCCGCTGCCATAGAGGGCGATCAGACTGGTGCCCGGTTCCAGCCCGACCAGTTCCGCCGCCACGCCTTGGGAATCCGGTCCGAACAGGGCACCGCAGCAGGAGGTGATGAGGTCCGGCTTCAGCCCGGCAAAGAAACGCCACTGGACGAGGGCCTCGGCCAGGGCCAGGGGGGCGATGACCAGCAACAGGGCATACTTGGGCCGGACCAGGGGGTAATCCGGGGCCTGATTGTCCACCCGGTTGAGCAGCAGCCAGGCGGCGCCGGCGAAGAACAGGGCCATCTTCAGGTACAGGGCGGGCCAGCCCCAGGCGTTGGCATTGAGCACGCCGGTGGCGCACATGGCGCCGACGAACTGGGTGGAAAGCTGCTCGGCGTTATAGACGAAGAGCAGCAGGGACAGCAGATTGGCGCCGAAGACCCAAGCCACCAGGGTGGCGACCAGGTAGGTGCGCCGCTCCAGGTCGAGCTGGCGTTCGCTGCCGCTGTTCAGGTCCCAATGGCGCAGGATGCGCAGGGCGAAGCCCGCCGCCACCAGCAACAGGCCGGCCTGGGTCAGGGAGGCCACGGTCAGGGCGAGGAGGGCGGGGGAGAGGGGCATGGGGTTTCAGTTCAAGGCCGAGCCAGCGTTGATGGCTGGGCTGGTGCCCATGGCACGGACCGGGTGACGGCGGGTAGGGAGCGCCGTGAACAGGTGTTTGTAGGCGTGACGACCAGATCTCTGCGGTCGACAGCCCCAACTGCTGCTAGCTGCCCTTCTTCGCCTTAACTGGAACTGATTGGATGAGAAATAGATCATGAGCTTAGGCCAGGCGCCCGTCGCGCAGTTCGACCACCCGCGAGACCCGGGCATGGTCGAAGACCAGGGGGTCGTGGGAGCTGATGAGGACCCCCTTGCCTTGATCCGCCAGTTCCCCGATCAGGGCTAGCAGTTCCCGGGAGAGTTGGCTGTCGAGATTGGCGGTGGGCTCGTCGGCGATGAGGATGCGCGGGCTGTTGATCAGGGCGCGGCAGATGGCGGTGCGCTGGGCCTCGCCGCCGGACAGCCACTCGGCCTGGTTGTGGGCGCGTTCCGCCAGACGGAACTGGCGCAGCAGGGCCAGGGCCCGATCGCGCAGTTCCCGCGGCTCCGGCGCCAGGGGGTAGGCTGGCAGCATGACGTTTTCCAGCACCGTCAGGCCGCGGATCAGGTTGAAGCGCTGGAAGATGAAGCCGAAGGTGGCGCGCCGCACCTCGGTCATGAAGCGCTCCGGCAGATTGGAGATCAGCCTCCCGTCCAGATGGATGCGACCGCTGGTGGGCCGGGACAGGCAACCGATCATGGCCAGCAGGCTGGTCTTGCCGGAACCGCTCGGCCCCTTGAGGACCGTGACGCCCTTGGTCTCCAGTTCCAGGCTCAATCCCTGGACCGCCCGCACCTCGTTGTGGCGGCTCTGGTTGAAGACCTTGCTGACCTGGTCGAGACGGATCATCGCACCACCTGGCCTGGTTGGTCTGGGCTCACCTGATCGGGACAGTTCATCGCATCACCTGGTAGGGGCTTTCCTGGTCGGTATGGATCAACTCGTCACCTGGTCCGCGCTCACCTGATCGCGACGGCTCATCGCATCACCTGATCCGGGTCGGTGATGGCGGCGCGCCAGATGGGGACGATGGTTGCCACCGTGTAGGGGAAGACGGTGAAGAAAAACAAGGTGGCGACCTGGAGGCCATCGATGAAGGGCAGGGGGCGGAAGTCGGGGTAGAGCACCGCCCAGCCCTTGAGCACCGGGGCGAAGAGGGCGGCGGCGAAGAAAAAGACATGGGCGTAGGCCAGCAGATAGCCGGCCAGAAAGGCAGTCAGGGACAGGGCCGCCCCCTCCCAAAACTTCATCCGCAGCACGTCCCCGGTCTCCCAGCCGATGGCCTTGAGGATGCCGATCTCCCGCCGCTCCTCGGCGCTCAGCCCCGCCGCCCGGTCGAAGGCGAAGATGACGAAGGCCAGCAGGGCCCCACCCAGGAGGAGGATGACCAGCCCCTGGCGCCAGCCAAAGAGGGCGTCGTAGGTGCGCAGGATCTCCTCCCGCAGGATGGGTCGGGTATCGGGCAGGGTCAGGGCGATCTTTTCCGCCACCTTGCGCACCTCACTGGGGTTGCGCACCCGCAGGACGAGATCGGTGAAGCGGTCGGCGGGGAAGGCGAAGAAGCGGCGGAAGTCCGCGGCGTTGAGCAGCATCAGGTCGCTGGACACCAGCTCGGTCTCGGCCTCCAGCACCCCCGCGATACGGAAGGAGAAGGGTTCGCCCTGGGCGGATCTCAGGCTCAGGTAGTCCCCCACGCCCAGCCCCCGGGCCCGCGCCACCCCGGCGCCCAGTCGGACCTCGCCCGGGGCTGGCGGCTCCTGGCGCGTCACCAGCAGGGTGTAATTGGCCTTGACCGCCGGGTCGTAGAAATAGCCCCACAACCGGCCGTAGGCATCGCTGACACCGCGGATCTGGCCCAGGCGATCGAGGTAGTCGGCGGGCATGAGATCGTGGCGCCCGGCGCTCAGGCGCTGCACGATCAGTTCCGGAGAGTCCGCCAGGATCAGGGCCGCCTCCCGCCGCAGGGACTGGGTGAAGAGCAGGGTCGAGGCCAGCAGGAAGACCATCAGAGTGTAGACCAGCAGCAGCGCCAGGTGCTTACCCGGCCGTCGGGCCAGGGAGGACAGGCTGTAATCCAGCAGATAGCGCTGGCGCCGGAGCAGGGTCCTCATGGCTGCTTCCCCTGACCGGACCGGGCGAGGACTGAGGCCAAGGTCGATGGCTCAGGTAAACGGGCTACCGACAGCTCAGGCACGCTCGGGGCCGTGGCCTCAGGCAAGCCAGCCGCTGGCGGTTCAGGCCACCCCACCCCAACGGCTCCAGGCAGGCTCGCCGCTGGCGGTTCCTTCAGCGCTGGCCAAGCAGAATGGACCGGAGCGGGCACCAGGGAGCCGGTGGGAAAGTGCTCCAGGGCCAGGGGATGATCCTGGAAGGGGCTGTGCAGATCCGCCTGGCTGGGGTGGCGGGTATAGCGGGCCTCGGTGAAGAGGGCGAGATCCGTCAGATCCAATTGGCCCACCAGTTCCCGGCGCCGATGTACCTCATCCGCCCCCTCCCGCAGCGCCAGGCTGGCGTGCAGGAAGGTCAGCGCCCACAACAAGAGGGCCAGGCTCACCATCCAGAGGAAGGCCCCCGACTTGCGCCAGGGCGCGGGGCAAGGTCCGGCTTCTTTCACGAGCTGTAGGCGAGGATCCTATGGGGGGGCATAACAGGAGGGCTAAACCAAGGTCGTTCATTCATAGGCGTTCACACATGACAGCCGTTTGGCGATCAACCTTCGTTTGTCGTGGCTACCAGGCCGTTCGTCAGGATTGGGCGTTCATACCCCCCATGCTGCCTAGGCTGGCACGGGTAACACAAGCCGCTGATTCTCCTCCTCCCTCCCCCCTGGCGGGGAAGGGTTGGGGAGAGGGGGTACGAAGAGTCACGTTCATTTTAGCCCGCCCGACCAGGCGACCCAATGGACCTGGGTCAAGGACGGTGGCGAATGGGGCGGATGGCGATGCGACTGCGTCTTTTGCCACACCTCGCCGGCCTTGGCGGTTTCAAGGTCCCTGAGTGTCCCCGATTACCGCCTGCCTGGCCCTCTCCGGCTATACAGCCTGCCAGGCCCACTCCGGCTATAATTCCCCCCTTAAATCCGCCCCTGCCCTGAGGCCCTCATCCGGCCTGAGCCGCCCCAGCCCCTGCCCGCGCGCGCGGTAACCTCCCCCAGCGGTAATCACCATGCACGAGATGTCAATCTGTGAGGGCATCCTCCAGGTTTTGGAGACGACCGCCAGCCAGCAGGGGTTCAAGCACGTCAGGACGGTCTGGCTGGAGATCGGCCCCCTGGCCGGGGTGGAGGTCGAGGCGCTGCGGTTCTGCTTCGAGGCCGTGATGCGCGGCAGTCTGGCGGAAGCGGCGCGGCTGGAGATTATCGAGACACCGGGGGAGGGGGTCTGTCTGCAATGTGGTGCCACTGTACCGGTGCGCCAGCGGTACGATCCCTGTCCGGCCTGCGGTGGCTATGGCGTCCGCCTCACCCGGGGCGAAGAAATGCGAATCAAAGAGTTAGAGGTTGAATAGATGTGTACCGTGTGCGGCTGCGGCCAGGGTGAAACCCGTATCGATGGTCAGGAACTGGCCCCGGAGGTGGATCACCATCATCACCCCGATCATGATCACGGCCACGATCATGACCATGATCATCTCCACTCCCACATCCATTCTCATAGCCACCACCATGGCCCAGGCCTGGAACATAGTCACGCCCATACACACAGCCATCGCCATGACCACGATCATGCTCTAGGACAGGGGCACGATCATACCCACGACCACCTTCATGGTCCGGACGATGCCCATGATCATCCCCACGATCATGCCCATGAGCCTGACGCCGTCCAGGACCTGACTGAAGCGCATCATCATGCCCATGGCGACGCCGGACACCATCATTACGGCCTGGGTCCCGCCCATGCTCACGCCCCGGGACTCAGCCAGGGTCGCATGGTGCAGATCGAACAGGACATCCTCGGCAAGAACGATCAATACGCCGCCGCCAACCGCTCCTGGTTCCAGGCCCACGGCATCCTGGCCCTGAACCTGGTCTCCAGCCCCGGCTCCGGCAAGACCAGCCTCTTGACCCGCAGCATCCAGGACCTCAAGGATCAGTACCCCCTGGCGGTGATCGAGGGCGATCAGCAGACCAGTCACGATGCCGATCGCATCCGCGCCACCGGCGTCCCGGCCCTGCAGATCAACACCGGCAAGGGCTGCCATCTGGACGCCCACATGGTCGGTCATGCCATCGAGAGCCTCGCCCTGGCCCCGCGCAGCCTGCTGTTCATCGAGAACGTCGGCAATCTGGTCTGCCCGGCGGCCTTCGACCTGGGCGAGGCCCACAAGGTCGCCATCCTCTCGGTCACCGAGGGCGAGGACAAGCCGCTCAAGTACCCGGACATGTTCCATGCCGCGGACCTGATGCTCCTCAACAAGATCGACCTCCTCCCCTATCTGGATTTCGATGTCGAGCAGTGCATCGGTTACGCCCGGCGGGTGAATCCGGACATTCAGGTCCTGCAGGTCTCCGCCCGTAGCGGGGAGGGGCTGGAGGCCTGGTACGCCTGGCTGCGGGAGCGGATGGCCGGCTGAAAAAGGCGGCGGCCGGGCCGCGTCCCTGCTGATCTGACCTCCGGCGGGTGCCTGACCGCGCCCCGCCTTCGGGTGGCAGGACCTCAGACCGGCCTCGGGTCGGGATACTCCTGGGCGATGCGGGCGAATTCATCGAAGCTGGCGAGGAAGGCCTCCACCACCTGGGGATCGAACTGCTTGCCACTCTGGGACTGGATGTAGTCCCGGGTGACCGCCAGGCCCAGGGCCGGTTTGTAGACCCGGCGGGTGGTGAAGGCATCGAAGACATCGGCCAGGGCCATGAGCCGCGCGGGCAGGGGGATGGCCTCCCCTATCAGGCCCTCGGGATAGCCACCGCCGTCCCAGCGTTCGTGATGGCTGGTGGCGATGGCCCGGGCGAGTTCCAGGTAGGCGAGGGCGGCCTGGCGTTCTTCCGCTGGATAATCCGCCAGGGCGGCCTCGGCCTGAACCATGACCCGGGTCAGGATCTCACCCCCCAGTCGGCTATGGGTCTTGATGACCTCGAATTCCGTGGCATCCAGCCCCCCGGGCTTGAGCAGGATGCGTTCGGGGATGCCGATCTTGCCGATGTCATGGAGCTGGGAGGCCTTGCCAATGAGGCTGATCCGGGCCGGGGTCAGGTCGGCGGCGAAGCGCGGCAGCGCGGCCAGCCGCGTCGCCAGGATCTCGACATAGCGGCGGGTGCGGGGAATGTGCTGGCTCGATTCCGGTTCCCGCGTCTCCACCAGGCCCGCCAGGGTGCCGAGGATGGCATTCTGCAGCACCTGGCTGTACCGCTCCCACTGACTGGCGCTGGGCCGAGACTGTTCCTGTTCAGCCGACATGCGCCAGCGCCGCAGTTCCAGGTGGGTGCGCACCCGCGCCTTCAGGACCAGGGGTTTGAAGGGCTTGCGGATGAAATCCGCCGCCCCGAGGGCGATGGCCTGTTCCTCGTCGATACCGTCCTGCCGGGTGATCAGCAGCAGGACCGGGAGCTGACGTAGTTCGGGGTCCCGCTGTAACCGGGTGAGGAGACTGGTGCCGTCCAGGCCCGGCATGCGGGCGTCGAGCAGGATCAGGTCGGGTCGCTCATCACCGCCCAGCAGGCGCAGGGCCTCTTCGCCGGAGCTTGCGCTCAGCGGACGGTAATCGGGACGCAGACAGCGGCTCAGCTCCGCCAGATTGGCGGGGTCGTCATCGACGATGAGGAGGGTGTGATGGGTCATGGGGCGTCAGGGAGCGGACAAAAGGCCCGGGCCCAGCGGTCGGGAGAGACGCCGGGCGCCGGTGGGCAGCCTGGCCCAGGCTGAAGTTTCCTAGCCCAGACCAAGGATATGGTAGCCCGTATCGACGTAGATGATCTCCCCGGTGATGCCGGAGGCGAGGTCCGAACAGAGGAAGGCGGCGGCGTTGCCGACCTCCTCGATGGTCACGTTACGGCGCAGGGGGGTCTTCTCCTCCACCTGCTTGAGCATGGAGCGGAAGTCGGAAATGCCCGAGGCGGCGAGGGTGCGGATGGGACCGGCGGAGATGCCATTGACCCGGGTGCCCTTGGGCCCCAGGGAGGCGGCCAGGTAGCGGACGTTGGCCTCCAGGCTGGCCTTGGCCAGGCCCATGACGTTGTAGTGGGGCACGGCGCGCTCGGCACCCAGGTAACTGAGGGTGAGGAGTGCGCCGTTACGGCCCGCCATCATGTCGCGGCCCGCCTTGGCCAGGGCGGCGAAGCTGTAAGAGCTGATGTCATGGGCAATGGCGAAGCCCTCGCGGGTCACCGCGTCCACGTAGTCGCCCTCCAGTTGCTCCCGGGGGGCGAAGCCAATGGAGTGGACGATGCCGTCCAGGCCGTCCCAGCGCTGGCCTAGCTCAAGGAAGCAGGCGGCGATCTGCTCGTCTCTAGCCACGTCCAGGGGCAGTACGATATCCGAGCCGCACTTGGCCGCCACCTCCTCGACCCGGCCCTGGAGTTTGTCGCCCTGGAAGGTAAAGGCCAGGGACGCCCCCTGCGCGTGCATCGCCTGGGCGATGCCCCAGGCGATGGAGCGGTTGCTGGCGACGCCGGTGATGAGAATTTTTTTGTCTTGCAGGAAGCCCATGACGCGCGAACCTCGATTGTTGGCAAAATATCCGGGGTCAAGGCCAGGTCCAGGACCAAGGCGGGGATGGCCCGGTGGGGCATTGGCGACTGGGACGCCCGGCAGGCGGGCAACATTACCGAATCCGCGCCACCGGCGGAAGGGTAGGCGAATAATTGTTGCCCGCGCCGGGCACGTCGGTCGGCCTCGCCCAGGCGGTCAGCGATTGGTCACGAGCGGCAGAAGTGGGCGGATGTCTGCCTGAGCGATGAATGCTCAGTCACCTTTACCCTAGGCTGATCCTCAATAAATACAGAGTTATGAAAGCCATATTGCATAAGCCCTTTGACCTTGTCGGCTGGATGCTGGGGCTATGCCTGACGTTACTGGCAGGTTGCACGGAGGGGCCGTGGAACAATCCCTGGCCCCGGAACGAGGCGAGGGCCAATATCCTCTACGCCTCCTTCGAGGAACGCCCCAAGCACCTGGATCCGGCACGCTCCTATAGCTCCAACGAATACGCCTTCCTGGCGCAGATCTACGAGCCCCCCTTGCAGTATCACTTCCTGTTGCGGCCCTATCGGCTCGTGCCCCTGACCGCCACCGACCTGCCCCAGCCCGCTTACTTCGCCGCCGATGGCCGGCCCCTGCCCGGCGATGCCCCGGCGGAGACGATCGCCTGGACCGACTACGTCATCCAGATCCGGCCGGGCATCCTCTACCAGCCCCATCCGGCCCTGGCTCGGGACAAGGCCGGGGCCTATCGCTACCACGCCCTGACCAGCGCTGATCTTCTGGCGATCAGGCAGTTGGCGGACTTTCCCGAGACCGGGACCCGGGAATTGACCGCGGCAGACTATGTTTACCAGATCAAACGCCTGGCGACCCCCTGGCGGCATTCGCCCATCGCCGGGTTGTTGGGGGAGCATCTTCACGATTTCCAGGAACTGACGGCGCGGATCGAGGCAGCCGTCACCAGTCCCGCCAGTCCCTCTACCGCTGAAACCAGTGGCACCCGGGATGGAACGGCCAAGGACTCGGGCAACGCTGGTCATGCGGCTGAATCCGCTGAAACCACCCACAACGAAGGCACCGCCGCTCCTTCAGGTGAAAGGCCCTTCCTGGATTTGACCACCATCCCCTTCGCCGGTGCCGAGGCCCTGGACCGCTATCGCTACCGCATCCGGGTCAAGGGCAAATACCCCCAGTTCCTCTACTGGCTGGCCATGCCCTTCTTTGCCCCCATGCCCTGGGAGGCGGAGAAGTTCTATGACCAGCCAGGGATGCAGGCGCGAAATCTGACCCTGGACTGGTACCCCATCGGCACCGGTCCCTACTATCTCAGCGAAAACAATCCCAATCTGCGCATGGTGTTGACGCGCAATCCTCACTTTCATGGTGAGCTGTATCCCAGCGAAGGCATGCCGGAAGACCAGGCCGCTGGCCTGCTGGCGGATGCCGGCCAACCCTTGCCCTTCATCGACCGCGCCGTGTATGCCTTGGAAAAGGAGAGCATTCCTTACTGGAACAAATTTCTGCAAGGCTGGTACGACAGCTCCGGGATCAGCTCGGATGCCTTCGATCAGGCCATCCGCATCGATGCCCAAGGGGGCGCCGGGCTGACGGAGGCCATGGCGGCGAAGGGTATCGGCCTGCTGACCGCAGTGGAAACCTCCATCTTTTACCTAGGGTTCAACATGCGCGACCCGGTGGTCGGGGGTGATTCGGATCGTGCCCGCCTCTTGCGCCGGGCCATCGCCATCGCCATGGATCAAGAGGAATACATCGCCATCTTCGCCAATGGCCGCGGCTTGCCGGCTCAAAGCCCCCTACCACCAGGCATTTTTGGCCATCGCGAGGGGGCGGCGGGCTTCAATCCCTACGTGTACCGTTGGCAAGAGCATGAACAGATAAATCATAGAGAACATGAAGAAATGGACCCAATCCTCAATATTAAAAGGGAAAGTGAGGAAAATACCCTGACCTCAGGCGAGCGAATGGAAGGTAAAGAAAAGCCCCTAACCCCTTATAAAGGTGAACAACGGGAAGAAAAAACCCTAATCCCAGGTGCGCAAAAGGAACGGGATGACCAAAAGGAACAGGAAGGAAAGCTCCTAAGCTCTTCTGAGAGAGGGGGGCAGGCGGTGCGCCTGAGTCTGGACGAGGCCCTGGCGCTTATGGTCCAGGCCGGCTACCCCGGCGGGCGGGACCCGGCCACCGGACAGGCTCTCAATCTCTATTACGAGGCGGTGGCCAGCGGCCCGGACGACAAGGCGCGGCTCGCCTGGCTGCGCAAGCAGTTCGCCAAGCTGGGCATCGAGCTGGTGGTGCGCGCCACCGACTACAACCGCTTCCAGGAGAAGATGCGCCTGGGTACCGGCCAGCTCTTCTCCTGGGGCTGGCACGCCGACTACCCGGACCCCGAGAACTTCCTCTTCCTGCTCTATGGTCCCAACGGCAAGGTGACCGGCGGGGGTGAAAATGCCGCCAATTACGCCAACCCGGAGTTCGACCGCCGCTTCGAGCGCATGAAGAACCTGGACGACGGCCCCGAGCGCCAGGCCCTCATCGACGAGATGATCGCCATCGCCCGCCGCGATGGCCCCTGGGTCTGGGGCTACCACCCCAAGGCCTTCAGCCTGCACCATGGCTGGCTGAGCAACCTCAAGCCCAACGACATGGCCAACAACACCCTCAAATACCGCCGGCTGGACCCGGAACGCCGCCAGCGGCTGCGGGAGGAATGGAATCAGCCGGTGATCTGGCCCCTCTGGCTGGGGGCGGGCATTCTGGTCCTGGCGGTCCTGCCCGCCATCCTCGGCTATAGCCGGCGGGAGCGGCGGCAGGGTTTGTCATGAGATCGAAGTGGATATGCCGTAACGAAAAGATGATGGTTATCATCCCGTCGCCAAGGTCTGGAGTTGGCTCCAGCTCAGAAAAAGTCGGTGGTGATGCCCAGGCAGCGGGCGGAAATCCCAGCGGCGATAAAACACCAAGGCCCTGTCGTCGACGCAGTCGAGAATTACGGCGACGAAGGGGAAGGTCTCCCCGGCGTGGTGGCAATCCACTAGAGCCTGGGCGAGCAGGCGTCGGCCAAGGCCTTGTCCCTGATCAGTGTCGCGAATACCAAGCCAGGCTAGGACGGCGACCGGGAGGTTACGTCGCGGCAGGCGACGGTAGAGGTTCGGCGGCAGGTCAGCGAAATCGATTTGCGCGGTTGCGAGCGTGTAGAAACCGGCAATGGTCCCTACCGGATCGATCAGGACCTTGGTTGCGGAAAGGTGCTTTTCCTGATTTTGCAGCGCCTTGTTCGCCAGCCAGTCGTCAACCTGAGCCTGACCGCTGCGGAATGCCGACTTGGGGTGATCCCGTCGTAGTGGCTCGACGCGATATTCGTGAGGAAAACGGACGGCGCTCATTCGCCGCGCATCAGCGCGCCCAGCGACTGCTGCGCCCTGGTAAGGGCGGTCGGTTCTTGTAGCGCCTGCCAGAATTCCTGTTGCTCCGCGGGTGTCAGCAAAATCACCTGCTGCTCCGCGGCCTGTATCTCGCTGCGGGCTTGGGCGACCACAACCGACCGGACATAATCACTGACGCTGACATGGCGCATCTCCGCCGCTCGGGCGACGAACGACTTGCTGTCCGGATCGAGGCGGACCGTGAGGGTAGAGGAGGCGTGGACCATGGACGAAGTCGCCTTGCTGACAGTAAATAGGGTAATTGTATAGCGATATGCATTACAATCCAAGCTAATGTCTTGACTCCCAAGCCACGCCGGTTTTGACGCCATGTCCCGTCGCTCCCTGCCCATCGGTATCCAGACCTTCCGAGAGATCCGCGAGGGCAACTATTACCATGTCGACAAGACCGGTTTCGCCCTTCGGTTGATCGACCAGGGCAAGTATTACTTCCTACCGCGCCCGCAGCGCTTTGGTAAGTCACTGTTTCTGGATACAACGGCTACAACTGGCTGGGCGAGGCGGTCTACAACCCCTTTGACGTGCTGTTATTGTTTGATGCTCGCTAGTTCCGCCCCTGGTGGTTCGAGACCGGCACACCTTTGGCCGCCCTGGGGGTTCGAGATGGAGACATGGTGAGCCATCCAAATCAAACCCGCGCCAAGCTGCTTGATATGGAACTGCAGTGAAGAGAGCTTGCTGCGGCGTTTATCATTGCCCATGAAGCCGCTTGGCGAGTATTTTCATGTCAAGTCAGGGTTCATGACCCTTATCGACCGTCTGCTGCCGCCCTTCACGGAGGGCTCCCGCGAGCGGCCGCGGGACATGCTCTACCTCGCGGCGGACCCTGCGCCTTGGTCGGTCGCCATCGTCACCGGCCTGCAACACGCCCTGGCGGCGGTGATGCTGACCATCTATGGCTTAGTGGCGGGCCAGGGTATCGGTCTCGAGGGCGAAACGCTGGCGGACTTTGTCGCCCTGAGCATCCTGATCATGGGTGCCGGTACCCTGCTCAATGCCTTGACGACCCGCTGTAGCGCAGGTCATCTGCTGGTGGTCCTGCCTGCTCAATGCCTTGACGACCCGCTGTAGCGCAGGTCATCTGCTGGTGGTCCTGCCAGGTCCCTTAATCATGGCCGTCTTCGTCGCCGTGTTCCAGGCGGGAGGGCCAGGGACCGTGGCCATCGGCCCGCTGGTGTCGGGCCTGACCATCCTGATTTGCGCGCGTCTGCTGCCGCTGATGCGCGTGCTCTTTCCGGCCGAGGTCAGCGGGGTGCTGCTGATACTGCTTGGCTTGAGCCTGGTGCCAACGGGTGTCGACCGGTTTTTCGGCCTGGGGGGGGATACGGGCCATGCCATTCAGGCCGACACCGTGCTGATTGCCGCCGCCACCCTGGGAACGATCATCGCCCTGTCGATTTGGTCCAAGGGACGCGCCCGCACGCTCTCCCTGCTTCTCGGGGTCTTGGCCGGCCTGCTGACGGCCGTCCTGACCGGTCAGCTTGGCCTTGGGGACCTGGCCCCCCTGGAGTCCATTCCCTGGATCGCCCTGCCGGGGAACCAGTACCGGGCGCCGCCACCCACCCTGGCCCTGGCGGCGCTGCTCCCCTATGCCTTGATCGGGATCATGGTCACCGTGAATGCCGTCGGTTCGGCCATCGTCATCGACAAGATGAACGATGCCCACTGGTATCGTCCGGATCTACCGATGATCGGCCGCCTGCTGCATGGACTGGGACTTTACCACCTGTTGAGCGGGGTCACCGGAACGCCGATCGTCGCGGTCTCGTCGGTCAACCTGGGTTTGGCCCATGCCACCGGCGTCCTTGCCCGCCGGGCAGGCATCCTGACGGGTGTGATCATCGCCATCCTGGCCTTTCTGCCCGCGGTCACGACCTTCATCACCTTGCTTCCCCGACCGGTCATCGGTGCCTTTCTGGTCTATACCGCCGCCTATCTGATGGTTTCAGGCGCGGAGTTGATCATGTCGCGTCTCTTGAGTCCCCGGCGACGCGCGACCGTGGGACTGGCCCTCGTCGCCGGGGCGGGGGTTGACATGGTACCGGCCCTGACCGCGAACCTACCCTTGGCGCTGCATCCCATCCTGGGGTCGGGGCTCATGGTGGGCGTGGGCTTTGCCATGCTGTTCAATCTGATCTTTCGCCTTGGCATTGTCAGGAGGGCTGAGTGCCTGCTCGACGGTCCGCGGCCAGTGGATCAGGCTCGCCGTCTCCTGGAGGATTCTGGGGCGGACTGGGGCGCGCGGCGCGATGTCGTGGTTCGGGCGACGCTGGTCGTTGACGAGGTCCTTGCGATCCTGCGTCATGATCAGGCGCTGACGGGAACCGCCGGGTTGGTGGCGGAGTTCGACGAATCCGCGCTTGCGTTGACCTTCCGCTATCCTGGACGGGCCTTGCGTATCGACAAGGCGGGGACGGTGGATCTCCGGGCCCTGCTGGAGGAAGACCAGGACGAGACGATGATCGACCACGCCATGGCGGGAGTCGCTGGCGCCCTGGTCCGTCAGCTTGCGGACCGGGTCAAGGCCCGCGCGATCCCCGGGGGTGGCGAGTTACGCCTGGAATTCAATCAATGACCGGGGCCGCCACGGCACCTCATCAGTACGGCGGTTGGAATTGTCGTGAGCACATTGACACCTGTCTGAAGTTGGGAAAGACTTTCTGACAGGTATTGACCCCCGAACCGAATCAAAATTTATGCACCCCACAATTGCAGTACCGGATATGGAATCCAAGATCGGGGAATATCAGGACGCCATCCATGGCGAGGACCTGGCGAGCATTCAGGTCGGCGAATACGGTTACAAATACCGCATCATAGAGGATGTCATGATGCCGCCCTATGTCACGCCGTCGCGCTATGAGCTATCGCGAACCATCGCCACGCGCCCCGGCGACGTGTGTTATTGCTCGTTCCCCAAATCCGGCTCAACCTGGCTGGCAAATCTCATCTATCTGATCCTCCACGACGGAGAGGTAGCGACAGATCGCACGCTGCGGAGCTGCCTACACTGGATGGAGAGCTCTTGGACCTATCCGCGAACGCGAGAAGAGGTGGAGGCGCTGCCCTCGCCCCGCATCTTCAAGAGCCACATGCCCTATCGCATGGCCCTGTCCGGTGGACCCGGGGAGAGTCCGTGCAAGTTCATTTACATCGCGCGCAATCCGAAGGATGTCTGTGTCTCCTATTTTCACTTCGAAAGTGGCAAGGCCTGGTCCGGCCACTACCATGGCCCCTGGGAGCACTGGTTGCGGATCTTTCTGGAGGGGAAGATTCAACGCGGCGACTGGTTCGAGCATGTGCTGAGCTGGTGGGAGCATCGTGACTTGGAAAATTTGCTCTTCCTCCGCTACGAGGACCTGAAGCGCGATTTTCACCAGCAACTGGTCCGGATCGCGGGGTTCCTGGGACGGAAGCTTGCGGACGAGCTAGTGGCGAAGATCGCGGCCGCCACCAGCTTTCAACAAATGCAGCGGACACCCTTCAGCAGTCACACGCAGATTGCCGACTTCGAAGGGTTCTTCCGCAAGGGGGAGATCGGGAGCTGGAAGGAACGGTTCACGGTCGCCCAGAGCGAGCTGTTCGACCGCATCTATCGGGAGCGCACCCTGAACACCGGCTTGGATTTCGCGTTCGACTGATCTGCCATCTCTTGCGCGGTCTTATTATCCTGGGAAAACCCCCGGCTCTGCCGGGGGACTGAAAAAGTTTGACATTTCCGGGATTCGATGAATTCGCTTCAGCAGATAATGGGATCTTACGCTGAAAGAGCGAGCGGCAGCGTGGTATCCCATTGTTTGAGATGGCGCCAGGTTCGTGCCTATGCCGTGAATCCGTTTCTTTTCCGATCGCGAACAGGCCCCTTTTAGGGGCCAGCGATCGAAAGCCCCCGGCTTTGCCGGGGGATAGTTACTCGTTCAGACCCCTCGCCGCCCAGCGAGGCTTCCGTAGCGTTTGCCGCTGGTTCCCTTACTCCCTCCCTCCCTCCCTCCCTCCTGTCGGGGGAGGGGAGGCTCAACGGTTACACGCGATCCTTGACGTAGGAGCCGGTCATACTCCAAATGTCGTCACCAGATTCAGCGCCGCTCCCGTTTCACGTCAACCATCGGGGCCTCCACCGTGGCACTTGATTTATCGGACACCTTCGTGGTTGGTATCTCAGCGACCGCGCTCTTCGACATGACGGAAAGCGATGGCGCCTTCCAGGCCAGGTTCGCCGAGGACCGGGAGACCGCCGTGGCGGAGTATCGTGCCTACATGCTGGAGAGGGAGAATGAGCCCCTGGCCGACGGCACTGGCATGCCGCTGGTGCGCTCGCTCTTGGGATTGAACCGGTTCCAGGCGGCCAATGACCGCTCGTCCCTGGTGGAAGTCGTGGTGATGTCCCGCAATAGCCCGGAGACGGGGGTGCGCGTCTTTAACAATATCCGCGCCCGCGGCCTGCAGATCAGTCGCCATGCCTTCACCGGGGGGGAATCCGTCGTTGACTACCTCGACGCCTTCGACGTTGATCTGTTCCTGACCACCAATGTCAGGGATGCGCAACGGGTCATTGACGACAAGGTCTGCGCCGCGGCGATTGTCAAGCAGCCCCCAGCGGATCGGCCCCCCTTGCCTGAAGACCAGGTACGCATCGCCTTCGATGGCGATGCCGTGCTCTTCGACGATGCCAGTGAGCTGGTTTTCAAGTTTGAAGGCATTGATCGATTTCATACCAACGAAGACTCCCGGCAGGATGAACCCCTGAGTGATGGTCCCTACGCCATCCTGCTGCGCAAGCTCTCCCGCCTGCAAAGCCGCCTGCCGCTGATGGTGGAATTCTCGCCCGTGCGTATTGCCATCGTGACGGCACGCAGTTCACCGGCGGAAATGCGGGTTATCAAGACGCTGCGCCACTGGGGGGTCTACGTCAACGAGATCTTCTTCCTGGGCGGCGTTGAAAAAACGGCGGTCGTCAAGGCCTTCAAGGCGCATATCTTCTTTGATGACATGGATCTGCACCTCGATCGGGCCGCCCGGTTCATCCCCTCCGGCAAGGTGCCCTATCGTTCGGACTCACTACTCAACGACCCCTCTGATGGTGCTGGTGGCTAGTTTCCGGTCCGCCCAGGAAAATCTGACTGGGTATTATGGCGCCCAACGATCGCTGACAACTGACTGATAATATGAATCTTTTTTTAGATAATTCCCTTTTCGCCAATTACACTTTTGTAAGAATCCACCTGGAGCAGCTGCGAATGAGCATCCCCCTTGTAACAGCAAGACCCATCGAATACCTGGATGGTCGGATTACCGTCCACCCTGATATTTGTAACGGCCACCCGACTATCCGCGGCATGCGGATCACAGTGGAAACCGTGCTTGGATTCCTGAGCGCTGGGGATTCTGCCGATGAGATTCTTTACCAATACCCATCATTGGAGCCCGCTGACATTGATGCCTGCCTTCGCTTTGCGGCAGAGTTGATGGCACATCGCTACACCCTGCAAAAGGTAGCCTGATGCCGAGTTTCCTGATTGATGTCAATCTGCCCTATCGGTTTTCGCTTTGGTCAGGCGATGATTTTGAGCACATGCGCGATGTCGGCGAGGATTGGACCGATACCCAGATCTGGGGGTATGCCCAGGAGCGGAATCTGGTGATTGTCTCCAAGGACACGGATTTCTCGGACCGTGCGCTGGTTAGCAGACCTCCGCCGCGGGTTATTCACGTGCGCCTGGGTAACATGCGTATGAGGGATTTTCATGGCCTGATCACCCAGCTATGGCCCCAGGTCATCGAGCTGAGCGCGATGAACCGGCTGGTAACCATCTATCGGGATCGCATCGAGGCCATTGAGTGAACGGCGAAACCAACCTCGATCCCCTGATCCCTAGACGGGCAGTTATGTCTTGTGACCCGAGCCGGACAATTTTGCTTTCAGAATGATCAACATTGTGCAACGTGTGATCACCGCTGAATTGATGAATGCTGGATCTAACGGACACCTCCCGGCATGACCGCCTACCTCCTGCGCCGCGTCCTCTACGCCCAGCCGATCCTCATCGGGGTGAATCTCATCACCTTTGTGCTGTTTTTCGTCGTCAACTCGCCGGACGACATGGCGCGGATGCAACTGGGCACCAAGCGGGTGATCCCCGAGGCCATCGCCACCTGGAAGGCGGAACGGGGCTACGACCAGCCGCTGCTGTTCAACGCCCAGGCCGAGGGGCTGGAGCGCCTGACAAGGACCATCTTTTTCGACAAGTCGCTGCGGCTCTTCCTCTTCGATTTTGGCACCTCGGACGCGGGGCGGGACATCCGTCATGACATCGGCCAGCGCATGTGGCCGAGTCTGGCGGTGGCGGTGCCGGTGCTGCTGGTGGGGTTGCTGGTCAACATCAGCCTGGCCCTGTTCATCGTCCTCTTCCGCGGGACCTACATCGACCTGGCCGGGGTGGTGCTGCTGGTGGCCATGCTCTCCTTCTCCAGCCTGTTCTACATCATCGGTGGCCAGTATCTGCTGGGCAAGCTGCTGCGCCTGGCGCCGATCTCCGGCTACGATCTGGGGCTGGAAGCGTGGAAGTTCCTTATCCTGCCGGTGACCGTCGGAATCATCGGTGGGATCGGCTCGGGGACGCGGTTCTATCGCACCCTCTTCCTGGAGGAGGCGCAAAAGGACTATGTGCGCACGGCCCGCGCCAAGGGGTTGGGGGAGCGGCTGGTGCTCTTTCGTCACATCCTGGGCAATGCCCTGATCCCCATCCTGACGGGGGTGGTGGTGGTCTTGCCCCTGCTGTTCATGGGCAGCCTACTCACCGAGTCCTTCTTCGGCATCCCGGGCCTGGGCAGCTATACCCTGGACGCCATCAACAACCAGGACTTCGCCATCGTCCGGGCCATGGTCTTCCTGGGGTCGGTGCTCTACATCCTCGGTCTGGTCCTAACGGATATTTCCTACACCCTGGTGGACCCGCGGGTACGGTTGAACTGATCAGCGGGTGGGCCAGCGAGCATTCCCGTACCCTTTGTCATTACCCGTCATTGGGGGCACCCCCCTTGCCAGTCACCTGCACCTCACCAGGCAGGTCACATTTTCCATCCACCCTCACATCATCTGGCTCATTCCTCTTTCCTGACATCCTCGGGTTACTAGACTCATCCCCCTTTTCGCCACCCGCCCGTCGCCATGCCCGTCCTGCTTCTGACCGACGCCTTCGTCTTCCTCCTGCTTGGGTTGCTGCTGGCCTATGGTCTCCATGCCGCGCGCCATGAACACCTGCGCGCCCCCTGGCGGCGGGTGGTCGCGAGCCGGGTGGGGATGATCTCCCTGGTGGTCCTGGGCGCCTACGCGGCGATCGGCTTGCTGGATACCATCCACTTTCATCCGCGCCTGGAACCTGATCCGCGCCTGGAAGCGGGGTCCGCGACCTCGCCGGTTGCCGGCGCCGGGCAACCTGAACAAGCCCATTACTCGCCGGAGGTGCTGAGCCTGCTGGACCTGTGGCTGGCGCCCCTGCGGGAGCATCAGGAAAAGACCTATTCCGCCCCCTTCGCGACCCACCTTCAGGCCATGGAAACCCAAACGCTGGCGGATGGCATCAGCCAACGGGTCTATCCGCGGCTGCGCCATGGCGGCGCCCATCTGGCCAATCCCTCGGTCGATCGGGGGAGTGACATCGCCGCGACCCTCCTGTCCGGGATGGGGAAGGGCCTCGCCTTGTGGGGCTTGCTGGCGGTGGTGCTGGCGGCGGCCCTTGCCTGGCGGCGCGGCACCTGGGGGTTCAGGGCCTGGTGGCTTAGCCTGGGGGCTTTGACCACCGGCCGGACCTGCATCCCCTGGCGGGCCGGGCTCCTGACCCTGGGGCTGCTGCTGGTGCTGGGGTGGGGCATCGCCGACCTGGCGGTCAAGTACCACGTCCTGGGTACCGACAAGGTGGGGGAGGACGTCCTCTACCAGGCCCTCAAGAGCATCCGCACCGGTCTGGTCATCGGCACCTTGACCACCCTGGTCATGCTCCCGGCAGCCCTGTCACTGGGCATCATGGCGGGCTATTTCCGTGGCCTGACCGATGACCTCATCCAGTACCTCTACACCACCCTCAATTCCATCCCCGGCGTGCTGCTCATCGCCGCCGCCGTGCTCATGCTCCAGGTCCACATGGCCAATCACGAGGCGGAGTACGCCAGCCTGGCCCAACGGGCGGACCTGCGTCTGTTCTTTCTCTGCCTGATCCTCGGGGTGACGAGTTGGACCGGGCTGTGCCGTCTGTTGCGCGGGGAGGCCCTGAGATTGCGCGAGGCGGACTATGTTCAGGCCGCCCAGGCCCTGGGGGTCGGGCACCTGGCTATCCTCGGCCGGCACATCCTGCCCAATGTCATGCACCTGGTGATCATCACCCTGACCCTGGACTTCAGCGCCCTGGTCCTGGCGGAGTCGGTCCTTTCCTATATCAATATCGGCGTGGACCCAACCATGAATTCCTGGGGCAACATGATCAACGGGGCGCGCCTGGAACTGGGGCGGGAACCGGTGGTCTGGTGGTCCCTGACCGGGGCCCTCGGCTTCATGTTCGTCCTGGTGCTGTTCGCCAATCTGCTGGCGGACGTGGTGCGGGATGCCTTTGATCCGCGGCTGACGGGTCTAGCCCGACCCTGATGCACCGGCCGAGCGACTTCGTCGTGACGGGCCTGACCCGGGCGTGATACCCCCGCCGCCCTTAACATGAGTCGCCGGCCAATCTGCCGGGTTCATTAGCAACCGGGCTCATCAGCCGGGTTCATTAGCATTGCCGATGCTGGGGGCGGGGAACTATCATTTGCCACCCTCAATGGCTGTAAGCAGAAGGACCCACTCATCATGCTCCCGGAAGAAAAGATCCGCCTGGCGGTGTTAGGCAGTTTTTATCGGGGTCGGGAGGTGTTGCGGGAGGCGTTGCAGGGTCGGCTGGCCCGGCTCGTCCAGGTCGTCGGGGTGGCGACCGATTCGCCAACCCAGTCCTACGTCAGCCCGGGCAAACGGGTCTGGCAATATCCCCACGAGCCCTGGGAAGAGCGGATGGTCACGGAACTGGCCGTGGCCGCCGGTATCGAGGTCTATGACGGCCGGGTCAAGACCGAGGAGTTTTACGCCCTCTTCAGCCAGCGCTGGCGGCCGGACCTGTGCATCATGGCCACCTTCGGCCAGCGCATCGACGCCCGCCTGTTCGAGTATCCGCGGCTGGGATTCTACAACCTGCATCCCTGCCTGGACGACGCCTGGCCTTCCCGCTATCGGGGTGGCAATCCCTTCGCCGCCCTCCTGGCCGAGGGCCGGACCCATGGCGTGATCGCCATGCATCGCGTCGATGCCGATTTCGATACCGGGGAACTGATCGCCTACTCGCCGCCCTTCCCCTTGCACCCTGACGCCGGCGTGGTCGAGTTGCACAAGCTGACCGCGCCGGTGGCGGCGGAACTGGCGGCTCGGGAACTGGAACGGATCATCCTGGCCGCGCGCCCCGCGCCCTCCCGGCCGCTAGATCCGGGCCAGACTCAGGCCCCGGACCAGGACCAAGGCCGGGTCCCCTCCCACGGCGCCTGACGGGGCTTAGCCCATCATTCGGCCTCTCCCCAGCACCACGAAGACCCCCTTATGCCCCAGTCCCCAGCGGCCCCCCTGCCCGACATCGCGCCGGATCTGGCCGGTTCAGCCGCTTCCCCCGTCCACTTCTTCCGCAATTACAACCGGGTCATCGCCCTGGCCTATGGCGCCATTCTCCTGGGTCTGCTGCTCTTCTTCGTCTACCAGTTGCGCCTGAAGCTGGACGATCAGATCGGCCTGATCCAGGCCAATTTTCAGCGTTACGGTCAGTTCATCGAGTTCGTGATCCGCTCCTCGACCGACCACCTCGAAACCTTGCGCATGCTGGTCCAGGACGAGGGTACATCCGGCGGTCAGGGGGACGGGGAGGGCGCCCCGCCGCCCGACCCGTCGGCGTTCACCCTTAAGACGGAGGGGGACCAGACGCACTTCAGTCTCGACGATGCCCAGGACTGGGACATGACCGGGAACCTGGTGGGCCTGGGTACTCTCGACGGGCGTTCCTCCTCATTTTATCGAGACCTGAACCTGGCTTTGGTCCTCAATGACGGCTTCCGCTCGCTGCCCTTTACCCTGCCCAACGCCGTCCGCGCCCGCTTCATCTCGCACCATGACTTCGTGCTCTTCTCCCCCTGGCGGGCCTCGTCCAGCCAGCCCTTCAGCCGGGCCGTCTACCTGGACCCGGTCTGGGAACTGGGCCGCCCCAACCGCAATACGGATCGGGAAAAATACTGGGGGCCGGTCTATTTCAGCGGCCCGCAACAGGGCCTGCTGATCCCGGTCGCGGTGCCTGTCTATCGGGAGGACCGCTTCGTCGGGGTCATCGCCATCGATACCAGCCTCGACTATCTGAATCGCATCAACGCCGATTTCGGGTATCCACTGGGGACCGCCTTTCTGGCGGATGCCCTGGATCGGGTGCTGGCTCACACCGGGCTGTATGCCAATCCCCTGACCGTGGAGGAGGCGCCGCCACTGGCGGATGCCCTGCCGTCAGGCCTGAGGTCGCGGATGGACGCCCTGGCGAACCTGCCGCTTGACGTGCCCACGGATGTGGACGGGCATCTGGTGATCCGCCACCGCTTCATTTCCGCCCCCTGGACCCTGACCTACACGGTGCCGCACGCCGATCTTTGGCGCCAGGTCCTGGCCGACTATGGCCCGGCCATGCTGGCCATGCTCGCGGGCCTCGCCGCGGTGATGGCGGTGACCTATCTGGTGACGTCACGGGAATTCGTGGGGCCGGCCGCCAAACTGGTCCGGCATCTGGCGATGGAGGCACGCTTCCAGCCGCCGGACAAGATCCCCATGGTGCCCTCGGCCTGGCGCCCCTGGTTCAATGCCGTGACCAAGGCCTTTCGCGAATCCATCCAACTCATGGCCTTGCGCCAGGAACTCGATGTCGCCGCCCGGATGCAACTGGCGATGCTCCCCCATGCCTGGCCGCGCCACGCCACCTATGGCTTGTGGGGCACCATGCGCCCTGCTAAGGAGGTGGGGGGGGACTTCTACGATCATTTCGAACTGGCCGACGGTCAGCGGGGCATGGTGGTGGCGGATGTCAGCGGCAAGGGGATCGGTCCCGGTCTCTTCGGCATGATGGCCAAGACCCTGCTGCGCGCCAGGGCGACCCAGGGGTCCCTAGAATTGTCCCGGGTCATCGAGCAGGTCAATGATGAACTGTCCGCCGACAACGACAGTTGCATCTTCGTGACCCTCTTCTACGGGCTGTTCGATCCGGGCACCGGGGTGCTGCGTTTCGTCAACGCCGGTCACCCGCCCCCCCTGCTGGTGCACGCGGATGGCCAGGAGGAATACCTGCCGGTTCTGGGCGGCATCGCCCCGGGCATCCTGCCGGGGGCGGTCTACCCCCAGGGCGAGGTCACGCTGCGGCCGGGTGATTCCCTGATCATGTATAGCGATGGGGTGACGGAGGCCATGAACGCCGCGAACGAGGAGTTTGGCATGGAACGGCTGGCTGCGGCCTTCCGGGGCCGGCCCGTGGCCTCACCCGCCGAGGCCGTGGAGCGGACCCTGGCCGCCGTGCAGGCCTTCGTCGCCGGGTATGAACAGTCCGATGACATCACCTGCGTCGCGCTTGGCTTTCACCCCGGGGACCTGGCGTCCAGCCAGCGGGAGATGAGGACATGACCATCCTGGCCGCTGATGGGCCTCGTCCCCCCGCGCGAGTGAGAGCCGGTTCCCTGGCGCGACCCGGGCCTTGGAAGCCATCCATCCCGAAGGCGCGACCCGGCACGGTGTCGCGAACTGGCCTTTCGGCGCAACCTGTGGCGGCAGTTCGCCTGCGACAGGGGTGGAGGCGCTGGTGGGCGCTGGCCTTGCTGTGGCTGACCCTGCTCCCGCCCGTCGCTGGCCTGGCCCAGGAGGCCCCCGCCAACCGCCTGGAGGCGATCAAGGCCCGCGGGGTGCTGGTCGTCGGCGTCAAGAAGGACGTGCCGCTCTGGGGCTATCTCAATCCCCGGACGCAGCAGATCGAGGGCCTGGAGCCGGACCTGGCCCGGGATCTCGCCGAGCGGCTCGGGGTGCGGCTGGAACTCAAGGGCCTGCTGACCGCCGAGCGGGAGGACAAGCTCCGGGCGCGCGAGGTCGATGTCCTGATCGCGACCGTCGCCGACACCCCGGACCGGCGCGACCGGATGACCATGGTCCGGCCCCATTATCACGCCTCGGGCACCAGCATCCTGGCGCGGCGCAGCGAGGGTTTTCGTCAGTGGTCGGACCTGCGTCACCGGCGCGTCTGCTCACGCCGCGATGCCTTCTTCAACCGCCCGGTGGCGGTGACCTATGGCGCGGACATCGTCGCCCTCTACAGCGCCAACCATGCCCTGGCCGCCTTGCGCGACGGCCGGTGCGCGGCCTTCCTCTATGGTGACACCCAGATCGTCTCCCTGTTGCGGGAACCCTTCTACCGCGACCGCTACGAGATGCCCCTGCCGCCGATCGAGCTCACCCCCTGGGCGGTGGTTATCCACCCCGATGACCGGGGCAGCGACCTGGAGGCAGCGGTCTCGGCGGCCATCGTCGGCTGGTATCGGAGTGGGCTCCTGACCCGGCTGGAGGACCAGTGGGGCATCCCCGTCCCCGAATTTACCCGCCAGCGCGAGGCCCTGTGGCAGCGTCGGGAGGATGGACGCTACTTCTGTGGCGAGGTGGTGGGCCCGGAGACGCCCGCGGAATGCCTTTGATTTTGCGAAGCCTATCCCGCCTGCTGCCGCTCTTGCTTTTGCTTCTTTGGCTGCTGCCACTCACCGCCGTGCCGGTTCTGGCTGCGGAGACGAGCGCCACCCTGACCGCCATCCGCGAGACCGGCACCCTGCGCATCGGGGTCAAGGCCGACTTTCCGCCCTTTGGCATGATCAACGCCCAGGGAGAACCCGAGGGCTTTGAGATCGACCTGGCCCGCGACGTGGCGCGGCGCCTCGGGGTCACCCCGCGCCTCGTCAAGGTCTCGACCGAAAACCGGCTGCAGAAGCTGGAACAGGGGGCGGTGGATCTGGTGATCGCCACCACCGCCGATACCGCCGAGCGCCGCAAAATCGCCACGGCCATCGAACCCGCCTACTATGCCGGCGGCGTGACCCTGATGGTGGGCCCGGGACAGCGGGTCTCCGACTGGGGCGCCCTGCGGGGCAAGCGCGTCTGCGCCACCCAGGGGGCCTATTTCAACCGCCCCATGAGCGAACGCTATCTGCTCGATCTGGAGGTCTATCGCGACACCCGGGATGCCCTGCTCGGGCTGCGGGACGGGCGCTGCGTCGGCTACCTCTATACCAACAGCGCCATCGATGGCTTCCTCGCCAAGGAGGAGTGGGCGGGTTATCAGGCCCCCCTGCCGCTGGCGCTGGTCGCCCCCTGGGCGATGATGATCGGCCGCGACGAAAAGGGCGGCGAATTCGAGCGCCTCCTGGGCGATATCGTCGCCGATTGGCACCGCTCCGGATTTCTGATCGAGCGCGAACAGGCCTGGGGCATCCGTCCCGCGCAATATCTGCGCGACACCCGCGCCCTGTGGCAGGCGCGGGATGGGCAAGGCCAATTCCTCTGCCAGCGCGAACCCGATGGCGACTGGCCCCTTGGGTGCCGGGAGGCGACGCTGATCACCGCCGGCGAGGCCGAGGGTCTGCGCAATCTCGGTCTAAAGTTCAAGGAATGGACCGGGGTCGATCTGAGCTTTCTCTATGACCCCTTTGACCGCACGCGCTTCCTCCACGGCCTGGGGGTGACGATCCTGATGATGCTGTCCTGCGTCCTGGCCAGCCTCCTCCTGGGTCTCCTGTGGGCCCTGGTGGCGGACTCCCGCTGGCGCTGGCTGGGGCTGGGGGCGCGCGCCCTGGGCATCCACGCGCGGATGACCCCACCGCTGCTGCAGATGTATCTCCTGTTCTTTGGGGTGGGGGGCGTGCTCTTCGCCCGGCTGGGGGTGAGCCTCTACCCCATGGCCATCGCGGTGTGGTGCATGAGCTATTACACCGCCGGGGCCATCATGAACAGCCTCTACGAGGTGGCCAACCATCAGCGCCAGATCCAGACGAGCTTCCGCCTCTCCTTCCACTCCCTGGGCATGGCGGTCCTCCTGGCGCGGGGACCCATCCTGGGGTCCCTGATCAACGTCATGAAGCAGACCGTCATGGCCTCCGCCATCGCCGTGCCGGAGTTGTTGTCGGTCTCGCTGGCCATCATGGCCGACAAGGGCAATGTCACCGTCATGATGAACGTCCTGCTGCTGACCTACCTGCTGCTGATCAGCCTGGCCGTCACCGGCCTGAGCCGCGTGCAGGCCTGGCTCGACCGCCGGGTGGCGAACCTCTGATGGTCATCGAGACGCTGGAGACCCTTTTCATCTGGTCGCCCTATCTGCTGGGGGGCTTCGGCTGGAACCTGCTCATCGCCCTGACCGCCGGGCTCATCGGGCTGCTGGTCGGCTCCCTGCTCGCCACCCTGCGGCAGTCCCAGGTTAGGGTGGTGGCCAACTCCAGTCTCGGCCTGTCGCGGGTGATCCATAATCTGCCCACCTTCGCCCTGATTTTCTACACGGCGGCGATGCTGCCCGGCGAGATCGCCCTGCCGGGTACCAGCCTGGTCCTGCCGGTGCCGTCCTGGTTCAAGGCCGCCCTGGCCCTCTCCGCCATGCAGATCGGCTACACCGCCGAAAACCTGGCCATCGCGCTGGGGGCTTGGCGCAAGGGCGACCAGCTCCGCGCCATGCTGTTCCTTCCCGGCTGGCTCAACGGCTTCCTGATCACCCTCATCGCCTCCAGCAACGCCTCCGTGGTCGGGGTCGATGAGCTGGTCAGCCGCTGCGATACCCTCATCAACGCCAGCGGTCACACCACCCTCATGATCCCCGTCTATCTCTATGCCACGGTGATCTTCATCGCCTTTTGCCTGCCGATGTCCATCGCCATGCGCCACCTCAAAAGGGCGATGCTGCATCGGCATGGCTAACCGTCATGAGCTGGCGCGCCACTCTCCTGAAGTAAAAGTCTTTTCCGTGGCTCTCGGGCCAGCCCCGACCGGCAACGGCCGGCGGCGGGTTGGGGCAAGCGCGGCGACTGCGGAAGGACGACGGGGCGGGTCGGCGCCCCGACGCGAGGTAGGCGGGGGCGGAGGTCAGAGCCCCGGCGGCGGGATAAGGGGGGCGTTGAGGGTGTCGCGAACGTAATCGCAGACCGACTGGCCGAGCATGTCCAGGCGGACGATGCCCTTAATGCGCTCACGGCGGCGATCAACCTCGTCTGGGCTGAAGATGTGGCTGAGCAGGTCGCTGCCATCCGCCAGGGCGATGAGGAAGGTATCGCGGGGGTCGGGGATCTCTTCGCTGAAGAGGATGTTGGAGATGCGGCGCTTGACCTCGACCGTCTCCCGGTCGTCGATCAGCGGATAGACGCGGGTATTGAAGACCCAGAGGAAGCGCTTGTCCTGCCGCTTGAGGATGCCCCGCTGGAGCAGGCGGTTCAGGACCATCTCGCGCAGGTCCTCGCCATGCCGGGACAGCTCCTCCACCCAGTCGTCGGCCCTCATGCTCTCCTGCTTGGCGGCGATGGCTGCCAGACAGAAATCCAGCACCGGTTCACCCGTCGAGGCCTCGTCGATCAGGATCAGGCGTTGGGGATCCGTGTCGATGCGGTTGAGCAGGGCCAGGTCCATGAGGACCGCGCCGGCGAGGGCGGCGCTCATGACGGTGAAGGCGACATCGGCGAAGTCACCCGACTTTTCATCATGGGCCAGCAGCAGAAATTCTTCGGCGAAAGTGAGCATCAGGGCACCAGAACAGTTAGCTGTGAGGGAAGCGGATTGACGGGGCGAACCTATCACAGCCCATCCTGGCTGGCAATTGTCCGGCCCGGAGGCGGTGATTTTTCCGGGGCCACCGGGACGGTGGCCGCCCAGGCTTAGGCGGGTTTTGGTACACTGCCCGGCCAGTTTTTCACCCCGATCCCGCATGCCCTTCAGTTCGTCGCCAATGGTTTCAGCGCCTCGATCATGGTGGAGCCTGCCCCTCACCTCAGGCTCCGGTCGCGGACCCGGATCAGGCCCCCGGCGGGAGGCTATGCCTTGACCGCCGGGAATGGGGCCGCCGGGCGAGGGGAGGGGGTTTGCCCATCGCTTCTCCACCGCCTGGGGCTGGGTCTGAGCCGCTGGCTTCTGCACGCCCTGGTGCTGGCCCTGCCGCTGGCCGCTGGGGCGCGGGAGGGTACGGACCTGGTCCCGGTCACCCTCGCCCTGCAATGGAAGCCCCAGAGCCAGTTCGCCGGCTATTACCTGGCCCGGGACCATGGCTACTACCGGGAGGCCGGCCTGGACGTGACCTTTGTCCACGCCAACACCGATCGTGGCTCCCTGATGATCCTGACCGCGGGTGAGGCGCAACTCGCGACGGCCGCCCTCACCGATGCCCTGCTGCTGGCGCCCCGCCTGGTGCAGATCGCGCAATTGGTGCGCCGTGACAGCAACCTGATCATCGGCTGGAAGGACATGGGCATCCTGCGGGTCGAGGATCTGGATGGCAAGCCCGTGAGCTACTGGCAAGGGGTATCCTCCATCTTCGAGGCCTTTTTCACCCTCCACGAGATACGGCCCATCCCCATCCCCCAGTATTACTCCATCAATCTCTTTCTGGAGCGGGGGGTCGCCGCCTGCGCGGCCAAGGAGTACAACGACCTGCATCGGCTCTTTCAGGCCGGCATCGACCTGGACCAGGTCAGCGTCTTCAAGATCCGGGATTATGGTCTGGGCTTCCCCGAGGACGGGCTCTATGCCGAGGCCGGCTGGGCCGGGCGGCACCCCGAGCTTCTCGCCCCCCTGCGCCAGGCGACCCTGAAAGGCTGGCGTTACGCCCAGGCGCACCCCGAGGAGGCCATCGCGGTGGTGATGGCGGAGGCGCGCCAGGCCCGGGTGCCCACTAACCTGCCCCATGAGCAATGGATGCTGCGGCACCTGCTGGAGAGCATCTTCATCCCCGGAGAGGACCCGGCGGTCGCCGGCAGCCTGGAGGTGACGGCCTTTCAGGAGGCCGCCGCGACCCTTCAGGCCGCGGGCCTGCTGCGGGAGGCGCCCGACGTCGCCCGCTTCGCCCCCCTGGAGGACCGGACCCGTGACTAGGGACGGCGCGCCGGGACCCCTGGCCAGCCCCGGACCGGGCATGGGCATCCGCAATCGCCTCCTCCTCTGGACGGTCGGCGTCACCGGTCTGCTCCTGATCGCGGTAATCGTCTGGAACTATCTCCACGTCCTGACCCGGCTGGAGGTGGAGGCGCGGAGCCGTGCCACCTTCCTGGCGGATGGCTCGGCGGACATGATCGACGCCCGCCTGGGTCCCCTCCAGGGTTTGATTCGCGGCCTGGCGCTGAGCCTGGAAATCCAGTCCCTCAATCTGCCCTTCAGCGCCGTGCGGGAACTGCTCCATTCCGCCCTGCGCGATCACCCGGAAATCTATGGTTCCACCGTGGCCCTGCTGCCGGACAAGAAGCCCGCCGATTGGCCGGACGCGGCCCCTTACGTCTGGCGTGACGGCGCCACCCTGGGATATGAGGACCTCGACCAGGGGCGGGGGGCCCACATCAGCGAGGATTGGTTTGCCCTGCCGCGCTACCTGGCCCGGGAGATCTGGAGCGAACCTTATCTATGGACCACCGGGGTCAAGATGGTCACCTTCTCGGCCCCCATCCATCTCCCGACCCCGAATGGGCCGGTGTTCGCCGGGGTCGTCACCTGCGATATCGACCTGAGCTGGCTGGATGGCGTCCTGGCCGAGCTGCCCCTGGGCCGGCAGGGCTACGGTCTACTCATGACCCACAACGGTACCTATATCTCCCATCCCCTGCCGGAACTGGTCCTGAACGAGAGCGTCTTCAGCATCGCCGAGGCCCGCGACGACCCCAGTCTGCGTCAGATAGGGCAGCGGATGGTGTCCGGGGAGCAGGGGCTCATCCCCTGGGTGAGCTGGCGCGGCGGCCTGGAGACCTGGCTGGCCTGGCAACCCCTGAAGACGGTCAACTGGACCATGGGCACGGTGATCTCCAAGGAGGAACTGGAGGCGGAGATCCTGCAATTCAGTCGCAACGAGGCCCTGCTGGGCGCGGCCGGGCTGCTGATCCTGGTGATCGCCGTCTGGCTGGTCGCCAGTTCCATCACCCGCCCGGTGACCGCCCTGGGGGAGGCGGCCCGGACCCTGGCGGGGGGTGACCTGGAGGCCCCCTTGCCCGCCCCGCGGGGTCGGGACGAGGTCGCCCAGCTCACCCAGGCCTTTCACATCATGCGCGACAGCCTCAAGCGGTACATCGCCGATCTGGCGGAGACCACCGCCGCCCGGGAGCGCATGAAGGCGGAGCTGACCGTCGCCCACAACATCCAGATGGACCTGGTCCCCAAGACCTTCCCGCCCTTTCCGGAGCGGGCGGACCTGGACATCTTTGCCTACATGGAGCCGGCCCGGGAGGTGGGGGGCGATTTCTACGACTTCTTCTTCCTCGACGAGGAGCGGCTGGTAGTCGCCATCGCCGATGTCTCCGGCAAGGGGGTGCCGGCCGCCTTGTTCATGGCCGTCACCCGCAGTTTCCTGCGCGCCGAGTTCAAGGTCGAGGCCGATCCCGGCCGGGTCCTCACCCGGGTGAATCAGGAACTGGCGGAGGCCAACGACTCCTGCATGTTCGTCACCCTGTTCTGCGCCGTCTTTCACACCACCAGCGGCCGGGTGGAGTACGCCAACGCCGGGCACAATCCGCCCCTGCTGCGGCGCGCCACGGGCGAGGTCGAATGGATCAGCCACCCCGCCGGACCCGTGGCGGGCCCCTTGACCGACCTGCGCTACGTCACGGGTCAGTGCCGACTCGCGGCGGGCGATGCCCTGCTCCTCTATACCGACGGGGTCACGGAGGCCATGGACCCGGCGGATTGCCTTTATGGCACGCGGCGCCTGTGCGACCAGATCCTGGCGGGCGGGACCGCCCTCGATGGTCGCGCCACCCTGGCCTGGCTGCTGGCCGATCTCCACCAGCACGCGGCCGGGGCCGAGCAGTCCGATGACATCACCCTGCTCATTCTCCGCCGACCGGATGGGACGCCCTCCCGACCCACCTGAACACTGAATTCACCCCACCCGCGGCCTTGCCCTCATTCAACCAGAAGGGACAAACACATCATGGTCCTGGAACAATGCTTTACCCTGCGCAACGAGCTGAGCGAGATCCCCGCCTTGGCGGAGCGGATCGAGGCCTTCGGGGTGGAGGGCAGCCTCTCGATCCAGCACATCTACCAGCTCAACCTGGTCCTGGATGAACTCATCACCAACATCGTCTCCTATGGCTATGACGACGACCGGCCGCATGAGATCCACCTGCGGCTGCGCGCCGAGCCCGGCCGCTTGATGGCCATCCTCAGTGACGATGGCAAACCCTTCAACCCCCTGGAGGAGGCCCCGGTCGCCGTGCTGGAGGGCTCCATCGAGGATCGTCCCATCGGTGGCCTGGGCATCCACTTCATGCGCACCCTGATGGACGAGGTTGCCTATGAGCGGGAGGCGGGCCACAACCGGCTGACCCTGATCAAACACCTACCGCCGGAGGAAGGTTAGGGTGGAAATCACGGTAACGTCTTTCTTTTCCAGGGGTGTGGACTGCTGGCTCATGCCAGTTTGCGTGAAAATCCGGGCCGGTTCAGCCATCCCCCGGCCTGCTCCCCCTGCCGCCGGCCTGGCCGGCACCTAAGCCCGCCTTTTCCCCTTTACCCTTTGGCATCCTCATATGAGCGGTTTTTCCTCGGCCATCAACCAAGAGACCAAGCAACGCCTGCTGGCCATCACCCTGGGTATGGAGATCTATACCGTCGGGGCCTCCACCATCGGCATGCTGACCTCCAACTCCATCGTCTTCGTCGCCAATTTCGTCATCGCCCTGACCGGGGCCCTGGCCTCGGCCCTGTCCCTCTACACGGTGCGGCGCATCGCCCGCGGGGTCGATCTGCGCAATACCTATGGCTACGGGCGCCTGGAGATGATCTCCACCACCGTGGTCGCCCTGACCATGATCATGGCGGTGCTGTTCATCAGCTACGAACTAATGCACAAGATCGACCATCCGGTCCCGCCCGAGGGGGGGCTGATCGGCATCCTGCTCACCAGCCTGTCCCTGGTCCTTTCCACCTGGCTCTGGTTTCGTAACCTGCAACTGGCGCGCACCGAACACGCCCCCATCTTCGAGGCCATGTGGCGCATGATGCGCATGGGCGCCCTGGAAGACTTCCTGATCATCGGCGCCGTCGGTGCCTCCCTGCTGCTCAGCGGCTTCGAGTGGGCCTACCTCATCGACGTGGCGGCCTCGATCATCCTCATCTTCATCGTGGTACGCTCCATCGGCGACATCCTCTCCGGCACCCTGGGGGATCTCATCGACCGCAGCCTGGAGGAGCGGGACGAGATCGTCATCGTCCGCGAACTGGTCAACCACTTCGACGACTACGAGCAGATCCATGGTTTCCGCAGCCGCCGCGCCGGCAGCCAGGTCTTCGTCGAACTCTTTCTGGAGTTCCACCCGGACCTGACCATGGGGCAGGTCTACGGGATCGCCGCCCGGCTCAAGGCCGCCATCCGCACGCATCTTCCCAACGCCCAGGTGCTGGTCATTCCCAGCCACGGCGGACGGTCGAAGGCGCCACACGCCGCCAAGGTTTCTCTCTGACTGGCCGGCCGCCCTGGCGGGTACCTGACGGGTGGCCACGATTGGTTACCTGTCTCACTAGTTGTGGCGGGTATCTGACTGATGGACACGAATCGGTGCCTGTCTCGCCGGCCATGGCGGATAACTGACCGTCGCCAGATCGTCCTTCTAAGCCGCAGCATCATCCTCCTGGCCCCATCACCGCCCTTTGGCCTCACCACCTACTTACCGCCGAGCCGCAATCCATGAACCTTGCCCGCCTCGTCGCCTCGCTGCTGTTCGCGATCCTCGCCGCGCTGATCCTTGCCGGCTGTGAGCGGGATGATCCCTCCCAGTCGGTTTCCGCCCAGGGTGAGACCGCCAGGAGCAGCGAGACCACCCAGGTCGGGGCCCCGGGGGGCTGGCGTTCCCTGGCCGACCTGGCGACCGGGGGGCGGATCGGCGTCATCCTGGGCACCGTCATGAGCGTCCACGCCGAGCAGAGCTTTCCCCATGCCCGGCTCACCACCTTCAACAGCACCACGGATCAGATCGTCGCCGTCAAGACCGGCAAGGTGGACGCGGGGATCTTCGACAGTATCAGCGCCCGGGCCATCGTCCATGCCCACCCCGACCTGGCCATCCTCGAGGAAGGGTTCCTGACCTACCCCCTGGGGATCGGCTTCCGTCAGGACCGGGACGCCCTGCGGGAACGCTTCGATCGCTATCTGACGCGCCTGCATACCTCGGGGGCCTATGCGGAGATCCATCGCCGCTGGTTCAGCGGCGACCCCGAAGGGGTGATGATGCCCGACTATCCGGTCCGGACCCCCCGGGAAGGCTACGTGCTCGGCGTGTCCGTGGCCGACCTGCCCTACGTTGCCTACAAGGACGGGCGCTATGTAGGCTTCGATCTCGAGATTCTGCAACGCTTCGCCGCCGAGGAGGGCATCGCCTTCCAGATCCAGTCCCTGGACTTCGGCGCCCTGATCCCGGCCCTGGCCGCGGGCAAGGTGGATCTGATCACCGATGGCCTGGCCATCACCCCGGAGCGGGCCAAGGCGGTGGACTTTTCCACCCCTTATGGCGAGGGCCAGGCCGCGGCGGTCATCCTCAAGAGCCGGCTGGCCAGTCCGACGGCATCCCAATCCGCGGCCCCACCGCCGACCGTGGGTATGGCGGTCGGACAGCCGGAGGCCGGGGGGACATCCGCCCAGGATGGCGAGAACCACCCGGCCATGGCGGGGAGCCGGTCCCTGGACAAGTTGGCCCGGGGGCGGATTGGCGTGTTCAACGGCACCGCCCAGGACCTCTTCGTCACCAAGGCCTTTCCGGAGGCCGAGATCCTGCGCTTCAACAGTCAGGCCGATTTTGTCCTGGCGGTCAAGACCGGCAAGGTGGACGCCGCCATCACCGAAGCGGTGAGCATTCGCGATATCGCCCGGCTCAACCCGGACCTGGCAATCCTGGCCGATGACTTCTATGACACGGCCATCGGTGCCGCCTTCCGCAAGGGGGACGAGAGCGGGCTGCGGCAGCGCTTCGACCGCTTCGTGGCCGCGGCGCGGGAGGACGGCACCCTGGAGGACATCCAGCGCCGCTGGCTTACCGATCAACCCGCGACGGTGGTCATGCCTGCCATCCCCCAACCCGAGACCGGCGAGACCTTCCGGGTGGGCACCTCCTACCTGATTGGCCTGCCCTATGTCTCCCAGGCCGAGGGTGAACCCATCGGCCACGACATGGAGCTGCTGCGCCGGTACGCCGCCCGGGAGGGCCTGCGCCTGGAGATCCTGCCCATGGAGTTTGACGCCCTCATCGCCTCCCTGGCCGTGGGCAAGATCGACATGATCATGGCGCGCCTGTCCATCACCCCCGAGCGTCAGGGGAAGGTGGACTTTTCCGTCCCCTACGATTACGAGCACTCGGCGGCCCTGGTGCGGCGGGAAAACCTGGCCGCTTTGGCGGCCACCACGGAAGCGCGCGGTGAAGCGGCGGGGGCGGGCAAGGACGAAGGCGTCGAGGACCGGGTGACTGGCGATGGCGGCTCCCTCCCCGTTGGCGCCGCTGGCGGCAAGACTCCAGTGGGCGGGATGAGCGGAGACCCGCGGGTGCCCCGGGGCTGGCGCTCCCTCGACGACCTGGCCCGGGGGCGCATCGCCGTCTTCGCCGGCGCCATCCAGGACCAGTTCGTGGCGCGCACCTACCCCGAGGCCCAGGTCATCCATCTTACTGGCATCGCCGACCTGATCACCTCCTTGAAAACGGGCAAGGTGGACGCGGGCATCATCATCGCCACCAGCGCCCCCGAGATCCTCCAGGCCAGCCCCGAGATCGGCCGGCTGGGCGAGCCCATCCTGCCGGTATCCCAGGGCGCGGCCTTCCGCAAGGAGGACCAGGAGCTGCGGGAGCGGTTCGACCGCTTCATGGCCGCCATCCTGGCGGACGGCACCCATGCCGAGATGCGCCAGCGCTGGTTCGAGGGCGACCCCCGCCAGGCCCGGATGCCGGAAATCCCCCTGCCCGCGGAGGGCCCGGTCCTGCGGCTGGGGACCTCGGTCTTCGTCGGCCTGCCTTATGTCGGCATGATGGATGGCGAGTACGTCGGCTTCGATATCGAACTGGCGCGTCGCTTCGCCGCCCGGGAGGGCATGCGTCTGGTGATGGAGCCGCTGGAGTTCAGCGCCCTGATCCCGGCCCTAACCTCCGGCAAGCTGGACCTCATCGCCTCGGCCCTGGCCATCACCCCCGAGCGCCAGAAACAGGTGGCCTTCTCCACTCCTTATGCCGAGGTCTCCTCGGTGGTGCTGGCCCTGAAGAAGAATCTGCCCGCCGCCACCACCGGCGCGGCGGGGGAGGGGGCGGGCACGGCGGCGGGGACGGCCGGCACCGACCAAGGCGCGGGGCAGGGCGGCGCCCCTCAGGATTTCCTCGCCGAGCTCCAGGCCAGCTTCCAGGCCAACTTCGTCCTCGAACAGCGCTGGAAGCTGATCCTCACCGGCCTCTGGGTCACGGTGCTGATCTCGGTGGCCTCGACGATCTTCGGCACCCTGCTGGGCGCCCTGGTCTGCTGGCTGCGCATGTCCCCTCAGCCCCTGCTGCGCTGGTTCGGCTCCAGCTACATCTTCCTGATCCGGGGGCTGCCGGTACTCCTGCTGCTGATGCTGATCTTCTACGTCGCCTTCGCCGCGGTGAACATCGACCCGTTGCTCGTCGCCGTCATCGCCTTCGGCATGAACTTCGGCGCCTATGTCTCGGAGATGTTCCGCACCGGGATCGAGGGCGTGGATCGGGGCCAGACCGAGGCCGGCATCGCCATGGGCTTCACCCGCGTCCAGACCTTCGTCCACATCGTCCTGCCCCAGGCGGCGCGGCGCATCCTGCCGGTCTATCGCGGGGAGTTCATCTCCCTGGTGAAGATGACCTCCATCGTCGGCTACATTGGCGTCCAGGACCTGACCAAGGCCGGTGACATCATCCGCAGCCGGACCTTTGAGGCCTTCTTTCCCCTGATCATGGTGGCCGCGATCTACTTCCTGGTCATCTGGGTGCTGGGCCTGGTCTTGGATCATCTCGACCGGCGCACGGACCCCAAAAGGCGCGTCAAGGCGGGGATTCATTCGGCATAATGCGACCACATCGCCGTGTCAATAGACCGGCGCCCTGTTGCGCTGGCTGCTGGGCCTGGGGGATAACGTCGAGGTGGTGGCGCCGGCCGGGCTGCGTCTGGTCATGCGCGAGCAGATGGCGAAGGCGGTGCGGCATTATGACGAGGCGGATGGTTTGGGGGTGGCCGCCGGGTAGGCCGGAGCATGAGAGTGGCGACGCCCCTTGGTGCGGAGGACCCTTTACCGCCGCACGGAAAGGGAGCGGGGGGCTGGCTCAGGGGCGGAAGACATCTTCAAGGCAATCCGCATCCAGAATCCGGTCAACCCATTGATTGATATCCTCCTCGGAGGCCAAGGCAATGCGGGCCAGCACCTCGGGCGGCAGGGGATCAAAGCGCCGGGATAAGAGTCGTTGCAGAACCAGCGCCTCGCCTTCCTTTTTGCCTTTCTTCTGCCCTTCCTGTTTATACTCCTCAGCCCACTGATCAAATTTTTCCGCCAGGGTCATTTTCAGTTCCTCCAAGCCACGAATCTCGGGGATGATGAGGGTGTTCTTGCTGCGTCGGCGCAGCAGGGCCCGAATCCACAGGCCGAAGATGCGTTTGAGTTCCGGCTGGCCTGCCAGCCAGTCGTTCAACAGATCGATGAGCCGCAGGAGGTCCCGATCCTCCGCCGGGTGCTTGAAGCGGATGACGGCGGCGACCAGGTTGCGCATGGCCGCCAGCTCCTCTTCAGGATAGTCATTCTCGTCGATGAGCAGGTACTTGAGCCGCGGCAGGTAGTCGGCCA
>JADHED010000553.1_pt1 | contig 42748 bp, 35 predicted proteins | sample 8952041 | NCBI WGS metagenome assembly JADHED01 (sample SAMN16124423, study PRJNA663239) | bioreactor sludge metagenome | isolation source: sludge (control) | place: India:Bengaluru | collected 2018-09-08 | reverse complement strand
GCGATTCACGCCCGAGCAAGGTTGTCGCTGCACAACATATTGAATCGCGTGCACTATCCGCGGCTCGAAGGCGCCGGAGGCAGCCGGCGGCCGTATAGCCAGTGGCCGTATCAGGCCTTTTTCGGCAGCTTGATTTCCAGAAGCATGAACGCCGGCACGTGATCGCCCATGCCGGTGACAGGAGGCTCATGCTCCCGCTGCGGCCTCGGCCTCGCGGCGCCGCGCCTGGCTTCCCCCTTGGCGGGCACCACGCCCTTCCCCGGCTGCGGCTGGGAGCGCCGCTCCTCAGATCGCTTTTCCTCGGGGCGTCTTGCCTCGGGTTTCTTATCTTCGGGCCGCACCGCTTCTGTCCGTTTCACCTCGGGCCGTTTCACCTCGGGCCGTTTCACCTCGGGCCGTTTCGCCTCGGGACGTTTCGGTTCCGACTTGGCCTTGCCCTGGCGCCGCCTGCGGCTGGATGGCGCCGCCAGATCGGCAGCTTCCAGTCCTTCGACCGAAAGGCGCGGAATGGCGTTGCCGATCATCTTCTCGATCAGCGCCACGTACTTGCCGTCTTCGGGCAGGGCGATGGTGAGCGCGCGGCCGGAGCGGCCGGCACGCGCGGTGCGACCGATGCGGTGGATGTAGTCGTCCGGACTGGTCGGGACATCGAAATTGAAGACATGGCTCAAGTCCTCGATGTCGAGACCGCGGGCGGCGACATCGCTGCACACGAGGAGCCGAATATCGCCGCGGCGAAAGCGCTCCAGCACCTCGGTGCGGGCCGCCTGCGCCATATCCCCGTGCAGCATGGCAGCATCGAAGCCGTGCCGCTGCAGCGAGCGGCAGACAACACCCACCTCGCGCTTGCGATTGCAGAAGATCAGCGCGGTGCGGACGTCCTCTTGCTTGATGAGCACGCGCAAGGCCTCGCGCTTCTCCTTGAGGCCGCCGTGGCCGCTGCCGTCGGTGCTGTGAACGACGATCAGCCCCTGGGTGACGTTCGCGGCCGGTGTTGCCGGCGGTGCGACCGAAACCTCCTTCGGATTGGTAAGGAACGCGTCGGCAAGGCGGCGGATCGGCGGCGGCATGGTCGCCGAGAACAACAGAGTCTGCCGCATGCGGGAGACGATAGTGCTGATCTTTTCGACATCGGGGATGAAGCCCATGTCGAGCATGCGGTCGGCCTCGTCGATGACGAGGATCTTGACGTCGTTGAGCAGCAGGTAGCCGCGCTCAAAAACGTCAAGCAGCCGGCCTGGCGTGGCGATAAGAACATCGGCACCGCGATCGAGGACCCGGATCTGGTCAGCCATCGACTCGCCGCCGATCAAGAGCGCCTTCGACAGCCGGCAGTGCTTGCCGTAGAGGTCGAACGCTTCGGCGACCTGTGCCGCCAGTTCCCGCGTCGGCTCAAGGATCAGCGAGCGCGGCATGCGGGCTTTGGCGCGGCCGGCGGCGAGAATGTCGATCATCGGCAGCGTAAACGACGCTGTCTTGCCGGTGCCGGTCTGGGCACAGCCGAGCACGTCGCGGCCCATCAGCACAAACGGGATGGCTTGTTCCTGAATCGGCGTCGGCGTGGTGTACCCCAAGTCCGCGATCGCGCGCAGGACCGGCTCACTCAACTGTAAATCGGAGAAATCCATTAAGCCCCGAGGCATCGTCCCGACGGACGACGGCCCCTATCACCAGGAAGGTTTAAAGTTACGCGCCCGGATGATAGGTGTTGGCGGATCGGAGTCAATGTCCACGCCGATGGAAGGGAAAAAAACCCGCGCCGGTGTGACCAAATATGGCCTGCATGACCTGATTGAGCGCTTTGTTCAGGACACTTCCCGATGTTGATCGATCCCGACACCTCCAGCCTTCTGATCGTTGATATCCAAGCCCGCCTGCTGCCGAAAATGTCGGCCGCCGAGGCTGTTGTCGCCAACACGTCGGTCCTCTTGAAGGCAGCGGCGCGCCTCGACGTCCCCGTCCTCGTTTCCGAGCAGTACCGCAAGGGGCTGGGAGCGACCGTGGCCGAACTCGAACCGCTGCTGCCAGCGGGCTCTGTCATCGAGAAGATGGCCTTTTCCTGCATGGCGGAGCGGGATTTTGCGGCCCGCTTTCGAGCGCTGGGCCGGGCGCAGGCCGTGGTCGCCGGCATCGAGGCCCATGTCTGCGTGCTGCAGACGGCGGAACAGCTGCTCGAAGATGGCGTGCGCGTGTTCGTTGTCGCCGATGCGACGTCGTCACGCGCCCCTTTGAGCCACAAGCACGCCATGCAGCGGCTGCGCGCGGCAGGTGCGGTGATCGTCACCACGGAAATGGTGGTGTTCGAGTGGCTACGCCGCGCCGGGACCCCGGAATTCAAGGAAATCTCCGCGCTCATCAAGTAGCTCTGGCCGGAAAAGGCGAGCATCCATGGCTGCCAGCGGGCCGCCCCTGATCCTTCTGCCTGGCCTGTTGTGCGATGGCGCGCTCTGGCAGCACCAGAGCCAGGCACTCGCCGACATCGCCGATGTGAGCGTCGCCGATCTCACCAGCCAGGAGACCATCGGCGCAATGGCCAGCCAGGTTCTGGCCGCAGCACCCGAGCAGTTCGCCCTTGCCGGGCTGTCGATGGGCGGCTACGTCGCACTCGAAATCATCCGCCAGGCACCGGAGCGCGTTGCCCGCCTCGCCCTCGTTGACACCAATGCCCGCGCCGACAGCCCGCAGCAGAGCGCAGACCGCTGGGCGCTGATCGGCCTCGCACGTTCGGGCGAGTTCAAGGGCGTGACCCGCCGGCTGCTGCCGCTCCTGGTTCACCGCGAGCGTGTCAACGACGAGCAGCTTGCCAATGCCATCTTCGCGATGGCGGAGCGGGTCGGCCGCGATGCCTTCATCCGCCAGCAGCGGGCGATCATGGGCCGTCCGGACAGCCGGCGCGACTTGGGCCTGATCCACTGCCCCACGGTCGTCCTGTGCGGCCGCCAGGACCTGTTGACGCCCCTTGCCATGGCCACGGAAATGGCAGAGAAAATCCCGCGCGCAATGCTGGTCGTGATCGAGGAGTGCGGCCACCTCGCGGCGCTGGAGCAGCCGCAGGCCGTGAGTGCCGTGCTCCGCTACTGGCTGCAAACGTGAGGCGGGACAACAATGGCCGGTATCATCCTTCCCTATCGCGAGATCCTGCCCAAGATCGCTCCTTCGGCCTTCATCGCACCGACGGCAACCGTCATCGGCGACGTTGAGATCGGCGACGACGCCGGCATCTGGTTCGGCTGCATCATCCGCGGCGACGTCAACATCATCCGCATCGGCGCGCGCACCAACATCCAGGACGGCACGATCATCCATGTCTCCAAGGACGGCCAGGGCACCTTCATCGGCGACGATGTGACCATCGGCCACATGGTTCTCCTGCACGCCTGCACGCTGCAATCGGGCTGCTTCATTGGCATGCGCGCCACCATCATGGACGACTGCGTGGTCGAGACGGGCGGCATGCTTGCGGCCGGCGCGCTGCTCACGCCTGGCAAGCGGATCGCGACCGGTCAGCTGTGGGCGGGCTCACCGGCGCGGCTGATGCGGGATGTCGGCGACGCCGAGCGGGCCGTGATCGCCCGCACCATCCCCCGCTATGTCGGCCTGGCGAAAGAACACCGCGACGCCGTCGCGGCAGGAGCACGCGCGTGAGCAGCCATGCCAACGCGGAGGCGGCCGCTCTCGCCCTCGTCCGCGATGTGCAGGCTGGCCACCGCAAGAGCATCGCGCGGATGATGTCGGTCGCGGAATCGAGCGGCCGCCGCGGTCGGGCCGCGCTCTCGGCGATCCACCGCCACACCGGCCGCGCGCATGTGGTCGGCATCACCGGCGTCCCCGGCAGCGGCAAGTCGACGATGGTGCGCGCGCTGACGCAGAAGCTGCGCGAGATCGGCCGCACCGTCGGCATCGTCGCCGTCGACCCGTCGAGCCCGTTCTCCGGCGGCGCCATCCTGGGCGACCGCATCCGCATGCTGGAGCTTTCCGGCGATCCCGGCGTGTTCATCCGCTCGCTGGCGACACGCGGCGCACTGGGCGGCCTCGCGCGTGCCAGCCACGATGTCATTGATATCCTCGACGCCGCGGGTTTCGACGTGGTGATCGTCGAGACGGTGGGCGTCGGGCAGGATGAAGTCGACATCGTCCAGTCGGCGCACACGGTCGTGGTCGTCTCGGCGCCTGGCCTCGGTGACGAAATCCAGGCAATCAAGGCCGGCGTGCTGGAGATCGCCGATATCCACATCGTCAGCAAGTGCGACAAGATCGAGGCGGCCGAAACCGTCGCCGATCTGAAGACGATGCTGCGGCTGGGCTCGCTGGCGCGCGAGCAATCCGCCTGGATGACACCGGTTCTCGCCACCAGCGCGCAGAAGCGCGAGGGCATTGCTGAGCTCGTGGGCGCCATCGACGCCCACCGGACCCACCTGTACGAGAGCGGCGAGATTGCCGATCGCAGGCGCAAGATCCTGGAAATGCGGATCCTCAAGTCGGCCGAGGACATCGTTCGCGAGCGCCTGTTGCGCCAGAGCCGCGAGACGCTGGAACGCCTGCTCGACCGCGGCTTGGAGCGGGCCATCGACCCGTTCGCCGCCGCATGCGCGCTGCTGGGGGTCGACGAGGCGCTCGAGCCGCTTTCCACTGCCACTGCCACGGCCGGCGGCCGGCACTGACCGGGCCGCCCGGCTCACCCGGGCTTCAGGCTCCGTCGCGCACGTAGGACCCTGGCGCATCGCCGAGGACAGCCAAGCCGCCGCCGGGCGGGCGGGCCGGCACGGTCTCCGCGTCGGACTGCTTGGTCAGCCAGGCGTTCCAGTGCAGCCACCAGGAGCCACGCTCGCGGTGGGCGCTGCCCAGCCATTCGTCCGGATTGACCGGCGTCTTGGCGTTCACCCAGTGTTGATAGGTGTTGGCAGCCGGCGGATTGATGACGCCGGTGACGTGGCCGCAGTCGGCGAGCGCGAATTGAGGCGTGCCACCCAGCAATCGCATGCCGGCGTAAACCGATTTCCACGGTGCGATGTGATCTTCGCGGGTGGCAAGAAAATACGTCGGGATCTTGACCTTCTTCAGATCGATGCGCTCGCCGGCGATGCTGATCCCGCCCCGTTCCAGCAGCCGGTTATGCTGATAGAAATTGCGCAGATAGTAGCTGTGCAACGCGTGCGGCAGCCGTGTCGTATCGGCGTTCCAATATAGGAAGTCGAACGGGAACGGGTCCTTGCCGAGCAGGTAGGTATTGACGGTAAAGGTCCAGATCAGATCGCTTTCCCGCAGCATGTTGTAGAGAATGGCGATATCGGGTCCGTCGAGGTAGCCGCGCTGGGCTGACTTCTCCTCCATACAGGCGATCGCCGCCTCATCGATGGTGATGCCGAGTTCACCCGGCATCGAGAAGTCCAGCATCGTCGCCAGGAGGCTCGCGCTTGCGATCCGCTCATCGCCGCGCGCGGCCAGGTACGCAAGCGCCGTTGCGAGCAGCGTGCCGCCGATGCAATAACCGACCGCGTTGATGCGGTTCTCGCCGGTGACCGTCTCGATGGTATCGAGGGCCGCGACGATGCCGCGGAGCACGTAATCCTCGAACGACCGGCTCGCCAGCCACTCGTTCGGATTGACCCACGAGATCGCGAACACCGTGTGGCCCTGTTCCAGCGCGAACCGGATCCACGAGTTCTCAGGCCGCAGGTCAAACAGGTAGAACTTGTTGATCCAAGGCGGCACCAGCAGAAGCGGCCGCCGATGCACGCTGGGGGTCAGCGGCTCGTACTGGATGATCTCCATCATCTCGGTGCGGTCGATCACCTTCCCCGGTGTCGCCGCGACATTCCGGCCAAGGATGAACGGCTTGCTGGGACCGCCCAAGCCAAGGACGGCGCTGGCCCAATCGAGGTCAGTGAGGAGGTTCTTGAAGCCGTTGATCAGGTTCTCGCCGCGGGTCTCGAAGGTCGCCCGGATCACTTCCGGATTGGTGAGGGCAAAGTTCGAAGGCGAGAGCGCGTTCACGAACTGACGTGTGTAGTAGTCAGCGTGCTGCAGAGTGGCCGGGTTTACGCCGTCGACATCGCGGATGGTGCGCAACAGCCAGCGTGACGTCAGCAGATACGAATGCTTGATGAAATTGAAGATGTCGCTGTCTTCCCAGGCGTCGTCGATAAAGCGCGGATCGGGCTCGGTGCGCGACGTCCCCGGCTGGTCGGGCTCGCCAAGCAGGCGCGCGGTCGTACTCTGCCAAAGGTCGAGGTAATCCTTCCACAGCTCCACGTGGGCATTCACGATCTTTCTCGGTTGCGTCATCATGCGTGACGTCAACTCAAGAAAGGTGGTGCAGATGTCGAACGGATCGGCAATCGACGAAGAGGCAATCGGGTAACCGTTGCGGCCTAGCCAGTCGATGAGCAGCCGGCGGCTGCGCGCCGCAACTTCGGCGAGTGTCATCGATCCGTTTTCCCCCTGTTGCTCGGCCATTGGCTCTTCCTTACGATCCCCTCGCGGGGAGTGACCCGCGCGCCGCATAGCCTTTATCGTGAGTTTCGAAAGCCTAGCATGATCTGGCAAGCCTTACAGCGCCAAACGGATTACGGGCAACCGGCGAACCAGCACGCCGCCGCCCTCCGCCCGCGGTTCATCCTCGCCGCTGCCCTCTTGTGCGCGCTGTTGAGCGGGTGCGCCGGTGATGATGCCGACGCGACCGCTTCGACCGACAAGCCCTTCCCGAATCTGGCCGACGTGCCAGCCCGCCCGGTGACCACGCCTGCCGCCGAACGGCAGCGCCTGATGGGTGAGCTGACTCGCGACCGGGACGCGGCGCGGGCCATTCGCAGCGCAAACTAGCCCCAGAATGTGGCTCTTAATGCGGCTTTTGTGGAAGCGGCGGCGCGGATGGAGTATGCAGGGCGGATGCAAGAACGGGCAGCCGCTGCCACCCGCCCGCCCGCCTCGACCGAGCCCGATGGGCAAAGCCGGGCGCGGTCGGCGCCCTGAAGCTTGGTCCAGCACGCCGGATGCCCAAGGTGAGAGACATGGAAACAGAGTTCTACAAGATTCGCCGCCTGCCGCCTTACGTGTTCGCCGAAGTCAACTCAATGAAGGCGAAGGCGCGCGCCACCGGCGACGACATTATCGACTTTGGCATGGGCAACCCGGATTTCCCGACGCCTGCGCACATCGTCGACAAGCTGACCGAAACCGTCCGTGATCCGCGCACGCACCGCTATTCGGAGTCGCGCGGCATCAAGGGATTGAGGCGGGCGATTGCCGGCTATTACGGCCGCAGGTTCGGCTGCGAGATCGATCCCGAGAGGGAAGCGGTGGTGACCATCGGCTCGAAGGAAGGCTTGGCCAACCTGGCGCAGGCGATCTCGAGTCCTGGCGACGTCATGCTGGTGCCAAACCCGAGCTACCCCATTCACCAGTTCGGTTTCATCATCGCCGGGGCCGCGGTCCGCAACATTCCGGTCCGGACCGACGAGACCTTCATGGCGGCACTTGAGCGCGCGGTTGTCCACAGCGTGCCAAAGCCGACAGCGCTGGTGCTCAACTATCCCAACAACCCGACCACGGAAGTGGCCGATCTCGATTTCTATGGGCAGGTCGTGGAATTCTGCCGCCATCACGGCATCTACATCCTCTCGGATGTCGCCTACGCCGAGATCTACTTCGATGGCAACCCGCCGCCCTCGATGCTGCAGATCCCCGGCGCCCGCGACATCACGGTCGAGTTCACGTCGATGAGCAAGACCTATTCGATGCCGGGCTGGCGGATTGGCTTCGCCTGCGGCAACGCGCGCCTCGTTGCGGCGCTGGCGCGGGTCAAATCCTATCTCGACTACGGCGCGTTCACGCCGGTGCAGGTCGCTGCCACCGCGGCACTGAACGGCCCGCAGGGTTGCGTCGAGGAGATGCGCCGGCGCTACCGGGAGCGGCGCGACGTCCTCATCTCCGGGCTGGCCACCGCCGGCTGGGATGTGCCGTCGCCAGCGGCAACGATGTTCGCCTGGGCGCCGATTCCGCCCGCCTTTCGCCACTTAGGCTCGCTCGAATTCTCGAAGATGCTCCTGCGCGAGGCGAAGGTGGCGGTCTCGCCCGGCGTCGGCTTCGGCGAGCACGGCGACGGCTACGTCCGCTTCGCGCTGGTCGAAAACCGGCACCGCATCCGCCAGGCGGTCAAGAACATCAAGTCCTTTCTTGCCCGCTATCACAATGTGCTGGAACGCGCCGAGGAGCAACTCGCGGCGGCCAAGTGACGGCCGGGCAGGACGGGAAGGGCGTGCGGATGGCTTCGCCACTCAAGGTCGCGGTTGCGGGTCTGGGCACGGTCGGCAGCGGCACGATCAAGCTCTTGCAGCAAAATGCCGACCGGCTGACGGAGCGGCTCGGCCGCGCGATCGTCGTCACCGCCGTCTGCGACAAAGACCGCAGCCCGCGCGACTATCCGGTCGAGGCTTACCGCTGGTATGACGATGCCATCCGCATGGTGGCCGAAACCGATGCCGACGTCATCGTCGAATTGATCGGCGGCGCGGAAGGGCCGGCGCGCGCGGTGTGCGAGCAGGCGCTGGCGGCGGGCCGCCACGTCGTCACCGCCAACAAAGCCCTGATCGCCCATCACGGCATGGCGCTGGCGGCGACAGCGGAAGCCAACGGCGTCACGCTCGCCTACGAGGCGGCCGTCGCCGGCGGCATCCCGGTCATCAAGACCCTGCGCGAGGGCTTGATCGGCAACGATCGCCGCCAAGTGTTCGGCATCCTCAACGGCACCTGCAACTACATCCTCACCGGCATGCGCGACACCGGCCGCGAGTTCGAGGCGGTGCTCGCCGAGGCACAAGCGCTGGGCTACGCCGAAGCCGACCCCAGCTTCGATGTCGACGGCATCGACACCGCCCACAAGCTCGCCATCCTCGCGACCGTCGCCTTCGGCTGCACCCTCGATTTCAAGGCCGTGCATGTCGAGGGCATCCGCCATGTATCGCCGGTCGATATCGCCTATGCGGATGAACTCGGCTATCGCATCAAGCTGCTTGGCATCGCGGCCTTGACCGATCGCGGTGTCGAGCGTCGCGTCCATCCGTGCATGGTGCCGGCAGGCGCGCAGATCGCCCATGTCAAGGGTGTCTTCAACGCCCTCGTGGTCGATGGCGACTTCGTCGATACCGTCGTCCAGGTTGGCCGTGGCGCCGGCGAACGGCCGACCGCTTCCGCCGTGGTGGCCGATATTGCCGACATTGCCCGCGGCACCCGGCAGCCGACGTTCGGCGTACCGGTGCGGCACCTGCGCCCGCTGCCGGCAGCGCCGATGGCGAGCCACCGCGGCGCCTATTACGTGCGCCTGATGGTGGTTGACCGGCCAGGCGTCTTTGCCGACATCGCCTCGATCCTGCGTGACAACGATGTCTCGATGGAAGCGGTTCTGCAGCGCGGCCGGGCGCCGGGCGAGGCAGTGCCGGTGGTGATGACGATCCACGAGACGGAGGAAGCGGCGATGGTCAAGTCGCTGCAGCAGATCCAGGCGCTGTCCTGGGTGGTCGAGCCGCCGCGGGTGATCCGCATCGAGCTGATCTGACATGCAGCCGATGGCCGACCTGCAGACCGCGGACGGCCTCAACGGCAACTCATTCCCCGGCGGTTCACCCGCGGGCGACACCTCCCCCGGCGAGGCATTCCTTGGCGTCGCCCGCTCGCTGTCGGGGCGGCGCTGGCACCTGCGCGCCGCCGACGAACGCGCAGTCATGGCGCTCGTGCAGCAGTTCGCGCTCCCCGATCCGATCGCCCGCATGCTGGCCGCGCGTGGCATCGGCCTGGGTGCCGTCCAGAGCTTCCTCGATCCGAAGCTGCGCCAGCTCCTGCCCGATCCGCACACGCTCAAGGACATGGCCGCGGGCGCGGAGCGGCTGGCGCAGGCGGTCATGGCTGGCGAGGCGGTGACGATCTTTGCCGACTACGACGTCGATGGCGCCACGGCGGCCGCGGTGTTGATCCGCTTTCTCGCCGCCGCCGGCCTTGAATGCCGGTGCTACGTGCCTGACCGGCTGAAGGAAGGGTACGGGCCGAACGCGGCAGCCCTCCTGCGCCTCAAGGCCGAGGGCACTTCCCTCGTCGTCACCGTCGATTGCGGCGTCAACGCACATGCGGCGCTGGCAGACGCCGCAGCCGCCGGCCTCGACGTCATCGTTGTCGATCACCACCAGGGACCGCTGAACCTGCCAACGGCGGTGGCGGTGATCAACCCCAACCGGCTGGATGAGGACGGCCGCTACGGCTTCCTCGCTGCGGTCGGCGTCGCCTTCCTGCTGGCGGTCGCGGTCAACCGGCTCTTGCGCCGCGCCGGCTGGTATGCGAGCCGGCCGGAGCCGGATCTGCTGGCGCTCCTGGATCTGGTGGCGCTCGGCACCGTGTGTGATGTCGTGCCACTGGTCGGCGTCAATCGCGCCTTCGTCGCCCAGGGCCTCAAGATCATGGCGCGGCGCGACAATCTCGGTTTGCGCGCGCTTGCCGATGTGGCGCGCCTTGACGGTGCCCCGACCGCCTTCGACCTCGGGTTCGTGCTCGGTCCGCGTGTCAACGCCGGCGGCCGTATCGGCGAACCCGGCCACGGCGCCCGCCTGCTCGCAACCAGCGATGGCGCGGAGGCGGAAGCGCTGGCACGCAAGCTCGATGCCGTCAACCGTGAGCGGCAGCAGATCGAGCAGGCGGTGATTGCCGAGGTGCTGGCGGCGCAAGCGGCCGAGCATGACGGTTCGCGCCCGCCGCTGATCTGGGCGGCCGGTGCCGACTGGCACCCCGGCGTCGTCGGCATCGTCGCCAGCCGGCTGGTCGAGCGCTTTCATTGCCCGGCTTTCGTGCTCGCCGTCTGTCGCGGACGCGCGACCGGTTCGTGCCGTTCGGTCGCCGGTTTCGACATCGGTGCCGCGATCGCGGCGGCGCTCCAGGCCGGGTTGTTGGTGCGCGGTGGCGGGCATGCGATGGCGGCAGGCTTTTCGCTCGAACCGGACCGGATCGAGGATCTTCGCCGTTTCTTGAGTGAACGCGTGCTGGCATGCCGCGGCGCACGACCGGCTGATCCGATCCTGCCGCTCGATGGCGTGCTGACGCCGGGCGGAGCTTCGCCAGATCTGGTGGCTGCGTTGGCGGCGGCGGCACCGTTCGGCAACGGCAACCCGGAGCCGCGGTTCGCGCTGGCTGCGGTCGGCATCGACGGCAGCACGCTGATGGGCGGGAATCACATCCGTTGCCGGCTCAGCGAGATCGGCGGCGGCAGCGTTGAAGCGGTGGCCTTCCGCACCGTCGGGACGCCGCTCGGCGCAGCACTCCTGCAACACGACGGCCGGCCGTTCCACATCGCCGGCCGCCTGTCGGCGAAGCCCTGGAACGGCCGCGCGCGGATCCGCTTCCTAATCGACGACGCCGCGGTAGCGCTGCCGTGAGTCCTCAGCCCCCGACAGCACCTCCTCGATCGAGCGGCGCAGGCAGGGAGGACTATTGCCACGTTCTTGCCGCCGTTCAGACCGATTGCCCCCACGTTTGAGGCCAGAAAACGCCGATGAAGGGACCGCCCGAACTGCGAATGCGCCAAATCGCACAGCAAGCCATTGAGCTTTTTACGCTTATCCTTTAAGAAGCTCGCCGCTGCAGTGACAGCACCACAAACCCCAAAAGTAACCCACAATTTTCGAAGGGAAGGGAGCAGATGTCATCAGAAATCTACGAAAAAATAAGACGGAATCCCCGCTTCATAGAAATGGTTGCCAAACGCAACCGGTTCGCATGGACGCTATCTTTAATTGTCCTTGTGATGTTCTACTCGTTTATCCTGGTTGTTGCGTTTTTCCCCAAGGCCCTTGCTACGCCACTTTGGGAAGGCGCGACCACTTCGGTCGGAATTCCAATCGGCGCCGGCCTGATCTTGTTCTTCTGGCTGCTCACGGGATACTACATTCGCCGGGCAAACAAGGAATTCGACACGGCTAATGCCGAAGCGATCAAGGAGGCAACGCGATGACCGGTGTCATGACAAGACTCGGCGCAGCTCTGTTCGCGGCGGCGTGGGCGCTTCCCGCATGGGCCGCACCGGCCGTCGAGCAGACTCAGCAGCAAGGACGGAACTTTCATGCGATAGCGATGTTCGCCGTCTTCGTCTGCGCAACCCTCGGTATTACCTATTGGGCCGCCAACCGCACCAGGACCGCGGCCGACTTCTACGCCGCCGGCGGTGGCATCACCGGCGTGCAGAACGGCTTGGCGATCGCTGGCGACTACATGTCGGCAGCAACCCTGCTGGGTCTCAGCAGCCTCGTCTACACCAAGGGGTATGACGGTTTCATCTACTGCATTTCGTTCTATGCGTGCTGGCCGATCATCATGTTCTTGATGGCCGAGCGGCTGCGCAACCTCGGCAAGTACACATTCGCCGACATTACCTCCTACCGGCTGGACCAGAAGCAGGTCCGCACGATGGCAGCGATCGGCACGCTCACGGTGGTCATCTTCTACCTGATTGCGCAGATGGTCGGTGCCGGGCAGCTCATTAAGCTCTTGTTCGGTCTTCCGTATTGGTCGGCGGTCGTGATCGTCGGCGTGCTGATGGTGATTTACGTCACCTTCGGCGGCATGATTGCCACCACGTGGGTGCAGATCATCAAGGCCTGCCTGCTCCTGGGCGGCGGGACGGCGGTGATGCTGCTGGCCTTTTCCCAGTTCGGATTCAACTTCGAGAACCTGTTCACCCAGGCCGTTGCCGCCCACAAGGACGGCATCAAGATCATGGGGCCGGGCACGCTTCTTGCCGACCCCGTCACCGCGGTTTCGCTGGGCTTGGGGCTGATGTTTGGCACCGCCGGCCTGCCGCACATTCTGATGCGGTTCTTTACCGTGCCGAACGCGGTGGAGGCTCGCAAGAGCGTCTTCATCGCCACCCTCTGCGTCGGCTTCTTCTTCTGCGTGGTCTGCCTGATGGGTCTGGCGGCGATGGTCATCGTCGGCAAGAACCCCGCCTACTTCGAAGGCGGCGATATTCTCGGCAAGATGCTGGGCGGCGGCAACATGCCCGCCATGCACCTCGCGCACGCGGTGGGTGGGAACCTGCTCCTGGGCTTCCTCTCGGCCGTCGCGTTCGCCACCATCCTCGCGGTGGTTGCGGGCCTGGCGCTGGCCGGAGCGACGGCGATTTCGCACGACCTCTACGCCAATGTGTTCAAGGGTGGCAAATCGACGGAGAAGGAAGAGGTCCGCGTCTCCAAGATGTCGTCGTTGCTCATTGGCGTGCTCGCCGTCGGTCTCGGCATTCAGTTTGAGAAGCTGAATATCGCGTTCCTGGTGGGCCTGACGTTCGGCATTGCTGCGTCATGCAACTTCCCGATCCTGATCCTCTCGATGTACTGGAAGGGCCTGACGACGAAGGGCGCCGTTTGGGGTGGTATTGTCGGGCTGGTATCGGCGGTCGCGATCGTGGTGCTGTCCAAGTCCGTTTGGGTCACGGTGCTGGGCAATGCCGCGCCCGTTTTCCCCTACGAGCAGCCGGCCATCTTCTCCATGCCGCTCGCGTTTTTGACGGCGTGGCTGGTCTCGACGTTGGATCGCAGCCCAAGAGCCGCGAAGGAGAAAGAGGCCTTTGCCGACCAGCTTGTCCGCGCCCAGACCGGGTTCGGCGCCGCTGGTGCTGCGCGCCACTAGGCATGGACACCCAGGCATGGACACCGGCATGACGGTGTGCGTGACCATCGGCTAATGCGCTAGACAAGCTGATGGCGCAGACTTGCGGGGGTCGCCGGTTACGGCGGCCCCCGCTTTCATTTGCTGCTGGCAATCGGCGGCATGTCGCCGCCGGCCGCGGGACGGCAGGAAGGCCGCCCCACAAGCCCTTGAACGCGTGCGTGATGACGTGCCGTCAGGAGCGCAAGTCTAGGCTAGGCGGCCCGCTTCAGCCGGGGCCGCGGCGGGACGAGCAGACCGGTCGGCCGCACCAAGCCCGATGCCGCGGTCAACGTGCTCGATCCCAGCTCGGTGGCGAGGAACCGCTCGCGATCGACCGGACCCGGCAGGCTGATCGCCTGCGTCTTGTCGGCGGCAAAACCGAAGCGGCGGTAATAGGGCTCGTCACCGACCAAGATCACGGCGCGGTGGCCGAGAGCCTTCGCCTGCTCGAGGCCATGGTTGATGAGCGCGATGCCGATCCCCTGGCCGCGCAGGGCCGGCTCGACCGCCATCGGCCCCAACAGCAGGGCGTCGGCGCTGTGACCGATCCGCACATGCCAGAAGCTGATGGTGCCGAGGATGTCGGCGCCGTCATGGGCGATGAAGGCCAAGCCTTCCGCCGGCAGGCGGCCGTCGCGCAGCCGCTGCGCCGTCTTCAGGTGACGGGTCGGACCGAACGCCCGGTCGAGCAGGCTTTCGATCCGCGCATCGGCGTCGGGCGGGGCGTGGGTGATCGTGATCATGGCAATCAGATACAATAGCAACGGAGCGGTTGAAAACCATTAAAAGCGACCGAAGCGTATGTCGCCGTGTACGCCCCGGCCGAGCGGATCTGCAGCCGGTCGCCGATCTGCAGGTCCAACGGCAGCCGATACTCCGCCTTCTGGTACAAGATATCGGCGGAATCGCAGGTGGGTCCAGCCAGGACCACGGCTTCCCCGCGCCCCTTGCGGCGGCTGCGGATCGGATACTGGATGGCCTCGGCCTCGGTTTCGGCCAAGCCGCCGAAGCGGCCGATATCAAGGTAGACCCAGCGGCGGTCGTCGCTGCGGGACTTGCGCGAAATCAGCACCACCTCGGTCTCGATGATCCCGGCCTCGCCCACCATCTGCCGGCCGGGCTCGACGATGACGTCCGGCAGCCGGTTGCCGAAGTGCTTGCGGATCGCCGCCCGGATCACCCGCGCGTAGACCGGAAGGCTCGGCACCTTGCGCCGGTAGCGCGCCGGCAGGCCGCCGCCGATGTTGAGCATCTGCAGATCGATGCCGTCCTCGGCCAGCTCGCGGAAGATGCGGGCAGCGGCGCCGACGGCACATTTCCATTGCCCCGGGTTGCGCTGTTGCGAGCCGACATGGAACGACACGCCCCATGGCTGCAGGCCCAGGGTCTTGGCCTCGCGCAACAGCCGGCTGGCGGTCGAAGGCGAACAGCCGAACTTGCGCGACAGCGGCCACTCTGCCCCGTCGCCCGAGGTCAGGATGCGGCAGAACACCTTCGCACCCGGCGCGGCTGCGGCGATCTTCTCCAGCTCGGCGCGGCTGTCGAAGGCGAACAGCCGCACGCCCAGCGCGTGCGCGGCGGCAATGTCGGCCTTCTTCTTGATCGTGTTGCCGTAGGAAATGCGCTCAGGGCTGCCGCCTTCGGCCAGCACCATCTCGATCTCCGGCACGCTCGCCGCATCGAACGCGGAACCGAGCGCGGCCAGCAGGCGCAAGATTTCCGGTGCCGGATTGGCCTTGACCGCATAGTAGATTCCGGCTTCCGGCAAGGCATCGGCAAGCTTGCGATAGTTCTCGGCCACCACGGCAAGATCAACAACAAGGCAAGGGGTGGCCGGGCGTTCGGTCGTGAGAAAGGCGGAGATCCGTTTGGTCACCTTTGAACCCTCCTTGGTCGCGCGCTACACGACGCGGAAATTGAGGAACTGCCAGGGGCAGTCACGATCGAGCGTTTCGGCAAACAGCGTTTCCCGTTCGGCAAGGGGCGTCCAGTCGCTGTAGGCGCCGACCATGTCGCCCAGGTAGGGGCCGGCGATGGCGAGGATGCGCTCATGGTCGAGCTCGTCCGGCTCGACCACCCCGGCATCCGGGTTCTCGATCGCCCACACCATGCCGGCCAGCACCGCCGCCGTGACCTGCAGGCTGGTGGCGTTGTTGTAGGGCACCAGGGCGCGGGCCTGTTCGATCGAAAGCTGCGAGCCGTACCAGTAGGCGCCCCGGCTGTGCCCCATCAGCAGCACGCCGAGCTCGTCGATGCCGGTCGTGATCTCGTCCATCATCAGCCGCACGCCGGACTGCAGGGCGTAGTTCTTGCCGGCGAACTCGTGCAGGGAGAGCACGGCATCGTCGCACGGGTGGTAGGCGTAATGGACGGTCGGCCGATAGAGGGCACCGACGCCGTTGCGGATGGTGTAATAGTCGGCGATCGAGATCGCCTCGTTATGGGTGATGAGGAAACCGTGGAACGGCCCCTCCAAGGGCGTCCACGTCCGCACCCGCGTCGCCGCACCGGGCCGCTGCAGGTAGATCGCGGCATCGCAGCCGAAGTCGTGCCGGGCCGCATCGGCGGGCAGATGCTTCTCGTGCGTGCCCCAGCCGAGCTCGGCCGGCTGGCTGCCCTCGCTGACGAAGCCCTCGATCGACCAGGTGTTGACGAACTCGCCGGGACGCTTGGCGACCGGAGCGACCTGCGTATCGCGCTCGGCAATATGGATGACCTTGACGCCGAGCGTCCGCGCCAGCGCCGCCCACTCGGCCCGGCTTTGCGGCTTAGGCGCATCGCTGCCGGTGTCGCGCGCGATGTTGAGGAGCGCCTCCTTGACGAAATGGGACACGAGGCCGGGGTTGGCGCCGTGGGTGATGACCGCCGTCGGCTGCCGTTCACCGGGCCGCTTCAGCGCCAGAGCACTCTCCCTGAGCGCGTAATTCGAGCGCTCGGACGGCGTGAGCGAGGGATCGGTATAACCGCCCGGCCAGGGCTCGATGCAGGTGTCGAGGTAGAGCGCGCCCTGTGCCTGGGCGCGCGCGATCAGCGCCACCGAGGAGACGTCAACCGAAAGGTTGAGCAGGAAGTCGCCGCGCCCGAGCAAGGGCTTGAGGACAGCCTGGTAGTTCTCGCGTGTCAGCGGCTCGACGATAAAGCGCACGCCGTAGCGCTCGGCGACGGCGCGGCCGGCCTCGGCGGCCGTAATGACGACAATTTGCTCCGGGTTGATGTCAATGTGGCGCAAAATCAGCGGCAGCGATCCCTGGCCGATGCTGCCGAAACCGACCATGACCAGCCGGCCGGGAAATGAAACGTGCTTCATTGCTTTCTTGGTCTCCATTCCGAGCGCCATGTTACTTGTGCGGCGGCAGTTGCAGCGCCGCGCGGGCCGGCTGCTGGGCCGGCGTCGTCATCCGTGTGCATTGGTCGTCGCTGCCGGCAGCGAAAAACGCGTCATCGCGGACCTCGACCAGCTGTGCCCGGTCAAAGCCGTTGAACGCGGTCCTAAGCGCGGCGCCGTAGGCACCGAGCTGGCCGATCTCAATCCAATCTCCCTCGCGCACGTCGGCCGGCAGCGCGAACGGCCCCGGCATGAAATCGAGCGAATCGCAGGTCGGGCCGTAGAACTGGAACGCTTGTTCGGCCGGGCTTGGCAGCCGGTCGTCGTGCGCGATCAGGCGCGCCGGGAACAGGAGGCCGGGCCGGCCGGCATCGGACAGGCTGCCGTAAACGCCGTCGTTGATGTAGAGCACGTCGCCGCGCCGGTGCAGAACCTGGACGACGACCGAAACCCCGTCGGCAACCAGCGCCCGGCCGGGCTCGGCCCACAGCCGCGCGCCCTGCAGGTGCGGCTGGCGCGCGATCTCGCCCGTGATCGCGGCGAAGAAGGCCGCGAGCGGCGGCGGAGCGGTGTCGACATAGGCGGCCGGAAAGCCGCCGCCGACATCGATGACCTCGATCGCCACCCCGGCTTGCGCGACCACCTGCGCGGCCGCTGCCAGCGCCTTGGCCCAGGCGGCCGGATCGAGGCATTGCGAGCCGACGTGGAAGCAGAGCCCCAGCCGGCGCGCGTACGGCCGCGCGGCGGCGAGCAGGGCTGCGGCCTCGGCCGGAGCGGCCCCGAACTTGCCCGACAGGTCGTGCAGCGCATCGTCGTTGGCGACCGCCAGGCGCACCAGGAGCCCGAGATCGGCGGGTGCGCCGGCGCCGCCGGAAGCCCGGCCGGCACCCGTCTCGGCCAGGATCTTGGCGAGTTCGCCCTGGCTGTCGAAGGAGAAGTCGCGGACGCCCTGGTCCGCCCAGGCCTCGCGAATCGCGGCCCGCGCCTTCACCGGGTGCATGAAGTGAATTTCGGCCGCGGGGAACATGCGCCGGACGAGCGCGACCTCCGCCGCCGATGCACAGTCGAAGTGGCGCACGCCAGCCCCCCAAAGCACACGCAACACGCGTGGATCTGGGTTGCACTTCACGGCATACAGCACATCGCCCGGAAACGAAGCGACAAACGCCGAAGCCGCCTCGGTGATCGTCCGCGGCCGGATGCAGTGCACCGGATCGCCCGGACTGCTCGCGGCGATCACCTCATTGACGGTCGGCAGGACCGAGGGTGGCGCGTCAAATCGTCGACGCACCGGCGAAACAGCAGCACGAAAACGCCCTTGAACCATTGGTCAATCCCCGCGCATCCAGGCGCAACCATGGGCGCCCGCCACCGGCCGCGCCCGCGGGCCAAAGGCCCGGACACGTCGATGGCAACGGAAATGCGCCTCGGCCTTGCTGCCCGATCAGGCCGCAACGCCAAGGCCTCTCTTGCGCCGAGCCTTCGAGCGGCTCAGCCAGCGAGGAGTTTCGGTTTAGAGGTGACTGCTGACGTTGGAAGTCGCACCGCGCCGGGCTCCAACCATATCCACCTCCCTTTCAGACACCGGCCCACTGTCGACCGGCTCGACCAAAAAGGACGCGTTACGTCGTCGCATACCCACTGAGGAGGGGCATAGGCGCGTGCGATTGCGTCTGGGCGCTGATATACGTTTTTTTTCCGCCGACGCAACCTTTTTTCTCGGGTCGCCGGATTTCTCAGGCCACCGGTGCGAATACGTTCCGTCCGCGCGAACGACCAGCCATCGCCGCGGCGCGCGCCGTTCTCTCGCGGCTTGATCGCACCTAGCCGTGCCATCGTCCTTGCTTGAAGCGGTGGCGAACCCTTAAAGAACGACTAGCAGGGCATTGGTGCATCGGGTGCAAGCGCGACGTTCTCGCGAAACGGGAAACGGGAAACCGGACGGGCGAAACAAGGGTTGCGTTACATTTCCACCCGTGGCGGCGCCCAGGCGCTGGCCTTCGATGATGCGGTGCTGGCGGGCTTGGCGCCGGACGGCGGGCTTTATCTGCCCGCGACGTGGCCCGTTCTCGACCTGGCCACGCTCACCAGCCTCGACTATGCGCACCTGACCGCGGCCGTGCTGGCGCCGTTCGCCCAGCCGGTGATCGATGCGGCCACGCTCGAAGCGATCTGCACCGACGCCTACCGCGGCTTTGGCCACCCGGACATCGCGCCGCTGCGCCCGCTTAAGCCCGGCCTGTGGCTCCTGGAGCTGTTCCACGGGCCGACGCTGGCATTCAAGGATTTCGCGCTGCAGGTCCTGGGCCGGCTGTTCGATCATGTTCTCGCCCGCTCAGGCCAGCGCATCACCATCATCGGCGCGACGTCCGGCGATACCGGCTCGGCCGCGATCGAGGCCTGCCGCGACCGGGATGCGATCGAGATTTTCATCCTGCACCCAAAGGGCCGCGTGTCCGAGGTGCAGCGCCGGCAGATGACGACGGTGGCCTCCGCCAACGTCCACAACATCGCCATCGAAGGCACCTTCGATGATTGCCAGGCGCTGGTGAAGGCGATGTTCAACGACCAGGCCTTCCGCGATCGCCATGCGCTCTCGGCCGTCAACTCGATCAACTGGGCCCGCATCGCCGCCCAGATTGCGTATTACGTCTGGGCCACGGTGCGGCTCGGTGCGGCCGCGGATGGCGTTGTCTTTGCGGTGCCGACCGGCAACTTCGGCAATGTCTTTGCCGCCTGGGCCGGAGGCGCGATGGGCCTGCCGATCCGCAGGCTCGTCATCGGCTCCAACCGCAACGACATCCTGACGCGCTTCTTTGCTACGGGCGAGATGAAAACCGGCTCCGTTTTCCCTACGTTAAGTCCCAGCATGGATATTCAGGTTTCCAGCAATTTCGAGCGCTACCTGTTCGAGCTTTACGACCGGGATCCTCAGGCCGTGCGGGCAATGATGACGGAATTCGCGACTGCGGGTTGTTTCCACGTCGACGCAGCGCATTTCGAGCGCTGCCGGCAGACATTTGCCGCGCTCAGCCTCGACGACGCGGCGACCACTGAGACGATTGCGCGCGTCTATCGCGAGAGCGGCGTTCTCCTCGACCCGCACTCGGCGATCGGTGTCGCTGCGGCGGAGGCGGCGTGCGCAGACGGTGACGGGGTGCCGGTGGTCGCGGTCGCGACCGCGCACCCGGCCAAGTTTGCAGAGGCCGTCCGCACCGCTACCGGCGTGACACCGGAGTTGCCGGCGCGGCTCGCCGATCTGTTCGCGCGCGAGGAGCGCTGCGCTACCCTGCCGGCCGAACTGGCGGCCGTCGAGCGCCATATCGCCGCAACCCTCGCCGGGCGGGGGGCCGCAGCGTGAAGAACGTGCGGGTTACCGATCTCGGCAATGGGCTCAAAGTGGCGAGCGACCACATGGCCTCGGTCGAAACCGTCTCGGTCGGGGTCTGGATCGAGGCCGGAAGCCGCTTCGAGCCGGCTTCGATCAGCGGTGCCTCGCACTTCCTCGAGCACATGGTGTTCAAGGGCACCCGCAAGCGCGACGCCCGCGCAATCGCAGAAGAGATCGAATCGGTCGGCGGCCATCTCAACGCGCATACCTCGCGCGAGTACACGGCTTTCTACGCCAAGGTGCTGAAGGGCGACGTGGCGCTGGCGATCGACGTTCTCGCCGACATGCTGCAGAACGCGACCCTGGAGACGAACGAGCTCGACCGCGAGCGAACGGTCGTGATCCAGGAGATCCTGCAGTCGCTCGACACGCCGGACGACGTCATCTTCGACCGCTTCCAGGAAACCGCGTTTCCGGACCAGCCGCTCGGCCGCTCGGTGCTGGGTTCGCCGGAGCTGATCGGCAGCATCGACCGCGACGTCCTGTTCGACTACATGCGCCAGCACTACGGCGCCCCACGCATGCTCATTGCTGCTGCCGGCGCCATCCGCCACGACCAGCTGATCGCGCTCGCCGAGGCGGCGTTCGCTGCGCTGCCGCCGGCGGTTCCGGCAACACGGACGGCCGGCGCCTATGCCGGCGGTTCCTGGCGCGAGGAGCGCGAGCTGGAGCAGGTGCACCTGGTCTTGGGCTTTCCTTCCGTCGGCTACCGCGATCCCGATTTCCATGCGGTCTCGGTGCTCTCAACGCTCCTGGGCGGCGGCATGTCGTCGCGGCTGTTCCAGGAGGTGCGTGAGAAGCGGGGGCTCGTCTACAGCATCTACTCCTTCCCGTCGTCGTATTCGGACACCGGCCTGTTCGGCATCTACGCCGGCACCGGCGCTTCGGAGGCACACGAGATCCTGCCGCTGGTGTGTGCCGAGCTGGTGAAGGTTGGCGAAGGCATCGGCGACGCCGAGCTCGCCCGCGCCCGCTCCCAGCTCAAGGCCGGAATCCTGATGGCGCTTGAGAGCACGTCGGCCCGCTGTGAGCAGCTCGCCCGCCAGATCATGGTGTTCGGCCGGCCGATTCCGGTCGAGGAGACGGTGGCAAAGATCGAGGCGGTCGACCGCGACACCGTGCAGCGCGTCAGCAGGCGCATCTTCAGCCGGCGGCCGACGCTGGCGGCCTTGGGCCCGATCGAGGGCGTGCAGGATTACGAGGCCGTGCGCTCGTTTCTGAGTTAAGCGCAGAGACCGCGCTCAGGCGGCCTTGTCGGCGGCGAGCGCACGCGCCAACGCCTCGGCCAGGGCCTCGACTTCAGCCTCCGTCCGTTCAACCGAAAGCGAGATGCGCAGCCGCGCCGTCCCGGGCGGCACCGTCGGCGGCCGGATGGCGCGCACGTCGAAGCCGGCCGTGCGCAGCGCACCGGCAACCGTGAGCGCCCGCGCCTCGCTGCCGAGGAGGACGGGGATGATCTGCGAAGCCGCCGTATCCGGTACCACCGCGCCTGCCGAGGAGGACGGGGATGATCTGCGAAGCCGCCGTATCCGGTACCACCGCGCCCGGCACCGCCGCCAGCTTCGCCCGCGCCAGGGCGGAAAGCCGCAACAGGTCGTGGCGGCGCCACGGCTCTTCGGTGATCAACGCCAGCGCACGCTTGACCGCGAACGCCAGGAACGCCGGCGGCGCGGTCGAATAGATGAAGGGACGCGCGGCGCTGATCAGGTAGTCGATCACCTCGGCCGAGGCACAAACGAGACCGCCAGCGGCGCCCAAGGCCTTGCCGCAGGTGTGCAGGCTGATGACGCGCGGATCGCCGTGGCGGCCGTCGCCGACGCCACGGCCCGAAGCGCCAAACACGCCGGTCGCGTGGGCTTCGTCGACGATCAGCATCGCGTCCTCGGCGTGCGCGAGCGCGATCAGCGCCTCGACGGGTGCGACGTCACCGTCCATGCTGTAGACGCTTTCAACCGCAAGCCAGACCTGCTGCGCGCCCGCCTGCTTGGCCCGCTGCACGGCCGCAGCGAAGGCATCAATGTCGTTGTGGCGGACCTTGAAGCGGCGCGCATGCGCAGCGTGGATGCCTTCCTTGGCGCTGGCGTGGATCAGCTCATCGAAGATGATGGCGTCGTGGCGGCCGGCGAGCGTCGTGAACAGGGCGTAGTTGGCGAGGAAGCCGGTGGAAAAGTAGAGCGCCTTGTCGCAGCCGAAGAAGGCGGCGGCGAACGTCTCCAGCGCTGCGTGGCCTGGCTGGTGGCCGCGCAGGAGGCGAGAACCGGCCGCGCCGACGCTGCCGGTCTCGTCGAGCGCATCCCGCACCGCACTGACGAGTGCGGGATGGCTGCTAAAGCCCAGGTAATCGTTGGAGGTGAAGTCGATCCCGCGCGGCAGCTCAAGCGAGCGCTGGCGCTGCGTGCGCCTCAGCCGTGCAAATTCCTCCTGAAGGCGCCGCATGGCCGCACGTCTCCTTGGCCGGTTCGCCCACCCGCCGGCTGTACAAGCCGAGCTGGTCGAGCAACTGGCGATCGAAATCGAGCTCCGGATTGGCGGTGGTGAGCAGCTTCTCGCCGGTGAAGATGCTGTTGGCACCGGCGAGGAAGGCAAGCGCCTGCGCCTCCGCCGGGATCTCCAGCCGGCCCGCCGACAACCGCACCTTCGCCTGTGGCATCAAGATGCGCGCAACCGCGATCGCGCGCACCCAGTCGAAGGTATCGACGCGGGCGTTCTCGGCCAGCGGCGTCCCCTCGACCGGCACCAGCGCGTTGATCGGCACGCTTTCCGGCTGCGGACTGAGGTTCGCCAGCGTGTGCAGGAGCTTGATGCGGTCCGCTTGCGCCTCGCCCAGGCCAAGGATGCCGCCGCAGCAGACGGAAATGCCGGCGCGGGCGACATTGCGGATCGTGTTCAACCGGTCCTGGTAGGTGCGGGTCGTGATGATCGCGGGGTAGAACTCCTCGGACGTGTCGAGGTTGTGGTTGTACGCGGTGAGGCCCGCCTCCTTGAGGCGCCGCGCCTGGTCTTCGGTCAGCATGCCGAGCGTGCAGCAGGCTTCCATGCCAAGGTCGCGGACGCCCTTGACCATATCGAGCACGCGCTCAAAGGCGCGGCCGTCGGTGACCTCCCGCCACGCGGCTCCCATGCAAAAGCGGGTTGCGCCGGAGTCGCGCGCCGCCCGTGCCGCCTCCAGGACCGGCTCGACCTGCATCAGCTTCTGCGCCTCCACCGGCGACTCGAAGTGAGCCGACTGCGGGCAATAGGCGCAGTCCTCGGGGCACTTTCCGGTCTTGATCGAAGCAAGCGTGCACAGCTGGACCTCACGCGGATCGTTGTTGGCCCGGTGCACCTGGGCGGCGCGGAACACGAGATCGAGAAGCGGCTGCTCGTACAGCTCTGCGACAGCTTCGAGCGACCAGGTTTGGGTTGTCTGCATGGCGGTCATCGGTTTTGTCCCGTCCTTCGGTGCGCCTGACCCCTGCGGCGAGGGGCGCACCCTGCGCCTGCCGCTGGAACACTCAAATTTGCTCTCGGGTGAGCAGCCCCGCTCTCAACACGCCGGGAGCGGCACGGTGCCGGTTCGCGTCGTTCCTTCCAGCCCGACGCCGGAAGGCAACACCTCCCCGCGCCCCATAGAGGACGCCGCCCGACGCCCAACAAGCGAACCGCGCTGCGGTGGCGAACGATGCGGCGTAAACTGGAGCGGGCGAAGGGAATCGAACCCTCGTCTAAAGCTTGGGAAGCTCTCGTTCTACCATTGAACCACGCCCGCGCGGCAGGAAAGCGGCTTATTCTACAAGTGGCGCGGGCGAGAGTGCAAGTCTGTCACCGGCCGGCTCAAGAGCCGCCGCAGGCGCGCCAGCCTTGACAGCGCCGAACGACCAGTGCAACAGATGCGCGGTTGCGCCGTCGGCAGCGACCCGCGACGTGTGCGCCGGCAATGGAAAATAACGCGAGACCGGCCAAGGGACGGCGAGCAGGGAACGGCATGGGCGATCTCTCAGGCAGGACCGCGCTGGTGACGGGCGCTTCGGGTGGAATCGGAGCGGCTGTGGCGCGTGCCCTGATTGCCCAAGGCGCGGTCGTTGCGCTGTCGGGCACCCGCGTTCCTGCCCTCGAAGCGTTGAAGGCCGAGCTCGGCGACCGCTCCCGCGTCGTACCCGCCGACCTGAGCGCCACCGATGGCCCGGAACGGCTGGTCGATGCGTGTCAGCGCGCCTGCGGCGGCATCGATATCCTGGTCTCCAACGCCGGCATGACGCGCGACGGCCTGGTCATGCGGATGACGGACGAGGATTGGGACCGGGTCGTGGCCGTCAACCTTTCAGCTGCCTTTCGCCTCATCCGCGGCAGCCTGCGCGGCATGATGAAGAAGCGCTGGGGGCGTATCGTCGCCGTGACCTCGGTCGTGGCGGCGGCCGGCAATCCCGGCCAAGCCAATTATGTCGCCGCCAAAGCCGGCCTGAACGGCCTGATCAAGACGGTCGCCCAGGAAGTCGGCAGCCGCGGCATTACCGCCAACTGCGTTGCGCCCGGCTTCATCGAGACCGAGATGACGGCGCAGCTTCCGGACACCGTCAAGAGCCGGGCACTCGCCGCCATTCCCGTCGGCCGCGCCGGACAACCCGAAGATGTCGCAGCCTGCGTTGCGTTTCTTGCAAGTAGCGAAGCCGCGTACGTGACCGGCCAAACCCTGCATGTCAACGGGGGGATGGCGATGATTTGAGCGGTTTGCTAGAACGACACGTGCGCTTGTCCGCTGGCCAAGGTCGCAGTTTTGTGTTACGACCTTTGGCCCTTATGCTGCAGCGCAGCATAAGCTCGCGACGTTGTCAGGGGGAGCAGCTTGTTTTCGACTGTCCACGCCGTTACGCCAAGCAGGTCGAGGGTCAAATACGATGAGTGATGTTGCAGAGCGGGTCAAAAAAATAATTGTCGAGCACTTGGGCGTCGAGGATGCCAAAGTCACCGAGAATGCGAGTTTTATCGACGACCTGGGGGCCGACAGCCTCGACACGGTCGAACTCGTGATGGCATTCGAGGAAGAGTTCGGGATCGAGATCCCGGATGAGGCGGCCGAGAAGATCACTTCGGTCAAGGATGCCGTTGAGTACATCAAGGGCGCGACGGGATAGGCTTGTGAGCGGCATTCCTTACGACTTGCCGGTTCCGGCCCTTCCTTCTTTCAGCCTTCAATCAATGCCGTGGATGGACGACGGAACGCGATGAGACGTGTTGTCGTAACAGGACTGGGCCTCGTTTCGCCGCTGGGTTGCGGCGTCGAGGTGACGTGGCAGCGCTTGATCAAGGGCGAGTCGGGCATCGGTGCCATCCAAGGCTTCGATGTCTCCGACCTGCCAGCCAAGGTTGCGGCCCAGGTTCCGCTCGGCGAAACCAGCTCCGGCGCCTTCAATGCCGATGACTGGGTGTCGCCGAAGGAACAGCGGCGCATGGACACCTTTATCGTCTTTGCGCTCGCGGCCGCCCAGCAGGCGGTCAAGGATGCCGGCTGGGACCAGGCAAGCGAGGAAGAACGGCTGCGCACCGGAGTGATGATCGGCTCCGGCATCGGCGGCCTGCAGGAGATCGCCAAGGGCGCGGTCTTGATTGATAAGGGGCAGGTCCGCAAGCTGAGCCCCTTCTTTATTCCGGCTGCGTTGATCAACCTCGCCAGCGGTCACGTCTCCATCAAGTATGGCTTCAAGGGACCGAACCATTCGGCGGTCACCGCGTGCGCGACCGGCGCGCACGCGATCGGCGATGCGTCGCGGCTGATCATGCTGGACGACGCCGACGTCATGGTCGCGGGCGGCTCCGAGGCGGCGATCTGCCGGCTGGGCATCGCCGGCTTTTCCGCCGCGCGCGCACTGTCGACCAAGTTCAATGACACGCCGCAACGCGCCTCCCGCCCCTGGGACAAGGATCGGGACGGCTTCGTCATGGGCGAGGGCTCGGGCATCGTCGTGCTCGAGGAATTCGAGCACGCCAAGAAGCGCGGCGCCAAGATCTACGCGGAAATCATCGGCTACGGCATGTCCGGCGATGCCTACCACATTACCGCTCCGTCGGAGAGCGGGGACGGCGCCTACCGCTGCATGCAATCCGCCTTCCGCCACGCCCAGATCGGCGTCGACGCGATCGATTACGTCAACGCGCACGGCACATCGACGCCACTTGGCGATGAGATCGAGCTCGGCGCCGTCAAGCGCATGTTCGGTGATGCCGCCTACAAGCTGTCAATGTCGTCGACCAAGTCCTCGGTTGGCCACCTTCTCGGTGCCGCCGGCGCGGCCGAGGCCATTTTCAGCATCAAGGCGATCGAGACCGGCATCATCCCGCCGACGCTCAACCTCGACAACCCGAGCGAGGGGTGCGATCTCGACCTTGTGCCCCATACCGCCAAGGAGCGGCCCGTCAGCGCAGCGCTGTCGAACTCGTTCGGCTTCGGCGGCACCAACGCGTCGCTCATCTTCAAGAAGGTGGCGTAAGCCCGGGTCGCATGGCCGGCGCGGCGGCCCGGATCGTCCGCAGGATCGCGCTTTCGGCGCTGGCGCTGGCTTTCTGTGCTGCCGGCTATCTCGCCTTCGCCTACCTCGGGCCGGGGCCGCTCACCCGTGAGGCCGTGGTCGTCATCCCGCGCGGGTCGGGCGTGGCGACCATCGCAGCCGCGCTCGACGAAGCCGGCGTGATCCGCGGCCAGCTGCCGTTTCGCATCGGCATCGCGCTCGAAGGCGCAGGCGGACAGCTCAAGGCCGGCGAATACCTGTTCCCGCCGGAGATCAGCGGCCGTGCGGTCGCATTGGCCCTGCGGCAGGGCGCCGTCCGCGTCCACCGGCTCACCGTCCCTGAGGGTCTGACGAGCGCCCAGGTGGTGGCGCTGCTGCGCGACGCCGACGGCCTTGACGGCGAGATTGCGGCAGTGCCTGACGAGGGGACGCTGCTGCCGGAAACCTACCACTACACGTTCGGCGACGACCGGCGCGCGCTCCTGGAGCGGATGGCGGCCTCGATGCGCAAGGCAGTCGAGGAACTGTGGCCGGCGCGGGCGGCCGATCTTCCGCTCACGACGCCGGCTGAGGCGGTGATTCTCGCCTCCATCGTTGAAAAGGAAACGGCGCTGGCAGACGAGCGGACGCGCGTTGCTGCAGTCTTCCTCAACCGATTGCGTCTCGGCATGCGGCTGCAGGCCGATCCGACCGTCGCCTACGCCGCGAGCGAGAGCGGTCGACCGCTCGAACGGCCGCTGACGCAGGCCGATCTGCAGCGCCCGTCCGCCTACAACACCTATCAGGTCGACGGCCTGCCGCCGGGACCGATCGCCAATCCCGGGCGGGCAGCACTCGCGGCCGTGCTCGCGCCAGCGCCAGGCGACGAGCTCTATTTCGTTGCCGACGGCTCGGGCGGCCACGCCTTCGCCCGAACGCTCGATGACCACAACCGCAACGTCGCCCGCTGGCGCTCGGTGCAAAAGCGCGCCACGCCGTCACCGTAAGACGCGGGCGCTTCGGGACCGCGCACCGCCCGCGCGCCCTTGTTGCCCCTCCGCCGCTTCTCTATAAACCCGAAACCGGGGGGCACGGCGGAGCGGAGCGAAGGAAACACCGGTGGCCATTTCCTCCATGACGGGCTTCGCCCGCGGCGAATCAACAGCCGACGGCTGCACCTGGACCTGGGAGGTCCGCAGCGTCAACGCCCGCGGGCTGGAGATGCGCTGCCGCCTGCCGGCCGGCTTTGAGGGCTTGGAGCCGCTCGTGCGCCAGCGCGTCGGGACCGCCATCCGGCGCGGCAACTTGCTGATCACGCTTACCCTTTCCTTCGCCGTCGGCAGCGCGAACGTGCGTGTCAACGAGGCGGTGCTGGCCAAGATCCTCGACCTGTTGCCGGATATCGAGCGCCGGCTGCCAGGCGCGGCGCCGGCCACCGCGAGTGCGATCCTGGGCTTGCGCGGCGTCATCGAGACCGACGACGGCCTGCCGAGCGGCGATGCCCGCAGCCGGCTGGAGGCGGAATTGATGACCCACTTCGAGACCGTGGTCGCGCAGCTTGTTGCCGCGCGGCAGGCGGAAGGAGCGCGGCTGCAGACCGTGCTGGAGGGGCAGACGGAACGCATTGCGCATCTGCAGGGCGACGCGGCCGCGCTTGCCGCGACCCAACCGGCAGCGATCTTCGCGCGCCTGAAGGAGCAGCTGCAGGCGCTGAGCGCTTCCGTGCCGGCTCTGGGCGAGGATCGCCTGGCTCAGGAGGCGGCGATGCTCACCGTGAAGGCCGATCCGCGCGAGGAGCTTGATCGCCTGAACGCGCACGTGTTCGCAGCCCGCGCGCTCCTCGCTGCCGAAGGCCCGGTCGGCCGACAGCTCGATTTCCTCTGTCAGGAGCTGAACCGGGAGGCCAACACCCTGTGCGCCAAGTCGGCCGATGTCGAGCTGACACGGATCGGCATCGATCTCAAGACGGTGGTCGATCAGCTGCGCGAGCAGGTACAGAACATTGAGTGAAACGGCCGCGACAGAGCCGGCGGCGATCGCCCGTCGGGGGCTGATGCTGGTGCTGTCCTCGCCGTCGGGCGCCGGCAAATCGTCCATCGCACACGGCCTGCTTACCACCGATGCCGGGCTGCAAATGTCGGTCTCGGTCACCACCCGGCCGCCGCGGCCCGGTGAGATCGATGGCCGCGACTATTCGTTCGTGAGTGTTGAGGCGTTCGCCGCACTCGCCGACGCCGGCCGCCTGCTCGAGCACGCGGTCGTGTTCGGCAATCGCTACGGGACCCCGCGTGAGCCGGTTGAAGCGGCGCTCGCCGCCGGCAGCGATGTGCTGTTCGATGTCGATTGGCAGGGTGCGCAGCAGCTGCGCGCCAGCGCCGGCGATGACGTCGTCAGCGTATTCATCCTGCCGCCGTCGCAGAGCGAGCTGGAGCGACGCCTGCGCGGCCGCGGCCAGGATTCAGACGACGTGGTGCGCGCGCGGATGGCACGTGCGAGTGCCGAGATGAGCCACTGGGGCGAGTACGATTACGTGGTTGTTAACCGCGAGCTTTCGGCCGCGACCGCCGCGGTGCGGACGATTCTGGCTGCCGAGCGCCTGCGGCGGCGGCGCCAGGTCGGGCTTGCCGCCTTCGTCGCCACCGTCAGCGGCACTTAACGCGCCCGGCCGGCGGTCGAGGACAGGTACAGCCCCGCTGCAATCAATGCCCCGCCGACGAAGTGAAATGCCTGCAGCCGCTCATCGAGAAACAGCGTTGCGAGGAGCGCCGCGAACACAGGCATCAGGTGGATGAACAACCCGGCCTTGGCAGCGCCGACGGCGCGCACGCCGCGGTTCCAGCAGGCAAACGCGATCACCGAGGCGAACACGCCGACGTAAGCGATGGCAGCGAGTGTCGGCCGTTCTACGGCGAAGCCGCGGCCGGCGGCGATGTCGGCGCCATAAAGCGGCGCTGTCAGCACCAGGCCGATGATAATGGTCGCCAACAGGAGGACGAGCGGCGGCACCGCCGCGGGCAAGCGCCGGACCAGCACCGAATAGAGCGCCCACATCGGCACCGCGAGTGCCATCCAGACATCACCGGGCGTCAGCTGCCGCGCGGCCAGGAGGGCCAGATCGCCCTGCAGGATGACAATGCCCACCCCCAGCATCGAGAGCGCGATGCCGGCGGCCTGGCGCAGGCGCAGCCGCGTGCCGTCGAGCCCGTAGGCGATCGCCGGGATGACGGCCGGGATGGTGGCAATGATGAGGACACCGTTGACCGCCGTGGTCGTCTGCAGGCCGCGATAGACGCAGTACTGAAAGCCGAGGACGCCGCTTGCGGCGAGCACCGCCAACAGCCGCCAGTGGCACAACAGCTCCCGCCGCAACCGCCAAGCGGCCAATCCGGCCACTGGCAGCAGCACCAGGGCTGCCACCGCCCAGCGCCAGAAGGTGAGCGCCGCCGGTGGAATATCGGCGTGCATGGCGCGGCCGACGACGAAATTGCCGGCCCAGCACAGGGGCGGGATGATCAGCAGCAGGTAGGGCGAAAGCGAGGCGCGCTCGGGCGGCGAGGGTGGCGCGGCCATCAGGATGTGGCCGCGGTCGCGGCCAGAAGCCGGGCCAGGCGGCAGAATTCCTCGACATCGAGTTCCTCGGCGCGCCGGGTCGGCTCGATGCCGCAGGCGGCCGGATCGAGGCCGAGCGCGCGCAGGCTGGCGCGCAGCATCTTTCGGCGCTGGCCGAATGCCGCCGCCGTCACCCGCTCCAGCGTTCCCCATTCGGCTTCCGCCAGCGGCAGCGGTCGCGGCGTCAGCGTGACGACAGCGGACGCGACCTTGGGCGGCGGCGTGAAGGCGCGCGCATCGAGCCCGAACGCGCAGTGAACCTCGCAGCGCCACTGGGCAATCACCGAAAGCCGGCCGTAGGCGGCCGTGCCGGGGCGCGCGACCAGCCGGTCGGCCACCTCCTTCTGGAACATCAAGGTGAGGCTTGCGAAATCGGTGGCGTTGCGCAGCCAGCCGATGAGGAGCGGCGTCGCCACGTTGTAGGGCAGGTTGGCGACGATGCGCCGCGGTGGCGGCGCCAGCGTGCGCACATCAAGCGCGGTGGCATCGCCCTCGATCACGGTGAGCGCGCCCGCGGCGGCTTCCGTCAGCTCACGAAGCGCCTCGATGCAGCGGCGGTCCTTCTCGATCGCGATCACGCGCGCGCCGGCTTCCAGCAGGCTGCGCGTCAGGCCGCCCGGGCCGGGGCCGACCTCGATCACCACCCCTTCCTGGACGGCGCCGGCAGCGCGGACGATGCGCCGGGTGAGGTTGAGATCGAGCAGAAAGTGCTGGCCTAAGCGCCGGTGTGCCGCGAGATGGTGGCGCGCGATTACCTCGCGCAGGGGCGGCAGGTGCGCCAGCGCGAGAGCGGCTGCAGAGGGCTCCGCGGTGGCGGCGGCACAGGTCATCGCGGCGGCCCGGCCCGGCGGCGGCCGGCGATCGCAGCCGCCATCTTGAGGGCCGCGATCAGACTTGCGGGGCTGGCCAGGCCCTTGCCGGCAATGTCGAACGCGGTGCCGTGATCGGGCGAGGTGCGGACGAAGGGGAGGCCCAGGGTCACGTTGACGGCACGATCGAAGTCGAGCGCCTTCAGCGGGATCAGCGCCTGATCGTGATACATGCAGATGGCGGCGTCATAGCCGGCGCGGGCGAGCGGGGTGAACAGCGCATCCGGCGGCACCGGGCCGAAGGCTTCGATCCCGGCCGCCTGCAGGACCGCGACTGCCGGTGCGATCAGGTCCTGCTCGTCGGAGCCCATCGCCCCCTCCTCGCCGGCATGCGGATTGAGGCCGGCAATGGCGAGCCGCGGCCGCGCGATGCCGAAATCCTGGGCCAGCGCCTGCGCGGTCGCCTGTCCCGCGGCGACGATGGCGGCGGCCGACAGCCCGGCGATCGCTTGCGCCAGGCTCACGTGCACGCTCACCGGCACCACGCGCAAGGATGGACCCGCCAGCATCATGACCGCGCGTGCATCACCGCCGGCAAGCGAGGCGAGGAACTCGGTGTGGCCGGGAAACGGAAAGCCGGCTCCCAGCAGGACCTTCTTGTGGATCGGGTTGGTAACAACAGCGGCCGCCTGGCCAGCCTGTGTAAGGCGGACCGCCTCCTCGATCGCTTTGATGACCGAAGGTGCGGTGGCCGCCTGCGGGCGCCCCGGCACTGGCATCTGCGGCAGCGGCCGATGCAGCACCGGCAAGCCGCGGGCGAACGCCGCGATCGCCGCTGCTGGTTCAGCGATACGGACCAGCGGCACGCCCAGGTCCAGTGACGCGGCATCGACAGCGAGCTGCCCGGCATCGGCGATGATGAAGAACGGCGGAACGCCGTCATCATCCCGCCTGAGCCAAGCCTTGAGCGCGATCTCGGCACCGATTCCGGCCGGCTCGCCCATGCTGAGAGCCAGCGGCAGCGTGCTTGCTGTCACGGGCGGATTTCTATCAGCGCGTCGCGCCTCAAGCCGCGCAGCAGCCGGCGCGACGCGACAGCCAGGCGCTCCTCGCGCAGGAGGCGCCGCACCGCGGTGCGCACCTCATCATCAGCCGCGACCTCATCGCGTTCGCACACCATGAGCACCGCAATGCCGTCTGCCGCGCGCATCGGCAGCGTCATCTCGCCGACCTTGAGCGGCGTCACCACCTCCTGCAGTTCAGGCGGCAGCCGCCTTGTATCAACCTTGCCGAGGCTGGTGGAAACGATCCCGTCGCGCCCGGATCCGCGTTTGGCGAGGGCCTCGCAACTGGTGGCACCGTCCACGAAGCTGCGCACGGCCTCGATGCGCTGGATGGCCTGGAGCTGTGACGCGCCCTGCGGCAGCGGCGCAAACACCTGGTGCAGCCCCAGCACAAGGCTGCCGCCGCCTGGAATCGTAGCGGTGCGCTTGGCGAACAGGACCATGAGATGATAGCCGCGCGGCGAGCGGATCGGGCCCGCGACCTGGCCCGGTTCGAGCGTGCCGACGACACGGTCCAGTTCGGGGTCGAGCTGCCCCTGGCGCAGCCAGCCGAGATCGCCACCGTTACTCGCCGCCGGTCCGCGCGAAAAAATCCGCGCCAGACCGCTGAAGCTGGCGCCGGCACGGATCTCGTTGATCAGCCGGCCGGCCAAGTCGCGGACGCTCTGCTCCTCCTGCGGCGTTTCGACCGGGAGAAAGATCTCGGCCACGCGGAACTCCGGCCGGCCGGCGGCGGCCCGGCGCCGCGCCAGTTCCTCGTCGATCTCGTCCTCGCTCACCGCGGCGCTGTCGCCAGCAAGGCGGGTGACCACCTTGACCCACGCCAGTTCGGTCTCGATCTGCTCGCGCAGCGTGCCGATGCTGACGTTCTGCCGGGCGAGATAGCGTGGCAAGTCCTCCGGCGGCACCTTGATCTGGCTTGCCACCTGGATCAGCATGCGATCGGTCTCTTCGCTCGGCACGGCGATCTTCAGCCGCCTCGCTTCCTGCCGCTTCAGGCTGTCCTCGATCAGCATGGTCAGCACCTCGGGCGCCAACCGCTCGCGGATCTCCGGGCTGCCGCTCAAGTTGCCGGTGGCAAGGAACAGTGCCATCCGGTTGTCGACGTCGCGCTGCGAGACAATGTCGCTGTTGACGACGGCGACGATCGAATGGTCGGCCTCGGTGGCGGCCGGGCTGGCGGCCCGCGTGGCCGCCGGCGGCACGACAAACATCATCGCAAGCACGACACCGAAGGGGCACACGGCGCGAATCGCGGCAGAGCGAAGTTGGCTGATCAGGGTCGGGATCATGCGGCGCACCATGCAGGGCCTACCGGTTCGAGGGGAGCCTTCAGCGGCGGAACGGGCAACGTCATCGCGGCCTTCTGTCCTATCCGCCGTCACGCTGGCGGAGGCCGGCGCCGACGGTTCCGAGCGTCTTGAAGCCGAGGCGGACGTAAAAGATATCTGACGGCTCGATGTCACGATCCTCGATATCGGCACGCTTGTAACCGAAGGTGAACAGGAAGCACTCGTCCTCGTAGGTGAGGCGTATGCCGAGATCGCGTTGCGCGCCGCCGCCCTTGAGATCGCGGACACCGGCGATGCGGGCCCGCCAGTAGCGGTTCAGTTGCGACGACAGGCTGAAGCCCAGTTCCTCACGGCCCTCGAAGTCGGTGCCGTCGTCGTTCTCTTCATCGAAGCGCACATAGCTGACGCCGGCGCGCAGGAGTTCGCTGCCGAGGACGGCGCCCAGTTCGTGCCGGCGCGCCGCCGCCTCGCCGACGTCGATGCGGTTGCGATAAAGCAAATCGAGATACTTGTTGGGCGCCAGGTCGACGGCGGTCACCACGTCGGAGAAATTGCCGCTGAGGCCCGATGCGGTCGGGATCGCTGCATCCTCGAAGAAGCGGTAGCTCTGGCCGCTGAACACACTCGCCCGCTCGCCGTCGGCACCAAAATAGGACCACGACAGGCCATAGCTGAAGCGCGGCCCCTCTTCGACCTGGTCGAGGCCGGCAAAGCGGTTGAGCGCGAACAGATTGGTGGTGTCGAACTCCATATCCTCGCTGTCCTCGTTGGGGATGCGGCTGGGATTGCCGAAGGTCGGCGCGAGGACACCTTGCACGATCGGCTCGATGATCTGCTGGCTCGTCTCGCCGGCGCGCGCGAACGGGAGCCGCCACTCACCGGCCAACTGCGGGAACAGCCGGCCGCTGAAGCCGGTGTAGCGGTTGTCGCTGCCGTCCCGCTCGAGGTCGTTGACGTGATAGGCGTCGCCCCAGAGCGTCGCCGACAGCGTGTAGAGGTCGCCGATGGGACCGAGCAGTGGCAGGGTCCAGCCTGCCCGCGCCGACGCCCGGCGGGTATCGGTGCCGTCGGTGCGGGTCAGGACGGCGAGGTCGAGGTGGACATCGGTGCGGCCGCCGACCGCGTCGACATCGCCGAAATGGTAGTAGTCGAGCTTCGGCGCTACGAATGGAATGGTATCGTTGTCATCGTCGCTTTTCAGGCCCTGAAATACATAGGAATTGGCGACGAAGTAGTCGCTGCGGCCGAACGCTTCGCCGTACAGGCGCGAGGTGAGCGTCTGCTGGTCGCTGAACCCATAGCGGCGCAGGTAGGTGCGATCGAGCGTGCGCTCGATATCGAGGCCTGAGCGCCAGCGTTCGTCGATATCGTACCGGGCCTCACCGAACAGGTGGCCGCGTGTCTTCTGGGTCGAATCACGGGTCAGACTGCCGTCGAACTTCATCTCGCCGCGGGACAGCTCGCGCCGGTATTGCGCTTCCAAGAGTGCGCCCTCCTTGGTGGTGAACCAGGGTGTGAGCGTCAGGTCGGCCTGCGGCGACAGCGCAATGAACACCGGGATCTCGGCGACCAGGCCGAAATCCGAGGAGTTGGCGAAGGTCGGCACCAGAAGGCCGGTCTTGCGTTTGACGGTGGGATCGGGCTGGTAGAAGTACGGCAGATAGAACACCGGCACGCCGCCAACTTCCATCCATGCATCGGAAAACTCGACGATCTTCTCGTTCTGGTCGTGGCGGACCTTGGCTGCCTTGATCTGCCATAAGGGCGGCCGCGTCGGTTCTTCGGCGCACAGGTCGCAAGGCGAATAGACGGTCCTGGTAAGTTCGGTCTCTGTGCCGTCGGTTCGCCGCCCGGACGCCGCCGCGGCGCGGGTACCGTCGGTCAGAATCAGGCGCAGGTCCTCGATCACGCCGCTCTTGAGATCACCGGTGATCTCGGCCTGACGGGCGAAGATCACTTCGCCCGAGGGCTCGGTGAGAGAAACGTTGCCGGTTGCGATCAGAAGGTCACGGGTCTCATCATAGGTGACTTCGTCCGCCTTCAAGACGCGATCGCCCTGCACCGCCTCGACGTTGCCATTCGCCTTGATGATCCGCCGCTCCTGATCGTAGCTGAGGGTATCGGCGGTAAAGAGAATGGCTTCGGTTCGGCTCGGCGGCTCGACCGCGGCAGCGGGCAGCGCGCACACCAGTGGTGCTGCCGTCGCTGCTGCAAGCAGAAGGCTGCAGAGGATCCGCCGGCGGCGCCTGGCGGCGCCGCGCCGGGTGTCACACGTCATGATCCGGATCGATCCCGGCGAGCGCATCGCCGGTCGCCTTCATGCGCGCGTGCAGTGAAGGCGTCTGGCTCAAGGATGTCTCGGCGAAAAAGCGCGCCGAGACCAGCTTGGCGCGGTGGAAGGCGGCGTCGCCGGTGCCATCGGCAAGGTTGCGTTCGGCAATCCGGGCCCCCTTCGCCAGCAGCCAGCCGCCGGCGACAATGCCGGTGAGCGCGAGGTAGTCGCACGCTCCCGCCGCGACCCGTGCCGGCGCGTGCGGAAACGTTTCCAGGATCCATTCCGTCGCTTCAGCCAGGTCCTGCGTTGCCTGCAACAAGCGCCGGCGGATCGCGCCGGTATGCCCCTTTGCCTCGGCGCCGATCTCGGACAGCGTCGCGCGCACCAGCGCGAGCAGCCGGGTCGCTGCGGCACCATTGTCGCGCGCCACCTTGCGGCTCACGAGGTCGAGCGCCTGAATGCCGTTTGTGCCCTCGTAGATGGGGGCAATGCGGGCATCGCGCAGGTGCTGCGGCGCCCCGCTCTCCTCGACGTAGCCCATGCCGCCCATGACCTGGATGCCGGTGCTGGCGACCTCGACGCCGAGGTCGGTGCTCCACGCCTTGACGATCGGCGTCAACAGCTCGACGAGACCGAGCGCCTGGTGACGCTCCGCCTGGTCGGGATGGTTGTGGGCGATGTCGAGGCAGGCGGCTGTGAAGTAGGCGAGCGCACGCGACGCCTCCGCCAGGCTCTTCATCGACAACAGCATCCGCTGCACATCGGGGTGATGGTCGATACGCACCGAAGCCGCATCGGCCGAGTCGATCGCCCGGCCCTGGACGCGCTCACGGGCGTAGGCGCGCGCGCGCTGGTACGCACGGTCACAGATGCCCACGCCTTCGAGGCCGACGGCGAGCCGGGAGTTGTTCATCATGGTGAACATCGCCGCAAGGCCGTGATTCTCCTTGCCGACAAGGTAGCCGACCGCTCCGCCTTCGTCGCCGAACGACATGACCGCCGTCGGGCTGCCGTTGATGCCGAGCTTGTGTTCGATCGAAACGCAGCGCAGATCGTTGCGCGCACCCAGGCTGCCGTCGTCGTTGACCATGAACTTCGGCGCCAGGAACAACGAGATGCCGCGCACGCCCGGAGGCGCATCGGGAGTTCTGGCGAGAACCATATGGATTATGTTCTCGGACAAGTCGTGCTCGCCGAACGTGATGAAGATCTTCTGGCCGCTGATCCGATAGTGGTCGCCTTCAGGAACCGCACGGGTCCGCACCCGCGCCAAGTCTGAGCCGGCCTGCGGCTCGGTGAGGTTCATGGTTCCGGCCCACTCACCGCTGATCAGCTTCGGCAGGTAGCGCGCTTTCAACTCCGCCGTTGCGTGCGCCTCGATCAGCTCGGCCGCGCCTTGGGTCAGCATCGGGCACAGCGAGAAGGCCATGTTGGCGGCGGTCCAGATCTCGCCGACCGCTGTCGCCAGAAGGAACGGCAGGCCCTGCCCGCCGTACTCGGCTGGCAGCCCAATGCCGTTCCAGCCGCCCTCGATGAAGGCCTGGTATGCTTCGATGAAGCCCGAAGGGGTGCGCACCACCCCATTCTCGAAGGTGCATCCCTCGTGGTCGCCGCGCGGATTCAAGGGGGCGAGCACCTCGGCGCCGAACTTGCCAGCCTCATTGAGAATGGCCTCGATCAGGTCATCGGTGACATCGGCAAAAGCGGGCATCGCGCGTACTTGGTCAATCCCGGCAACATTCCCGATGACGAAGCGCATTTCCGCGAGCGGGGGAGTGTAAAGGGGCATCGGTGCGTTTTCTTTCCTTGTCGTGCCGTGAGAAACTTGTCCGGCCAGCCGGCATCAAAAAACGGCGCTACGGTAGTCGAGGCGGCCATCGCCGTCAATTTGGCGACGGCCGCTTAAACCCGGGGCCGCAGCCGTTCCGTCAGCATGAGGCCGACGACGGCGGCGACGACCAGGCTGCCGCCCAGGAGCGCCGTCGCATCGGGCGTTTCGCCAAGGCCGAGCCATACCCAGATCGGTGCCAGCACGGTCTCAAGCAGCGACAGGAGGCCGAGCTCGGCCGCTTGCAGGCTGCGGCTGCCGCGCACGAACAAGAACAGGCCGAGGCCGAGCTGAAAGAAGCCGAGCGTCGCCAGGATGGCAAGTTGGGTGCCGCTGACGCTGACCCCGATCGCCCACGGCGCCGCCACCGCCGCCGCGATGAGCCCGCTTAACAGGGTCGCCGGGACCATGTCGATATGCCGCCAGCGGCGCAGAACGATGATGTTGGCACCGAAACTGAGCGCGGCCAGGAAGGCAAACGCGTCGCCAGCGACGCTGCCAGTGGCGGCGCCATGGCCGAACATGACCGCAATGCCGACCATTGCCACCCCGATCGCGACAACCGTCCTCCGGTTGAGGACTTCGTGCAGGATCAGGCGCGCCAGCACCGCCGCCACCAGCGGCGAGGCGCTCATCAGAATCATCGTGTTGGCGACTTGTGTCCGGGTGATTGACAAGATGTAGCCAAAGAACATGCCGCTCAAGAGAACCCCAGACAACAGGCCCGGCCAGCCGACTGCCGCGATCACGGCTGGTGCCTGGCGTCCATGCCCCGCGATAAGGCCAATCGTCACCGCAAGGGCCATGAACGACGAGCGCCAGAAAAGAATCGCGCCGCCATCCATATCCACGAGGCGGACCAGAATGCCGCCCGAGCTCCAGCACAGGCAGGCACCCGCGACAAGCAGGGCGCCACGGGCGCGCGCGGAGAGGGCAGGCATGGCGGCGGGCGCTCCGATAAGGGAGAGGGATCGATCGGCGGTCGGTGGCAGTCTAGCGAAGCCGGCGCCGGTAGGCGAGGCGGGCGATCTTTGCCGACCGACGCAATTCTGTCACGCTCGCGCCATCGCCTTGTCATGCACCGACGCTACCTTGGGGATAGAGTGCTTCAGCAGATGAGGTCAACGCAGCCATGAGCGAACGATCAGACACTCCAGCCCACCTGCCCGCCGGCGCCGCCGAGGAAGAGACCAGCAATCCGCTGACGGCGGCGACGATCGGCGAGGTGATCGGCGCACGCTTCAACCGGCGCGAGGCTCTGCAGGGGCTCACGGCGGTCGCCGCGTTGAGCGTGCTGGCCCCCTTGGCTGGCCTTGCGGGCCATCGCCCGGCCTCGGCCGCAGCCGCGCCGTCGTCGCTTGCATTCAAGGAGGTCGCCCACGGCACGACCGAGACCCACGTCGTCGCCGAAGGCTACGAGGCGCAAACGCTGATGCGCTGGGGCGATCCGCTCGAAGCCGGGGCCCCCGCCTTCGATCCTTCACGGCAGACGGCGGCCGCGCAGGCGAAGCAATGGGGCTATAATAACGACTACGTCGGCTACATGCCGTTGCCGAAGGGCGCTTCGGCGCCCGACCATGGCCTCTTGTGCGTGAACTTCGAGTACACCGACGCGCACCTGATGTTCCCCGGCCTGAAGGATGGCGATATCGATGCCGTGAGCCGCGAACAGGCGGACATCGAGATGGCCGCCCACGGCCATGGCATCGTCGAGATCCGTCGCGACGCCGCCACCGGCGCCTGGTCGGCGGTCAAGGACAGTCCCTATAACCGCCGCATCAGCATGCTGTTGAGCGAATGCGTCGTTGCCGGACCGGCTGCGGGTCACCCGCGCCTCAAGACCGCCGCCGACCCGACCGGCAAGAAGGTCATCGGCACGCTCAACAACTGCGCTGGCGGCAAGACGCCGTGGGGCACGATTTTGAGCGGCGAGGAGAACTTCAACCTTTACTTCACCGCCGATGCGGCCGAATCACCGGAGAGCGCGAATTACAAGCGCGTCGGCATCAAGGCGAAGAGCCGGCATGCCTGGTCGCGCTTCCATGACCGCTTCGATACCGGCAAGGAGCCGAACGAACCCAACCGGTTCGGCTGGATCGTCGAAATCGATCCCTACGACCCGAAGGCGGCACCGGTCAAGCGGACGGCTTTGGGTCGCTTCAAGCACGAAGGCGCCACCTCCGTCGTCAACAAGGACGGCCGCGTCGTCGTCTACACCGGCGATGACGAAATGTTCGAGTACGTCTACCGCTTCGTCAGCAAGGGCCGCTTCGATCCGGCCGCTGGTGCTGCGAACAGCGCGTTGCTCGATGAGGGCACGCTTTCGGTCGCCCGCTTCGAGACCGACGGCTCGCTCACCTGGCTGCCGCTGGTGTTCGGCCAGGGACCGCTTACGGCCGCCAACGGCTTCGCCTCGCAGGCCGACGTGCTGATCGAGTGCCGGCGTGCGGCGGATCTCCTGGGCGCGACGCCAATGGACCGGCCGGAGGATGTCGAACCGAACCCGGTGAGCGGCATCGTCTATGTGGTACTCACCAACAACCGCAAGCGCGAAGCGGATAAGGTTGACGCCGTCAACCCGCGCGGCCCCAACCCGGCCGGCCACATCCTTGAGATGATCCCGCCGGGGGCGACGGCGGCGGAGCGTGACCACGCCGCCCAGCGCTTCACGTGGTCCATCTTTCTGCTCGCCGGCGATCCGGCCAGTCCGGAATCAGGGGCGCGCTATCATCCGGACGTTTCCGCCGACGGCTGGCTGGCGGCACCGGACAACATCGCCTTCGATCCCAAGGGGCGGATCTGGATCGCGACCGACGGCGCACCGCAGCTGGGGTTTGCCGATGGTGTCTGGGCGGCAGACACGGAAGGTCCGGCTCGCGCGCTGACGCGGATGTTCTACCGGACGCCGATCGGCGCCGAGATGTGTGGGCCGGAGTTCAACAGCGACGGCACGGCATTCTTTGTTGCCGTCCAGCACCCGGGCGATTCCAAGGGCTCGACGTTTGATCAGCCGTCGACGCGCTGGCCTGACTTCAAGGACGGCATGCCGCCCAGGCCGTCGGTGCAGGTGATCATCCGCAAGGGCGGCGGCATCGTCGGCGTTTGATCGAGCGTCATCGGGTCAGCGGGTCGGCCGGTTCCTCCCGGTCCCCGCCCCCGTAGGGACGCTGCCTCCGCCTCTCAGTCTCTAGCGTCGAAACGAGAAGTGGCTTATTTAGCAATAGGTTATGGTCTGGTGGCTGCCGGTCGCCGCGTGCCAGACTTGCAACTCGTGTTGACAATCGCTGTCAGCAGGAACATCATAATGATGTGGGCTGGTCACTGCGTAGCGGGGGCTGGCCCCTATTGTTTTGGCAGGACGACAAGGCCATAGCCTTCGACCTTGCCCGCCCGACTGCGGCGGAGCTTGCTATTGACGATGCGCCAATCGTCGTTGTCGGGTTTTCCCAGTAAGTGCCGCCCGATGGGAGAGACGACAAGGTCGGCCAGTTGCAGACCGGCGATGTTGTCCTGTTTGGCACGGAGGTTGAGAGCGACGATGCGCTGCTCGACAACTGTTGCCCGGAGATAATGAGTCCCCTGGATCTTCAGATTCAACCACGCCAATTCGAGTTGGCGGTCCAAGGTCGGATCGCGTTTTTCGGCGACGATCACACCTCGACCCGCGATCCGGCCGATATCGAAGCAGAAGCGTTCGACCAGCACATCGAGGCTGAGCAGATAGGGATCGAGCGCCGCGACTCCGTAGCGGGCCAAGTGGTCATTCTTGCGGATTGCACAAGCGACGACGGTATACCTCAGATCCGACATCAGGCTGTTCAAACACTCGCAGAAGCGCTTGCGGAACAGAGGATCCTGAAGACGCTCAAAACCATTGCGGTTGCGGGTGATGTCGGCTGTATGCAGGACAATGTCAGTTCGCTCGAACATCTCCCGCTTGAATGCGTTCATGGCATCCGTTAGCGGCCCTTCGGCGTAGGTCTGATCCATAATGACGCCACCCAGAACAAACATCGGATACTGGGGATCGATCACCGACAGGTTGTGATCACCTGACTCGTCGAGAAACAGAACCTTCATGCCGTTACGGTCTTTGGGGAAGCCAGATTAAGGCCCTTCCACAATTACGTCCGTCTCCCAAAGCAACGCTGCATAGATCGTCTAGAAACGAACGGGCCGCAGCGTGTGCTGCGGCCCGCAATGTTTCGGCCTGGCCGTCTTTGGCAGGGAGGGTGACTTAGAAGTCCATGTCGCCCATGCCGCCCATGCCGCCGCCGCCCGGCATTGCCGGCATCGACTTCTTCTCCGGCTTCTCGGCGATCATTGCCTCGGTCGTAACGAGGAGACCCGCCACCGAAGCGGCATCCTGCAGTGCCGTGCGCACAACCTTGGTCGGATCGATGATGCCGGCTTTGAACATGTCGACGTACTTGCCGTTCTGGGCATCGAAGCCGAGGCTGGTATCGCCGCCTTCCAAGAGCTTGCCGACAACGACCGCGCCGTCATCACCGGCGTTCTCAGCGATCTGACGGCACGGCGCCTGCAGCGCCCGGCGCACGATCTCGACGCCGACGCGCTGGTCGTCGTTGCTCGGCTTCACGCCTTCGAGCGCCTTGCCGGCATAGAGCAGCGCGACGCCGCCACCGGGAACGATGCCTTCCTCGACCGCGGCGCGGGTCGCGTGCATGGCATCCTCGACGCGGTCCTTCTTCTCCTTCACCTCGGTCTCGGTGGCGCCGCCGACCCGGATCACCGCCACGCCGCCGGCGAGCTTCGCCAGCCGCTCTTGCAGCTTCTCGCGGTCGTAGTCCGAGGTCGTCTCCTCGATCTGGGCCCGGATCTGGCTGCAGCGACCCTTGATGTCGTCAGAGTTGCCGGCGCCTTCGATGATCGTTGTCTCTTCCTTGGTGATGACCACCCGCTTCGCGGTGCCCAGCATGTCGAGGTTGACGTTCTCGAGCTTGATGCCGAGGTCTTCGCTGATCACCTGGCCGTTGGTGAGGATGGCGATGTC
>JADHED010000554.1_pt1 | contig 42815 bp, 34 predicted proteins | sample 8952041 | NCBI WGS metagenome assembly JADHED01 (sample SAMN16124423, study PRJNA663239) | bioreactor sludge metagenome | isolation source: sludge (control) | place: India:Bengaluru | collected 2018-09-08 | reverse complement strand
CAGGCGGAACTCGAGACGCCGGGTGTCGTCCGTCAAGCGGGCAGGGAGGCCCTCGACCCGTGCCGTCCAGCGGCGCCCGTCGGATGAGCGAGCCTCGGTCACGTCGCCCCGTTTCCAGTCCGGGCCTGGAAGTGGCAGCTCGAGCCGGGCCAGGGAGGCTGCTGCTGCCTGCAGGCGACCAAGTTCTTCGCCTGCTGTGACGCCTTGCCCGCGCTTCACGCGCCAGGACACGACAGTCCCGCTCGAGGGCGCTTTCACCAGGAATGTCGAGCCGGCGTTTTCGGGGGCCAGTCCGCGGGCCTCGAGACCGAGCCTGGCCGCTTCTTCCTCGGCTGCGGCGCTTGCGGCTCCGGCACGGGCTCCCTCGAGTTCCTGTTCCGACGTTGCTCCGGCGGTAAAAAGACGTTCCTCCCGTTCTTTCTCACGCAGGGCCTTCTCGCGGCGCGCCCGGGAAGAGACAAAGCGAGCTGTTAGTTCCGCCAGTTCCGGACTCGCGATCGAAAGCAGCGGTGTTCCCGCAGAAACGGGCTGCCCAGGAGAGAAGGGGAAGCCCGAGACGATCCCGGAAACAGGCGAGGAGAGAACCGTCTCGGCCTCCTCGTCGCCGATAGCCTCCCCGGGATACCAGGCTCCCTCTTGCTGCGGCTCCGGGACGGTGAGGAAGGTCAGCCCGCGGAATGAGGCGAGCGAGATGACCTTCTCATCGTCCTTGTGGCCGTCTTCGTGTTCTCCCGGCTGGGCTTCCTCATGGGTGTCCTCGCCATGTGGATGCTCGTGGGGGGCTTCTTCCCGCTTCGCGCAGGCGAAGAGAGTGAGAGTCAGAGCAAAAGTAAGAGCGAGGGGAATCACGCTTCGGCGGAGCTTTCTCACGGGATCTCCTTTCTTGTGAGCGTCTCGATCTCGATGGTGAGGAGGAAGGCGTCTCGCCGGCGTTCCAGGGCGAGAAGAGTGGCTTCGACGAGCTGGCGCCGCAGGAGGATCGCCGAGACGGGCGGCTCCTTCCCTTCAGCAAGGCGGAGGCTGACCGCCTCGATGGCCTTTTTAAACAGGGCAGCATCCGGGATCTCTCCGAAGCTCTCGGCTCTTTTCGTGGCGGCAGCCAGTCGCGCCTCCAGGGCCGCCCGGCTGGCGTTCCTGCGGAGGTCCTCGAGTTCGAGTCCGGCTGTGAGTACAGCGTCACGCGCGGGAGCCTCGCCAGGGAGCGAGAAACGATACGAGAGACCCACCCGCGCGAGACTCTCTTCTCCTTCCTTTCCGGCAGTCGCGGTCAGGCTCCACCTCTCGCGCATCAGGGAGCGATCGAGTTCCACGGACGTCGAGGCCAGGGTGCGACGGGCATCCAGAGCTTTTAAAAGGACGCTCTCCTCAGAAGCTCCACGCCCTTCTTCGAGGTTTCGGGGCCATGTGATGGCGGGAGGCACGAGCGGGACTGGGGAGTCAGGAACTCGGGCGCGTGATCGCAGGGTTCCCCATGCGATTTCGTTTGCGGTCACTGCCCGGTCACGCTCGGCGCGGGTTCTCAGGATATCGCCCTCGACCAGCGCTGACTCGTAAGGAGCCGCGGTTCCAGCTTCGATCCGGCGCCGTGTGACGCGAAGCCACTCTTCCCCGAGCCGGACCTGCTCTGTGAGAAGGCGGACGCGCTCGGACGCCAGCCACGATTCAGCGTACGCGGCCCGCATGCGGTCACGAGCCTCGAGACGGGCCGCCACCTCGATGAGGGACTCCGCGGAAGAGAGAGCCGCGGAGAACCGGCGAGCAGGCTTCCGGTCGAGGGTGATCGGGACTTCCAGGGCGGCCACGAGGTCGGACGAGGTGGGGGGTTGGGGAGCAATGGAACAGAAAACCTGGTTAAGGATTACTCGTCGTGAGCGGGGTCCCGTAGAGGTCGCAGCTCGCCGCGAGTCACAGCCTCGGGGACGGCGAAGGAATACCGGCCAAGCATGTTGATGTGGTCGTGAACCAGGGGTGATAGCCGGGCCACGTCTTCGTCCCGGACAGGAAGACCCTTTTGGCGGAGTTGATCAAGAGCAGCATCCATGTAAAGCGAGTTCCAAAGAATAATGACGTTCACCACGAGGCCCAGCGCACCCAGCTGGTCCTCCTGACCTTCGCGGTATCGCTGGCGTAGTTCGCCCCGCCTCCCGTGGAAGACGGCACGGGCAAGGGCATGCCGTCCTTCGCCTCGATTTAACTGGAGCAGCGTGCTCCGGCGCTTATCCTCATCGTCCATGTAGGTCAGAGAATGCAGAGTCTTGTCGATACGCCCGAACTCTGCCAGCGCTTGAGCCAGCCGTGTGGGCCGGTCTCCCACTTGGAGCGTCCGCATGATGCCAATTGCGGGAACCCGGCCCAGCTTGAGGGAGCCCGCTAAGCGTAGAAGATCGTCCCAGTTCTGGGTGATCAAGTCCATGTTGATTCGCTGGCGGGCGATGGTGTTGAGTTCGCCGTAGTCGGCTTTGGGGTCGATGCGCCAGAACCGTGTGCCGCCGATGTCCGCCAGCCTCGGACTGAAGCGGTAACCAAGCAGCCGGAACAAACCGAAGACCACGTCACTGTAGGCACCGGTGTCCGTCATGATTTGGGTAGGCTGAAGTTCTGTCTGCTGCTCGAGGACTACAGCAAGGAGGATCAAGCTGTCCCGGAGGGTTCCGGGCACGGTGATGGCGTTCAGGCCGGTAAACTGGTCGGAGACCAAGTTGTAATAGGTCACCCCACGCCCAGTGCCGAAATACTTGGGATTTGGTCCAGCGTGAACGGTACGGATGGGTACGACGAAGCGCAAACCATCCGCCGAGGCAACTTCTCCTCCTCCCCATGAGTGGGCAAGCCCGATCTGGTTCTGGGCTGCAACCAGCCGGGCATTGGCGGCGGTCAAGGTTTCGTCCCGCACATAATTCTGGCTAGCCCAGGAGAGGCGGTCCCGCCGCAGAGCGGCAATATCCTGGCGGACCAGGGGCTCCAGGCCGGTATTGCACGCATCTGCGAGTAGTACCCCGCACAAGCTGAGAGCCAAGTCGGCGGTTCTTGCCGTGGACTCCGAGACGTGCGTAAAGGTCTCAATGAAGCCCGTTCGTGCAGCCACTTCCAACAAGATTTCAGGGAGGTCCACACGCGGAAGCCTCGCGACCACGGCTTCCCGGAGAGCCTGAAGTGAAGTTGGCTCATCCAGCTTGTCGAGAGGCGTAAGAATGAGTTCCTTCCGGCCCTCCTCCGTCTCGAAACGCACGGCGGGGTTGTTTGGCAAATGGGTCGCGACCGCCAGGTATGTTTGGTGCAACTCCTCAGCCAAGGCCGCCAAGACGGGGGCCGGATTTGGGGAGAGCCCCAGCGTCCGGCAGATAACTGGCCGTGCTGTCTCCCACTCGGAACCATCCAGCAGGCCTGCACGGGGATCCGCGTAACGCCAACTCGGGTTAACAAAGACGTCCCGACGTTTCAACGCGGAGTGAAGGTCTTCCAACACACAGAAGGTATAGGCATGGGTGTCAATCCCACCATCCTCCCGCAGAACGTGACGTTGCCACGGTTTGCTAATGATCTCTCGTGGGGCTTGTCCGGTGGCTTTGCGCTTATCTTCCGTGTCTCGGAGCCAGTCGAAGGCGGCCACGACTTCCTTTCCCGCCGTACTCGAGCGGAAGTGGAGGTGCTTCAGCACGGTGGGAAGGTAGCGCCGAACGCTTCGGTACTGGGTTTTCAGTTCCTGATAAAACACGTCATCAGATGGCCGGATCAAGGCGCTGACTTGCGTCAGGGCCTTTTCCAGATCCGTCCGGGGGGTCTTGGCGAATACCTTGGAGCGTAGATCTCCATCAGGCAATTCCTGATCCAGCAAGAAGCGGCAAGCTTCCGCCAATGTGCCGGCCGCTTGATCCAGATCCTTCAACGTCCGCATGCGAGCCTTCCGCTGGGCGTTTTCGGCCTCGTTGAACATGTCCCGCAAGAGCATCTCGAGGACCTCCAGAGCGTCGTCTTGTGCCGTAGCCTCCAGGCAATGCACAAAGGCCACCAGTGTGGCAAGGCGCCGGTCGTGAGGAAGCCGGTCGATGGCCGTCACTTTTGCAGAACTGGCGAACCGGGCCAGAGACGCGATGCGATTCGGCGGGATATGTGCGGATTGAGGCAACGAGATACCCAGGTCTCGGACGGTCTGGAGCCGGTGGAGGGCATGCACCAATGCTGGGCCACTCACGGTGAAAGGACCGGACCTGAGTTGATCCAGCCGGGATGTGCGGCTGCCTTCTGGCACGGTTAGCAGATCATCCAAAAGAGTCTGCTGGTTAGTGGTGATGCCCTTTCCCAGCAGGCGGTAGAGCCTGACTTCCACCCGGCTTCGCACGCGGGCAACGAAGCGTTCCAGCACCGAGGCGCCGGGAAGCAGCACTTTGTGGGCGAGTAGCCAATCGGTTGCTCGATCAAAGAGGACGCTGGGTCGCTCGGTTCCAGTCCAACACAGGGAGTAGAGCCAGCGGCTCAAACGAAGACCAGAGAGAGGCTCTGTGAATTCCTTGTAACCAAACTTCATCCGGATTTCGACGGCGTGAACCCAACGTTGCTCTCCCTCCTGGTACTCCTGGATGCACTTCAGGTTCGTGATGCCGAGCTGACGGCCAAGGGTGTGCAAGACGGCATGAGGAACTGCGGTCTGGTCTTCCAGGAAAGTGCCAAGGTAGCGGATGGTTCCGAGCTGAACCGCAAACCCCAGACGGTTGTGTTCTCCACGGCGGCTGGCAACCAAGGCATGGTCGTCCTCTGTCAAATAAAAGAAACGGGCCAGATCCTTCGGGGAAGGCTCCGCCGTGTACCGGCCGTAGCCCTCACGTTGTGCAGCGGTTAGGAAGCTCACGGGCATGGGAACTCTTCTCCTCGGAGTGGCGTCACTTGAGTGGTCAGAATACCCCTTTACATAACATAGTTTGTGATACTATTTATTTAACACTCTGGGTGTCTTTCCATAGCCCAACCCGGCGTGTCACGCAATCGAAGGTTTAGGTGACATCCATGCTGGTCGGTTACATGCGGGTTTCCAAGGCAGACGGCTCACAGGTCCTGGACCTCCAGCGAGACGCCTTGCTTCTTGCCGGGGTCGATCCGGCGCACATCTATGAAGATCGCGCTTCAGGGAAATTGGACGACAGGCCAGGGATGATGGCCATGCTGAAATCGCTCCGAGCGGGGGATACGCTGCTGGTCTGGAAACTTGACCGCCTGGGCCGGGATTTGCGTCACCTGATCAACACCATCCACGACTTGGAAAAACGCGAGGTCGCATTCAAGGTACTGACCGGACACGGGGCGTCCCTCGACACGACGACACCATCCGGAAAGCTGGTGTTCGGGATCTTTGCGGCGTTGGCAGAATTTGAACGGGAGCTGATCTCCGAGCGGACAAAGGCCGGGTTGGCTTCAGCGCGAGCGCGAGGCCGGAAGGGTGGAGCCCCCTTTAAGATGACTCAGGCCAAAGTACGGTTGGCCATGGCCACCATGGGCAAACCAGAAACCGTCGTGGGCCAACTCTGCAAAGAACTTGGAGTGACCCGCCAGACCCTTTACCGCCACGTTGGACCGGACGGTACCCTTCGAGATGCTGGTCGGAAACTCCTTAAGGGCATGAAGAGTTCGTAAGGCCGAACTGACTGCCAAGGGAGAGGACGCTTAACCCGGTTTTCTGTTCCATTGCTCCCCAACCCCCGACCTCAAGAGCGTTCTGGTCTGGTTCGCGATCGAGGAGACGGTGCGATCCCTTCTCTTCGAGCTGAACTACGAAGGCAAGCGGCAGCTGCTCTAAGCCAAGGACCTGAGCACGTCCGAAAACGGCTCACCCTTCCAGCGCTTGGATTGAACACAAGATCTCGGCTCCGATTTCTTTTTATCCCTACCCCACCCGCTACCGTCCCCTACCTCAGCCCAAGCCAGCGACTCTTTCCAGCCACGCTTCGTCGGTCGTTCGCTCACGGAACGTCCCGGGGACCGGGTTCGTCCGCCTGCTCTCTTCCTTCTCCTCGCGCATGCTTACAGTCGGCATGCTTACAGTCGCCACAGGCATCACCTGGGACCCGAAGAAGTGAAGGATGGTAAGCATCGTTGGGAAGGCCACCCGACGTGCTTCGAGGCGTCGGACTTCCCGGTTTGCGCCCCTACCGTCGCCTCGGTGCTGAAACCGCAAACCCAAACCTCAAACTTAAGCCTCAGTCCTTGAGGCTCGTGAGCTTCTCTTCGAGAGTGGAGTATCTGGTCATCTTCTTCCGGATACGCGCCTCGGTTTCCTTGCTCGGTTCGTTCGAAAGCTCTGACTCGAGAGCTTGAATTGCATCAGCCAAAGCCTGAACCAAAGTCGTCAGCTCGCCCGGGGTGATCGTGATGTTCATGGTCTTGTCTCCTGGCCTTATTGAAACAGCGGCCCGTCAGCTTTACCGGTGGCGGTGAAAGCGACGAATTCGGGTGAGCGCCCGAGGACCTCGAGAACGACTTCGGACGTGGTGAGATGGCGCCCCGTCTGGTTTTGGTACCAGAGCACGAAGGCCTCAAGGGTTGCCCGGTCTGACGGACCCATGGTGAGCACGAGCCCGTCTTTTCTGGGTGCTGCGCTCATCTCGCCTTGACTTCCCTGCCCTTGCATTCTTGGAAAACGTAGCTCATGACGGCGAACCAGTCATCCCTGGTTCCCAACGTGACGAGGTACGTGCTGATTCCAAGAGCCGCGAGAAGGCGTGAAATGGGGCGGCGTTTCCTGACGCGAGTCGCGATCGACTCCGAGAGCCACTCCAGATCGAAAGCACCCCATACCCCCGCGGGCACCTTGAGATTCCAGTGAAGAATCGGTGCGACTTCCTCTGCGTAGATGCGCTGAAGCTCGTCTGCTCCGTAGGGGGATGAAGCCAGGGTTGATGCGATCCGACGATGGTCGGCGTCGTCGAGTTCGGTATCGAGAAAGAGTTCGGATATCGCGGCCCAGACCGGCATACGGTCTCTCAAGACCTCCTCAGAGATGGCGGTAGCTCGAGCCATATGCGCCTCGGGTGACGAGCGTATATCCACGTGCCGAGAACAACAGCGCTTCGTCGTCAGCCGTGCGAAGCGCCCCACCGGGTGTTAGCCTCAAAAATAGACCAAATCGTCTCTATATTTCTGTAATACGTCTCAAATTATGAGATGATCGTTTCATGAAAAGCGATACCAGATACATGTCGGAGGTTTTCCGTATCGTAGCTGGCGCGCTTCGCCTCGACGTCAACAAGGTGCGGAACTACACCGCGTTCCTAGCGGATAGGCTGGAGGCGGGGGGAGATGCCCCTACCGCCGAAAGGCTCCGCAAGCTCCTATCCGAGTCGGACCACCTGCTCCAGCCAGCACATGTTTCCACTCGGGCGATTCCCGTGGATGGCGAGACGCGCTTTCCCCTCCTCGAGACCGTCACGATCCGAGCCGATGAGGCGCCGCTCCTGATTCCTCAGGCACAGCAGGACTTGGTCGACGAGTTCATTAGCGTGGCGAAGAGTCGCGCGCAACTCGAGCAGGACGACAACGCAGCGTTGACGCTGCTCGTCTATGGCCCGCCAGGGTCGGGGAAGACGCGACTTGCGCGCCATATCGCCGAGGCTCTTGGCCTCCGGCTTTTCGTCGCGCGGCTTGACGGGCTCATCTCCTCGTACCTTGGAAGTACTGCGAAGAACATTCGCGCCATCTTCGAGTTTGCTGCGGGCACGCCGTGCGTTCTCTTCCTCGACGAATTTGACGCGATCGCGAAGTTGCGCGACGACAGCCAGGAACTCGGTGAACTCAAACGAGTGGTGAATAGTTTTCTTCAGAACCTCGACGGACTCGGCTCGGAATCGGTTGTGCTCGCGGCGACGAATCACCCACAGCTCCTCGATAGCGCAGTGTGGCGGCGCTTCAGCTACCGCCTCGAGATGCACCTCCCTGATGCGTTCGTGCGCGCGCAGCTCTGGACACAATTCCTCAGTCGCACTGCTGGAGAGGCAGAACTCCGAATCCTCGCTGACCTCTCCGAAGGACTCTCTGGTGCCGACATTCGAGAGGTGTGCCTTCACCTCCGGCGCCGTATGGTTGCAATGGGGAAGGAGCTGACGCTCCAGGACGCGTTCAAGAGCCTCCTGCGAATCGCGGATGGGGCACCTGACGGCGCGAAATTGCTCCGTGAACTCCGCAATCTTGAACCAGAGCGGTGTGCCCAGATGCTCCGCGAACGAGATGTTGCGCTCTACAGCGCCGCTCATCTCGCGAGCCTGTTCGGCATGTCCAAGGCGACTGCTCACCGCTGGACTCGAAAAGGAACCTCAGATCATGGATGACCAGAAGACGAGACCGGACGGTACTGCAACCGGTGCCGCTGCCAGCGACAGGCTGCTGATCAAAGTCATTCTCCCGCACCAGGGAGTCGAGCGTCGGGTTCCTGGCGGGTCATCCAAGCCTCAGCCGTTCCGGCCAGTCGATCCTGTGTTTCGGAACAGCCTCTCCAGTCGGGTGCAGGCGCTCAGCGCCGCCATCGTATCCGTTGCGAAGACAGTTGGAGCGGCTCCAGCGCGCGTCCGGCTCACGCCGAAAGCGTTCGCCAAGAGCCACCGACCGGACACGCTGTTCTCCGAGAAGACATGCCCGATCATCGGCGCTGGCAGACTCGGCGAACTCTTCATTCGAGTAACGCCCTCTGGCCTGAGCCAACTCGACCGTGTCATCCAGGAGGGCGAAACACCCAAGATCGTGAAGGAACTCTCGTCCATCGAGACGATCGAGCCCATGACGCCTGAGGATCGTCGCGGCGGCCAGACCGCCGCGGACGTCATCCGCCACGCGCCGAGGACCACCGAGGGCTACATCACGAAGGTCCAGCTCTTCGAGATCGGCGTGAACCAGGACAGGCTGGAGGGGGACTTTCGGGAGCAGTGCGCCGCCGCAAAGATCCAGGTGCGGCAGGGTGGATACACTGCGGCATCTCACAACTACGAAGTCGTATGTCAGAAGTCCGCTGACGTAGAAGTGCTTTCCAGGATCGTCGGTGTCCGGTCCGTCCGCCAAATGCCAGTACTGACGTCTATCCGGGCGATGGCCGGAGGACGACGGCCGCTACCCACGAGCTTGCCCCTACCTGATGGGCCGCTCAGCCAATACCCGGTCGTCGGCGTCATCGACAGCGGGATCCGCACCGACGTTCCGGCGCTCAACGCGTGGCTCCTGGGCCGGGAATCGACGGTTGCGCCGGAGTACCAGAACTTGGCCCACGCTACCTTCGTCGCGGGCCTCATCACGTTTCCACGCGACCTCAACGCGAGCCTCTCCGGCCTTGACGCTTCGCCGTGCGCCGTCTTCGACGTGCAGGTTTTCCCGAATAACGATCCAGCGGTTGGTGACGTAGACGAACTCACGGAATCGGAACTCCTCCAAGACCTCGAGGGTGTCCTGAGAGACCACTCGAACGAGATTCGGGTCTGGAACCTCTCCCTCGGAACAAACGAGTGCTGCTCCCTCGACAAGTTTTCGACCTTCGCTGTCGAACTCGATCGCCTCCAGCAAACCTACGGGGTCTCCATCGTCATCAGCGCCGGCAACTACGAAGAACGGCCGAGGCTCGACTATCCCCGTACGCAGACCCAGCTCACCCTTGGCCGCATCACCACCCCTGCGGACAGCGTCCTGGGTATTACGGTTGGTTCAATCTCCCATCTCGATCTCCCCGTGACGGGTCCGCGCGATGGCGAGCCGTCGCCCTTCTCGCGACACGGTGCGGGGCCAAACTTCATCATCAAGCCGGATCTCGTGCACTACGGCGGGACGTGCCGTCCCGACGGAACACAGCCCGTTGGTGTGGAATCTATCGTCTCGGACAGCAGCGTTGGCAGCAGCTGCGGCACAAGCTTCTCGACACCCCTCGTGTCTCGACTTCTCGCAAACATCTATCATCAAGTGACGCCCGCACCATCCCGCGAACTCGCACGTGCGATCCTGACACACCACGCTCGGGACCCGCGCAACGGAGAGCGGGTACCTGAAACGGAAGAGAACTTCTTCGGATTCGGCCTTCCTACACCAACGCCGCAATGCCTCGAGTGCGCCCCGTGGATGTCGACGCTCGTCTTCGAGGACACGCTGCGTCCCGGCTATTTCCTGGAGTGGGACGACTTCCCGTTCCCGGCGTCCCTGACCAGGAACGGCCGCTTTTTCGGTGATATCTGGATGACCCTTGCCTTCGCACCTGCCCTCGGAGCTGAGTGGGGCTCCGAGTACTGCGAGACCCACATAGATGCGCACTTTGGGGTCTTCAAGCAGACGAAGAACCGAAAGTCTGGAGCCATAAAGGAGAAATTCGAAGGACTTGTCCCGCCAGAGTTCAAGAATTCCGGGCTGCTCTATGAGTCGTTCCAGGTTGAGCGGTTGCGGAAGTGGGCTCCCGTCAGAACCTACTTTGGGAGCCTCGGTGAGAAAGGTGTCCGCGGCTCGCGCTGGCGCCTGAAACTTCAGCTCCTCTCGCGTCATGGCCTCGACACGCCCGAGATGAAGCACCCTCAGCCTTTCGCGCTGCTCGTGACGATAGCGGACCCGGAGAAAAACGCGCCAATTTACGATGAGATGGCGATGAAGATCAGGAGCAGATTCCAGTCCAAGAACCTTGCCTTGCGCTCCATATCGCGTATCCGTACGCGTGCGTAGAGATGTCGGCACCGGGCGTGCCACATCTGGCTATCGTGAATCGATTTCGCTAGATTCTTGTATGGTTTCATCTACTTTTCTGGGATTCTTAGGTGGTATCGCGCAACCCCTGATCCGGGAGGTGACGAAAATTGACTGAGCCCTGGGTTTCCGTCGAGCACGCGGCCAAGCATCTCGGAGTGACGAAGGACTCGGTCTACCGATGGATCGAGACACGGAATCTCCCCGCTCACAGGATCGGGCGTCTCTTGAAGCTCAAGCTGACGGAGGTGGACGACTGGGTCCGGGGGGGCGGTGCGCGGGAGAGCGAAAAGGACCAACCGGGCGATCGACGAACAACATGAAGCTGGATTTCGACCACGTACTCAAGCTCCGACTGGCCGTGGCTCGCTACGGCGAGATGGACATGGCCCGCTGGTGGAACACCAACGGGCAGCTTGGTTCCCTGGGGGCCATGGTCCTGCGCCGAGGATTCCCCCGGACTTACCGCTTTGCGCAGGCCCGCGCCGTTTTTGCAGTGGCTGCCCAACGTTGCCGGGAAGTCTTCGCCCCGCCGGGCTGCGTGACACTCTGGGAACTCCCCGCCGCTGTGGAGGAGGAGTTCGAGAGCAAGTGGGAGGGCTGGCTCGACCGGGCCGCCGAGTGGGAGCCCTTCTTCACGGCCCTGGAAAAGCCCGAGGGCGCAGACCTTCCCGCGATTCTTCGCGGGCTGGGACTTGTGGGCGAGCCAGAACTCGACGCGCTTGCCCGTCTTCGCCGGTCTGCCGAGGGACGTGCCGTCCAGCTGCCCAGCTTCTTCACCGGCAGCAAAGAGGACATCACTCTCCTGGCGCTCGGATTTGCGCGCGGCGAACCGGGGGCTCTCGCCGTCCCGTACATGAGGATGGCCGACGCGTGAAGGCGGTGAGCCGGGCGAACGTCGTTTCCTCATTTGCGATCATCAAGGGGGCAATGGTCGAGGAGACCTTCACTGCCCTCGCTGCATGGGACTTCGACCAAACGAAGAACCAGAATCTCGAGCACATCCGTGATGTGAACCTCGTTGGCGCAAAGAGCCAGGCCTGGCTCGGGTACGTCGTGAGGGTTCTCAAACGTCGGTTCGATCCCGCGGGAACGGACCGTCCCCTGGCCCTCCTTGCCAAGGCCGGCTGGAGCCTTGACGACTGGAAACCGGTTCTTCTCTGGCACCTGACAAGAAACGAGTTTCTTTTCCGCGACTTTCTCGTCAACTGGTTGTTCCCGGTCTGGTCCGAGGGGGCTCTCCGGCTCCGGCCCGAAGATCTCCAGAGCTTCGTGAAAACCGTCGCCAAACGCGGCGGAACAATCAGGCACGCATGGAGCGATTCGACGCTAAAACGCGTTGCTGTTGGGCTCCTTGGAATGGCGACTGCCTTCGGGCTTCTGCGTGGCTCGGCCGTCCGCATGTTCGCCTCGTACCACCTTTCAGATCCGAGCTTCCTTTACCTGCTCCACGCACTCCGCGACACCGAACCGAACCCCCGCCGCATCATCGAATCCCCTGAGTGGAAGATGTTCCTGATGGAACCGTCAGACGTCGAGCGGGAAATCTTGCGGCTTCACCAGTACCGTGCGCTCAACTACGAGGCCGCCGGGACCATCATCCAGCTCACCCTGCCCTTCAAAACCGCATTCGACTACGCCGGGAGCATGGCCGCATGAGCGACCTCGAACATCGCGTCAGGACTGTTCTCGAACCGATCCTCGAGCTGCCGGATCCCCGTCCGCGCCTCAGCGCCTACCACGACATGCCGTACGCCATCTTCCGGTACGACCCGGAAGACGAATTGGAGCTTCGCCGGCAGGTGAGCCTTCTCGAAACCCGGCTCAGCCAGAAGGGGAAGCGTGTCTTCCGGATCTCCCTTGCCGAGTGTCTGGAGGAAGCCCTCCTGTCGCAGCGGCCTCTCGAGGACTGGGTCGCCGCGGAGCGCGAACAGGGCGTCGAGACTCTTGTCGAGACGATCCACGCCGTCCTCTCGGAATACGCGCCTCTCGTCGACCTGGTCGCCCGCCGCCTCCCGGAAGAACCCGATCCGTTTCGGGACATCGTCTTTGTTCTCCGGACTGGCTCGCTCTTCCCGGCGTACCGCACCTTCTCTCTCCTCGAACAGCTGAAGGGACATGTGAGCGTGCCCGCGATCCTCTTCTATCCGGGAATCCTGGACGGTGCCGCGGGGCTGCGGTTCATGGGCGTTCTCGACGCCGAACACAACTACCGGCCGAAGATTCTCTGAAGGGACTCCAGAAATGACGATTCCTGCTGTCGGCTCCATCGGTTCCCTCTTCGCCAGCGACATCCGCCGCCGAATCGAAGAGGTCATCAAGGTTGACCAGACGGACGACCAGATCCTCAACGACGAGATCGCTGAGTACGTCGTTACCGACGCCATCCGCCGGCACTACACCGACGTCGTCGAAAAGTACGCCGAGACTCCCGGAAAGCCCCACGAGGGAATTGCCGTCTGGGTTTCGGGCTTCTTCGGTTCGGGTAAGTCCAGCTTCGCCAAAATCCTCGGTCTCGCCCTCTCTGATCGCCCCATCGCTGGGGGCCGCGCCGGGGAGAAATTCGCCGAGCGGACAGGCGACACCAAGATCACGGTTCTTTTGAAAACCATCGCCGAGAAGATCCCGACCCACGCCGTGATCTTTGACGTCTCCACGGACCGAGGCATCAAGAGCGGCAACCAGACCCTCACCGAGATCATGTACCGCCTCTTCCTCCAGAGCCTCGGCTACTCCCGAGACCTCGACCTTTCCGAGATGGAAATCGCGCTCGAGGAAAAGGGAGCGCTTCCGCACTTCGAGGCAGAGTACGAACGGATCTTCAAGAAGCGCTGGAATGAGGAGAAGGGGAAGGTTGCCTTCGCGCTGAGCGAGGCGAGCCGGGTCCTGCACACCCTGGACTCGGCTACCTACCCGATGGCGGACTCCTGGGTCAAGGCGGTCAAGGACAAGGCAGACATCACCCCCGGCAAGCTGGCCGAGCGGGCCACCGAGCTGATGAAACGGCGCCGCCCGGGCCAGACCCTCCTCTTCGTCGTCGACGAGGTGGGCCAGTTCGTCGCGCGCGACGTCCAGAAGATGCTCGACCTTCAGGCCGTGGTGCAGAACCTCGGGGTCAAGGGTCGTGGCAAACACTGGGTCGTCGTCACCTCACAGGAAAAGCTCGACCAGCTCGTCAGTGGCCTGGACGACAAGAAGATCGAACTCGCACGGTTGATGGACCGCTTTCCCCAGCAGGTCCATCTCGAGCCCTCCGACATCTCGGAAGTGACGAGCCGCCGCGTCCTTGCCAAGAACGCCGCGGCCCAGGCAGCCCTGGGAAAGCTCTTCGACGACCACCGGGGCCGGCTCGCTGGTTGCACCCGCCTCTCGGCCGACATTCGTCTCCCCGAGCTGACGCGAGACAGCTTCGTGGACCTCTACCCCCTCCTGCCGTACCACATCGACCTCATCATCCAGGTCGTCTCGGGCCTCAGAACGCAGGGTGGGGCGGGCCGTCACGTCGGGGGCGCCAACCGGACGATCATCAAGCTCGCCCAGCAGATCCTCATCAATCCGGCCGTGAACCTGGCGGACCAGCCGCTCGGAACCCTCGCCCGCCTCGACCAGATCTACGATCTCGTGGAAGGCAACATCGGCTCCGAGGTGCGAGGCAAGATTGCTTCGATCCCGCGCACGGTCGACCATCCGCTCGCCCCGTCTGTTGCGAAGGCCATCTGCCTTCTCCAGTACGTCCGCAGCGTTCACCGGACGGCCGAGAACATCGGCGCGACGCTCCATCCTGCCGTCACGGCCGACTCCCAGCTCGCCTCCGTCAAGGAAGCCCTCCGGGCTCTCGAGGCAGCTCATCTCGTCCGGCACGGGGACGACGGCTACCGCATTCCGACTCCGGCCGAGGACGACTGGGAACGGACCCGGATCGGCCTCAGCCCCAAGCCGGGAGACATCCACCGGCTCCACTCCGAGGTGATCTCGGGGTTCTGGCAGCCGCAACCCTCCCACACCTTCCTCGAGACGAAGGCTTTCAAGGCAGGACTCGCCATCCATGGCCGAGTGATCCAGGAGGGCGACCTCGTGTTCCAGATCCACCTTGCCGACGACAGCAAGGCGCTTGCACCGCTCTCCGAGGAACTCCGCCGGCGGAGCCAGGAGGAGCGCCGGAATGTCTTCTGGGCGATTGGTCTCTCCGACGCGATCGACCGCGAGACCGTGGAGCTGTTTCGGTCCAAGGAGATGGTCGAGCGGAAGGAGCGGGAGGTCCGAACGCAGGACCAGGGCGCTCTGATCTCAGAAGAAAAGCAGCGCCTGAAGCGCCATCAAGATGAACTCCGCCGGCTTCTCCGGGCAGCATGCCTCTCTGGGTTTGTCTGTTTTCGCGGCAACGACCGGAGCCCGAGCCCGAGTGCGAATGACGTCGGTAAGACTGCCGCAGAGATCCTCGGCGCCGTCCTGCCGGAACTTTTCGAGAGGTTCAAAGAGGCGGCCGTCCGAACGGCTGACCTGAAGAAGGCCCTCGACGCCCTGCTGGCTGCCGAGACCCTGAATGGCCTGCCTGCCGCCTTCAATACGCTCAGGCTCCTGAGGAACGAGAAGGGGAAGACCGTCTTCCGGCTCGAGGACGGACCTCTGTCTGAGATCCTGCGGCGGATCGAGGAGAAGGCGGCCTACGGAGAGACGGCGAGCGGACGATGGCTGGCCGAAGAACTCGCCAAGGAGCCGTTCGGGTGGGATTTCGAAGCCGTCCGCCTCTTCGTCCTCTGCCTGCTGCGCTCCGGGAAGATCGCTGCCACGAGCAAGGGGCAGACGTTCGACGCAGCCACGGGTGCCGAGGCGAAAGAGACCTTCAGCAACAACAACTTCTTTCGCGCTGCTGCCTTCCGGCCCAAGAAGGGGATCGACTTCACCGAACTGGCGCGCGCGGCTCAGGCTTTTCGCGACACATTTGGTGTGGAAGTGACCGAATTGGCTGCGGTCCCGCTCGTTGCCGACCTCCGCCGAGAGGTGGCCCAGCACGAAGAAACCGTCGCCTCGGCCCTGGGCCAGCTCAAGGCAGGGCAGCTTCCTGGCTGCGCGGTCCTCGAGTCAGCCCTCGGACAGATGAAGGCGATCCTCCGGGGCAGCGACGAACAGGCCGTCTCGACGTTCAATACCTGCCACAAGACATTGAAGGACGCGATCAGGCGGGGTGCGGAGATCGAACATGCCCTGACAGAGTCCAGCCTCGCTCTCCTCGAACGGGCGCGGCGGGCACGCGGGATCCTGTGGCCCTTCTTGAAAGGCGAATCCGGACTGCCGGAAGGGCTCGCGGGGACGGCCGTGAATCAAGCCGACCTTCTCGAACGGGAGACCTTCTTCAAGGAACTTCCGGCCATCGAGCAGCAGACGAAGGCGCTTGAGGCCGAGTACAAAAGTCGGTGGGATGCCGCGCACCAGGCGCGCATCGATGCGTACACCAAAGCGATCAAGAAACTCGGCGCCACTCCCGGCTGGGAAGAGCTAGATGAAGACCAGCGCGCCCAGATCGAGGGGCCGCTCCGCCAGGGAGCCTCGCCATGTGACGTGGCTGTCCCCATTCCGCAGCTTCGCTCCGAGAGAGAAGCCTGCGAGGTTCGCCTGAAGACCGCCGTGGCCGAGGTCCGCCGCCTGGTCGAGGGCGACCGCCTTGCGACCGTCCGGCTGGGAGGCTATTTCGGTTCCGGCATCGAGACCGAGGAGCAGCTCGAGGCGGCACTCACCGGGATTCGCGAAGAGTGCTCACGGCTCATCGGGGCCGGGAAGAAGATCGTGGTCTTGTAGGGCGCGGAATGGACAAAGAAACTCGCAACGCCATCGAGCGGGCGACACAGAAGGCCCGCCGCATCCTCGAGAACGAACTCACCGAGCAGCTCGAGGGGACATACGACGTCCGCCTTTCGGGTGTCGTGGCTCCCACCGGCGGTCCGCACCTGACGCCGCGCCAGCAGGCTCTGCGAGATCAGATCGTCGCCTCGATTGATCACCGGCGTGCCGCCGGGATGAAGCCCGCGGAGGCCGTCACCTCGTACCTGCGCGACGCCGCGTTCACGGCAGTCAACCGGTTTGCCGCGCTGAAGATGATCGAGGCGCGCGGACTCGCGCAGGAGTGCGTCAGCAAAGGCGAACAGTCGAGCGGATACCGCGAGTTCACCGGCCTGGCGCCCGGGGTTGCGCTCCTGCCCGGGGGGAACGGCTACCGGCTCTACCTGGAATGCCTCTTCGACGAACTCTCCACCGAGGTCAAGGTCCTCTTTGACCGCCGCGATCCCGCCTCGGCCCTTTGGCCGCGCCGGACGGCCTTCGAGGAACTCCTCGGCGTCTTCAACGCTCCCGAACTCGCCTCTGTCTGGGCCGAGGACGAGACCATCGGCTGGGTCTACCAGTACTTCAACGGCGACGACGAGCGAAAACAGATGCGCGCCGAGTCTCAGGCTCCGCGCAATAGCCGCGAGTTGGCGGTCCGCAACCAGTTCTTCACGCCGCGGTACGTGGTCGAGTTCCTGACGGACAACACGCTTGGCCGCATCTGGTACGAGATGCGGCAGGGCAAGACACGACTCGTCGATAAGTGCGACTACCTTGTCCGGCGACCGAATGAGGTTTTCCTCAAAGAGGGCGAGAAGGCACCCGAAGACGAGTCCGCCGTGGACGAGAACTTGAGCCAGGAGGAGCTGCTCAAGAAAACGTTGTACGTTCTGTTCCGCGCGAAGAAAGACCCTCGCGATTTGAAGGTCCTCGATCCAGCGTGCGGATCTGGGCACTTCCTTCTCTACGTTTTCGCCCTTCTTCTGCTCATCTACGAGGAAGCCTGGGAAGATGGCGCAAGCCCAGCGTCTCAGACGACCGGTCGATCTCTCCGCGACGACTATGTAAGCCTTGCAGACCTTCGGAAAGCCATTCCGGGACTCATCCTTCGCCACAACCTTCACGGTATCGATATCGACCCGCGAGCCGCACAGATAGCAGCGCTAGCGCTTTGGATGCGTGCGCAGAGGGCATTCAACGAGTTCGCTGTTCCGCGTGGCGAGCGGCCCACAATCTCCAGGACAAACATCGTCGTGGCAGAGCCGATGCCCGGCGAGCCGGAACTCCGGAGAGAATTTGTGGCATCGCTCGAAAAGCAGCTCGGTCAGCTCGTGGAACGCGTGTTCGAGATGCTGGAGCTGGCGGGCGAAGCCGGCTCGCTGCTGAGGATTGAAGAAGAGATCCAAGCCGCCATTCGGAATGTCTACTTTGAGCAAGGGCCGCTTTACTCTCACCTCGATAAAGACATCTGGAGCAACGCGGAGGCGAAACTGCTGAAGGCCCTTAGCGCCTACGCCGAGAAGGCCCCCATCGGAAGTGCCTACCGGCGCCGCCTATTCGCCGACGACGCTGCCCGCGGCTTCGCCTTCGTGGATCTATACCGACAGCGTTACGACGTTGTGCTAATGAACCCGCCGTTCGGAGATCCCTCTAACGGAATAAAACAATACGTCTGTGCGTGGTATTCGAAGGCTGCGACCGACATTGGTGCAGTCTTTGTCCTTCGTGGTCTGGCGCTGCTTCACGAAGGGGGACGAGTTGGAGCCATCACGAACCGCACGCTCCTCGCGGTCCAGGGCTTCACCGAGTGGCGGCAAGAACTACTTAATGATGCAGGTCTACATGCGCTTGTGGACCTTGGCCATGGTGTTCTAGATGCAATGGTCGAAACAGCCATGTATGTCTGCGGGGGTGGCACACCAGGTACAGGCTCACGAGCGGCGTTTCTGGGACTGCTGGAATCAGAATGCAAGCAATCGGATCTCGACGCTGCATTCGACGCCGCAGATCGAGTGCAATGGTGCCGACCTATTGACTTTCGAGATGTCCCGGGCGCTCCTTGGGCGTATTGGGTTGCGCCCTCCCTGCTGCGGCGATTTCGCACGCAGCCGAGCTTCTTGCGAGCCGGCGGTTTTGTGGGTCCCGGAATCCAGACATCCGATGATTTCAGGTTTCTCCGACTGCGCTGGGAAGTACCGATCACGGCCATCCACACGAATCCCCATCAACTGGATGCGAACTTCTTGACACACCGCTGGTCTCCGATCGTGAAAGGTGGCGAATATGCTGTCTGGTGGGACGACATTCATCTTGTTCTGGACTGGGCCAATGACGGGCGACAGCTCAGGAACTTCACGACCGCGGCCGGAGAACCCAAGTCATTTCCACGTAATCTCGACCAGCAATTCTTGCGTGGCGCGACCTTTCCACATAGAACGACAAGTTCATTCGGCTTGCGCTTGTTGCCCGCAGGCCTGTCGTTCAGCCAGGGCGGTTGGGCTCTGCTACCTGCCGAAGGATGGTCTGAGGAGGAGGTGCTCGCGATATACAACAGCCGTGCGGCTAGATTCTTTATGGAAGTCCTCCTTGGTCAGGGGGATTCCTCAGCGGCTGGCACGGCAGCCCGAAACTATGTTGCTGCAGCGGTTGGTGGAATTCCGTGGCCCAGGCGACGACGGGAAAACATCATCGATACCGTTAGGGGTCTCGTTGACCAAGCAGCACTTCATACTATGGAGGAGAGCGCTCTCTTCTTCTCTGGAGCACGACTCTTTGCCCCTGCCTCTACGACATTCGACGAGACGCTCAACAGCTGGTGGAACACTCAATGCGACCATTGGCTTTGCACTGCCGAAGCGTATGACAGGATTGAATCAGGCGTCACAACTTCATACGAATTATCCGATGCTGACTCTGCTGCAATCGCAGAAAGTGAAGGGCCGCCTCTGTCTTCATACCCCGAGCGCACGCTTACGGGCCATGATGTAGCCTGGATGTTCCGTTCCACTGTTGAGGAACTCACGACTAGGGCCAAGAAGGTGTGTGGTGCCAAGCGGTACACGGTCAAGAAGGCCTTCTTTGTTGACCGTTCCGTCGATCTCGGGTGCCACATTCTCCGCGCAAACCCTCGATCAGTAGTCGAGACAGCCCGCTCCGCTGGCGCCGCTGCGTGTGGCGAGAGGCCGTCCTTCGCATCCTTGTTACTGAGCTGGATGCTTGGATGTGCCGTAAATAGGTTTAAGCCAGTCATAGGCGGCGAAGTAGTGGGCCCTAGCCAGCTAGCCTCTCTTCCACAGATGGCGGTTGAGGAAGGCGATATCGATATTGAGATCTGGGTTGACGATGCTGGGCATCGGCTTGATATCATTAGTCTCGTTCAGAAGGCCGCAGACGAGTATTGGCGAACCACTGGCGATTGCATTCTCCGTGGTGCGGCGGAGGCCGTGTCGGGACGTGACGACCTTCGTTCATGGTACCGGCATCAGTTCTTCTCTTATCACCTAACCGTCTACTCGAAAAGCCGCCGAAAGGCCCCGATTTATTGGCAGCTTTCCATTCCCAGCTTGGCCTACTCAGTGTGGATGTCCTATCAACGCGTAACTAAGGATAGCTTCTACAAAGTCATGAATGACTTTGTAGGACCGAAGCTGGCGCACGAGGAGCGCAAACTAGTAGGGCTCGTACAAGGGACGGGAGGCAATCCCAGTGCGAGACAGCGCAAGGAAATAGCCGAACAGGAGTCCTTTGTCGAAGAGCTTCGCGTCTTCCGTGAGGAGGTTGCCCGCGTTGCACCCCTCTGGAGCCCCAATCTCAACGACGGAGTAATAATCAACTTCGCACCGCTTTGGCGGCTCGTTCCTCAGCAGCGCGCTTGGCAGAAAGAGTGCAAAGATTGCTGGGAAAAGCTCGTTGCCGGGGAATGCGACTGGGCGCATCTCGCCATGCACCTCTGGCCCGAGCGCGTCGTCCCGAAATGCGCATTCGACCGAAGCCTCGCCATCGCACACGACCTCGAGGAGGTCTTCTGGGTACAGGGCGCAGGCGGCAAGTGGAAAGCCCGAAAAACCCCTCTCACGCCTGTTTCAGAACTCGTCGCGGCGCTCACCTCGCCAACTGTGAAGGTGGCCCTGAAAGATCTTCTTGAGGCGCCCTCTCCTGGGGGAGCGACGAAGCGGAGCCGGCAGGGGACGCGCAATGCTCGAGTATCTGAGACTGGATAGGCTCGGCCGCCCCGCAAGGAAGAGAACATGAGAATTGAATCGATTCGCCTCAAGAACTTCAAGGCCTTTCGCGACGTCCACATGCGCGACATCCCTGGCTTTTGCGTGCTGATCGGGGCGAATGGAACAGGCAAGAGCACTCTCTTTTCCGTTTTCTCGTTCTTGCGCGACGCGATGACCACGAACGTGACAGCGGCTCTGGGGCGCCTGGGAGGCAGCCGGGGACTTCAGGAGGTCCGCTCTCGTGGCTGCGAAGGTGCTATCGAGATCGAACTCAAGATACGAGCGGACCTCGGGCGCCCACAGCCGAGTCTCATCACCTATTCACTGGAGCTTGCCGAAGAAGCGGGCCGGCCGGTCGTCCAGCGCGAGATTCTGAAGTACCGGCGTGGCAGCGGTGGCCAACCCTGGCACTTCATCGATTTCAGCCGGGGAACAGGTGAGGCCGTTACCAATGAGATGGATACCGTTCTTGACGAGACCCAGCTGGAACGCGAGAAACAAACCCTCAGGAGCCCCGACATCCTGGCGATCAAAGGTCTTGCACAGTTCGAACGATTCCCCGCCGCGGTGGCATTGGGCACGCTCATCGAGAACTGGCATCTCTCCGACTTCCATATCAGTCGCGCTCGTCCGGAACAAGAAGTCGGATACGCCGAGCACCTTTCGCGCGAAGGCGAGAATCTCTCACTCGTCATCGAATACCTGCACAAGCAGCATCCCAGGGTCTTCGACGAGGTCCTGAAGAAGCTGGCGCGCCGCGTTCCGGGAATCACGAGCGTGGAATCCAAGGTCACCGAAGAAGGTCGCGTCTTGCTCAAGTTCCAGGATGGGTCGTTCCAGGATCCCTTCCTGGCCCGGTATGTCTCGGACGGCACCATCAAAATGCTGGCGTACCTCGTACTTCTGCTGGACCCAAAGCCTCACCCATTACTCTGTGTAGAAGAGCCGGAAAACCAGCTCTACCCTTCCCTGCTGGGCGAACTCGCGGAGGAATTCAGGAGCTACTCGGCACGGGGCGGACAGGTGTTCGTCTCAACCCACTCTCCCGACTTTCTCAATGCCGTCGAAATCGACGAGGCGTTCTGGCTCCTCAAGAAAGACGGCTTCACCGAGGTCCGGCGGGCAAAAGATGACGAGCAGGTCTCGGCCTACATGGCTGATGGCGACAAGCTTGGCTATCTGTGGAAGCAGGGGCTGTTTGAAGGGGCCGACCCGCGGTGAAGCACCTCGTGTTTCTCCTCGAAGAGGCTTCAGCGAAGGATTTGCTGGAGGGGCTCTTACCGAGGCTCCTCCCAGCAGACCTGAAAATCTACTACCTGGTATTCGAAGGCAAGCAAGACCTGGAGAGCCAACTCGTCAGAAAGCTGCGTGGCTGGCGGCTCCCTGATTCGGCGTTCGTCGTCCTTCGTGATCAGGATGCCGCCGAGTGCAAAACAGTGAAGGACACGTTGGCAGCGTTGGTCGCCGAGAGCGCGCGACAGCCAGCTCTCGTGCGCGTGGCGTGTAGAGAACTGGAGTCCTGGATCGTAGGCGACTGGAATGCTGTGGCCCAGGCTTTCGACCGCCCGCTCCTGAGAGCGCAGTCTTCGAAAAGGGCCTTTCGCAATCCGGACCAGCTCGTTCGACCGGTGGAGACCCTACGGAAGTTCATACCCGACTATCAAAAGCGTGACGGGGCGCGTCGCATCGGACCGTTGCTTGATCCGAAGTGCAATCAGTCCGTGAGTTTTCGGACATTTTGTTCGGGCGTCCAGAAGCTGGTCGCCGAGGCGAGGCGCTGATGCACCCGCTGCACGAATACATCTCCCATCAGGTCGTCGAAAAGCTGAAGACACGCCGAATCGTCGTCTGGTACGACCCGCGGGGCGAGTTTGAGCCCTTCATCTCGGAACTCCGGGGCGGTCCGAAGTCCGGATCTGCACCGGTTCGCGTTTCGATCGACGGGGCCGGCGCAACGCTCGTCGAGTTCCACGGGTCGTTTCTCGCGGTCCGAACCACGGTGGAGCCTCTGGTTGCCGTGGACACTCCAAGTCCCCTGCTCGTCTACGTTCCCGGCGTCGAACGCGACCGGAAAGGGTCGCTGTTGATGGAGCTGGAACTCGCCGGCACTTGCTATGAGCCTCAGCTCAAGCGACTGGCGCGGATCGTCCTCCGGCAGCGATTCACGGATGGGCTCATCGACGACCTTCTCGGCCCGGAATCGGTCTCCTACGACAGCATCGTGAGGGCCCTCGAGGGAGACGGAGCCCCCTCCGTTCTGAAGGTGGTCTTCCATGGGATTTCCGGGAACGACGCCATCCTCGCCGCGTGGCTTGCCAGTGACGCCAGGGATTCGCAGATCGAGTCGATGGGTGCCCGCACCGAGCTGGTGAAGCTCGTCCAGGCGCGGCTCGGGCTACAGCTTTCTGGAGACGAGCCGCTGGCGAAGCTCCGGGCCATCACCGCACGCTATGTTCTGTCGGGTGATTTCCGGCTGGACCTCAGTTGCCCTCCGCCCCCGTCCGTCGCCAGCGTCCCGGCGCCCGGCACGAAGGCCGAGGAAGAAGCGGTGCGGGCGATGGCGAGGCTCCTGCGTTCCGCCCACGGGGACGCCTATGTAGTCCTGGCCGGCAAGGTCGAACACGCCCTTGGTCTGAACGCCGCGATGGTTCCTTCCGGGGCTCTCGGCGCCATCGACACCTTCCGGTTCGAGGAGCGGGCGCTCCTCTCGTATTGCGGCGAGCTGATCGCAGCCGGGCGATGGGACGACGTCCTCACCATCGTCAGGGAACGGGAAGAGAGTTTCTGGCTCGAACGGGATGTCGTTCGGAAGGCACACTGGGAAGCCTGTCGGCGAATGGCCCTCCTGGGCAAGGAGGCTGTGGCCGTGCGACAGGCGCTGACAAAGGCGGGCTCGGACCCGGCCCGGTGGGTGGAGACCTATACCACCTCGAACGGCTGGCACCAGCTCGACCTTCTTCAGCGGCGCATGGAGGCCCTCCTGACCGGTCTCGAAGAAGAGCCCGAAGAGAAGCCGCTCGGCCTCGTCCGCAGGGCCTACGAGGACACCCAGCAGGCGATGGCAAGCGGGTTCACGAAGGTGCTGAGGCAAGCTGGCTGGACGGTGCCCGGCACCCTGCACCAGACCCGTGTTTTCGCTGAAATAGTGTCGGCGCAGCCGAGGCCGGTGGCGTACCTCCTCGTCGATGCCATGCGGTTCGAAATGGGAACCGAGCTGGCCGCCCGGCTACCGAAGGGAGCGGAGATCGACCTGCGCCCCGCGGTCGCGGCCCTGCCGACGATCACGCCTGTGGGTATGGCAGCGCTGATGCCTGAAGCCTCGGGGAGCTTTTCGGTTGCCGAGGAGGGAGGGAAGCTTGGTGTGAGGATCGGTGGAGCCTTCTTGCCTGACCTTCCGGCACGCAAGAAATTCGCGGCGGCACGGGTGCCGAAGCTCGTCGACATCACCCTTGACGACCTCCTGAGCCTTCCCGCGAGCAAGCTAAAGAAGAAACTGGAGGACGCCCAGGTCGTCGTCATCCGCTCGCAGGAAATCGATCAGGCGGGCGAGTCGGGCCACTCCTTCCAGGCCCGGCAGGTGATGGATACCGTAATCGACAACCTGGTGCGCGCCATCAGGAAGCTCGCGGTCGCGGGGGTTGTTCGGTCGGTGGTGAGTGCCGACCACGGCCACGTCTTTTTCGCAGCCGGACGCGATGAGGCGATGCGGACTGATGCTCCAGGGGGCGCGACCGTGGAGCTTCACCGGCGCTGCTGGATCGGCCGAGGCGGCTCCACTCCGCCAGGATCCATTCGAGTTGCTGCATCAGCCCTCGGATATGCATCCAACCTCGAGTTTGTCTTTCCTGACGGAGGTGGCGTCTTCAAGGCGGGCGGCGATCTCGCGTTCCACCATGGTGGCCCGTCTCTTCAGGAACTCATCGTGCCGGTCCTCACCGTCCGGATGCCTGGTACGGAGGTCCAGCCCGAGATGCCGGCAGCCGTCCAGGTCAGCGGCGTTCCAACTGAGATCACGAACCGGATGGTCACCGTGCAGGCCCAGAGCCTTCTCGAGGCGCACCTCGTACCCGTGCTGGTTTCCGACGGCCGGCGCGTGGGACGGGTCTTCGGGGCCATCAACGCCGCGGCTTTCGACCGCGACGCCGGAACAGTGACGCTCGCGCCGAACGTGGTCACCGTCGTCGCCCTCCTCCTGACGGACGACACTGTGAAAGAGGTCCGCCTGGTCTTCCTCGACCCGGCAACCGACGCCGAGATCTACCGTTCGCCGGGAACGATCCCGGTCAACCTGGGAGTGTGAAATGACGACCGAGATCATGGGAAGCGCTCCGGCCCGGGACCCACTCGACGAGAAAGCCAATCGCTTCTTTGCCGGAAAGGTCGTCCGCAAAGACCTGGTCCGGAAGGTGAAAGTCGGGACCAACGTCCCGGTTTTCGTTCTTGAGTTCCTCCTGGGCAAGTACTGCGCCTCATCCGACGAGGTGGCGATCCAGATGGGTCTCCAGGTGGTGAACGACACTCTCGCGAACAACTACATCCGGCCCGACGAGGGACCGAAGGCGCAGAGCAAGGTCAAGGAAAACGGGAAGCACTCGTTCATCGACAAGGTCAAGGTACGCCTTGTCGATTCGGACTACTGGGCCGAGGCCGTGAACTTCGGCAACAAGTTCATCCACGTGCCGACCCAGTACGTCAAGGACTACGAACGGCTCCTGATGGGAGGAATCTGGGCGCAGGTAGACATGCGCTTCGAGTACGACGAGGAGGGAAAGGGGAAGAACCCGTTCTGGATCGAGCGGCTCACCCCGATCCAGATCGCCACGTTCGATCTCGATGCCTACCGGCGGCTTCGCCGGGAGTTCACGACGGATGAGTGGATCGACATGATCTTGCGGAGCATGGGGTACGAACCGGCGGAGATGACGCGTCGGCTGAAGCTCCTTTTCCTCCTCCGGCTGGTCCCGCTCTGCGAGAGAAATTTCAACCTGGTGGAGCTGGGGCCACGGGGGACGGGCAAGAGCTACGTCGTCCAGGAGATCTCGCCCTACGCCGCCCTCCTGACCGGCTCGCCCACCGTGGCGACGCTCTTCGGGTATGTCACGGGCCGCCAGAAGGGGCTCGTCCAGCTCTGGGACGTCGTCGCTTTCGACGAGGTAGCAGAGCTGAGGAACATGCCGAAGGAGCTGATCCCGATGCTCCAGACGTACTGCGAATCGGGGCAGTTCCAGAGGGGATCCGAGGCGACGAGCGGCGAGGCGAGCCTGGCGCTTTTCGGGAACACGAACCGGCCCGTGGACGTTCTCGTCCAGTCGAGTCACCTCTTCGAGCCGCTCCCGGAGAACGTCCGGACGATGGCCTTCCTCGACCGGCTGCACACGTACGTTCCGGGGTGGGAGATCCCGAAGATGCGGCCGGACCTCTTCAGCAGCCACTACGGTTTCGTCGTGGACTACCTCGCCGAAGCGCTCAGGGAGATGCGAAAGCTGAACTTCACCGAGGTGGTCGAGCGGGACTTTGCATTCGGCTCCCATCTCGTCCAACGTGACCGGAAAGCGGTTCAGAAGACCTTCTCGGGCTTGATGAAGCTCATCCACCCCCATGGCGAGGCGACAAAGGAGGAGATGGCCGAACTTGTCGAGCTGGCCCTCGAGGGGCGGCGACGGGTGAAAGAGCAGCTGAAGAAGCTCGGCTCATTCGAGTTCCACCAGACCTCGTTCAGCTACGTCGACCGCGAAACCGGTCTCGAGAAGTTCGTCGGGGTCCCCGAGCAGGGGGGCCGGAACCTCATCCCGCCCGACCCTCCCGGGCCAGGAACGGTCTACACGGCGGGCGTGTCGGACCAGAGCGTCGTCGGGATCTATCGGGTTGAGGTGTCCGTGGCGGCGGGCACCGGGAAGCTGAAGATGGCCGGTGGGCTCTCCGGCGCGATGAAGGAATCGGCCCAGCGCGCCTTCGCCTACCTGAACGCGAAGAAGGTGGAGCTGGGTGTGGGGCACGACGTGGACACCTCGGACTTCCATGTCCAAGTGATCGACCTGATCGGCAACAAGGCCGAGGCCGAGGTCGGTGTGTCCGTCTTTGTGGCCTTCTGCTCGGCCCTCAGGCGCACCTCCGTCCAGGCTGCGCTCCTCGTGCTCGGCGACATGAGCGTTCAGGGAAACATCAAGGCCATCCGGTCGCTGGCGGAGCCGCTCCGGGTGGCCATGGACAACGGCGCCCGCCGGGCGCTCATCCCGATCGAGAACAAGCGGAGCTTTTTCGACGTGAGTGCCGATGTGCTCGAGCACGTCGACCCGGTGTTCTACGGCGACCCGAAGACGGCAGTAATGAAGGTACTGGTGGGGAGCTGAACGGGGGTATGGGGTATTCCCCCCTCCCTTATGCCGGTTTTCTGTTCCATTGCGCCCCAAACCCCAGGTGGCACTGCCGGAATGACGGGGCCCGCCCTCGAACGAAAGGGACAGGCTTTCTCGCAAGAAAGAGCGGGACGTGGCAACCAGAAGCTTCGCTTCCGAGAGACGTCGCAGATCCTCGGTGAGTTCAGCATCAGGGCGGGCGAGAGCTTCGACCGCGGAAAGGTCGAGAGAAGACTGAGCCCGGGCCGGGATGCCCGGCACACTCCACAACAGGAGGAGGAGCAGGAAACGCTTCATGGACACCTTCGCTTTCGAGGCGGAGACGGGAGAGGACAGGAACGGACGAAGGGCCGCTTCGGCGCGGCGTGATTCTCTCTGTGCTCTATTCCGTGAGCGGCACGTGGAGAATGTCCGCGAGGTGAGGGGCGGACAGAAGCGGATCGGCCTCGAAGAAAGCAGCACTCCGGCCTGGTCCGAAGGCCGCGATGAACCCGAGCGCCGCCGGAATGTCAGCCCTCGTGTGGCCCGCGCAGGCACAGGCCACGCAGGCGGGCGGGCAGTGGCCGCCTCCGTCCTCCTCGGGACACGTCCCCGCGCAATCCGCACTGGTCAGGAGGGGACTCATCCCGACGGTACTCACCAGGAGCATGCAGGTGACGAGGACGAGAAGCGATCTCATCTGCCCGAAGACTCTATCATGCCGGCTACGGCCGACGAGCGGGCGCGACCACTTCGGGGAAGTCTTCCACCGGGGCATACGCCGCGCTCGCCCCGCCCTCGTAGTTGCAGGCGCTCATGGGGTTGCGCCGCATTCCCGCGATATGAGTACGTCGCGACCTTTCAGGTGATGGATGGGGTCATCCTTTTATGCCCTGAACAAGGCCTTCGAGCGGGCCCAGGCAGACTTCCAGATTCGACCATTTCCTGGGACAGGTATTTAGGGCGACAGGGTTACCAGGTTCCGGGGTTTAGCACCAGGCACGGTGTCGAACGAGACTCTTGTGTCAAAAGTGACAAAGCGGCCACCATTCCGGACGGCCAAGGTCAAAAGGTAGGCGTCTGTCACTTGACGAGATCCCAGGACTCTTTGCCACCTCAGAACGCCTGGGGTCAGGAGGCTGACATCGTCTGGCCAGAACTCGTGTTCCACTGAAGCGGCCGCCTCAGTCAGGCGTTCGGCCACCAAGGCCACTGGTCTCGGGTTGGGATACGACGGTTGTGACATGATGCGGAGACATCCATTCTGCGTGACGGGACTGGATGCCCACCCAAAGGCCAGGTTCTCCGACAGCCAAGCGGTCGCACGGCCGTGATAAAGGTGATTCGCATCAAGCAGCGCAATTAGAACGTTGACATCCAAGAGCGCCCGCACTACACGCCCTCGGTGTCGCGCAGAGCGTTCACTTGATCATCTGTCACAACTCGGCCGGTGGCAGGAAACGGCCGGAATCCCGCGACAGTAGGCTGCTCTCCCAAGCCGCGGCTGGAACCCCGTGTCAACACCTCCCTCAAGAGCCGGGACACGACCTTCCCCGCAGAGACCTTCTCCCGTCGCGCCAGCTCCTTGGCCGCATCCATAACGTCGTCGTCAATATCCAGCGTGGTCCGCATGAGATCTCCGCCGTCTTCTCGAGAGTGAAGTATGGTGTGATTACACCAGGTCTGATGATGTTATCACATCATGTCGAGAAACCGAGGGCAGAACCAGATCAGCGTTCGAAGGCAGGGCTCCCACTCCTGCCGGAGGTTTTTGACCCAGACTGCGGAGTCCTCCGCCCATTCTGGCTTGTACGAGAACGCGACGGCAGAGCCCTCGCCGCCAGAGCCCTCACGATGCCGAGGAAATAGCCCACACTCGGCAGCGACGGCGCGCTGCCACGGAAGGCCTCCAGGACATGGATCGAGTCGGGGAAGACCTGGCCCATGCGCCGTCATCCGTTCGCTGCCCCTGATAGGGCGTCCCGCGATGGCGCAGAGTAGGGATCCAACGCGCGGGAGAGCGTGAGCGTTCTGCGAATTACTTGCTTGAGACCCACGTGCGATCGATACGTCGGTAGAATTCGAAACGAGAGAGCAGGATTTCGATTCATGAACGAGGGGGGCGTTTCAGGGTGCTAATCTGGCAGGCAATCGAAAAGCGATGCGGTGAGAGCCCGGGGCATGTTGCGCTTGTCTCCGGGAAGCTCACCTTGACCTACCAAGATCTGGCCGAACGGGTGGCGCGCCTGGCAACGGGCCTGTCAAACACGGGTCTGTCGGCAGGAGACCGGCTGGCAGTCTTACTGCCGAACTCTTTTGAACTAGTCATTTCCCTCCTCGCTGCGAGCACCTCGGACCTCATCGCTGTCCCGATCCTGCCCTCATACCCTCCGGCACACGTCGCGACGATCCTGGGATTGACGACTCCATCCGCGCTGGTGACCTCGCCAGAACTTGCCACGAAGATTGCCGGTGTTCGGTCTGCCGCCCTTCCAAGAATCCTCATGACGGGCGCGAAATCCAAAAGTCCCGCCTTCGCAACACTTGAAGCGCTCATGGAGTCGTCGATGGCCGAGCCGCCACGGCGAAGGAGCTGCTTGCAGGATCCCATAGGGTTTCTTGCTGATACCTCCGGAACGACGGGCTGCATCAAAATCGTCGCTCATACTCAGGCACGGCTCCTGGAACGCGCCAGCCAGTTCTCAAGAACGGTGGCTCTTGGTGCCTGCGACGAGGCACTGGCGATCTTCCATCTCGGGCGGCCCGTCAATTTTGTCTGTCTTCTTCTTGCGATGATCCAGTGTGGAGGAACCGTCTCCTTGCTCGACTGGCCAGAGCCTGCCTCGACTTGGGCCACCTACCAGGAGCGCCGCCCCACGTATGTCTTTGTGCCCCCTGGCGGCACGCAACGCCTATTCGACCATCCAGCCGCGGAGCAAGTCGACCACTCACGCCTCCGGTTCTGGTTTACCGGAGGAGACAGAACAAGTGAGTCTCTTCGCCAGAAGGTTTCCCAGGTGACTGGGAAGCCCTTTCTTGAAATGTATGGTCTCACTGAGACGGGAGCCCTCACCGTGAATCCGCCGGAAGGTCCCATCAAGGGGGGGGCGATTGGCAGACCAATGGCTGGCGTGGAAATGCGCCTTGTTGACGAGGAAGGACGGGAGACCGGCGACGGTGAAGTGGGAAGGCTCTTTGTGCGCTCGAGGAATTTGATGGCTGGCTACTGGAACGACACGCTTTCCACCCATCGGGCCCTGGAGACAGGTTGGTTCGATACGCAAGATCTCATGAAACGGGACGGTGACGGCTATTACTGGTTCATCGGCCGGGCTTCCGATGTGGCAGGTGACGGTTCTCGCTCCGTGAAGCATCGGTGCGCCTTGTGCGACATGTGCGGACAGCGATAAGGCGAGAAAGCGTTAAGGCTTGTCACGGCTTGTCACCTATTCACTGGTTCCGGTTGTTTTCAGGTTCTCCTCTCGTTCCGGTAGCCAGAAACTGGCCACAGTGTTGATAAGGTAAACACCAAATGCCACCGCAGCTGCCGCGAAGGCCATTCGGGCCGGGTGCGTTGTTCCGCCAGGCAACCAGTACGCCACCCACGGTGTGAGCGCGGCAAAACCGGTGCCGATCATGCGGCCCCCAACATTAGCCGCGAAACTCTCCCCAGTTCCTCTTAGGTGTAGAGGGTAGGCACCAGGAAGGTAGTTTCCCCAGAAGCTAAACTGTCCTACAGTCAAGAGCCCCGCCGCGAACATCCCCAGTTGGAGGTATCCCATGCTTGTCGTCCCTGCCCAGGCAAACGTCAGTGGCATGACCAGAAGGCCTGGAAGGAGAAACAGGCGGAGCTGACGGCGCCGGCTCACAACTGTCATGGCAATCACGACGAGGAGCAAGCGTCCCGTCAGACCCCCAAACTCCTGCGCCTTGGTGGCGCTTGCAGCCCTGGCCAGTTCGATCGAACTGGCGATCTGGCGTACCTTGCCCGCCAGCAGCGTGTTCACCTCCGTCTCGCTCTTCCCCTCTGACCTCCACTGGGACTTCATCTGGGTCTGTAAGCTCTCTGGCAAGCGGGTGGAGACAGCGGCGGCGACCTCGGCCTTCACGTCTGGCAGGCCAGGAACGATCTGCGGCATTTGCTGGATGGCGCCGAACGCCGCACCAAAACTGCAAGTCACCATCACGGCCGTTACAATCGTTGTCCGTCTCAGTTGAGGTGAGAAGAGTTCCAGCGGGTTTGGGCGTTTCAATCTTCCGGCATCCCGATCCCGTTTCCACGCGGGCGACTCGGGCAGGAAGGGCCGAATCAGAAGCAGTGGGATCGCCGGAATCAAGCCAGACATTGCCAGGTAGCGCCAGGCGGCGTGCGGGTTTCCAATGGTGCCCAGGACTTGCGCGAATGACGGAAGAGCAATGGCTGGCAGCGTGAAAGCGGGCAGCTCGATTCCCAGAAAAAGCTGCGCTGGCTGATGAGCCGCCCATGCGCCGGCGATGCCGCCTGCGACCGCCACCATCAGGCCTCCCACCGAACCGAAGGCCTGCGTTACCGCCAGGACAACTTCTCTCTCGCGCCGGTCGGGGAAGGTCTCGGCCAGCCACGCGATCGCGGCAACGAATTCCACGCAAACTCCGATGAAAACCAGACACCGGCATGCCAGGAGCATCGGGAGGCTCGTCGCAAACCCCGAGGCGAAAGCCGCTCCGGCGTAGAGCAGGATGCTCCATGTCAGGACCCGCCGTCTCCCGAGCCGGTCGGTCAAGTAGCCTCCCAGAAGGGCAAAAATCCCACCGCTGAGCGCCGGAACATAGAAGAGTAAGCTGAACCACGTCGTGAACGCGGCGGTGCCTGGTAAGAGTCCGCCCAGCTCCATGAGGGCCGGCCGAATCATCAGGGGCAGCATGAGGAGTTCGTAGGTGTCGAATGCAAAGCCGATGGCAGCGATCACGCCAACGAGCCATTGCGTCACGGTGAGCCGGAAAGGTCTTCGGTCAAGGGGCGCAGCGGGGGTGGGGCCTTGCAGGGCTGAAGAGATCATCTTCCCTTATGATGAGGGGTCCGTGAGAGCTGCACAATAGAATCTCACGAGCTGATAGGAGCAAGAAAAAGTATGAGAAGAGTTGTGACATCCTGTGTTGGTGTTCTCCTGCTCATGGCAAGCCTCCCCGTGCTCGCGGCCGATCCCCCCAAGGCGGCAAAGCCCACACCCTCGGTCGATCAAGTCGCTTCAGAGGTCAAAAAGCTCCTTGCAAAAGAGAACATTCAGACACGCTTCGACCTAGTCCGGCGGCTGCAGCAGCAGGGATTAACATGGCAACCCTCCCTGGTGGCGCCGGGCAACCTTGCCGGCAGGCTGAGTGAAGAAAACTTGAGATACTACGCGGGAATCAAGATGTTCGACGCTCTGTACGCGGCGAGTTTCATGCAGTGGCAGGCTGTGAGTGACTCGGTGCAGACCATCGAACAGGTTCAAGAGAAGTTGAATATTCGATCTTACGCCGATGTCAGCGGGGGGATCGTCTCCACTCTGAAAAAGGCCGCGGCAGCACCCGAGAAGACGAACGTCCCGGCACTGATCGACCAGCTTGCCGCGGACTTCTCCCGGGATGTCCCGGCTCTCATGGCAAATCCGAAGAGTGCCACCTACCTCGTGGACCTCCTCTATGGATTCACCATCGAGACGGGGTACATGCTGAGCCACTTTTACCGGACGGATGCCAAGGGGGAGGGACCAGTGATGAAGGCTGTTCCCCAGCAGAAAACTGGCGTCACGGATTGGCTCGAAATTCTTCTCCAGGTGACAGAAATCGTGGGCAAATCAAATGAGACGATTACCGTAAAGGGCAAGGCCGTGCCCAAGATGGATCTGATCAAGGAGATCATCCGTGTCCGCAAGCAGGCCGACCAGAGTCCACAAGCGCTTGCCGCGGGGAGGGCATCCGTCTATGGGCAGGCCGCGTCCATTCGCGACGCTATCGTCACGTCTTCTTCCGCCAGTCAGAAGTAAAACACCTGCAGGGCCAATGTAAACTGGTTCAACGGAGCGGCCGCCGGCCGCTCCGGGAAGAGGCGCGCAAAAGCACCTGTCACCTTGAAGTTGAAGCTGGAAACGTACCAGTGGAAACCAGTCTGGTACCGGCGCCAGCCATTCGGCTCATGGGCGGGGTCAGAAAACAGGAGACTCTGGTACTGGAAAAACGGCTGGAGCTTTACTTTGGAAATGTAGTAGCCCGCTTCGGCGACAACTCCAATTTGCCGGGGCAGAGACTTCAGGAAGTCGTGACCGTCATAGAGAAACCAGCCTAGATTGATGGCTGGAGCATCGTGGGAGGCGAGGGGAATCTCGGCAAAGACATCCGCCGCGTACGAGTGGTACGTGCTCTGGTTGTCGGTCCCGGCCCCAATCGCAAGCACTTTCCTTTGACCCAGGTAAGTGCCCGGATAGTTGTATCCCTGGCGCAAGTAGCCGGTTTCCGTCTCGAAGAACTCATATTGGAGCCGGGCTGCATAGCGATACGGGTTTCGCGATCCGGCGTCGCGGACTCCCTGGTAGACACCCACGCGGTACTGCAGACGGTCACTGAGGAAGAAACCCGTGGCGCCAAACCCGGCGTCTCGCATCGTGTTCGAAGTTGTTGGGGTGCTGGCCGAGAAGCTGGCCGCCGCGTAATCAAGAGTGAGTAACCGCGTCGATGCCAGAAGCGTGCATCGGCTGAGGGGAACGAGGAAGTGGCCCGCCTGCGGTTGAAACTCGGGGAGCAGTTTCCACTGTACGAAGGCATCAAATATGCTGAGGGCGGGGGTGAAAGACGTTCCCGAAGCCTTGTTCTTGCCAACGTTCGATGAGTCGATGACGAATAGGAACGAGACGTCCTTCACCAGCTGACCAGTGGTCTGGAAGCGGAACCGTCGCAAGAAGAGGTTTTGCTGGGTGCCGCCCTCGGAACTCCCGGTTGGGTCTGGCGTCTCCTGCCAGTCTGCCCAGGCCTGTGCCATCACACCAAATTTCATGAATGTCGTGTCGCTGACCTTGATCTGCAGCTGCGCTTGTGCAGGGCAAGAGCCCAGCAGGATCCAAAATGTCGCGGCTGCCGCAAAGGCGCCCATGGCTGAGGTGATTCGCATCTCACTCATGACTGCTCTCCCTCGGAAGCACCTCGCCGCGGGTGGGTCGACCGGCGTGAAATGAGCTTCCAAGCCCGAGCGGCAAAGTCCCCGCAACGGGGCAGAACCCGGAATCCCAAAGCAAGATGAAGCAGAAGGCTCAAGATCAGGATAGCCGCCAAGTTGAAGTCGTAGGCCGGGGCAAGCCATGGCCCCACGCGCTTGTGTCGCGAAAGAAAGGGTGCGCCTCCCCACCGGGAGACAGGAACCCGGTAAATAGGCAAGGTTCGGCGGAACAGACCCTCGGGAGTCTGGCCAATGGGCTCGAGGGTCTTCAGGTTCAACACGGTCTGGGTGATGAAACGATTGGTGTGCTTCCGTTTGAATGACTCCAGATCCGTGGCTCCAAGCAGTGCCTCCAGCCGCGCATGGATCGTGCGCTTTTGCTCCGCGGCCTCCTGGCGCCGCGCGAAGGTCTGCTGGCGTATCTGGGAGAGGTACTCGTCCAGCTGGTTTGCCGTGGCGGTATCGAACATCTTCTCGTGCCAGGCTCCGGCTTTCACGGATAGCGGGATACCAGTTTCCTTTGCGATGAGCGTTAACTCTCGCTTCAGAATGACGAGTTGCTCCTCTCTTTGCGCCTCGGGGAGACCCTGATCACGCATGATTTGAATCGACCGGACCTTGCTTCGCAGCTCCGGCAGGTAGAAGTCCAGGTCGTCCTCGGCAAGCTTCTCCTGTTCATCGGCTTCGAGGATAAGGCGGGTGTAGGCGTTTCCCGTGTACTGCTCCACAACCCACGCTTCATAAGCCCACCGTGAGGGGAGAATGCTGGCATAGGCCGGCACGTTGCGACAGAGAGCCTTTGGCGAGAGCAAGTGATCGTAGGTGATGATGACGCCGCTCAAGAGCATCTGCGGAAGAAGCAGCAAGGGGATCAAGATGTAGATGGTGACAGCAGATTTGAAGGTTGCGGAGACGTTGAGGCCCAAGAGACTTGCGCAGAGGGCGCAGGCAAAAAGGAGCACCCAGCTCTCGAGGAAAAGACCGGGCACATCAACGAGTGGCAATGCGACTGCGAGATAGCAGAGCATCTGCAGGCCGGCGGCGGCGGCCAGGTAGAGAGCCTTGGCGTTAACATAGCTCCACCAGCTCAGATGCAGAAATCGTTCGCGCTCCCTGATCTTGGCGTCGCGACAGATTTCCTCCGCGCTGACGCTCAGGCCCAGGAAGAGCGCCACAATCACGCTCATGAAAAAGAACTGGCTAATGTAATCGTTGTCGTGAAATGAGTACCCTGACTTTAGCCACCCGCGAGAAAGCAACCCGAGAAGCAGGGCGAGGAGTGGCGGCTCGAGCAAGGTGACGGCCATGTAGGATCTGTTCGAGAGACGCGCGCGGATCTCCCGCGCCAGATAGACCATGATTTGGCCGAAACGTCCAGGCCGTGCCAGGTGCCCTTTTGGGATTGATGGCTCCGGATTCGATTCGAGAGCGGTCTTTCGAGTCTGGTTGTACTCCTGGTAAGACTGCGCCCAGGCCTGCGGAGTGATCTTGCGTTCCTGGGTCGCGTGTCCGCTGCTGTCGAGCAAGCGGCCCTCAACGATCTCGAAAATTTGTTCGGGGTGGACGCTGCCGCAACTCCTGCAGATTCCTTCTTCAGCTCCCGGAAGTCCGGCGCGTGATCTGAAGTAGGTGATGGCCTCGATAGGGGTCCCGCAGAAAACTGGCCAGCCGCCCTGATCCAGCATCCAGAATGCGTCGAACATTCTGAAGATCTTCGACGATGGCTGGTGGATCACCACAAAAACGAGCCTGCCTCGAGCTGTCTGTTGCCTGAGCAATCGGATGACCATCTCGGCATCCGACGACGAGAGGCCCGATGTTGGTTCATCCACGAACAGGATCGCCGGCTCGCGGATCAGCTCGAGGGCGATGTTCAGGCGCTTTCGTTGCCCTCCGCTGATCGTCTTCTCGCTCTCGACGGACGAACCGGCTTTTCGATTGGAGGTCTCGGCCTGACCGAGTTCGGTGAGGAGGTCGCGTACGCGCTCGATGAGCAGGGGCTCTGGCAGGTCTGCCCGGCAGAGACGGCCAGCATAGTAGAGGTTCTCAAAAACGGTCAGATCGTCGACAAGCAGGTCGGCTTGAGGAACGAACCCGAACACTCCTTCTGACACCGAAGGGTCCGCGTAAACATCGTGTCCGTTTAGAAGGAGCTTTCCCGAGTCCGGACGCAGGGTGCCGTTCAGAATGCTCAGAAGTGTGGATTTTCCCGAGCCGCTGTTGCCCATGATGGCGATCAGCCGGCCGCCGCACTCGTTGAACGAAAAATCGTGGACACCGTTGTCGCTGCCGGGATACGTGAAGGAAAGATGGTGGCCTTCGAAAACAACGGAAGAGCGGGCCTTTTTCTCCTGATCGAAGGCAGCGAGAACGTCCGAGAAGTACAACTCGTTCCCCTGGCTGTCCAGGAGGACTTGATCGGGACCGAGAGGCAGGCAGCGGCCTGGGCTCAAGGTCAACCCCTCAAGGCGAACGATCTCTTCCCCCACGCCCGCCACCAGGAAGAGTTCCTCGCCTTCCAGGCGTAATGCGGAGAGCTTTCCACGGAAAGTCTGGTTGGCGAGACCGCCCAGTCGCCGGCAGTTCTGGCAAGTGAGGGAAAACGATGCCGGATCGGTGACGAAGCCCAGGATGTCGTGCAAGCTGGCCGTGGAGAATCCCAACGTCTCGCCGATCGCAAGGGTGAGCCGGACAGGAAGCTCTTCCTTCGGCGCGAGGGCCGCCACCCCAAAAAAGTGAAGCAAGACGGTGCTGCGCTCGAAACCGCTCAGGAGCGCCTTCAAGCGTCCGCCAATCGGGGCCGCGAAATCGAGGATGGCTTCGGCCGGAGTGGCAGCGTGGACTTCCACGAGGTCGTCGAAGAGACCGGTGTACGGGTCGGCGTTACTTAAGCCCACATGGTCGTGCAAATAGGCCTGTACCCTCTGCCGGGCCGCGGGCCGTAGCGGTGCGGGGAGAGCAGCAGTCTGCAAGCCAAAGAGGTGCAGGACGGCATTCAGAAGCGGCTCGGCGATCACCGGACCAGATCCTCGAGGTGATGAGGGAACCGGGCAAACATCGAACTACAACTGTACAAGATGCCCAAGGTTGTTTGCCAGCTTTCGGAAGATCTGGTAGCGGGGGGTGTGGCGACAGGAAAAGCCGGCGGCCGCCCCGCCCTGGTTCGCCAGGCGGACCTTCCGGATCTTGGCCCCGAGGTTCTTCCGGATCGACTTCGTGGAGAACTCCACGAGCCGCTCGCTGTTCAATCCGCCTGTGTTCCTCGGGCAGGGCGTCGAACTGCCTCGGGCAGGCGCGTCTGCCAATCTCTGCTTTCGCTTGATTTTCGTTCCACCGGAACTCATCTTTAGAGATTGGCGTGCGACGGTCTGCCAAGGAGTGAACCGATGAGAGCCCAACGATCAATCGCACTTTTCCTCCATTTCGTCCTGACCATCATTCTTTCCACCCGAGCCTCCGGCGAGGGCGAACTGATGGAGGCCGGGCACACGTACAACCAGGCACAGACGATTCGCTGGCTCGATGAACAGCGGTTCGCTGTCGGCCGCTGGGACGGCTCGATCACCATCTTCCGGCGTCCCGCTTTCCCTCGAGAAAGCGGGCCCGTGATTCTCCAGGCACTGACGGCCCCATCTTTCCGGGAAATCGGGAAGGTCGACGTCCTTCCGTCCGGAGAACTCATCACTTCCAGTTCCTCGGACAGCATCTCCGTCTGGACCCCTAAAGGGAAAGAGTACCGCCACGCCCACGAGGTGGACTACGACGCCCAGGCGGGAGACTTCAACAGCGGGAGCCTGGTCGAAGACGGCGGATGGGCGACCTACGTTTCTGGTCACGCAAACGGATACCTCATCCGGTGGCACATCGGCCGGCCGGGTCAGCTGTGGCCGGAAGCGATGCTCGACGTCCGGTCACCGGATCCGATTCCGAGCCCCTACATGATCAAGAATGTGCGCGGTGTCGTCCCCTGGAGGGACGGAATTGTGATCACGGCCGCGGAAGATGGCGACCTCTGCCTGGTCGACGTTAGATCCATGAGGGTCATCCACCGCCAGCGATACAACCCGGCCGCTCAACGCGGACTCAACGGACTGGCAGTCTTCGGAGACCTCCTTCTCGCCACAAACTGTACGGTGGGCACGGCGGAGCACAACGCATGGCTCTACCGAATCACGGCGTCTAACCTGACGCTGCTCGATTCGCGATACTTGGCAACCGATCCCAAGATTGCCGACATATTTAGCGTTAGTGCGGCGCTGGTCCCTTCGGGAAAGGACGTGCACTTTTACGCGAGCACTGGAGAAGGAATCGTCTGGCACGGGAAAGTCGAGGATGAGCGGCTCCTGCCTCTCGACTCGGTGACGACAGGGCATCGCGGAGTCGCCCCCGTATTCGATCTTGAGCCCGAAGGCTCGCTGCTCGCATCCGTGGACCATGACATCCGCGTTTTCCAGCTCCGGCAAATAGGCGGGGCCACGAGGCGGATCGCGCTCGTTCACATGGTCCCGCGCCTCGGAGACGTCGATTCGAATCGCCGGATCATCGAGGAGGCGATCAGGAAAGCCGCGAGGGCCGGAGCAGACTGGATCGTCACGCCCGAGCTTTCAGAAAGCGGCTACAAATTCATCACCCAAACCGGTACAGGCTGGATCGAGAAATTCCCCAGCTCGTGGATGCGCGATCTCTCGAGGCTCGCTGCCCGGCAACAAGTCTCGCTCTTCGTTGGATTCCCGGAGCGTGAGGCGGGTTCCGGAGAACTTCACAACAGCGTAGCCGTCATCGACAGGTCGGGAGCCCTGCTCGGAACCTACCGAAAAATCAAGGTCATCCCGGGACCCTACGAGAGTTGGGCCATCCCTGGAGTCGAGACGCCGGTCTTCACCGTGGACGGGACTCGCATCGGCATCCTGATCTGCGCGGATTCCTACGCTCCCGAGATAGCTCGGGAGTATGCCGCCGCCCGGGTTGACCTCCTGCTGTCGTCCGCTGCCTGGGCCCCCGGCTCCATGGGACCAAACGGAGCATGGGAAGCCCGATCGCAAGAGACAGGTTTACCCCTCATCGTCTGTAACCGGAGCGGAATCGAGCCCGGCCTCGACTTCCGCGAAAGCGAAAGTGTCGTCGACCAGAATGGGAAAAGGCTGTTCACCTTCAGTGCCCCTGGGACCACGGTTTTTCTCGTGGACTGGGACCGGGCACACCAGACGTTCACCCAGGCTGGGAGCATTCCGATCGAGTTTCGGGATTAATAACCTCCCGAGATTCGAAGCAGGAATTCCGTGCCTCGCCTCACGGGACGAAAGAGGGCGTGCCCGTCCTCTTTCACGAAAACTTCCGGCTCGTGAAGTTGCTCCTCGGCCGGACGTGTGACCTCAAACGAGGCTGGCTGCCGCCTCCTTGAGCTGAAGCCCATTCATCCGGACGGCCCGGCCGAACCCCCCAACCCAGCGAGCATCCTGGATTTCGAAGCGAAAGAAGACGAAGTCACCCATGTGAAGCCGCTGGGCAGAGTGGGGGAAGCGGGCCACGTAGCAATCCCTTGCGCTTTCGAAAGAACGTGTTCCTTCTTCGAGTGGAAGCGCGATTCCCTCGATGGCCACGCGTGCCAGCAGTTGCGGATCTCCTTCGCCTGTATCGGGCCGGCTAATGGCAATTGAGCAATCGGGCACGGCCAGGAGGGCGCGAGTATGCGCGGCCATCTGGCTCAGGTGCAGGATCAGCCCGGAAAGGCCGGGTTCAGCGGCATAAGCGACCATGGAGGCGAGCGGGGCTCCGTCGTTGATGGTTGCCATCGCGGCCCACCGTTCCGAGAGAATCAACCGGGCGGCTTCGGAGTAGGAAGTTGGAGGCATGGGGTGTCCTTTCAGCGTTACCTCGGGAGGTGTGAGGAGAAGATCTTACCGGTCCTGCTTTTCGAGTAACTCACTTTCGTGACTCTTTTGCCCGTTCTGAAAAACCTGACGAGAGCAAACGCAGAATCGCCGGGGAGATCCACTCTCTTTCGGCCTGGGGAATCCTGGCGGCAGCCACCGCCCGGTAGTTCCTTTTTGCCGCCTGGAGCATCTCCTCGTTCCCCTTGCCGCAAAGATAGATGCCTGCCTGGGAGTACGCGAGGAAGATCCGGGCCACGGAGTGCCGGGCTGCTAAAGGCTCGAGTGATGAAATAGCCCCTGCGTAATCGGCCCGGAAAAAGAGCTTGATGCCATCCTTGAGTGCCTGCCGGAGTGACTCGGGAATCTCTCCTGTTGCCGGGAGCGGCTGGGCCACTGGCCGTTCCTCCTGCCGCTGTGGCACGGGAGCCGCTGCCGGCAGAGGCACAGCGGCCGTGGGCGGAACCGGGGAAGCCGTTGGCAGGGCCGTGGCAACAGCGGGCGCCTGTGCTGGTTTCGGGGCGCTCCTTTCCTCGAGCCTCCTGAGGGCCGCGTTCAAGATGGCCGAGAGGGCCGAGCGCCCCCGGATGACTCCCTGGCGCTCACTTTCCCGGAAGGCCGAGAGGGCTTCCAGCGTCCTTCCCTCCTTCTCGAGACACCGGCCAAGATAAAAATGGGGGAAGTAGTCTTCCTTGTTGAGGCCTTTGTATTTGAATTTACTCAGGCCTTCATCCGGCTCCTCGGCAGCGGCTTGTTCTAGAAGCGCGATGGCCGTCCAGCAGTCGCCTTCGTTGTGAGCCAGGACACCCTTGGCGTACTTCTCCTGTGCGGGCGTGTACCCAAATGCATGCACCGGGATGAGAAGAAAGGCGCAAATCCACAGTGATGGTCTCATTTCAGGAACGCCTCCACGGCGCGTTCGACGGCATCAGCTGCGAGGTCGATGTGGATGCCAGATGGCGCCGGGACGTCCACGGTCACGGTTTTCTCCACCTTTGAAAACCCGCCAGGACCTGCGCGCAGAGTGATCAGATACTTTCCGGGAGGGAGGTCGAGCCTTGCGGGCGTCTCGAGGTCTCCCAGGAGAAGCGGGATGGGGTTTCCCTCTGGCACGACCGAGACGACGCGAGCCCAGGGACTTGAGGTGAGGACGAGCGGACCGGGGGGGCTCGAAGCGGGAATAGCGGTAACGGCAGGCGAAGGAACGAGAGGGTGTGGCGCAGGCTGGCCAGGGAGGGGATTTCTCTTTGTGAAAACCCAGAGACCTGCCGCCGCGGCTAGCATGGCTGTGGTGGCGATGGCCGTTACCATGAGCGCTTTCTTGGCGGATGGAGGATGTGTTGTTGGTGATGCCGGCCGGCTCGCGCCGTCGCGCGCAAGAAACTGGGTCTTTTCCGCCTCGGCGAGGGTTTGGGCCTGAACGGAGGCGGACGGGAGTGCGCGCCTCAGCGCTTCCGAGAACTCGCTGGCGGTCCGGTATCGGTCGTCCCGGTTCCGTGCCATGGCTCTGAGGATCACGGCGCGAAGCGCCTCGGGAACTTGATTCCGGGGGTCTGTTTCCTCGAATGGACGGGCGCCCTCCTGGATGTGAGCCATGATGTATCCGGCGGGTGTGCTGGCCACGACGGGCGGCTCTCCGGTCACCATGAGATAGAGAACGCACCCGAGGGAGTAGATGTCGCTCCTGCCGTCGATGGGGGTGCTTTTTGGGATGGCACCGAGTTGTTCGGGCGAGCTGTAGCGGACCTTGCCCACGAAAAGGGCGGAAGCCGTCGCGGATTCCTCCGTCCAGTCGCGAGCAATGCCGAAGTCGATCAGCTTCACCGAGAGACGGTCCTTGCCAATCCGCTCGACCATGATGTTCTCGGGTGATACGTCCCGGTGAACAACACCCTTTTCGTGGAGATAAGCGAGCCCTTCGAGCGTCTCCAGAGTAATAGCCCCGGCATCGTCGCAGGGCAGGGGGCGGTGCGTCTCGAGTTCCTCGTTGACGTTTTTTCCGGGCAAAAACTCCATGACAATGAGGGGTGCGGAATCCTCTTCCACGACGCCGAGTACAGAAACGAGATTGGGGTGTGACAGGCGCTCTGCGATTCGCGCCTCGCGCAAAAACCGTTTCCTTGCCTCTTCGTTGGTAACCAGGGAGGCCCGGAGTGTCTTGATGGCGACGGCCTGGCCTGATCGAGTGTCTTCGGCCTTGTAAAGGGTCCCCATGCCGCCATCCCGGATCTTCTCGATCACGCGGTACTTCCCGGCCAGCAGGATCATCGTGGATGACATGTTCCCGGGATCATGGCAGCAGTTTCGGCAACCTTCCAGGACCAACGGCCGTAGGGGATAAAATTCACTGTATTCATAGAGTGGGCCTCGCCTTCGTCTTGGTTCTTGGCGCCTTCTGCCCGATGGTGCAAGCGGTGGAGCCACGCTGGTCCCTGTTCGATTACGCACTGGACCGCTGGCAGACGAGCGAGGGGTTGCCTCAGAACTCGGTGAACGCGATACGCCAAACGCCAGACGGGTACCTCTGGCTTGCGACCTTTGACGGTCTCGTGAGATTCGATGGACGGGAGTTCACTGTTTTCCGGCCGCCGGCGACGCAGGGCTTGCGGACCCCAAGAATCCTGACACTGGAGGTTGATAGGAAGGGCGGGCTCTTTAATTCTACTTTGTCACCCTGATGACTGCCTCCTCTGCCTGGCATAAGCCAATG
>JADHED010000551.1_pt1 | contig 42908 bp, 42 predicted proteins | sample 8952041 | NCBI WGS metagenome assembly JADHED01 (sample SAMN16124423, study PRJNA663239) | bioreactor sludge metagenome | isolation source: sludge (control) | place: India:Bengaluru | collected 2018-09-08 | reverse complement strand
CGAAGTAGACGTCGACCCCGTCCTCGAAGACCACGGTGACGGCGGACAGGCCGTACCGGGAGACGGACCGGATCTCGACGAGGCGAGGGAGCCCGTTCATCGCCGCCTCGACCGGGTAGGTGACGAACTGCTCCATCTCCACGGCACCGAGGGCGGGGGCCTTCGTGAGGACCTGCACCTGAACGTTGGTGATGTCCGGAACGGCGTCGATCGGAAGCTGCGTCAGCGCGTAGATCCCGCCCACGACCACCAGAATCGCGGCGATGAGGACGACGGCGCGGTTCTCCAGGCTGGCGTCGACGATGCGCTGGAGCATCTCAGTGGTCCTCTTTGAGCGTGGCCTTGGCGAACTCGGACTTGAGGACGAAGCTACCCTCCGTCACGACGTCCATGCCGGCCTCGACGCCGGCCAAGATCTCCGTGAACCCCTCGAACGTGTGGCCGACCTCGACCGTCCGCCGCACGAATACGCCGGGCTCGGTCTGGACGAAGACGACCGTCCGCGCCTCGAGCGTCTGGAGAGCGCTCTGCGGCACGGCGACCACGGGATGCGCCTCCGATTGCGGCCTCGGAACCTCGACCGTAGCTTTGACGAACATCCCTGGACGCAACTTCTCCTCGCGGTTGTCCACCGTGGCGCGCACTTGTACCGTGCGGCTCGCGGCATCGACCACGCTGCCCAGGAAGTCGATCCGGCCGGCGAAGGACTCCTGCGGGTAGGCGTCGGCGCGAATCGCGACCGTCAGGCCCTTCTCGAGCAGCGAGAGGTCTTTTTCGTAGGCCTTGAGGAAGACCCAGACGGACGACAGGTCGGCGACGCCGACGAGCGGCTGCAGCGCTTCGACCAGCGTACCGGGAGTCACCTTCCGATCGATGACCTTCCCGTCGAAGGGGGAACGGACCGCCAAGCGGTGCGGCCCTCCGGCGGGCAGCGGGACCTCGGCATTCGTCTCAACCGCAGCGCGGACGGCCGCGATCTCGTCCTCCCCCTCCCCGTACTGGCGCAGCGTGCGTTCGAGAGTCGCGGCCTCGACCTTCCGGGCCAGGTAGGTGCCCTCGCGGTTCTGGTACTCCCCGGCGCTAATCGCCTTCGTCTCGAGCAGTGACCGGGCACGCTCGTAGGCGCGTTCGGCGATTCGCAAGTCGGACAGGGCCTTCACGAACTCGTCCCACGCATGACTCAGGTCCACGCTCTCGATCCAGACGATCGGGTCGCCCTTTCGGACACGCTGGCCGAGGTCGACGGGAATCTCCGCCACCCGCCCGCGGAGGTTCGAGGCCACATGAAGCAGCCGGTTCTCGTCGTGACCGATGGTCCCTGTGAGCACCAAGAGGTGTTCGAGGTCCATCAACTGGACCTTCCACGTCTGGATGCCCGACTCCGCGATCGCGGCGCCCGTCAGCCGCACGTTGCCAGGGATCTCGGGCTCGTGTGCGCCCGCCTCCGCGCGCTCCGATTCGTCGGCATGCCCATGTGGCGCGTCGCCCTCTTCGCTGCCACGTCCGCAGGCCACCGTGAGGCCCAGGGTCAAGAGCAAGAGAACCGCGGGAATCGAGTTGCGATCAGTTGCTCGCATGGGAACCTCCGGTGAGCCGCTCCAATTCGGCTCGCGTGACGAAGGCGTCGAGCTGGGCTTCGTAAGCCGCCCTCAGCGTCTCCAGGAAGCTCCGGCGCGCCTCCAGCCACTGGAGGAGGCTCGCCTCTCCCTGCTCGAGGCTGTTCTGGAAGGCGGCGAGCGCCTCGCGCGCGGCCGGCAGGGTCTTGACTCTGTAATCGACAGCGTTGGCGCGCGCGGCGCGGTCCTGGCTGACCAGGCGCTCGACGTCGGCTTCGACGCCGGAGCGCAGCGCGCTCAACTCCGCTTCCGCCTCCGCAAGCTCCGCTCGGGCAAGCGCGACTCCCGGTCTGTTCCGGTTCCACAGGGGAATCGCAATGCCGAACGCGGCTCCCATGGCCTGCCGGTCGAGTTCCTTCAAGGTGAACGCGGAGACTTCAAGGCCGGGGAGTCGGGCGGCGCGCTCGACGTCGACGGCCGATCTCGCGGCTTCGACTCTCGATTGCGCGGCGCGAACCACGGGATTGCGTGAGACGGCGAGCTCGATGGCGCCTTCAGGCGTCGGCGCCAGGTCACTTGGATCGAGCTCGCTCGGAAAGGAGAAACCGGTACCGAGGGCGCCGAGCAGGAAGCGGTTCAGCGCCGCCCGGGCGCCTGCGGACTGCGCGGCAGCCGCGCGTGCATCGGACTCCGCGCGAAGGGCCTCGACGGTGGTACGGAGGTGGTCCGCTCCGGGCGCTTCTCCGACTTCGACGCGCCTCGCCACCAAGTCGTTCAATGACCTCGCGTCCACCGCGGCTTGGGAGAGCGCGTCCGCGCGTGCGGCTCCGAGGGCGGCCTCGTAGTAGAGGGTCTTCGCCTCGAGGAGAACGTCGAGAATCACGGCGTCGACCTGCCAAGTTGCTGCGTCGATCGCGGCCTTACCGGCGGCCTTCCGCGAGCGAAGGCCCCATGGTGCCGGGAAGGACTGGGACACCTCGAAACTCGATTCCGAGCGCGTGGCGCCGCCATCCCGCGGCTCTCCGCGACCGAAACCGGCGTTGATCACGGGGTCCGGGACGAGCGTGGCGGCGCGTCGGCGTTCTTCGGCTTGGGATACACGTGCGCGGGCCGCCGCAATCGCCGGGGCACGCTCGTGTGCAATCTGGAGGACCGTGTCGAGATGCACCACGCGTTCAGCGGAACTCGCCGCCTGAATGGGCGGAGCCTTCGTTTCCGAGGCGCCGGCCGGCGAGTTCCCGACGGCGCACGGCATCGCCCCCAGCAAGACGATAGACATGAGACTTCGAAGCATGAACTCCCTCCGTTCGACCGCACGAGCCCACGATCGCGGGCCCGAAAGCCCACCACGCTCGAGAAAAGTCGGAGGGGATCAGATCCGCAGGACTGTGGATCGGCTGAGATGCGGCGACGAAACCTCAGACAGGAGCTCAGCATCCTCGCCCGAAAACACAGGAGCCGGGCACGGAGCGGGCGTTACGGGTGGCACCAGGGCGACGGCTGCCGGGACCGACTCGACACTCCTGGGGGCGGTGGCATCGAGACTCGCGAGCAGCGGCGTGTCCGTGCAAGACCCCGTGCAGCCGTTGTCAGGGGACTCGGCGGCTGGCTGGGGGCGAATGACGTTGCTGGACTCGGCTCTTGGGGGCGAGCAGCAAGGGGCGATCGCCGACTCCACGGCCCTATGATTGTTCCCGTCTTGGCACAGGACCAACGCCGGGCCGATCAGCGCGAACGCGACGAGGGTCAATGCCGCGACGATGGCGCGGCATCGCAACCGAACACTCCCCCAAGGTGAGTAGGCGCTCCGCACGAGATCGGGACTATGGCACAAGATCTCTCAAGGAGCAAAACGGGACGTTGGTCGAGATTACGAGCACTATCTCCGGGTGCCGGAGCCGGGGTTCGGGCGGGACGGAGTTCTCGTCAGGCCGCTGGGCTCGCGATGGCCAGGTGTCCACCTGGGTGTCCATAACGCCCGGAAACCACGGTCGCTACCCGTAACGCTCGGAAAGAAGAAAGGGCAACGGATCAGCAACTTGCTGATTCCATTGCCCCTTAGTCCTGCCTTAAAATCCCCTGGCCGTAAGGCCGTGCAGGTTCGAGCCCTGCTCCCGGCAGCAGCACCTTCGACGGGTCCCACCGCGAGAGGGTGCCTTTGCGACGGAGGTCGCCGTGCGCGACTCCATTCATCGATGATCGGCGGAGCAGCTCGACTGAATGCACCGCATCCGCGAACGAGCGCCGCGCCGCACCGCACCTGCCAACCAGTACGTAACTCCGCTCGCCGCGGCACCCGAAGCTCCCCGAGGGGCCGGACGGGTCTTGCGACTTGCGCGTCCCGCCGGAGTGCCAGTAGTCTCCGCCCCATGCGCGAGATGCTCGCCTTGGCCTGCTGCGTCCTGTCCATCGCGATGGGGCCGGTGCTCGGCGTCGCGCACATTCATCCCGCGGCGGTCGACCATGACGCCGCCCGGGGCCTTCACCTCGACCACGCTCATCCCGCCGACCCCGTCGACGACGACCACCACCCCCACCCGCCGACGGAAGCTGCGGCGGCTGGCCCCGACGTACACGAATCAGGCCACCATCACGGTGATGCCGTCTCTCTGCACGCACGCGCGTTGCGCGGCACGCCACCGGTTCCGGTCGGTCTGGCCGTCGTGTCCGTGCAGCCGACGATCGATCCGCCCTCCGCGATGCCAGCGGCCGTGCGGGAGTCGCAGACGCGGAGGGATCCGCCGCGGCGAGACGGTCCACCCCTGAGAGCGCCTCCCGCCTGATCGTCGCTGCGCGCCCCACTCGGCGTGCCTCCAGGCGTTTCGTGACAACCGGATCGACGCAGAAGGAGTCCGCCGATGGGTTCCGCCATGGGCGTTCGTGCTATCGCTTTCGTGGTGCTCGTCGTCGCGCCTTCCGCTCCCGCCGCGCTTGCCTTGGAGGCGGCGGTCACCGAAGCAGATGCGCTCCGCCTGTTCCTCGAGGGAAGCCCGCAGGCGCGGGCCGTGCCGCTGGCCGCGGAAGAGGCGGGCGCGGCAGCGCGCGCTGGGACCCTGCTCGCCAACCCGACGGTCGGCTACCAGGTGGAGGACGTGGCGGGAGTGCGCGACGAGTACCTGACGTTCCAGCAGGCCATCCCGATCTCCGGACGCCACCGGGTTCTGCGCGAGGGAGCCGACGAGGCCTCCGCCGCGGCGCGACTGGCGGCCGCCCGCGAGCTGCAGGTCGACGCTCACGCGCTGCGGCTCGCGTTCTACGACGTGCTGTATCGGCAGGCCGCCCTGGCGTCCCTCCGGCGGGGGCTGCAGGTCCTCGAGGACACGGTGCGGTCGATCCGTCTGCGCGCGCAGGAGGGCGAGAGCTCCGGTTACGACGTCCTTCGCGCCGAACAGGCGCTGGCCGAGCTGCGCGCGGAGACGGCCGCGCAGGAGGCCGACCTGGCCGACGCGCGCGCACGCTTCGGGTCCTTCTTCGAGCCCTCCCTGCGCATGGACCGGGCGGTGCTCGAGGGCGAGTTGACCACGACCTCCGAGCCGCCCATCGTCGACGCGGCGACCGAGGAGGCCCTGGCACGCCGGACCGACGTGATGGCGGTGGCGTCGCAGGCCGCGTTCCGCGACGCCGAGCTGCGGGCCGCGCGCCGCCGGCGCGTCCCGGAGCCCACGCTGGCCGCCGGCTGGAAGCGGACAGAGGCGCTCGGGATCTCGGACACGGGGTACATCGCCTCGATCGTCCTGACGCTCCCGCTCTTCGATCACGGACAGGTCGAAGCCGCGCAGGCGAGCGCGGCCCGGGGCCGGCTGGAGGTCGAGGGCGAGGTCCTGCGGCGCCGGGTCCGGGCGGAGGTCCAGGCCGCCGTGGCGCGGGAGCAGGCCGCGCAGCAGGTCCTGGCGAGCGTCGGTCAGGACGCGGGAGGTCGCGCGGAGGACCTGCGGCGCATCGCCCAGCTCAACTACGACGAGGGAGAGACCGGGATCCTGGAACTGCTCGACGCGCACCGGGCCGCGCTGCAGTCGGAACTCCGTTCCCTTGCCGCCCGGTACGCAGCCAGGTCCGCCGAGATCGTGCGGCAACGCGCGATCGGATTCGAGGTGACGCCATGACGCGCCCCACTGCACCGCTCCTGCTGATCGTCCTGTTCGCAATGCTGCCGGCGTGCCGGCCGCACTCGTCGCATCTCGATCCGACGCACGCACACGACGACGCCGGCGGCCACGCGGCCGCCGCGGAGCGCCCGACGATCTCGGTCTCCCGTTGGAGCGAGCGGACGGAGCTCTTCATGGAGTACCCGGCGTTCGTCGCCGGCGAGAGCGGCCGCGCGGCGATCCACCTCACCGACCTGCGCGACTTCGCGCCGCTGCGCGGGGGAGAAGCGGTCGTCCGGCTCCGTGCGCCGAGCGGTGACGTGCACGAGTTCCGCGGCGGTCCCACGCGCCCCGGGATCTTCGGCGCCGACCTCCAGGTCGACCGGCCCGGGACCTACGAGATGACGCTGGACGTAAAGGCGCCGGGCCTGCAGGACACGCACGCGCTCGGGCCCGTCACCGTCCATGCGGCCGGGAGCGCCCTTGCCAGCGAGGAAGGGGACGCGGGCGAGGCGATCTCGTTCCTGAAGGAGCAGCAGTGGACGCTCGACTTCGGAACGACGCTCGTCACGACGCGCCGCCTGCGCACGAGCATCACGGTGCCGGCGGTGGTCGAATCGCGCGCCGGGCGGGATGCCCTGCTCACGGCGCCCGTTCCGGGGCGGATCGATCCGGCGTGGGCCCCTCCGACCGTGGGGTCGCGGGTGCGGGCCGGCACCGTGCTGGCGAGGATCCTCCCGCGCACCGACGACCTGAGCGACGCGGCCGGCCTTCGCGCGAGCGTGGTCGCCGCCGAGGAGGAGCACCGGCTGGCGGTCCGCGAGCGTGACCGCGTCGCGCGCCTCGTCGAGGCGCGTGCCCTGCCGTCCCGCCGGCTGGACGAGGCGCACGCCGGGCTGGCCGCCTCCGAGGCCCGGCTCGAGGCCGCGCGCGCGCGCTGGGCGCGCTACGAATCGCTGAGCCAGTCCGGCTCGGGTGCGGCCGGCAGCGGGGCGTTCGCCGTGCGCGCGCCCTTTGACGGCGTCGTCGCCGAGGTCCGATTCGCGTCGGCCGTCGGCGTCGAGGAAGGGCAGCCGCTCGTCCGTCTCGTCGACACCGATCAGGTCGAGGTGGTCGGCGCAATCCCGGAGTCCCGGGCGGCCGCGCTGTGGGAGGTCACCTCCGGGGAGCTGCTCCGCGACGGTGCGCCCGCGCTGGCCCTCGGGCCGCCACTCGCGGCGGCGAACGTCGTCGATCCGGCGACCAGGACGGTGAGCATCCGCTTCCCGCTCGAGAACCAGGCGGCGAGGCTGCACGTCGGGCAGCGCGCGCGCCTGCGCCTGTACTCCGGCGAGCAGGACGAATCGCTGGTGATTCCGGATTCCGCGGTCGTCAACGATGGAGGGCGGCCGGTCGTTTTCGTCCAGCTCGACGGCGAGTCCTTCGCGCGCCGGCCGGTGCGGCTCGGGGGCAGCGACGGCGGGTTCATCCAGGTGCTGGAGGGCGTCCAGGCGGGGGAGCGGGTCGTCCATCGCGGCGCGTACCTGGTCCGGCTCGCCGCGATGTCGACGCAGATCCCGGCCCACGGCCACGTGCACTGAGGGGCAGCCATGATCGATGCGCTGATCCGCTGGTCGCTGCACAACAGGCTGATCGTCCTGACGCTGGCCGCGCTCCTGCTGGCCTGGGGGAGCTGGCAGGCGATCCACCTGCCCGTCGACGTCCTGCCCGACCTGACCGCGCCGACCGTCACGATCCTGGTCGAGGGGAGCGGCATTGCGCCCGAAGAAATGGAAGCGCTCGTCACCTTCCCGATCGAGGCCGCGCTGAACGGTGCGGCCGGGGTGCGGCGCGTCCGCTCGGTCACGGCGGTCGGCGCCGCGATCGTGTGGGTCGAGTTCGACTGGGGCGAGGACATCCAGCGTGCGCGCCAGACCGTGAACGAGAAGCTGAGCCTCGTCGCGGGGACGCTGCCCGACACCGTCGAGCCCCCGGTGCTCGCTCCCATCTCGTCGATCATGGGCGAGATCCTCTTCTTGGCCCTCGAGTCGGACCGGCACTCCCTGCTCGATCTCCGGACGACGGCCGACACGACGCTGCGCCGCCGGATCCTCTCGGTCCCGGGTGTGTCCCAGGTGACGACGCTCGGCGGCGCCGAGCGGCAGTACCAGGTGCTCGTCGAGCCCGAGCGGCTGGAGTACCACCGGGTCACCCGGGAGGACGTCGAGCGCGCGCTCGCAGCGGCCAACGGCAACACCTCGGCGGGGTTCCGCGTCTCCGGCGGACAGGAGTACCTGATCCTCGGCGTCGGCCGGCCGGAGAGCGTCGGCGAGATCGCGGAGTCGGTGGTCGTCGCGCGCGGCGGCCGGCCGGTGCTGGTGCGGGACCTCGGGGAGGTGACGATCGGGCCGGCGCTCCGTCGCGGCGAGGGATCGTACAACGGCCGGCCGGCGATCGTGCTCGGCATCCAGAAGCAGCCGGGCGCGAACACGCTCGAGCTGACGCGGCGTCTCGACGTGGTGCTGGACGAATTGCAGGCTGCGCTTCCCGAGGGGATGACGATCCAGCGCAACATCTTCCGCCAGGCCGACTTCATCGAGACGGCGATCGACAACCTGACCCGCGCGCTGCGGGACGGCGGGATCCTCGTCGTCGCGATCGTCTTCCTGTTCCTGGCCAACCTGCGGGCGGCCTCGATCACGCTCGTGGCCATGCCGCTCTCGCTGCTGGCGGCCGTGCTGGCGATGAAGCTCACGGGAGCCACGGTCAACAGCATGACGCTCGGCGGACTGGCGATCGCGGTCGGCGCGATCGTCGACGACGCGATCATCGATGTCGAGAACGTCTTCCGCCGGCTGCGCGAGAACGCCCGGCTTCCGGAAGGCGAGCGACGGCCGGTGCAGGAGGTGGTCTACCGCGGCAGCAGCGAGATCCGCGGCTCGATCGTGTTCGCGACGCTCGTGATCGGGCTGGTGTTCCTCCCGCTGTTCTTCCTGGAGGGGGTCGAGGGGCGCCTGCTCCGTCCGCTCGGGTTCTCGTACCTGGTGGCGCTGTTCGCATCGCTGTTCGTCGCGGTCACGGTGACGCCGGTGCTGTGTGCGCTCCTCCTGCCGCGGTCGCGCGCGGTGCAGACGGGTCACGAGCCGGGCTGGATCGTGCGGCTGAAGTCGATCTACGAGCGGCAGCTCGAGTGGTGCCTCCGCCACGGGCGACCGATTCTGCTCGCGGCCTCGGTCCTGCTGCTGGTGGCGGTCGGGTCGTTTGCGTGGATGGGCCGCGCCTTCCTGCCGGAGTTCAACGAGGGGACGCTGACGATCAGCGCGGTGACGCTGCCCGGGACGAGCCTCGAGGATTCCGACGCGCTCGGGCGCGCGATCGAGCGGTTGCTGCTGCAGGTCCCGGAGGTCACGGCGACGGCCCGCCGGACTGGCCGCGCGGAGCTGGACGAGCACCTGCAGGGGGTCGAGTCGGCCGAGATCGACGTGAACATGTCGATGAAGGACCGGTCGAAGGAGGAGATCCTGGCCGAGATCCGCGAGCGCCTGTCACTCGTGCCGGGGATGAACGTCACGATCGGACAGCCGATCTCGCACCGGATCGACCACATGCTCTCGGGCACCCGCGCGAACATCGCGATCAAGATCTTCGGCCCGGACCTGGGCGTCCTGCGCGACCTCGCGCGGGGGGTCGAGACGACGGCCCGCGCCGTGCCGGGCGCGGTCGACGTGGCGGTCGAGGCGCAGGCGAACATCCCGACCGTGCGGGTCCACTTCGACCGCGAGCGGCTGGCGCGCTTCGGGCAGCCCGCGGGGGCGGCGGCGGAGGCGCTGCGCACCGCGTTCGTGGGTCGCGAGGTGGGGCAGGTCTTCGAGGGCCAGGTCGCCTTCCCGCTCGTCGTACGCTACCCGGCGGAGGTCCAGCGCGACCTGGATGCGATCCGCAGTACGCGGATCGATACCCCCTCCGGCGCGCAGGTGCCGCTGGAGGCGATCGCGGCGATCCGGGAGGACCGCGGCCCCAACTTCATCAGCCGCGAGAACGGGCAGCGCAAGATCGTCGTCTCCGCGAACGTCGCCGGCCGCGACCTGCGGTCGGTCGTCGACGAGATCCGGTCGTCGGTGGCCGGGGCGGTGCCCCTTCCCGCGGGCTACGCGATCGAGTACGGCGGGCAGTTCGAGAGCGAGGAGGCGGCGTCGCGCCGGCTGCTCTGGCTCGGGCTGACGGTCGTCCTTGGGATCCTCGTCCTGCTCGCGGTCGCGTTCCGCTCGCTGGGCGATGCAGTGATCGTGATGCTCAACCTGCCGCTGGCGCTGATCGGGGGGGCCATCGGGGTCTTCGTTTCGGGTGGCGTGCTGTCGGTCGCCTCGATCATCGGCTTCGTGGCGCTGTTCGGGATCGCGACGCGGAACGGGATCATGATGATCTCCCACATCCGGCACCTGATGGAGGAGGAGGGCGAGACCTCCCTGCACCGGGCGGTGGTGCGGGGGGCGCGGGAGCGGCTGGTGCCGATCCTGATGACCGCCCTCTCGGCCGGGCTGGCGCTCGTTCCGCTGGCGCTCGCGGGTGCGCACCCGGGCGCGGAGCTGGAGGCTCCGATGGCGGTGGTCATCCTGTTCGGGCTGCTCTCGGCCACGGCCCTCAACATGGTCGTCGTCCCGATCGTCTACCTCCGGTTCAGTCGGATGCGAGAGTGGTACGGTGCCTGATCGCGTGACGGAGGCCACCCGCCGCCGGGCGTTCGAGGGGGTCGCCCTCTCGTTGGCCGCGGCGGCGGCCTTCGGCGTGTTGGCCCCGGCGGCGAAGGGGGCGGTGGCGCAGGTCGGACCGGTTCGCGGGGCGGGGCTGGCGTACCTTGCCGCGGGCGTCGTGGCGCTGGCGGCACTGGCCCTGCGGTCGGTCGTGAGCGACCAGCATCCGGGTGGCCCGATCGGTAGGAACGGGGCGCTGCGGCTCTCCGCGATGATCCTCTTCGGGGGGGTCGCGGGGCCGGCGCTGTTCTTCGCGGGCGTGGCCCGCGTCGCCGCGCACCACGCGGCGGTCGTGCAGCACCTGGAGTTCGTCCTGACGGCTGGTGCCGCGATGGCCGTCCTGGGAGAGCGCCTGGGAAGACGGGGTCTCGCAGGGCTTCTCCTGGTCGGATGCGGGCTGCTGGTGTTCGCCGTGCACGGTGCCGGGACGGAAGGCCCGGACCGGTTCGCCTGGAGCGGGTTGCTGCTGATTGCGGCGGCCTGCATCGCGTGGGCGGTCGACAACACGCTCGCCCGCGGGGCCAGTGACCTCGATCCGCTCGCCGTCGTCGCCGTCAAGGGTCTCGGTGCGGGCGCCATCCTGACGGGCGCGACGCTGGGGGGCCGCTGGCCGGGGGACGCGCGGGCCTGGGGGCTCGTCCTGCTCGCCGGCGGTGTCGGCGTCGGCGTGTCGCTGATCCTGGAGCTCCTGGCGGTCCGCCGCATCGGGGCGGCGCTGAACGCCGGATTGTTCGCGACCGGCCCCGCCTTCGGTTTCGTCTGGGGAGTGATCGCGCTCGGCGAGCGCAGCGCGGCCTGGACCTGGGCCGCCCTGGGCCTGTGCGTTGTGGGAGCGGTGGCGCTGGCGACCGATCGGCACCGGCATCACCACGTCCACGGCGTGATCGATCACGCCCACCACCACGATCACGGAGACGGGCACCACGCGCATCGCCACGAGCCTGGCATCGAGGCCGAGGTCGAGCACGCTCACGCGCACCGCCACGAAGCGGTCGGGCACGAGCACCCGCACGTGCACGACGAACATCACCGACACCGGCACTGAGGCCGGCGGTCAACGGTGTCCACCTGGGTGTCCATAACGCTCGGAAACCACGGTCGCTACCCGTAACGCTCGGAAAAGAAAAAGGGCAACGAGTCAGCAACCTGCTGATTTCATTGCCCCATACGTCGTGCCTTAAAATCCTCTGCCGAAAGGCGTCCGGGTTCGAGTCCCGGTCCCGGTATGTTAGACCATGACGGTTTGCTAAACCGTTGTAGGTCTTAACCCCTACCCAGGGTTCGAATCCCTGCCTCTCCGCCAAGTCAGCCGGAATCAACGAGATACAACACGCAAACACAAGCGGGCCGCCAAATTTGGCGGCTCTTTCATTTATTGCCACCCAATTGTCACCCAGTTGGCGGCGAGGAGCGCTCGCGCGGCCCGCTCGCATACCGAAGTCGGCGGGCACGAAACCCATGGGCCCCTCTTTCTTAACCGTCAACGCGCGTCAGATACTCCGCGGTGCACGCCGGGGGGCGGGTGCCGTCCGGGGCGTGCGATCAACACACGAGCCGAACCGCGTTTTCCGCTCGCGGCCCGAGCGCCGACGAGCGGCGCTCCCGCTTTCCTGCGGTTCCGCGTCAGTTATCCGAGGGTTGTGAGGGCCGGAAATGGAGCAGGGACAACTCAACTGGATTGCCAACTTCATCTGGGGCATTGCCGACGACATCCTTCGAGACCTGTACGTGCGCGGCAAGTACCGCGACGTGATCCTGCCCATGACCGTCCTGCGCCGGCTCGACGCTGTGCTCGAACCTACGAAGCAGGCCGTCCTCGTCATGAAGGCCTCGCTCGACAAATCCAAGATCACCAACCAGGACCCGGCCCTTCGCCAGGCGGCAGGCCAAGCGTTCTACAACACCTCGAAGTTCACTCTGCGCGACCTCAAGGCCCGCTCCAGCCAGCAGCAGCTCAAGGCCGACTTCGAGGCCTACCTCGACGGCTTCTCGCCGAACGTGCAGGACATCCTGGAGAACTTCGAATTCCGTAACCAGATCCCGCGGCTTTCGAAGGCGGACGCGCTCGGCACGTTGATCGAGAAGTTGCTCTCGCCCGACATCAACCTGAGCCCGAACCCGGTGCGGAATGGGGACGGATCGGTCAAGCATCCCGGCCTCGACAACCACGGCATGGGCACGGTGTTCGAGGAACTGGTCCGGCGCTTCAACGAAGAGAACAACGAAGAGGCCGGCGAGCACTGGACACCGCGCGATGCCGTGCGGCTGATGGCGGAGCTGATCTTCCGGCCCGTCGCAGATCGGATCGAGTCTGGCACGTACCTGCTCTACGACGGAGCGTGCGGAACCGGCGGAATGCTCACGGTCGCCGAGGAGACGCTCCAGCAGCTCGCGAGAGAGCACGGCAAGGAGGTCGCGACCCACCTCTACGGCCAAGAGATCAACGCCGAAACCTACGCGATCTGTAAAGCCGACCTGCTCCTGAAGGGCGAGGGTGACGCCGCGGACAATATCGTGGGCGGCCCGGAGCACTCGACGCTCGCCAACGACGCGTTCCCCTCGCGTGAGTTCGATTTCATGCTTTCGAACCCGCCGTACGGCAAGAGCTGGAAGACCGACCTCGAACGAATGGGCGGCAAGGGCGGCCTCAAGGACCCGCGCTTCCTGATCGAGCACGGCGGCGACGCCGAGTACTCACTCGTCACCCGTTCGAGCGACGGCCAGATGCTCTTTCTGGCCAACATGCTCTCGAAGATGAAGCACAGCACCGCGCTTGGCAGCCGCATCGCCGAGGTCCACAACGGCAGTTCCCTCTTCACCGGGGACGCCGGCCAGGGCGAGAGCAACATCCGCCGCTGGATCATCGAGAACGACTGGCTCGAAGCGATCGTCGCGCTGCCGCTCAATATGTTCTACAACACCGGCATCGCGACCTACATCTGGGTGCTGTCGAACCGCAAGCCGGCGCACCGCAGCGGCAAGGTGCAGCTCATCGACGCGACGCAGTGGTTCAAGCCGCTGCGCAAGAACCTCGGCAAGAAGAACTGCGAGCTTTCGGCCGAGGACATCGCGCGTATCCGTGACGTGTTCCTCGCGTTCGACGAGACCGAGCAGTCGAAAATCTTCCCGAACGCCGCGTTCGGCTACTGGAAGGTCACCGTCGAGCGCCCGCTGCGGCTCAGGGGGATCGACCCCGAGCGCGCCTACGCGGCGAAGGAAATAAAGGCGCTCAAGGAAACCGCGGAGCGCGCCGACGACGCCCCGCCGGTCATCGCGAAGATCCACAAGAAGGGCACGGCGGCCGATCCGCTCCGCGGCCTGTTCGAGACCACGATCGGCGGCAAGCCCGCCGTGGTCGAGTACGAGCCCGATCCCGACTTGCGCGACACCGAGCAGGTGCCGTTGCTCGAAGAAGGCGGCATCGAGGCCTTCCTGCGCCGCGAGGTCCTCCCGCACGCTGCCGATGCGTGGTTCGTGCCGGACAGCGTGAAGACCGGCTACGAGATCAGCTTCACTCGCCACTTCTACAAACCGCAGCCGCTGCGCACGTTGGAGGATATCCGCGCAGACATCCTTGCGCTGGCGAAGGAGACCGAGGGGCTGCTGAGCGAGATCATCGGAGGCGCGCGGCGATGATCGACGGGCCCAAGCCCTACGCCGAGATGAAGGACTCCGGGGTGCCGTGGTTGGGGGAGGTGCCGGAGCAGTGGACGGTGCAGAAGCTCAGACACTGTGTGAGCGTCCTCGGTGGCCTGACTCCAAGCATGGAGGAACGACGCTTTTGGAACGGAGCGATTCCTTGGGTCACGCCGAAAGACATGAAGCGCCCGACGATCGGCGACTCGATCACACGGGTCTCGGAAGACGCTTTGCGCGAGACATCGCTTCGCCTCATACAGGCGCCAGCAGTATTGATCGTCGTCCGCGGGATGATTCTCGCGCGCCGCGTTCCGGTCGCTTCGACGAGCAATCCGGTAACGGTCAATCAGGACATGAAGGCGATGATCCCTGTATCAGGCGTCAACCCTCACTACTTGAGGATGGTCCTGGAGTCCGCACAGAGCGCATTCGTACCGATGATAGACGAGGCGGGCCACGGAACTCGCCGTCTCCCTACGGAGCGTTGGCGTGAGCTTCCGATCGTTGTCCCTCCGGCGAAAGAGCAAGCCGCCATCGTGCGCTTCCTCGACCACGCCGACCGGCGAAGTCGTCGGTACATCCGCGCCAAGCAGAAGCTAATCAAGCTGCTGGAGGAGCAGAAGCAGGCCATCATCCACCGCGCCGTCACCCGCGGCCTCGATCCCAACGTCCGCCTCAAGCCCTCCGGCGTGGAGTGGCTCGGTGATGTACCGGAGCATTGGGAGGTTCGGAGGGTGAAGAGCCTCTCGTTGGTCAAGCGCGGAGCGTCCCCGCGACCGATCGCAGACCCGAAGTACTTCGACAACACGGGCGAGTATGCATGGGTGCGCATTGCGGATGTATCGGCGAGCACCAGGTACCTTGAAAGGACCACCCAGCGTCTCTCGTCGCTGGGAGACTCATTGAGCGTACGTCTTGAACCCGGCGCGTTGTTCTTGAGTATCGCCGGTTCAGTTGGAAAGCCAATCATCACCAAGATCAAGTGCTGCATCCACGACGGCTTCGTCTACTTTCCTCAGCTTCGCGGCAATGTTGAGTTCCTGTGCCGCATCTTTTCCAGTGGCGCACCTTTCGGTCGCCTAGGGAAGCTCGGAACTCAGCTCAACCTGAATACCGATACCGTGGGCGGAATCTGCGTCGGCTGGCCTCCTGCAAGCGAGCAAGCTGCAATCGCCGCCTACTTGGACGAGGCAACGGCGAGCTTCGAGCGCGCGACTGCCTCAGCTGTCCGCGGAATCGACCTCGTCCAAGAACTTCGCACGCGCCTGATCTCCGACGTGGTCACCGGCAAGCTCGACGTGCGCGAGACGGCAGCCCGCCTGGCGGACGAGGTCGACGAGCCCGAGCCGCTCGACGACATCGAGCCCGGAGCCGAAGCGGACGTTCTTGAATCCGAAGAAGTGCCGGAAGAGGCGGAAGCATGACCACCGACACCTCCGAGCGCGGCCTCGAACGGCTGATCTGCACGGCGCTGACCGGTTCGGCCTGCGATCCGGGAAGGGTCAATGCAGATGGCGTTCACGAACGCCCAGCCGCCTACGGCACTCGCTGGATCTGCGGGCATCCCGAGGACTACGACCGCGAGTACTGCGTGGACCTCGCGCAGCTCTCGGCATTCCTCCGCGATACGCAGCGGGACGTGACGGAAGCGCTCGACCTCGGCGAGGACGGGCCGACGCGGCGCAAGTTCCTGGCGCGTCTCCAAGGCGAGACCAGCAAGCGCGGCACCATCGATGTGCTGCGCCACGGGATCAAGCATGGGCCGCACCAGCTCAATCTGTTCTACGGCACGCCCTCGCAGGGCAACGCGAAGGCCGCCGAGCAGTACGCGCGGAACCGCTTCAGCGTCACGCGGCAGCTCCGCTACAGTCGCGACGAAACCCAGCGCGCACTCGACCTGGGCCTGTTCGTCAACGGCCTGCCGGTCGCGACGTTCGAGCTGAAGAACAACCTGACCAAGCAGACGGTCGCCGATGCTGTGGAGCAGTACCAGCGCGACCGTGATCCGCGCGAGAAGCTTTTCGAATTCGGGCGCTGCGTGGTGCACTTCGCCGTCGATGATCAGGAGGTGCAGTTCTGCACCCACCTCAAGGGCAAGGGTTCGTGGTTCCTGCCCTTCAACCGCGGCTGGAATGACGGTGCGGGCAATCCGCCCAATCCGGACGGCCTTAAGACGGACTACCTCTGGAAGAGCGTTCTCACCAGGGGTGGCCTGACCGACATTCTGGAGAACTACGCGCAGGTCGTTGAAAGGAAGGACGAGAAGAGCGGCAAGAAGAAGCCTGACCAGATCTGGCCGCGCTTCCACCAGCTCGACGTGGTGCGCCGGCTGCTAGCGGACGCGCGGGCGAACGGCGCCGGTCGCCGTTACTTGATCCAGCACTCAGCGGGCAGCGGCAAGTCAAACTCGATTGCGTGGCTCGCGCACCAGCTGATCAGACTCGCGAGAGACGGCGCGCCGATCTTCGACTCCATCATCGTCGTCACTGACCGCAGGATCCTCGACCAGCAGATCCGCGACACCATCAAGCAGTTCGCGCAGGTGGGCGCAACGGTTGGGCACGCCGATCGCTCGGGCAATTTGCGCAAGTACATCGCCGAGGGGAAGAAGATCATCATCTCCACGGTGCAGATGTTCCCGTTCATCCTCGACGACATGGGCAGCGAACACCGCGGGCGCCGGTTCGCAATAGTGATCGACGAGGCGCATTCGAGCCAGGGCGGGCGGACTTCGGCCGCGGTGTCGATCGCGCTCTCCACGGCCGGGGCCGCTGCCGGCAGCGAGGACGATGACGAGACGCTTGAAGACACGATCAATCGCTTGATGGAGGCGAAGAAGCTGCTGCCCAACGCAAGCTACTTCGCCTTTACCGCGACGCCGAAGCACAAGACGCTGGAGATCTTCGGCGCGCCCGACCCGCAGGCCGACGGGACGGTGAAGCATCGGCCGTTCCACAGCTACACGATGAAGCAGGCCATCGAGGAGCGCTTCATCCTGGACGTGCTGAAGCACTACACGCCGGTCAACAGCTACTACAAGCTGGTGAAGAAGGTCGAAGGCGACCCGGAATTCGACACCAAGCGCGCGAAGAAGAAGCTGCGCCGCTACGTCGAGAGCCACGATCACGCAATCCGGCTGAAGGCCGAGATCATGGTGGACCACTTCCACGAGCAGGTTCTCGCGCTGAACAAGATCGGCGGCGAGGCGCGTGCGATGGTCGTGACCAGCGGGATCGAGCGCGCGATCCAGTATTACCACGCGATCCGGGACTACCTCGCCGAGCGCAAGAGCCTCTACCAGGCGATCGTGGCCTTTTCGGGCGAGCACGAGTACGGCGGCGCGAATGTCACCGAGGCGTCGCTTAATGGCTTCCCGTCCGGCCAGATCGCCGACAAGATCCAGCAGGACCCTTATCGATTCCTGATCTGCGCCGACAAGTTCCAGACCGGCTATGACGAGCCGCTCCTGCATACAATGTACGTTGACAAGGTCCTGTCGGGCATTAAGGCCGTGCAGACGCTCTCGCGGCTCAACCGCGCACACCCGAAAAAGCACGATGTCTTCGTGCTCGACTTCATGAACGACGCGGACACGATCCAGATGGCGTTCGCCGACTACTACCGCACGACCGTCCTCGCCGAGGAGACCGACCCCAACAAGCTGCACGACCTGAAGGCGTCGCTGGATGGGTTCCAGGTCTACGCCGCGGCGCAGGTGGACAGTCTCGTTGCCCTCTATCTCGGCGGTGCGGACCGGGACCGGCTCGATCCGATCCTCGATGCGTGCGTCGCCGACTACCGCGAGCAGCTCGACGAGGACGGGCAGGTCGACTTCAAGGGCAAGGCGAAGGCCTTCCTGCGCACCTACGGCTTCCTCTCGTCGATCCTGCCCTACACCAACGCCGAGTGGGAGAAGCTGTCGATATTCCTGAACTTCCTCGTGCCCAAGCTGCCGGCCCCCATCGAGGAGGACCTGGCCAAAGGCATCCTCGACGCCATCGACATGGACAGCTACCGCGTGGAGAAGCAGGCCGCAGCTCGGATCCAGCTCCCTGATGCAGACGCGGAGATCGAGCCGTTGCCGACCGCCGGCGGCGGCCGCAAGCCCGAGCCCGAACTCGACCGGCTGTCGAACATCCTCAAGACCTTCAACGACCAGTTCGGGAACATCCCGTGGACCGACGCGGACCGCGTACACAAGCTCATCACTGAGGACATCCCGAGCCGCGTCGCGGCGGACAAGGCGTACCAGAACGCTCGGCGGAATTCCGACAAGCAGAACGCGCGCATCGAGCACGACAAGGCACTGGAGCGCGTCATGACGGCGGTGCTCAAGGACGATACTGAGCTGTTCAAGCAGTTTATGGACAACGACTCGTTCCGCCGCTGGCTGACGGACATGGTATTCAGACTGACGTACGGCGAGGCCTCGTGAACTGTTTCGGTTGGCTCACATATTCGGAGGGCTGTGAACGATGCGTACGTGTTTCGTGATTCAACCCTTTGACGATGGGCCGTTCGATCGGCGGTACGAGGACGTCATTGCACCGGCGATCGCGGACGCCGGACTCAAGCCGTACCGAGTGGACCGGGACCTGAGTGCCAGTATCCCGATTGAGCAGATCGAGACGGAGATTAGGAGGTCTGCGGTCTGCCTCGCCGACATTTCTGACAACAATCCGAATGTCTGGTTCGAACTCGGGTTTGCGATCGCGGCGGGCAAAGGCGTGGCACTCGTCTGCAACAACAGCCGAGAGCGGTTCCCGTTCGATGTTCAGCACCGACAGGTGATCAAGTACTCAACCCAGTCACCTAGCGACTTCGCGCGCTTGCGGCAGAATATCGCATCTAGGCTGCGTGCACTCGCGTCGAAGGCGGAGGAACTTGAGGTGGCGGAGAGCCAGTCAGCCGTCGCCGAGGTCGGGGGACTTTCGACGCACGAGTTTCTCACACTGGTCGGCATCGCTCAGGGCCTGGATTCCCCTGGCGGCGAGATCTCTGCATACTTTGTCCGCGAGGAATGCAAGAAGATGGGATGTACCCCAATCGCAGTGACCCTCGCGCTCAAGGGGCTCACCCGCAAGGGTTTGATTAGTGCTAGGAATCGAGTAGATGAGCCTGAGCAGGGGTACTACGTCGTGTACAGTGTCACGGATCAGGGGTTTTCCTGGCTCGAAGCAAACGAACATCGCCTCGTACTACGACGAGAGGAACCAGGGACGGACTACGACGGCGTCCCGTTCTAGAGTGGGGCACTGCGGTATGCTGGATGCGGCTGAGCTGCTGCGCCGGAGCAACAGACGTGTAAAGGGAGGGCAGCAGAAGGAGGGCACGATGGCGCCACCGCGAGCATTCATCAGCTTCGAAATGGAAGATAAGTGGGCACGCGATTTCCTCGCGCAACACGCCAAAGACAGGAGAAACGACATCGAAGTTAGCGATTACTCGGTCAGGGATCCGTTTGATTCTAAGTGGAAGACCGAGTGCACCAAGCGGATTGCCATGACGAAGGGAACAATCGTGCTCGTAGGGCCGACAACATGGAAGTCGGACGCAGTTCTCTGGGAGATCGCAGAGACGATTCGTCAAAAGCACTACATTGTTGGTATTCAGATCAATAGGGACAAGGCGCACCCAGTCCCCACCGGCTTGCCGAGCAAGAACGTGATCCCATGGGATTTCGACCAGATTGTGGCTTGGCTGAAGACCTGGGTCTGAGTCTCCATGTACCTCGACGAACTCGCAGCCAGAATCCGGGCTCATGTGCCACCGGGGCGTTTGCCAGGTGACGGCGCAGCAGACCTGCTGCGGATTTACGCCGTTCTGCTCCGCGCGAAGGGGGCTGATGTAACACTCAGCGACATTCACGATGCGTGGTCGGCGTGGATGTCAACGCGCGACAATGAGCATGCCTCTCTCATCGCATTTGAGAACCTGCCCGAGCACATACAAGAGGAAGACCGAGTCTTCGCGGTGGCTGTGCGGCGAGCCGCAGAGGAATCAGACCAGGGCGGCTCACGCCCGGTGTTTACGGAAGTCCTATTTCCGGCCGGTCCGCCTTATGGCGTCGCCGATGCTGGGCAGGTTCTCGAGCTTTACAAAGTGATGGTAGGGAGTTCCGAAGGACTGGTGAGTCGGCGACAGGGAGTGAACACATTCTTCTTGACGATGAATGGAGCTCTGCTCACGGCGGCCGGCATCATTGCCCAAAGGTCGGAGTGGGATTCGCTTAGTGGCGTCGGCATCGCTGTCTTGGCTGTTGCCGGCGCGATTCTATGCGGGGCTTGGCGAAGCCTGCTCATCTCTTTTGGCCAACTGAACCGCGGCAAGTTCAAGATCATCAATGCAATTGAGCGTTACTTGACGGTTGCAGTCTATTCCGCAGAGTGGGAAGCGCTGGGCCGAGGCGAGGATCCGAAGGTCTATCGCTCATTTACAGCGAAAGAGATTTGGGTTCCGAATGCACTGCTTGTCCTGTACCTTCTGACAGCGCTAACAGCAGTGCTGTTCTCCTTGGGTGTGTTCACTTTGTCCGGTGGGTCGCCGAGTTCTCCAACTGTCTGAGCGCCGTGTTTGCGGTCGGATCAAGGCGTCCCTTGCCTTCGCATACCCCAGAGCGGGCAAGGTGACGCGCGTGGGTCGGACAACCTCCGGCCGTCATGCTCACCACCTCACGAACACGCCCGCCATCGCGATCCCGTCCCCATGCCCCGCTGCGCCCGCGGCCCACGCGACGGCATCGACGCCGAGCACGCGCACAGGCGTCGTGACAACCGCCGCGCCGTAAACTACCCCACCCCGCGTCCACCCGAACGCGGCCCCGCCAGCCAGCGCGAGCGCCGAGGTGGCACGACCGGCTCGACCAGGATGAAGGCGCTGAGGTCCGCCCGCCACGGTCGGCGCCCGAGCAGTTCCTCGGGCTCGGGCCGGGTCCGCCATACCTGGACCTCGCCCACGGCCGACACGGCGCCCTCGGCCGTTTCGAGCCGAGCCTCGGTGCCGCGCACCTGGACTTCGATGACCGGGGCGGCCGGCGCAAGGTCCCGGGCGACGCGGCCTCGATGGGGGTCGGCGGCGGCGGGACCGGCACGGGGTCCACCCGCCACGTGACGACCTCGGTCGTCCGGGCCGCCGGCAGGTCGCCACAACCCGGTCCACCTGGGCCTGAACCGGCTTAGCCGCGTCGCGCACGTCCGCCGCCTCGGCGGGCATCTGAACTACCGCCCCGGCCGACGCCATAGCCGCCGCCTGCCCGGCCATAGCGGCCGACGTGGCGCGCGTCCGTTCCCGCTGAAGAAGCCAGGTCACCGTCCCGGCGTACCCGGCGAGGGCCAGCACGAGCACCGCCCGACCCACCGCGAGAACGCGGTTCACGCCGCGCACCCGGCCGGAGGCGCCGGGAGGTTCGGCTCCCCGCCGCGGAGCCAGCCGACCAGCATCCCGCCGATGCCGGCGCACACCGACCACTTCGCCTCGGCCCACGTCACCGGGCGTCCGGACTGGAGCGCCTGCATCAGCGGCAGCACCGCGAGCAGCGCGCCGAGCACGAGGCCGGGCACGGCCCGGCCGGCGGCGGGTCTTGTCCCAGAGCAACGACCACACGAGCGTCTTCACGAACGGGATCACTCCACCTCTCCTTCCATCAGGTCGCGGCGTTAGGCCGCGCGGCCGGTGAACACCGCTTCGAGGTCGTGGTCCACGTCGTAGAACCGAATCCGTCCCGACTGCCCGCAGAAACGCGCCTTCACAGTCCACTCGGGCGGCGCGATGCTCGTGTCGTGGTAGCTGTCCGCGCCCGGAATGCGGGCGCGCCTGCCGCACCGCCGAGCACATCGCGCGCGATCGCGAGGCACTCCAGCCAGGCCGTGTCGCGCGCACCCGGCGCAACGAGGTTCGGGTCGCCGGGTGCGGGGAGGCTGCTGTACTGCCAACGCTTGAACGCGACGCCAAGCACGTCCTGTCCCCACCGGGACGGCCGCGCGACGCGGTTGAGGATGCTGTGCGCGACCGCGAGCTTCGTCGCCCGCGATTCGCCGCGCGCCTCGCGCCAGAGCGTGCGCGCGAGGAACGCGATCGCCGAGACGAGGTTCAGGTCCATCGTCACCTCACGAGCTTGAGGACTTCGAGGAAGAATGAGATCGCGCCGGCCACCGCCGCGCCGAAGACGATCCACTGCGCCTTCGCGCGGGAGCGGTCGCGCTGCTCGAGCCGGTCCACGCGCACGCGCAGGCCGTCCTTGCCGTTGCCGTCGAGCGTCGTCGTGTGCCGGTCGCACGGGAGCGCCTTCAGCCGCTCCTCGATGCGCGCCAGTGCCACGTCCTGCTGCTCCAGCCGCGCGAACAGCCGCGTCACGACGCCGCTCGACTTCGTCGTGGAGACTAAGAGTGGGCTCTTTGCGGACGACCTACGGGACAAGGAACGCGCGAAGATCGAGTGCGGCAAGGCACATTTCTCAGCGCTTGGGGTTGGGGAAGCTCGCGTGAGGTACATGGTGGCACGGTCCGTTGATGACGTGCTTCAGCAGCCGTGAAGCCACCCTCCTTGTCAGCGCTAGGTCGACGCTAGCGTTCCGGGAGCCACCGTCATCTCGCCGTCATCGCTGAGGTTGAAGCACACCGTGGCGCCGCTCAGGAAGAGGAGGACCCGGCGCCCACGCCGGGTCCGGAGCCAGTGCGCGCCGGCTTTTCTGCCGTCCGACTCAAACGCGCGGGCCAAGCGACTCAGGGCGATGTGGTCGAGTTCGAAAACCACTGACGCGCCGTCCCAGCCGAGTGCCCGAAGTGCCGTCTTCGCCTCGGGAGACACGTCGAGCACTGCGCACGCGACGGCGCCGCGGTCGACGATGGCGTGGATCAGGTCCGTGTTCAACCCGATCACCTCGTCATGCAGCCGCCGAAGAAGGCGTTCGAGCTGCCGTTGTGGGAAGGACTCCGACATGAAGCCTGCACCGTAGCATCGGCGCTGCACGAGCCAAGTTCCTTGGCGGCGTCACCAGCCGGCCATGAGTGCGACAGCGGCGGAACTCTCGCTTGAGCCAGTGATCACGAGTGCGATGGCGCGAAGCTTGGCGCGGCGCAACCGGACGGGCGGGGTTGCCAGCGCGCCGCCGAGACCTGCGCGGCCGTCAACCATCCCAACGGCCGGTCCAGCCATCCAGCGCGCAGGCCGTCGCACCGCGACCGGCTCGGCCCGGATGAACAGGCTGAGATCGGCGCGCCAAACGCGGCGCACGAGTAACTCCTCCGGCCCGGGTCGGGTCCGCCACACCTCGACCTCCCCCACGGCGGCCACTGCGCCCTCGGTGGTCGCGTGTCTCCTGTTCACGAGAGGAACGCGGCTAGACTTCGGTTCTCGGACTATTCCGCGGAGGAACGCGACATGACAGAGAGTCGGCCCGACGACGCTCGGCACGTGAACAACGGCCTCCCACCGCAGATCTTTCAGACGGTCGTCTACCCGCCTGACATCGAGTCGTCAGTCACATTCGTGACAGTTCCGACGCGTTCGCTTCAGAATCGGCGCATCCTGGAGAATCCAACGGACCTATTTGTCGCTCTCGACCTACACCCAATCGAACGCGTCACTCTCGACAATTTTGAGGACGTTCTCGCCGAGTACATCGCTGCGGCGGAGACGAACACTGAGGCACTCTTCCGTCGCCCCGTTCAGCAAGAGAGCACTGAGCATCCTCAGACCGAACGCGAACGCTTTCGTGACGCAGCTAGGTACATTCAGGACTTGCCGCTGGTACCGTTCGAGAGGTCGCCGCTGACGGCCGCAGAACTCTCGAAAATAGTCCGATCGGGAGGAACAGGGGTCGGCGTGTACATCGGATTCGTTCTCGCGGGATCAACCCCTTGGCTGTTGCTTACGGTACCACTCGGAATTGTTCTCATGCGCGCCACAATGGGCGTCGGACGCGGGCTCGAGACGGGACTCGAAAAGAGGATCCACGAACTCGTTGCTCCGAAGCCAAAACGCCACCGCCGATTGCGGTCCAAGTAGCCAACGAACCTACCGCACGAAGTCACCTCTGGCCTGGCCCGATGTTGACGCGTGTGAAGCGGAGGGGGCGGGTGTCCCCGGTTTTTGGTCCAGGAGGACTCACATTTAGGCCGTAGTTTCTGATCCGGGCTGCAGCCCCTGTGGGGGCGGGAGGGCAGACCGGCGAGGAAGAGCAGGTTCGGCGAGGAGCAGATCGCGATGGCCCTACGCATATCGGCACAGGAGAGTGCGTGGCGCTCGTCGCGGCGCACTCGTTCTCGGGCGCTGTGGTTGCGGAGCATCTGGGCCTTGCGGCCCGCGAGCGCGGCGGGCTGCCGGGCCGGATCCGCTGTGACAACGGAACGGAGTTCACGTCGAAGTCGATGGATCCTTGGGCGTACTGGAACAAGGTGGAGCTGGACTTCAGTCGGACGGGCAAGCCAGGCGATAATGCGTACGCGGAGGCATTCAACGGCACGCTTCGGCGTGAGTGCCGCTCGACATACTTCTTCACCTCGGTGGAGGAGGCGCAGCAGGTGCTGGACGCGTGGCGCGACGACTACAACAACACCCGGCCGCACATGGCTTTCGGCGGCGATCCACCGGCCCTGTACAGGGCCGGTGGATCTTTCGATCCGGATCGAAACCGGCTGCTGAGTTCACCTAATTAGTGGGCCAAAGATGGGGACACCCGCCATGCGGGATTCGATCTCTGGTCAGATCCACCCGGTTCGGGAGGCAGTAGCGTGAGTGACGAGATGTTCACGGCCACGCTTCTGAAGCTGCGAACCGAGATGGCGGGGATACGCCGGCGAGTGGAGGAGCTGGCGTCTCGCCCTTCGATGGTGCGGGCGCGGGCGAGCGCGGATGCCGCGGAACTGCGGCAAATCGAGCTCGCGCTCTCCCGCGCGACCGACGAGGATGATGTAATCGCCGCGCTCAGCAGTCCAAGTCTTTACAACTCCGACGCGCGGAAGCGCATCGCGGCCTTGAGACAGCAGTGGTCCGGAGAAGGCCCGGACGTGGAAGACATTCTCGACGATGGCGATCTCGTGGCTTATCAGGACTGGGACAGCGGCGGACCGGGAGCTGGAGCGGGCCGCGTGTCGGTCTACGAGTACGACGGAGCCTACTACGGGATGCACGATGCGGGGCTGGAAGGGCCATTCACGTCCTTCGCTGAAGCGGCGTCTTCAGTGGGCCTCTACGTCGAGAGAGATGCCACGCGGAAGATCTGGCCGCCGGAGGCGTCGGCGGAGAGCTCGAAGCCAGGCGGGGCTGAGGTCGACGACATCCGCCCAAGGGAACGGGCCGACGAGGCATTCGTATTCCGCGGCACCCGCATGGAGGGTCCGGACGTGGACATCACGAGCCTTGCAGGCCTCGACCTTACTGAGGCTGAACAAGAGATGCTGTGGGACGCAGTCAACGAACGGGACCTACTCTTGAGTTGTCCGTGCGTGACAGAGATCGAGGAAGACACCATCGATGACGCGCCAGGTCTGAGTGACTCGTATTACCGCTACGAGGCGACGTCGCGAGAGGACTTGATCAAGGAACTCCGTGAAGCCATCCAGGAAATCCTCCATGGGCGCTAGCCAGGGCCATCAACTCGCCTTGAAGACATGGTTCCGATGCCAGTGCAGGGCCTCGGGACTCGGCCGGCATGCCTCATGGGCGGGCGCGACGATCGACTCGCGATCGTACTCCTCGAGATCGAATCGTTGCCGCGTCGCGCGACCGACAGACGGGCTGACCCGAACCTCGTAGGAATCCGTCACGGCGAAGAACCCGTGGTCGAGCGCCCAGTGATGGCGCCGGCAGAGCGATAGGCCATTGCGTGGGTCGTCTGGCCCGCGGTGGGGGAGCGGGATGATGTGCGCTGCTTCCGCCTCGACGTAGGACCGGTCGGCCTCGCGAAGCACGAACATCGAACGGCAGACGACGCAGAGGTTACCGTACTCGTCGAGGACGATCCGGCGGAGTGCCTGGTCGCGCGCCGCTCGGCTGGCGACGTAGCGCTCGCGTGGCTCGCCGATTCGGAACGGCACGACCAGCGCGTCGCGGATGTCCACCAGTTCGTCGTCGCTGGCGGCCGCGGCCCGCAGTCCGTCGGCGAGCGCCGCTGTGTTCCCCTCGAGCAGGAAATGGCGGTTCGCTTCATCGTAGCCGCTGATCCGGGCGAGTCCGAGCAAACGGTACCTCGCGCCTCCACGGGCCGACTTCGGCACCGTGGTGACGATTGCCAGGATCGGGACCCCATCTCGGAGACAGGCGAAGAGAGCCGCGTTCACGTCCTGGTCGAGCGGTCCGCGCATCGGCGCATACCGCATCGACCAGCGGCCGTCCTCGAGAAGTGTGAACGAGTCCGGGTAGATCTCGCGGGCGGCGCCCGCGGCCGACTGACTCCAGATCGAGAATACGTACGGCGAGCCGGCCGGCTTGTAGATGCCGCGCACGAGGGAGTGGATGTGGTCGATCCCGGCTTGGGGGCAGTGCTCCCGGGTGTCCCTCAGGAAGGCGGCCGTCTGATCCGTCCCGAAGTAGCGGGACAGGGCGATCAGGGCTCGGGCTCGCTGCTCGGCGGTCATCTGAGACACCAGGATAGCCGAGCCCTGGCGGCCGACGGGGCGATCCGCAGGCGTACACCGTTTCCGCGCGCGGTTTGTGGCACCGCGGCGGGCTAAGCTGGCAGCCGATCTGGCGACATCGGCTCAGCGGGCGCGGCAGGCAGCGCCGCGCCGGGGAGGGATCAATGCGTGTGCTTGTCCTGCTGGCGGCAGGTGCCGCGCTGGCGGTGCCTGCGCTGGCGGCCAAGAACCAGCCCGTCGTCACGCTCCGGTTCACTCCCACGGACGTCGTCGCGGCGTCGACCGCGACGGTGGCTCCGGCCATGACGATGGACCCGGCCGAAGTACTGATCGAAGACGGCCGGCTGCTCGCCGACAAGCGGGTCCTTGGCGATCGGAGTACCGACGACGACAAGCTCGTGATTCTCACGTCGAGCGAGGACGTCCTGCCCTATCTCCGGTCCACGGTCGAGCGCTTGGTTGCGGACTGGGGGATCAAGACCGAGGCAGGGGCGGCCCTGGTGCTCAGGCTCAAGCTGGCGAGCCTCCAAATCCAGGAGCGGAACCAGGCCGTCGGGGCGACGTACACGGCGAGGGTGGCCCTCGTTGGCGAGCTTGTCCGACGAGACGGGACAGCTTTGTGGACCGGGAAGTCCGCCGGGGACGCGACCCGCTATGGCCGGAAGTACAGCAACGACAACGTCAACGAGGTCCAGAGTGACGCCCTCAAGGAGGCCGTGGCCGGCGTGTTCTCGAGCGAGGACCTCCAGTCCGCCTGGGCGGGATCGCCGGTGCCGAGCGGTCCGGGGCCAGGCCGCCCCGAGCCAGCAGCGCCGGCCCTGACTCCCCAGCAGATGCTCGACGAGCTGAAGACCATGCAGGGCGCGGGCCTGAGCGAACAGACTCTGATTGGGTTCGTTCGGGCGCGGCAGCTCCTCCCGGCTCTCTCGGGCGCGGACATCGCGGCGTGGAAGTCGGCGGGAATCTCGGAGGAGGTCATCCGGGCGGCCTTAAGTCGGCGCGGAGAGGAGCTCAACGACGCGCCTCCCCCGCAAGACGCGCCTCCCGCGCAACACTGAGGGCGGGACGCCATGGTCGGCCCGACGACGAACTGCCCGTTCTGCGCTGTCGAGAGGCGGCGCGTGTTCCACGAAGGCGAGCTGGTGCTCGGCTTGTGGGACGGCTTTCCGGTCGCCAAGGGTCACGCCCTGTTGGTTCCCCGGCGCCATGTGTCGAGCTGGTTCGATGCCTCGCCGGCGGAGAGGTACGAGTTGATCGACGCCGTCGAGGTCGCCCGGCAGATCATCGAACGGGATCACGTGCCCGACGGGTACAACATCGGGGTGAACGTGGGCGAGGCCGCAGGGCAGACCGTCTTTCATCTGCACGTGCATGTGATCCCCAGGACACGCGGAGACGTGGCAGACCCGCGGGGCGGCGTGCGCCACGTGATCCCATCCCGAGCCCGTTACTGACCGGCAGCTGAGGAGCTCGTCACCGACACGCCTATGCCGACAGCAGATCAGCACCTTCAGTTTCTGGCGAGCCTGCAGCGAGTGCTGGACGAGGGTGCCTTCGTCGCGACCTACAAGTACGCGCTCCTCATGGCGCTTGCGGACCTGTCGGTGGAGCGTGGCACCGACGGAGACGAAGGACTCACGCTCACTTCCAAGGACCTGGCCGAGAAGTTTGTCACGTACTACTGGCGGCAGACGGCGCCGTACCCGGCCGGAACCGATTCGGCCGTCCTGCTCCAGAATACAGACAAGCAGGCGGCGATCATCAACCTGGTGAACGAGGCTCGACGTCGATTCGGGGACTCTTTGCCCCGGGCCAAGGCCGACCGGTCCGCATGGAAGGCTCTCTGCCAAGATGTCGCCCGCGTGATCCGCGTCATGCCGCTCTGGAAGCTGCAGACACTCGCCGGCAAGCGGCTATCGCTGCTCTATGAGAACGTCGGAAGCGGCGGCAGGATCGAGCTGCTTCCCGGCATCGCGGCGGGGTTCCGCAAGTTCTACCCGCTGATCCGAAGCGTGGTCCAGGGTCACTGGATGAGGCAAGTCGAGACGATCAAAGCCAATCACGCCATCGTGGGCCACCGGGTCGAGCTCTCAGAGTTCCTCTTCGGGTCCGAGCGGGCGATGCTCGCGGCCGTCCGCCCGGTCCTCTTCGAGGTCCAGAACGGGACATGTCTCTACTGCACCAAGGCGGTGACGGACGGCCTCGAGGTGGACCACTTCATCCCATGGTCCCGCTACCCCGTAGACCTCGGCCACAACTTCGTTCTCGCTCACGCCCGCTGCAACGCCAAGAAGAAGGACCACCTCGCGGCCGTGCAGCATTACCACGCCTGGTTCGCCCGGAACCGTGACCACGACCAAGCGCTCCGTGAGAGATTCCAACAGACGGCCTTGCCTCACGACTTGCAGACGAGTCTGGGAATCGCCGAGTGGGCCTACGACCAAGCGCGCACGATGGGCGCCGACACGTGGATCGAGGGGTCGACGTTCGAGAAGGTCCCGGCCGAGTTCCGGGTCTATCGGGGATGGAAGGGATGAGCCGGGGGTGGAGAGGATGAGCCGGAGGATGGAATCGCCTGACGCACGGACCTGTCCGGAAGAGCGTCCTTCAAGAACGGCCGCTGAGGAGGTCCGGTGACAGACCAACTCATGATCGTGCAGTTCCCCCATCCGGGTCCGGAGCACAAACCTGCCGGCGATTGGATGCCGTGGAACCGCGGCGCGCACGCGCGCAAGTTCCTCTGCAGCCCGGGACGGTTGATCGCCGGTGGGCGGGCGGAGTCCGGCGAGATCTGCTTCTGGGGAGAGTGGGAGCCCCAATCCACAGTTAAACGGAGATTCCCGCCCGGTCAGGCCGGCGGTCCCAGCGTCCTTCACAGACCGTACCTGCAAGCGCTCGACGACAAGGGATTCAGGCAGAACACGGACCCGCTCGTCTTCGGCTCGCGCTTCCTGTATTCGAACTGCCGCCAGCGGAACCACAAGCTCCGCGAACTCGCCCCTGGTTCGCTGATCCTGTTTGGCTCCGCTCTCGAGGGGCGATTCGTGCTCGACACGGTGATCGTCGTTCAGAGCGGCGGTGCCCCCTACTCGCCGACCGCCGCCACGCCCGTGTCATGCCCGGACTGGATAAGTACCGTCGTCTTCGAGCCGCTCCGCCTCAGTCACGACAACGACGCCGAGCGCTTCCGGCCTTACTGGGGTCGCAGGCATGACGATCCCGGCGGAGGTCCGTTCAGCTTCGTCCCGTGCAGACCCCGCGACGAGCATGGCAGTCCGTTTCCACGGCCCGCGATCGAGCTTGCCGCACGGTGGATCACTCCGCTGCTCCGGCAGAGCGCAAGAGCTACACCCGCCACGATGGACGAGGTGCGGCGGGTGTGGACCTCCGTCGTTGAGCAGGTCACGGCCGCCGGGCTCGCGCTGGCCGTGACCCTGGAACCACCGGCGCTCAAGCCAGGCCTGGCCCGTGAACCGCAAGGCACCCGAAGCAAGTGCTGAGGTGGCAGGTATCGAAGTGGGTCCGGGAGGGGGGACCGCAAGCATGATCGACACGAGTCGGGTATGGGACGCGGTTCGTGACATGATCTCGGACGAGGGGCGCACTGTTCTCAGTCTGGCCTGGGACGGGAACGGGCCGGCGCACTCCGGCTGCCACCACGTGGTCGAGTGGCGGGGGCTGTACTTCTTCCAGTCCAGCGATCTGGACGCCGAGGGGCCCTTCGACAGTTTGGAGGAGGCGCTTGCCCTCGAGTGCTTCCAGGTTCAGACAGCGCATCCGGAGATCACCGCATCCGGGATCGACCGCGCCGCCCTTCTCCGGTTGGCTCGTGACGTCGTCGGGGGGAACGGTGAGTGCGTACTGATCAACGGCGCGCGCTACACGCTCGAGGATGGCGAGCTCCGCCCCGACAGCGTGCAGCCGGAGGCCCATGCGTGGGAGCAGGATCCACCGGGAAGCGGCGCGCGGAGCGTCCCGCCCGCGAAGCTCCTGGGCGATCCCCAAATGCGGCACGAACGACTTGGCATGGTCCATACGGCGCATGTCGCCCCGCTCAACCAGCTGGTCGCCGACATCCGGCGCGACCGCGACTGCGGTGAGGCTGTGCCCTGGTTCGATCCGCTCGACGGAGGCGTCAAGGCGCGCGTGCTCTTCGTGCTCGAGGCCCCCGGTCCGAGAGCCGTCGCCAGCGGATTCGTGTCGCGGGACAATCCAGACGAGAGCGCCAAGAACTGGCTCCTCGCCCTGCAAGCCGCCGGACTGCCCCGCGAAGAAACGGTCCTATGGAACATCGTTCCCTGGTACGTCGGGGACGGGACGAGGATCCGTGCCGCGGGTCCCCGAGACATCAGCGAAGGGTTGCCCTACCTCGACCGGCTGATCCAGCTGCTGCCGCGTCTCTCGGTCATCGGGCTCGTGGGCGGGAAAGCGCAGTCGGTGGAGGCTCGGGTGGCTGACATGCGCGGTGACGTGAAGTTCGCTCGAGTGCCGCACCCTAGCCCTCAGTTCGTCAACAGGCGGCCGGAGAACCGAGCCGCGCTCACCCAAGCTCTCGTTCACGTTCGCGACCTGGTGCTGCCGTCGTGAAGCGTGTCCCATGACACCCCATCGCTGCCGGAACAAAACACGGAGACGACAGTGGGCAAGATCTACCTGCGCCAACCGGATGGCTCGCTGAGGTCGATGAGCGAGGCGCCGTTCGATAACGAAGACCTGCTGCAGAAACTGCTCGCGGACTACCCGGACCTGCTCGCGGGCGAGGACATGGAAGGGAGCGAGCCGCGGCGCTGGGTCCTGGTCGCGCGGGAACTGGGCGTCCCGGACGAAGCCGGAGCCGCCGACCGGTGGTCGCTGGATCACCTGTTCCTCGACCAGGACGGTGTGCCCACGCTCGTCGAGGTGAAGCGGAGCACCGACACCCGGATCCGCCGCGAGGTCGTCGGGCAGATGCTCGACTACGCGGCGAACGCGGTGTCCTACTGGCCGCCCGACCTGCTCCGCACGGCCTTCGAGGAAGGATGCGGCGCGCGCAACCTCGATCCCGCCGCCACGCTCGCGCAGCTGCTCGCGCGAGATGCCGACGACGAGGGGGTCACCACGTTCTGGGAGCAGGTGAAGACGAACCTGCAGGCGGGGCGGGTACGGCTCGTATTCCTGGCCGACCGCATCCCTCCGGAACTCCGGAGCGTGGTGGAGTTCCTCAACGAGCACATGGACCCTACTGAGGTGCTCGCGGTAGAGGTCCGGCAGTACGTCGGGGAGGGGCTCCAATCTCTCGTGCCGCGGCTGATCGGCCAGACGATTGCGGCCCAGCAGAAGAAGGGAACGGGCTCCCGTGCCGCGCGGCAATGGGATGAGGCGTCGTTCATGGCGGAACTACAGCGGAGGGGCGGAGCGGACGCCGTCCTCGCGGCGCGGGATGTCCTCGAGTGGTCGCGGTCGGTGTTCGACCGCGTATGGTGGGGCAAGGGCGTCCAGGACGGCTCGATGACGCCAAGTCTCGATCTGCCGCCGTTCCGCCCGGCGTACCCGTTCGCCCTCTGGACCTACGGACGCGTCGAGGTCTGCTTCACGTACCTTGCAGATCGTCCGTTCTTCTCCGACGCTGCAAATCGCCGCGAGCTCCTGGACAGGCTTCGTGGTGTGGAGGGCATCGACCTGCCCCTCGGCTGTCACGATCGGCGTCCCAGCTTCCCCATCGGTGCACTCGCTGAGGCCCGCACGCGGGAGAGCTTTAAGAGCGTGATGGAGTGGGCAGTCGCGCAGATGAGGGCTGCCTCCGGCGAGTCCCGGGACTAGGCCGTGCGTACCTTCGAACGCAGGCGGCGCCGCCCGTCTCGAGTCGGCTCGAACACGTTGTTCAGCGCACGATCGCACAACGCGCGCGCATCCTCAACGAGGCGGCCTGACCGGGCCGAACGGATCGTGCTGCCCGGACGCCGGGCATGTTGTCACTAATCTGAGTCTGAGCTTACGCGGCGCTTGGGGGCAAACGGAACAGCTCCACCAACGTGAATAGCGGCGCCTGGTCGTTCTGGGACACGCTGGCGCTAAGAACTCCGATGCGATCTATGGCGGCCGCCATCGCGAGTTCCTGCTGTGCTTGCATCATCCGAAGCAGCTGCTTGGTGTCGGCGAGGAGCCGTGCGTCGGTGTCCTGAAGAACGATATAAAGATCGACTCGGTCGGCAAGCGGAACCTGTATGTCAGCTCTGTAGGCCTTCTCAAACCGCCTGCGCTGATTGGGTGTGCTCATCTCCGACGCATAGGTCAACAGCTGAATCAGAGCAAGCAGCGCAGATGTGTCATTCGCCGCCTTGACCTCCGCGAGTACTAGATGATGGTCAGCGCTGACGCCAACGAAGTCGATGCCGCCGGTACCACTCGCACGTCCGGAGATTCCATCCTCGAAGTAGGAGCGCCGTGCCCGGCGCGCGTCAATCTCATAGTCGACGACAATGAAGTCGACGCGTTCGAGCACCTCGACGTGTCTGTACTTGCCGAGGATCTGCACGAGGCGGCGCGCGAACCGCGGATCGGGCTCGCTCTCAGCATTCCATGCATTAGGACGAGTTGGATGAAATTCCATATCTCGAGGCTGAAATCGATTGAAATGAGCGAAGCTGCTTTCGAAGACATCGTCCAGCCATTCCACGCCGCCGGCAGAACCTAGAATTCTGGCCAAAGCGTCCTGAGAGCCAGGGATCCCGCGCAAGAGCTCGTAGAACCTACGCAAAGCCGTCTGAGGGATCACGCGGCTAAGCAGTACCGGCTGCTCACCCCGCAGACCAGTGCCGTCTGTCCAGTCCGGCTCCCCTGCAACGCTCGATTCGCGGCGCAAATGCTCTTCCAACTGCGCGCAGATGTCGCCAAGCGCCTCCGTCTCATCGTGCCTGATCTGGGAGAACGAGCGGCCCTGATACTCCAGTTCCAGTTCGGCCAGTGTTGATGAGGTGAAGAGCACAACCGGCTGCCATGAGCCGAGGGGAGCGCCGCGCGCGCTCTCAATGGTCCACGCGTCAAGCGACATTCGACGAAATCCCGGACCGTTGCCTCTCACTATCCGCAGCTTGATGGTGTCTGCGAGGCTTGTAACCAGAGCCCAGAACTCCTCCTCTTCACCAACGATTCGGAACAAGCCCAGACCTCGCCGCGGTGGAATAGGCATCTGAGTCCCCATTGAGAACCGTGAGTCTACTCTTGTTGACGCCGGACTGGAGCACGCCAACCGCCGTGAGTGCGAGAACACCGACCAAGCTGGCTACAGGGATAATCTCGACCCGCAGCGCAGTTCGAGCGAGCGGGGCCTTACACTCTTCGCCATCCATGACTAGGCCGGCGGCACACAATCTGACCCGCGTCCTGACGGAGCTGCTAATGAGCCCCCAGGGCTGGCACGTTGGCGCACTGAGAGCAGAACTCGGTATTGCCGATCGGACCTACAGAAAGCTCCGGCAGACACTGGTCGAAGAGATCTCGAGTCTGACTGGTCGATCTGGAATAGAGGTGCGCGAGGTCAAAGAGGAGGACGGAACGTATCTCCGGATTGTGCAGCCCGTCCCGTGTTCTGACCACCAAGCCCTAGAACGACTCGGCGCCCTCTACATGGCCCAGCAGATCTTCGGGCTGGCCGGGGACGTGCCGTTCACGGTGGAGTTGCAGTCGGCAGCCAAGGACGTGGAGCGGGCGGTAAGGAAGCGGCCGGGGCTCGCGCAGCGGGTCGAGCGGCTATCGCGCATGCTCCACTACGTGCCCTGGGCGCCGGTGGATTACCGCGGGAAGACGGAGATCATTCGATCGTTGCTGCACGCGCTGCTCGACCGGCGGCGGGTCACCATGGAGTACCAGGGCCGGGAGGACGCGGCTCCCGTCACGTGGACCGTCGAGCCGTACACGCTCGTGCTGCACCGGGATGCCCTGTACGTGGTCGCGCGCGGCGTCGATCGCGAGGCGCCCCTCACGTTTGCCGTCGCGCGCATCGGCCGCCTGGACGTGCGGGAGGACACCTTCGCGTATCCGCACGACTTCGACCCGGCAAAGTACTTCGCGGGCTGCTTCGGCATCTTCCGGGGCGAGCCTGGCGCGGACGCCCTTCGCGTCGAGCTGACCTTCGCGGCCGATCCAGGGCTGCAGCGCTACGTACGGGAGCGCGTCTGGCACCCCACGCAGGAGTTCAGCCCGCAGCCGGACGGGAGCCTCCGGATGAGCCTGCGGGTGACGGCGCTCCCCGAGGTTATGAGCTGGGCGCGCGGGTTCGGCGACCAGGTTCGGATTGACGTGACCGAGCAGGCGTCCGGATCGCGGGCGCCGGACCAGGACTGAGCCCGCTCGAACGGCGTGCCGCCCGGGGCGCCGGTCGCGTAGGATCACCCGATGCCACGCGTCATCTACATCCACGGGTTCCGCGGGTCGGCCGACTCGGCCAAGGCGCTGCTGCTGGCCGAGCACTTCCAAGTCGAGCGTGACACTTACCCGACGGAATCCGTCGAGCTTGCCCACGCCCACCTCGATCGGTTCCTCCGCTCCCATCTTGGCCGCGACGCGGGCCGGACCGTGCTGGTCGGCTCGTCGCTCGGCGGGTTCTGGGCGCGCTGGTTCGCGCACACCCTTCAACTCCCGTGCGTGCTCGTGAACCCGGCGACCGCGCCGTGGGACTCGCTGCAACCGCACCTCGGGCCGGCGGCGGCGGGGTTCAAGGCGTTCGACGCGCCGACGAGCGGGCCGCGGGCCATCGTCCTCGTGGAGAAGGGGGACGAGGTCATCCCGTACGAGCAGACGGTCCGGGCGCTCCAGGGGACCGCCGAGATCCGGGTGTTCGAGGGCGGGGACCACTCCTTCGTCCACCGCGACGAGCTGATCGCGGCGGTCCGCGAACAGCTCGAAACGTGAGCTGATTTCGTCGTCGTCCGTTTTCCGGTCCCTGCGGCACGAGTCGTGCCGCTCCGATCTCTAGAGTCGTCATCGTGGCGGCCAGCGCTCCCCGGGGGGACGGCTCGTCCGTTCAAGAACGGGGGGGAGCCGGCGGGGAGCGTCGGCCGCCCAGAGGAGGACACGGTTATCGGTAACTCGACAGGGGGGACACCGGCCCGGGTGGCGGGCAAGGGGGCGCTCGCGGCTGCGCGCATGTACGGAACGACGCTGCGGGTGGGCGTCCGCGTGATCGGGACGGTGCTGTGCGTGGGCGGCCGCAGGATTGGGACGGGGCTGTTGGGGGGCGTCCGCGTCATCGGGACGATGCTGTTGGGGGGCGCCCGCGTGATCGCGGCGGCGCTGTTGTCGGGCGTGTGCGTGATCGCCGCGGCGCTGTGGATCGGCGTCCGCGTGATCGTGTTCGTCGCGGTCGGGTGGGCGGTGATGGACCTGGTCGGCGGGCTCGCCCACGCGCAGGCGCACGTCAGCGCCCATGCGCACGTCAACGCCCATGCGCACGCCGACGCGCCCGCGCGCGGCGGCCGGAGCGGGCGCGGGGGGTGCCGATGAGGTTCCGCATCCATCGCGGCGCGCGCGAGATCGGCGGCAACTGCGTCGAGGTCGAGAGCGGGGGCGCGCGGATCCTGCTCGACCTCGGGCGACCGCTGGACCCGGACGTGGACCCGGCGGCGGCGGTGCCCGACGTCGCGGGGCTGCGCGGCGCGCCGGACCCGACGCTGCTCGGCGTGCTCGTCTCGCACCCACACACGGACCACTGCGGGCTGCTGCCGTACGTCGAGACGCACGTGCCGGTGTACATCGGCGCGGCCGCGGCGCGGGTGATCGAGGCGGCGGCGCCGTTCGTGCGGGACGCCGTGCGCATCCGGCCGGCGGGGCACCTCGAGAACGGCCGGCCGTTCGAGATCGGGCCGTTCTGCGTCACGCCGCTGCGCGCCGATCACAGCGCGTTCGACGGGTACAGCCTCGTCGTCGAGGCGGACGGGAAGACCCTCGTCTACAGCGGGGACTTCCGGTCGCACGGCCGGACCGCCGCGTTCCGTGACTTCCTGCGCGACGCGCCGCGGGGCGCGGACGCGCTGCTGGTCGAGGGGACCTCGATCACCGCCGACGGGCCGCTCGATCGCCGCAACGACACGGAGCGGCGGCTCGAGCAGAAGCTGGGCGACGCCATGCGGGAGGCGCCGGGGCTCGTGCTGGTGGCGTTCTCGCCGCAGAACATCGACCGCGGGGTTTCGATGTACAAAGCCGCGACCATCCGTGCGGGCCGGACCTTCGTGACCGACTACTACGGCGACGCGATCGCCGCGGCGACCGGGCGGAGCACGGTCCCGCAGGTCGGTTTCGGCCGCTACGAGATGCTGGTGCCGCGCGACCAGATGCTGAGCCTGCGGCGCGCGGGGCTCGCGGAGCGCGCGAACCGGCAGAATGCGTGCCCGGCCTCGCCGGCGCGCCTCGCCGCGCAGCCCGGGCGCTACGTCGTCGTCTTCCGGCCGGGCCTGCTCGGCCTGCTCGCCGAGGCCGGCATCCCGCTCGCGGGCGCGACCCTGATCTGGTCGCAGTGGCGCGGCTACCTCGAGGATGCGAAGCGGAACGCGCGCACGCTCGAGCTGATCGAGCGGCACGGCCTGCGGCGCCTCGACATCCACACGTCGGGCCATGCGTCGGCCGCGGACCTGCGCCGCGTCGTGGACACGCTGCAGCCGCGCACCGTGGTGCCGATGCACACCAACGCGCCCGAGCGCTTCCGGGAGCTGTTTCCGTCGGTGTCGCTGCCCGGCGACGCGTGGGTGCAGTTGTGAGCGGCGATCGCATCGAAGGCGGATTGCCGATTGGTGACCGCAACGATGGCGGCGCGCCGGAGTGGGATCCGGCCGCGGACCTCGCGATCGTCGAGGGCGCGAGCGGCGTCGCGGGACACGTCAGCGGGTCCGACGACGAGGTCGTCGCGAGGCTCGCGGCCGGAGTCCCGGAGTCGGAAGATGGCGACCTGCGATTCCTCCACGGCCCGGCCGCGCGCCTGGCCTCCGTGGCGAGGCGCGCGCCGCAGCAACTCCCGGCGGACGCGCTGCCGCGCCTGAACGCGCTCGCCCTGCACCCGCACCCCGGCGTGCGCTCGTCCATCGTCGAGGCGCTCTTCGCCCTGCGCGACCCGTCCAGCATGAACGCGCTCCGGACCCTGTACCGGGTGCAGGTCCGGTTGCCCGAAGACCGGCGCGTGCGCCCGGCGCTGCTGAACGCGGCGCTGCGCCGCTGCTCGCGCTGGACCGGGCCGGACGAGCCCCGGGTGGTGCTGGCGCTGCGCCGCCCGCGCCTGGCGCTGCTCGTTCACGAGGCCGTCGCCGGCTTCGCCCCGCCCTTCTCGATCGGCGCCGTCCATGGCGGGGCGCCCGAAACGACACGTCGCCGAACGAGGGCGGGGACCGCGGCCCCGACCGCGATGCCGACCGCTAGCCCGACAGCGTCCCCGACCGCGACCCCGCTCGCGACGGATCGCGGCGGCGACGTCGAGCAGTGGGCGCGCGGGGCCGCCGGGTTCGTCGAGGTCACGGACCTGCGCACCGTCACGCCGCGTCCGGACGACGTCATCGTGGTCCAGCGCGAGGCGCTCACGGAGCGCGACGTCGAGGCGCTGCGCGCGATGATGACTCCGCCGCAGCGGCGCGTCCTCGTGGTCACGTACGAGACGATGCCGTTCAAGAAGGTCCCGATCGCGGGCCTCGAAACGCTCGAGCACCGACGCGTGGCGTACGCGCGCACCGACGCCCACGGCCGTGTCGTGGCGTGGGTGCGCGCCGCGCTCGCCGGCGACCGCGGCCCGGCGTGGATCGACGCCAGGCCGGCTTGGGGCGATGACGTTCTGCCCGGCGCGGGTCAGATCATGGCGCAGTCTCTCCGCCGCTGGACCGGCATCGCGTGGCCCGGCCCGCTGGGGCGCGCGCAGGGAGATCCGGATCACGAGGTCGCCGTCTGCGTGATCGACCCCGGGGCCGCGCTTCGTCTCCACGACGAGGCCGCGGCGCGCGGATACCGGCTCGTCGGCACTCGGGATCCTGCGGAGCTGCTGGACGAGCGCAGGCCGGTCGCGATCGTGCAGCGTGCGATGCTCGATGCGGACGAGTGGCGCGCGTTCGTCATGCTTGCGCTCGAGCGCATCAGGAGCGGCCGCCCGCTGCCGTGGCTCGCGATCGCGACCAGCGGCGAAAGCCGCGACGCACACGAGCCCTGGCTGGACCTGCACCGAATGCCGGTGGAGTACCTGCCGGTGCGGAGCTTCGCGCTCGGGCGCTGGCTGGCCGGCGCACTCGAGTGCCAGGGGCCGCTCTACTTGTGACCGACCACCGGGATCGGGTCGCTGGGTCGGACGGCATCGACGTCAGCTGGCGCGCCGGCATCAACGTCGGCTGGCGCCCCGACATCAACGTCAGCTGGCGCGCCGACATCGACGTCCGCTGGCGCGCCGACATCAACGTCAGCTGGCGCGCCGGGAAGACGCCCGAAGGCTGGCTCCTCGTCGTCATCGCGGAGAAGAACGGCGTCACGGGCTCGGCCCGGCTGCTCATGCCCGACTGTGACGACGGATGGGACGGGGACGGCCTGCGCCAGAGGCGCCCCGAGTGGTGGGAGGATCTCAAGGCCGAGGCGATGGCCGACCTCGAGTGGTGGCTCGAGTGAGGCGGCCCGTCGTCATCGAGGAGACCACAGGGCGGCCTCAGCGGCGGCGACACCACCTTGCACGTTGCGTCCCGCCAGCGGGACGGCCGCCGTGTCGTTGGCCGCCGCGCCTCTCGATACCTCGCGTAGAGTGCTTCCGGGGATCGAGGACACGCCCATGCCCGACGCGATCGCTGCTGCAGGCCCGAAGTTCACGACCGCGGTGTCGCACTGCTTCACGGAGCTTCAACGAACTCGGGGACGCCGTCTGGTGGATGACGGCAGGGTCGCCGTGTTCCCGCCGGACAAGAAGGGCGCCGTCGACGGGATCGTCCTCGGCAAGCGCTGCCACGCGGTGCGGCTCGAGCCGCGGGACCGCGGGATCGCCGTCTGGTGCACGTGCGCGTGGGTGAACTTCGGCACGACCTGCCGCCATCTCTGGGCGGTCTTGCTGGCCGCGGAGAGTGCGGGCCAGCTGGCGCGTTGGAACCGCAGGGCGCCGTACATCTTCCCGCGTGCGACCGGCTGCGTCCTCGACCTCGAGGTCTGGATGACGCTGCTGCCTGTGGAGAGCTGCGGCCTGTTCCCTCCCGGGACCGGCCGCACCCTCCATAACGACGCCGTTCGCCGGCCCGCGCGAGGCCGCCGGACGAACGCCCCGAACCGTCCCGCGACCCGGGGAGGCCAGCCATGAGCCAGCACGCCAGCGAACGAAGCCGCCCGCAAGGGCCCGCCAGCTACTTCGAGCCGGCGCGCGCGATCCTCGACGGCATGCTTCAGTTCGGCGCCGTCGCGTGGCCGCGGGCGGTCGTGGCGCAGGGGATCGAGGAGTTCTTCCCGGGTTGCGGGCTGCTTGGGCCGCCGGCGAAGCGTCTGGCCATGACGTTCTCCGAGTGGCTCGCGCTCGACTGGCCCGGGCCGGGGGGCATGACGCTCGCGCGTCGCTACCGCGTCCACGAGCGGCTTGCCCCGGACGTGCGCGGCGTCGTTGTCGAACTCGAGCGGTCCGTCGTCAGCGCCTACGAGGTCACGGACGTCATCGGCGGCGACGCGCTCGCCGTCACCGACGGCTTCCGCGGCACGAAGCTGATCATCGAGATGCCCGGCGTCGGCGACCGGCTGCCGAAGGGCTGCACGCTGATCGCGCGCGCCTACGCGTTCGGCTCCGCCCATCGCGTGACGGCGCCGTGCATCGGCCTGGACTGTGCCGTGAGATACGTGGTCGAACCCGTCCGGCAGGCGCTCGCCCGCGAGTGCGGATGGCCTCCGGAGCAGGACTGGCACGACGCGCTGAAGCGCCACGGGGCGAACCTGCTCGCGCGCATCGGCCTGCAGGACGAGTGGGCGGCGCACCTGGCGCGGCGATCGGACTGATCGGATTGATCGGACGCGATCTGCGCCGACAGCACCCCCGGGCAGGTCGCCGTGAGGCAAGACTCTGACACCCCCGCGGAAGGCCGAGCGGAGACGAGGTTGCGACGAGGGTCGGCTCAACCTATGATCTTACTGGTAAGATCAACACGGGAGGGCGGCGATGACTCCGGTCGCGACAACGAAGCTCTCGTCGAAAGGTCAGGTCGTCATTCCGGAGTCGATCCGCGAGAAGCTGCGCCTCGAACCCGGGACGTCTTTCATCGTGATGGGGGACGCCGATGTCGTGATCCTGAAGCGCATCGCGCTGCCCTCCCGCGCCGAGTTCCACGCCCTGGCCGAGAACGTGCGCCGTCGCGCGCGCGAGGCGGGCGTCCGCCGATCCGATGTGCGGAATGCGATCCGCGCCGCGCGCCGCCGGGGCTGACGGTCGTCCTCGACACCAACGTCGTCATGTCGGGCCTGTTCTTCGACGGCCCACCTTCCCGCATTCTCGAGGCGTGGTCACTCGGCCGGCTTGAACTGGCCGTCAGCGCGGAGATCCTGCATGAGTACCGGCGGGTGGCCGAACGCCTCCAGATCGCGTATCCCGGGATCGACATCGGGGGCGCCCTCGACGCCCTCACGCGCGAGGCGATCCTGACCCATCCCGCGCCGCTGCCTCCCGACGCCTGCACCGACTCTGACGACGTGAAGTTCCTTGCGTGCGCGGTGGCAGCGGCTGCGCACTGCGTCGTCTCGGGTGACACGGCGCTGCTACGCTGCTCCGGCCTCCACGGCGTCGAGGTTGTCACTCCACGCACGTTCGTGGATCGTCACCTGAGCTGAGGGACGGGCCAAAGGCACACAGGCCCGATCCGAGGACTGCCGCATTCGACGCGGCCGGCCGCCCCGTGCGGCGCTTCTCCCCGGACGTGCCTGACGGGACGTCTCGCGAAGAGCTAAGATCTGGATCGCGGCGACGACCGCCTGGAGCGCCGACCATGGGCTCGCACCTGTTCGCGGGACGCCGCGCGACGCTCGGCGAGTACCCCTTCGTGATCCGGGACGGCCGTTTCGGCGACGACGACCGTGTCGAGCTCGGGCGCAGCATCGTGGTCAACGGAACCCCGCAAGTCGCGGAAGCCAATCCGTGAGGCGCCGCGGACGTGGTGTCCCGGATCCCGCGGATCTCGACGCGCTGATCGACGAGATCACGGTCGATGCGGGAAACGACTCCGAGATGTATTGGGCGTTCCGGCAGGCTCTCGAGGACAACGTCGCCGTGCCCGCGGACGCCTTCGTCATCGGCGAGCCGGTCACGCTGATCGAGTTCGAGTTCGACGGGAACGACCGCCGCGGCCTGACGGCACGTTGCCGCCGGAGCGGCGGTCAAGAGCATGTCGTCGGGGCTTCGGAGGTCGTGCTCCCGCCGAACGCGGCCGGCGTGCAGTACTTGGCGGCCTACCGCAAGTGGATCGGTCTCGAACCGTATCCTCTCGAGGCGGGGACGGCTCCGCCGCGCACGCGGCCGCACAAGGCGAAACCCTCCGACCTCGCGTCGGCGAGCCTTGTCGAGCTGGTCGCCCTCTCGGTCAAGGAGAGAGCCGTACGCTGCCGCCTCGTGGGCAGCGATCGGGTCGTCACGCTTCGCGCGAGCGGGTTCTGGAACGTGGTCCCCGGCGAGATCGTGGCGGTGGCCCCGCGCAAGCAGTGGAACTACGCGGGCCACCCCTATCTCTCCGGTGAGATCGAGTCCGCTCGGCTCGATGTCGAGGCCCTGGGCCTCGTGCCGCTCGGGCTCGAGGACGGCGGTCCATGGGATCCCAGCGAGGAGTACTGGGGCGAGGAAGACGAGCCGATCGAAGAGTGGGCCAGGGCGATCATCGCCAAGGGGGCGCGACAGGCCTGGGAAATGGAACAGGTTCTCCCCGGGGAGGATCCGGACGATCCGGACAACGACCCGATCCTCGAGTCGAATGAGCTCAGGGAGTCCGGTGACGTCGCGGGAGCGCGCCGACTTCTGATGGACGCCTGCCAGGCCGACTTGAGGTGCCTGGACGCGCACGCCCACCTCGGCAACATGGTCTTCGTTCGTGAGCCCGAGCTGGCGGTGCGTCACTACGAAGTCGGGCTGCGGATCGGCGAACTGTCCTTGGGCGAGGACTTCAACGGTGTCCTCCCCTGGGACCTGCACGACAACCGGCCCTTTCTCCGGTGCATGAGCGGGTTCGGGCTGAGTCTCTGGCGCCTCGGCCACTTCGACGAGGCGGACCGCGTCTTCTCGCGCATGCTCTGGCTCAACCCGGGCGACAACCAAGGCGTGCGCTTCCTCATCGATGACGTCCGGGCGCGGAGAGCGTGGACGGAGGACGGGCGGCGCAGGTGAGC
>JADHED010000549.1_pt1 | contig 42913 bp, 40 predicted proteins | sample 8952041 | NCBI WGS metagenome assembly JADHED01 (sample SAMN16124423, study PRJNA663239) | bioreactor sludge metagenome | isolation source: sludge (control) | place: India:Bengaluru | collected 2018-09-08 | reverse complement strand
GTCACAGTCAGCCTGCTATCAGTACCTCATCGGGAAAAGATTTTGAACAGGTTCTGAGGGCGACATGAAAACCCTGCTGGACACCACGCTGGCCGCCAGCCACATCGTTTGGGTAGCGCCGGTGTACTGGTACAGCATCCCATCGCCGCTCAAGACCTACCTCGACCACTGGAGCGCCTGGATGCGTGTGCCCGGCCTGGACTTCAAGGACGCCATGGGCCGCAAGACGCTGTCGCTCATCACCACCAGCGGCGACCGCAACAAGGCCCAGCCCATGATCGATTCGGTGGCGCTGTGCGCGCAGTTCCTGTCCATGACCTGGGGCGGTGCGCTGTGGGGCAAGGGCGGCCCTCCGGGCGCCGTGCAGGCCGACGCGCAGGCGGTGGAGGCCGCCAGCCGATTCCTGGTCACTCCTTCTGCGGACTGACCTGAGAGCCTGTGAACGATCTCGCAGGGGATCGGTAACGAGCTCTCAGCGGTCCAGCGAAGCGCGCTGGGCCAGTATGCCCAGCCACTCATGCAGCGCCAGGCTGCTGTCGGACAGCGCCGAGGCGCGCGGCAGCACGCGATACAGCTTGCGCGCCTGCCCCCCTTTGAAGCCCATGGGCGCAGGCAGTACCTGCAGCCCGGCCTGCTCAAACTCCCGGGCGGCGCGCACCATGTGCCAGCCGTGGGTGACGAGCGCAATGCGCTCGATGCCCGCAGTCTTGAGCAGCACGGCCGACCTGGTGGCGTTGTTGCGGGTGTCGAGGGACTCCACTTCGGTCCAGCGCACCCGGCCCTTGAACTCCCGCTCCACCACATCCTTCATCACCAGGGCCTCGGCCCGTGTGCCGCCCGTAGAGCCCCCCGTGGCCAGGATGGGCAAACCCGTCTGCTGCTGCAAGTAGGTGGCATAACGCACCCGCTCGCGCGCACCCCGGCTGAGCACGTCCACCCCGTATTCAGGCGCCACGGTTTCGGCACCGCCGCCCAGCACCACGATGGCCTGCACTTTCGCCTCGGGCAGCTGGCGCGGCGTGACGGCGGGGTAGCGCTCCAGGCTGCGCACCAGCGCGTCCGACACCGGCGGCCAGGACAGCACCAGCACCGACAACAGCGACAACACCACCACCGTATTGCCCGTGCGGCGGTGGTAGCGCGCCAGCCACAGGCCCAACAGCGCCAGCACGATGCTGGACACCGGCGGCAACAGCAGCGCAGTCAGAATTTTCTTGAGGGCAAACAACATGGGGAAAAAGGCAGCGTTCATGCCCGGGCGCGGCGGCTGGGCCAAGCGGGGTCCAAAGGGTCAGTGCAGCGTGCGCCGCTGGGCCAGAAAGTCGAGCAGCGCTGCGTCAAAGCCTTCGGGGTCTTCCAGCTGGGGCCAATGCCCCACATGCGGCAGCAGCACCGTTTGCGCGTCGGGCAACACCTGGGCCAGCGCCTGCAGGGCCGCGGGGGGCGTGCACCGGTCCTGTTCGCCGCCCACCAGCAGCACCGGCATGATCAGGTGCGCCAGCGCGGCAGCGCCCCGGTCAAACGTGGGCAGGGCCTCCAGGGCGCGGCGGTAAGCGCCCGGGAACACCTGGCCCATCGCGTGGCCCGCCAGCCGCACGCCTTCGGGCAGGGCACCGGTGCCGATGCATTGCGGCACCAGGGTCTGGGCCAGTTGCTCCATGTTGCCGCCCGCGTCCAGGGCCTTGAGGGCCTGCTCGCGCGGTACCACCCAGTCCTGCACGGCCTGGGCATCGAGCGCCGGGCCACCGGCACACAGCACCAGGCGATTCACCACTTCGGCGCGGCGCACGGCCACTTCCAGGGCCAGCATGGCGCCCATGCCGTGGCCCACCAGGGTGACCGGGCCGCACTGCAGGGCCTCGATGAGTGCCATGCAGCTTTGCGCCAGGCCTTTGAAGGTGTAGGGCTCAATGGGCGCGCTGTGCCCATAACCGGGCATGTTCCACGCCACGGCGCGGTAGCCTGCGCTGGCCAGCATCTCCACTTGGGGGGCAAAGGTCAGGTAATCGCCGTCGGCGTCGTGCAGCATCAGCACCGTGGGGCCGGAGCCCAGGATAGAGAAAGTCGGAAGCAACGCCATACAAAAAAGAGTGCCGGGTTGCCTGCGCCGCACGCGCGCGCAGGTGGCACTCCATAATAGTTCCATCCCCCTTTGATGCCGGCCCCGCGCCCGAACTTTGTGAACAGCCCCCTGCCCCGCCCCGCCCTGGCACTGCCGCCCAGCTTCTCCTCGCGCGAATTCCGCAACGCGCTGGGCATGTTTGCCACGGGCGTGACCATCGTCACCGCCCGCAATGCGGCGGGCGAGCTGGTCGGGCTCACGGCCAGTTCGTTCAACTCGGTGTCGCTGGAGCCCCCGCTGGTGCTGTGGAGCCTGTCGCACGGCGCCAGCAGCATGCCCGCCTTTGCCAATGGCTCACACTACGCCATCCATGTGCTGGCTGCTGACCAGAAAGCGCTGGCCGAACGCTTTGCCACGCGCGGCATTGACCGCTGGGCCGGCGTGGAACACCGCCCCGGCATCAACGGCGCCCCGTTGCTGGCCGGCGCTGCTGCCACGTTTGAATGCTTCAACCGCAGCCAGTACAAGGAGGGTGACCACACCATCTTCGTGGGCGAGGTGGAGCGCTGCGAGCACCGCGAGGGCGCATCGCCCCTGCTGTACCACGGCGGCAAGTTCTACACCGAGCACCCGCTATGACGGCGCCCGCCATCGTCGTGCGCCACGTGAACGTTGGCACCGCCCGGCGCCTGAAGGTTGGCGAGCGGTCGGTGCTCACCGCCATCGGCAAAACCTCCGTCACGGGCCCCGTGGCCGTGGGCCCGCTGGGGCTGGCGGGGGACGAGCAGGCCGACCTGAGCGTGCACGGCGGCCTGGCCAAGGCGGTGTATGCCTACCCCGCCGCGCACTATGCGTTCTGGCAGGCCCAGCGCCGCGAGCGGGGCGTGAGCCTGTTTGACGAAGCGCTGCCACCGGGCTTCATGGGCGAGAACCTCACCATTGACGGCCCGCTGGAGCATGAGGTGTTTGTGGGCGACGAGTGGCATTTCCCGGACTGCGTGCTGCGCGTGGCGGCGCCGCGCGAGCCCTGCTTCAAGTTCAACGCCGTGATGGGCTTTGCCCAGGCCGGCCGCGCCATGGCGGTGGCGGGCTGTTGCGGCTACTACCTGGCGGTGGACCGGCCCGGCACCATCGCCGCCGGGCAGACCGCGACGCTGGTCGCAGGGCAACGCGGTCTGAGCATTGCCCAGGCTTTTGCGGGCAAGTTCGCCAAGCACGCACGTTGACCTGGCTGCGGCACGACTCCCGCGCCGCAATCCGCCAACCCTATTCCGTGGTCACCAGCTGGCGCGCCTGCGCCTGCAACTGCGGAAACACCTTGCCTACCAGCTGCAGCTGCGCTGCCATGAGGCTGTGCGCGCTGGGCGCTGCCGGCACCGTGCCCCACTCGCGCAGCACCTGGGCCACTGCCGGGGCGCTGTGGGTCTTGCGCACCCGGCCGGACTGCTGCGCACGCTCCAGTTCCAGCGCCAGCTGCTGCAGGGAGGCCAGCAGGCTCTGCGCCAGCTCGCGGGTGGCCTCGTCCATGGGCTGAGCGGCTGCGCCACCGCGCTGGGCGCCCAGCGCCGACAGGTAGTTGAGCTGGGTGTGCGACAGGCACAGGAAATTCCCCACCACCTCGGCGTTGCCACGCACATGCAAGGGCTCCTTGAGCATGGCGCTGTACGAGTTGGACAGCGCGGCATCCGCGTTGTGGGCATTGCGTCGGGCCAGGCGGTAGGCCAGGTGGTCGCACTTGCCGCCCTGGTACTGCGCCAGGATCTCCCGCAGGTACAGCGCCTGGGTCTGCAGCACCTGTGCAGCCAGCCGGGGCCAGTGGCGCGACTGCCACGACGGCAGCACCAGCCATGAGGCGACGGCGGCGATCACGCAGCCGACCACGGTATCGAGCAGGCGCGCAGAGATCACGCCGCTGGCCGCGCCCATCTGGTGAAAGCTGAGCAGCAGCAAGGTCGTAACCGCCGCCGTGGCCAGGGTGTAGCGCGTGTGCCGCACCCCAAAAAACACCGCGCCCCCCAGCACCAGCAATGCGGCCTGCACCAGCTCGCCCGGAAACAGCTGGATCACCGCCCACCCCAGCGCCAGCCCCATCGCCGTGCCCTTGGCGCGCTCCATCAGCCGCGTCTGCGTGGCCGCGTACTGCGGCTGGCTCACGAACACAATGGTCAGCAAGATCCAGTACCCGTGCGGGTCTGCTGTGGCCTGCATGAGGGCAAAGCCCACCATGAGGGACAGGCTCAGCCGCAGGCTGTGGCGCAGCCAGGGGGACTGCAACTGCCAGTGCGAGCGCAGGCGCGCCCAGGCATCGCGCAGGCTGCGGGGCTCGCGGTCAAACAGGGCGTAGTCCACCGCCGCTTCAGCGGTGTGGGCGGGCAGCGCCAGCGCACCGGCAAACACCCCGGCCAGCGCGGTCAGGTTGTCGGCCAGCGCCTGCAACGGCCGCAATGCACGGGACTGGGCAGGCAGGGACGCAGCACCAACGGACTGCGGCTGGGACGCCAGGTGCGCCACGGCAGCCTGCATGTCCTCGATGGCACGGGCCGTCACGCCCCAGTGCTGGGGCTCCGTCTGCGCCTCGATCGCCACCGACAGCTTGAGCGCCTGCTCACCCAGCAGCGTGAGCACCCGCTGGCAGCGGTACAGCACGTCGCTGTGAAAGAACGACTGGGCAAGCAGGTCGTAATGCTCGTGGGACGAGCTCACGCGCTCGTGCACGTCCTGCGCCGCCAGGTACTGGTGCATGGCGGTCTGCAGCCACAGCGGGGGCGTGCCCCGGCCCATGCGGCTGATCAGGCTTTCCTTGGTGGCGTTGAGGGCGTCGACCACGCGGCCGTTGTGCAGCGCCAGCGCCATGCGGCGGCGCTCCAGGTCCACATCCCGCACCGGCTCCAACAACAGCGCTTTCAGGCGCAGGTATTCGCCCAGCATGGCGTACAGCTTGGCCAGGCGGTAACGCACCGGCGCGCGCGGCAGCACGGCATGCCACAGCACCGACACCACGCCGTACCAGGCCGCGCCCGCCAGCATGCGGGGGATGGCATCGCCCGCGCCCGCACGGCTGCTGTGGGCGGCCAGCCCCGCATAGATGAACAGGATGAGCGACCCAAAGGCAATGGCGCGGTAGCGCTCGCTCAGCGCCCCCAGCATGGTGATGCCAAAGGCCAGCAACGCCATCACCCCCATCAGCACCCAGGGCCAGGACACCGCCGCCCAGACGGCCCCGGCCATGAGGCCAAAACACGCCAGCGCCAAGCACTGCGCCCGCAGGCGCCCGCGCCAGCTGTCGTCGGTTTCGGTGAGCGCGCTGGCGATCACGCCCAGCAGCAAGGGCATCAGCTCGGCCCGCCAGTCGGCCCACCAGCCATAAACCAGCACGGCAGCCAGAGCCACCAAGGCTCGCGCGCCGCGCGTGACGCCTTCGTGGTTGCGTGCACGCTGCCAGCTGAGTTTCCAGGTTGTGTCCACAGGAGCCTTGTTGCCGAGAGATTAGGGATTACCCTAGTGCATCCAGCAATTGTCAGGCCAAATCAGGCCCCGCCAGCCCAAAAAGAAACCCTGCCGCGCAGGGTTGCGGGGCAGGGTCTGGGGCGACGCGGGGGCGCGATGGGAGTGCGCGGCCCGGTGGCCGTGGCGGCCTATCGCACGGTATCGGGCAGCTCGATCTTGACTTCCAGCACTTCCAGGTTGTCCTGGCGCTCCAGGTGCACCTTGAGGTCGTCGGGGTTGATCTTGACGTACTTGGAGATCACCGCCACCAGCTCGCGCTGCAGCGCGGGCAGGTAGTCGGGCTCGGACGCATTGCGGCCGTTGCGCTCGTGCGCCAGGATGATCTGCAGGCGTTCTTTGGCAACGCTGGCGGTTTTTTTCTTCTCACCCAGGAGAAAAGAGAGGAAGGAAGCCATGGCTTACTTGCTCCCGAACAGGCGTTTGAAGAAGCCGGGCTTTTCTGCCTCGATGAAGCGCAGGGGCTTTTCCTGGCCCAGGAAGCGGTCGATTACGTCCTTGTACGCCTCAGACACATCGCTGCCCTGCGCGTGGATGGCGGGCGTGCCCTGGTTGGACGACTGCAGCACCACTTCAGATTCAGGAATCACGCCGATCAGCTTGATGCGCAGGATGTCCTGGATGTCCTCCAGGCTCAGCATCTGGCCGTCTTCCACGCGGCTGGGGTTGTAGCGCGTGATGAGCAGGTGTTCCTTGATGGGCTCGCCGCCTTCGATGGCGCGCTTGGTCTTGCTGCTCAGCATGCCCAGGATGCGGTCGGAGTCGCGCACCGAAGACACCTCGGGGTTGGTCACCAGCAGCGCCTCGTCGGCAAAATGCATGGCCATCAGCGCGCCGCTTTCGATGCCCGCGGGCGAATCGCAGACAATGTATTCAAAGTCCATCGCGGCCAGGTCCTTGAGGACCTTTTCCACGCCGTCTTGCGTGAGCGCATCCTTGTCGCGCGTCTGGCTGGCGGCCAGCACGAACAGGTTGTCGCACTGTTTGTCCTTGATGAGCGCCTGGTTCAGGTTGGCCTCGCCCTGGATCACGTTGATCAGGTCGTACACCACGCGGCGTTCGCAGCCCATGATGAGGTCCAGATTGCGCAGGCCGACGTCAAAGTCGATCACGGCGGTCTTGTGGCCGCGCAGGGCGAGGCCGGAGGCGAAGCTGGCGCTGGTGGTGGTCTTGCCCACGCCACCTTTGCCGGAGGTCACGACGACGATTTTGGCCATGTGTTGCTGATTCTCTGTGGGTTGGTACAAATGAAATGGGGGCTCAGGCGAGCGGCTCGATCAGGAGCTTCTCGCCTTCCAGGCGCACCTGGGCCGGCTTGCCGCGCACCTCGGCGGGCAGCTCGGTCTCGGTGGTGCGGTAGATGCCTGCGATGGAGACCAGTTGCGGCTCCAGGCAAGTCGAAAAAATACGGGCTTCGGTGTTGCCGCGTGCACCGGCAATCGCGCGGCCACGCAGCGGGGCATAAACGTGGATGTTGCCGTCGGCAATCACCTCGGCGCCAAAGCTCACCACGGCCATCACCACCAGATCGGCGCCACGCGCATACACCTGCTGGCCGGAGCGCAAGGGTTTGTCCACCACCACCGTGCCGGGGCCGGGCATGGGCACTTCGCGTACCACTTCCACCTCGACTTCGCGGATCACCTCGCGCACCACTTCCTGCGCCGGCGCGGGCGCCTCGGCGCGCGCCGGAGGCGCATCGGGCGCTGCGGCCAGGCCTGCAGCACGCGCAGCGTCCATCTGGGCGGGGCTACCACCGCGCACGGCCACAGGCAGGGTGTTGTGCTGGCGCAGCGCGGCTGCGATGGCGGCAAAGTCGATGGGCGCTTCGGCCTCACGCACGGGCGCCAGGTCAATCAATACGGGGTCGTTGTCAAAAAAGCCCGGGGCATCGGCCACGCGCTCGGCCAGGTCGGCTGCGAACTGGGCGGCGTCGGTGGTCTTGAGCAGCACCGCCACCACCGGCAGCGAGGCGCTCTTGAGGTCAAAGCTGGAGCGGGACTGCGCCGCCGTCGTAAGGGCCATGAGGGGGTGTTGAGCAGCCACGCCACCGGGCGCAGCCAAAAGCCCTGAGTGTAGCGGCAGCGTGCGGCCAAGCCGCTACCAGCGGGGCAAACGCTCACATTCGGTGACATGAGGCAGGCCTCTGCGGCCCACGCAGTAGCCCCCCCGAATTGCAAACGGTACGCAGTTTTGAATAGGTGGCCTTCGTTCGGTCAGATACTTGTGGCAAGTGCGGGTGATTGGCACGGTGGCTCAGTTCTACTTCGGCGCGGACACACATGGGCTTGTAACTGACCTACCAAACGCGATTGATTGACACGGTGGCTGTGGGAATATGGCGATTGAACATCACTCCGCAGCCGCCCCAAACGGACATGCGTGCAGACATGCCTTGAACTAACGCATTGCACGAACCATCACGGCTTTAATAGTTTGATCCGGCTGACAGTTAACGCCTCGACGTCGCAAACAACGACGCCCACAGGCGCAGCGTGCCGCCGCTGACCAGCGGCTTGCCAAACCACCGTATCCCGGCAGACGATTTGGCGGCGACGCGCGCGTTTGAAAATCTCCCGCACGGCCATCCCGCCTGCCCCCGCTGAACGCCGTCCACGCCTTTGCGGCGGCGGCGCGACACCAGAGCTTTACCCACGCCGCGCTGAAGCTCCACGTCACCCACAGCGCCATCAGTCGCCAGATCAAGGCGCTGGAGCCCCACCCGGGCGTGTGGATGCGTGGGCGAGACCATGGTGGGACGTGCGATTGCCGTGGTGCGTTGCCCTGACTGTAATGCGCGACAGAAGACGCGCTGCAGCCTCACCATAATGGTGCATGAATTTTCAAGGAAGCGCATTGATGTCAGACCAACCCCTCGGAATGTCCCCACGTTTTTGGCGTGCCGTGAATCACCTGCGAACCGCATTGGCCCTGGGCTGCTCCACGTTGGCCTTGGTCGGCTGCGGAGGTGGCTCGGGCCACACAACGCCGCCCTCCCCTCCACCATCCGCCCTCGCAGCGCCAGCGAATTTCACGGTCAACAACCTTGATACCTTCGATACCTTCGCCCCCCATATCTTCGGTATCTTCTGGTGGAATGCCACACCAGGAGCTACCCGCTACGAGCTGTATGTAGACCCGGACGGCGCAGGCCCGCTGCCTGAAACCAAGGCGGACGACTACAACGAAGCCTCTGGCACCGGTTTCGCGTGGCAGGCCAGGAACCAAGGGTTTCAAGGTTCCCTCTATTCGGCTGTCACCGCATCCAGCCTGGCTGCGAGCCTCAACTCCACCTATCGCCTGCGCGCGTGCGACGCCAACGGATGTGGCGCCTTCACGGACTCCAAGGCAGTTGACATCGTCAATAGCGTCAGCCACGAATTCGCCTCGGGGCGTGTCCCGCTCAAGTCGTCGGCGGCTATTTATCGCGACAACCCGCGGCTGTCCAAGGACGGACTCACCCTGGCCATCCCGGCACCGAGCGACGACTCAGATTCCGCCGTGTACGTATTCACCCGCAGCAGCAGCGCCCAGCCGTGGCAGCAGCCTGCCCTACTGCGCTCCGGCAAGGCCAATTTCGGATGGCGGATCGCGCTGTCTGCCGACGGCAGCACCCTGGCCGTGGGTGCCAACGAGCCAGCCAGCAGCGCCCCCAACTCCAACAGGGTTGTGGTGTACCTCTACCAGCGCAACGGCAGCACCTGGAACCAGCAGGCCTTTCTAGAGGCGCCCAGCGCCCCATCGGGATGCCCGCAATGCAGTGGGCGTTTCGACACCTCTCTGGCGCTGTCCGCCGATGGCAACCTGCTGGCGGTGCCCGTTAACTACCACGGCCCCAGCGTCGATGCCATATCCATGAGCGGTGTTACCACCTACGCCCGCACCGGAGCGACCTGGGCACCGCAAGCCTACGTGGAGACGGGCAGCCAGGGGGTCTCGTCCATGGCGCTGTCGAGCGACGGCAACACGCTGGCCGTGAGTGACGGCGGTTATTTCCAACTCCCCGCCACCGGCAACCCCCTCGCCTCCGTTCTTGTTTTTGCCCAACAAGGCAATGGCACCTGGAGCCAGCAGGCGCGCATTCCGGCCTGGATTATTTCGCAAATTACTATACAGGGGGCTGCCAGCACCATGGCCCTGTCCAGCGACGGCAATACCCTCGCCGTACACGCTCGCACCGAGCCAGAGGATTTCTCGTGCGGGAGCTTTGCGGCAAGGGCCTGGGCCATCGCCCTGTATGCCCGCACTGGCACTACCTGGCAACGGCAAACCGCGATCTCACGCGGTATTGCCGGCAATTGGGCGCTGGCCAGCGATGGCAATGCCCTGTTCTACGGGGGCTCCACTTTCACGCGCAGTAACGGCACCTGGGCTTGCCCTTGATCGGCCTGGTCAACCCAAGGCAACGGCATCCCACTCAGGGCGCCGTACCTGGGGGTTGAGCGTTTCACACACAAAACTTTGAAACAAGGATGCCATTAATGATGAACACCACACCCGTTTTGATCTCCGCGCGACTGCGCAATCTGACCCCTCTGCGAATAGCTGCAGCCCTGGGCTGCGCCCTGGTGGCCCTGGCGGGCTGCGGAGGAGGCTCCGACGACACGGCGCAGCCACCCGCACCAACCCTTGCGGCACCTGCGAACTTCACATACGAGTTGAACTTCCGATGGACCGCCACGCCAGGCGCCACCCGCTACGAGCTGCATGTGGATCCAGACGGCCCTGGCCCACTGCCTGAGAGCAAAGAGCCCGATGCCACCGGCGACAACTGGAAGGGCTTTCGCTTCAACGCCTACCCGCAGGATTCACAGAAGTTCATCGGCTCCTTCTACGATGACAACTTCAATGCCCTGGGCCTGGCCACAACAATCAACGCCACTTACCGGCTGCGTGCATGCGACGCCACCGGATGCGGCACCTTTACCGCACCCATCGTCCAAGAATACAGCTACGAATTCCCCTCCGGAAGGGTTCCGATCTTCCATTCGCAGTCCAAGGACGGGCTAACACTGGCTATCGGGCAGCGCAGCGCCGATGGAGTTCCTGCCGTATCTGTTTTCACACGCAGCAGCCTTGCCCACCAATGGCAGCAGCAAGCCGTGCTGCGCTCCGGCAATGCCCGTTTCGGATACCCGCTCGCGCTGTCTGACGACGGCAATACCCTGGCCATCAATGAGGATGTGCCACCAGAGGGCGACCGCACTACTTACGCGACACGTTCTTACATCTACCAGCGCAGCGGCAGCACCTGGAGCCAACAAGCCTCACTCGAACCCAGCAACCTGCCCACGGCCTGCCAGCAGCCATGCACAGCCTATGTCGGTGGCGTATCCCCCAGATTGGCACTGTCCGCTGACGGCGGCTTACTGGCCATGCCAATTCAATTGGGCTCGGACAACCCCCTATACAAGGTCATGGGTGCCGTCTTGATCTACGCCCGCAACGGGGCAACTTGGTCCCAACAGGCTTTATTAGAAACAGGCGACAGATCGGCCGATGTCGTGGCCCTGGCTCGTGATGGCAAGACCTTGGCAGTGAACCAAGGCGCCACGTACCGTGACGGGTACACTCCGTCCTTCGCACTGGTCTTCACCCAGCAAAACGATGGCACCTGGAGCCGGCAAGCCCGCATTCCTGTGGGTATTACCTACGTCGTGGACATTGCAGCGTTTGCCTACAGCGACATGAAACTGTCCGACGACGGCAATACCCTGGCTGTCATGGCGTCGAATTGGCCTGCAGACACCTCTGGACGCGCTATCCAAGACGCCGATCTCTCATGTGGCCCTCTGTCGCAGGGTTATTACATGGCATTGTTTACACGCAACGGCACGGCATGGCAGCGGCAAGCTGCGATCTCGCGTGGTTACACCGGGTGGGCGCTAGCCCGCGATGGCAATGCCCTGCTCTACGGCAACGAGCAGTTCACCCGCAACAACGGCGCCTGGGCGTGCCATTGACCCGTTAATTCAAACATTGATCAAGCAAGATGCGCAGGACCAAATCAACACAGTTTGGAGGCAAAGATTCATGTTCATGAGATTTCAAAAAACCTACCTGCAGTCGCCAAGCGCAATGCGATCCCTGGCGCTCGCCGCAGGTTTCATTGCATTGGGATTGGCTGGCTGCGGTGGAGGCTCTGGGAACGCTCCTTTTCAAGCCACTATCCCAGCGCCCTCCAATTTCAGACTGACTTTTGATACCCCAATTTACGGCATGTGGACGGCCGTCTTCCGATGGAATGCTACGCCAGGCGCCACACGGTACGAGTTGTACGCGGATCCAGACGCTGGTGGTCCGTTATCCGAAATCAAAATCGGCGACACGGGGAAATCTCCCGTGGAGGGATTTGGGTATTCCTACACCGAGTCCCAAGGATTCATGGGATACACGTTCCGCGATGAGCCCCTCGATCAAACCGCCCGCCTGAACGCCACCTACCGTCTGCGAGCGTGCGACGCCACCGGATGCGGCGCGTTCACGGAGTCCAAGAGCTTGGATGTCGTCAATGACATCAGTCACGCGTTCGCCTCGGGGCGTGTGCCCCTGAGAGTTTCGGTGCGTTCGGGAGGCAGCCTACCCCTGTCCAAGGATGCATTGACGCTGGCCATCCCCTACGAGGGCCCTTCCGTATCCATTTTTGTCCGCAACCACACCACGCAGCCATGGCAGCAGACAGTGCTGGACTCTGGCAAGGGCAATTTCGTCCCCGGTGTGGCTCTGTCGGCCGACGGCAATACCTTGGCCGTGCAAGCCATTGAACGAACCATCAACGGCCCCTATGCCTCCTTTTGGGCGGTGTATATCTATCAACGCACTGGCAGCGCCTGGAGCCAACAGGCCTATCTGGACGCCACCAGTGTTCCCCCAAACTGCCCACAACCATGCCAAGCTTCCCTCGGCAGCTTGGCATTGTCAGCCGATGGCAACTTGCTGGCCATAGGTGCGAGGATCGCCACCGCTGATATCCTTGCGCCCGCTTCACAAGCAGTTTTCACTTATGTACGCACAGGTGTGACCTGGGGGCCGCAAGCCTATTTGGATTTGGACACGGGCGGGAAGGAGATCACGTCCATGGTGCTTTCTAGCGACGGCAGCACCCTGGCAGTGAACGAGGGTGGGTTCGGCTCTCAAGACAACCTCCAATCTCAGACCACCACTCCATTTGTCCGAATCTTTGTCCCACAAGGCAACAGCGGTTGGACTGAGCAAGCGCGAATTCCGTCCGGTACGGTGAACGGGTTTGAGGTTTCCGGCTTTGAAAGGAGCGCCGTAGAGTTGTCTGGCGACGGCAATACCCTTGCTGTCCATGCCCGCAACACACCAGGGCACCCAAATCCAGCCTTGGACCTGCAAGCCCCAGACCTCTCATGCGGAAGCCTGGCCACCGATGGCTGGTATGTCGCGCTGTATACCCGCGAAGGCAGCAACTGGCAACGCCAGACGGCGATTTCACGCGGTCTGCGCACCAGTTGGGCGCTGGCCAGCGATGGCAACGCGCTGTGGTATGGGGGCGAAATGTTCACGCGCAGCAGCAACGGCTGGACCTGCCACTGAACGATTGATTGACTCAACTTCACGCCCTGCCCATGCCCACCACCCGCAAGCCCCACCTCGACACCCTCGCCATCTCCCTGCTGCTTGCCTGCTGCATGTTCTGGGGCTTCCAACAGGTGCTGGTCAAGGCCACGGTGGCCGAGGTGGCGCCGGTGTTCCAGGCCTTTGTGCGCTTTGCGCTGGCGACGGTGGCCGTGGCGGCCTGGTGCCTGTGGCGTGGTGTCAACCTTTCCGGCGCGGGCGAGCCCGCCGGGGCCACACGCGCCGGACTGCTGGCGGGGGCGCTGTTTGCGGGCGAGTTCGCGTGCATCTACCTGGGCCTGCAGTACACCACCGCGTCGCGGCTCACGGTGTTTTTGTATGCGTCGCCCTTCTGGGTGGCATTGCTGCTGCCGCGTTTCATCCCCGGTGAGCGCCTGCAGGGCTGGCAGTGGCTGGGCCTGGCCGCGGCCTTTGTGGGCGTAGGGCTGGCGCTGGGCGACGGGCTGCTGGGCCACGCCAGCACGGCGCTGCCACAAGGCTGGCTGGGCGATCTGCTGGGGCTGGCTGCGGGCCTGATGTGGGCGCTGACCACGGTGGTCATCCGCACCACGCCCCTGGCGCGTGTGGCCCCCGCCAAGCAGCTTTTCTACCAAGTGGCGGTGAGTACGGCGGTGTTGCCGGTACTGTCGCTGGGCCTGGGCGAGGCTTGGGTCTGGCAGTTCAGCGGCTTTGCCTGGGGTTCGCTGCTGGTGCAGGCGCTGGTGGGTGCGTTTGTGAGCTACCTGGCCTGGATGTGGATGCTGGCGCACTACCCGGCCACCAAGATCTCGGTGTTCGTGTTTCTCACGCCCGTGTTTGCGCTGCTATTTGGCGCGCTGTGGCTGGGTGAGCCTGTGACGCCCGGGCTGGTGGCGGCGCTGGTGCTGGTGGCAGCGGGCATCGTGCTGGTAAACCGGAGGCCTGCGGACTGAGGCACTGCGACCTGTGCAGCAGCCCTAACGCCATTCGACGCGGTTTCTGCCCGCGTTCTTGGCGGCGTACAGCGCCTCGTCGCTGAGGGTGATCGGCACCATGGCGTTGGCCAGCCGCACGGGCGACGACTCGATGGCCTTGCGCACATGCTCTGCCAGGCGCAGTGCACCGGCTTGGTCGGTGGCAGGCAAGACCGCCAGAAACTCTTCTCCGCCATAGCGGGCGACCACGTCGGCCTGGCGCAGCCGCTGGCGAATGCGCAGTGCCACTTCGCGCAGCACGGCGTCTCCGGCCAGGTGGCCATAGGTGTCGTTGACGCGCTTGAAGTGGTCGATGTCCAGCATCAGGAAAGCCACCGGTTCCCCCTGGCGCCGAGCGCGCGCGCCCAGCGCTGGCAGAAGGTCTTGCAGGGCACTGCGGTTGTACAGACCGGTGAGGCTGTCGTGCGTGGCCAGGGCGTGCTGCTGCTCCAGGGCAAATTCCATCTGCATCAGCACAAAGCCCATGCTGTTGACCAACAGAACGGCCATCACCGCAAAATAGGTCAGCCCCTGCACCTGGCCCGGCACGTTGTAGACCGCATCCCAATCCGACGCCCACACCATGTAAGCGGTGCGCACGACCAGCGTGAGCACCAAGCCCGCGCAGCCGGCGATCAGGACCCAGCGGCCCGTCAGGCGCCGCTCGACCAGCGCGGGGCCCCAGGCCTGGTACAGCAACATGCCGACCATCACGCTCTGGATGCCGGCGACCAGGATGTTGCGCCAATGGTCGTCCCGCATGAACCACAGCACCACCACCATGTTGAGGGCAAGGGGCAACCACACCAGCGCCGAGCGCACAGGCTGCGCGCGGTGCCGCTGAAACGACGCGATCGCCAGCGTGTGCAGCACCAGCGTCAGGCCGCTGAGCAGGTTGGTTGCCAGGATCGACACTTCGGTCCAGCCGAATGCCCGCAGGCCGAACGCCGGGTAGGACAGCGCATTGACCACCAGCCCCAGCCCCCACAACGCCAGTCCCCGATGCAAGCGGGCACGCAGGGCCACAAACACAATCGGCAGCGCCTGGGCGGTCGCAGCGGCCATGGTGGCGGCCCGCCGGACCCGTCACCGGAGACGCTGGCTTTTGTGCAGTGGCTGCAGGACGAAATCAGCGCCTGAGCGGGAGGCCAGGCAGGGCGGACAAGGCCCCGCATGCCCGGCTTGCCTGATTTCTGAATGAATCGGGCGGTAGCGCTAGTGCATCATGCGCTAACAGCTATATTTTCAATAGCAAAACTCATTCACTGTCATCCATCCACCGCGCCGTACCCGACACGCGGATAGAGCTGCCAGCCACCGGCCCGATATCGGCCCGCAGGCGCGAACGCATACCCATGTCCTCGCCTTGCACCACATTGATGGCACCGCCGTGCGGCCAGCCCAGGTCACGCAGGTAGCCCACCAGCGCGGCAGTGGCAGCGCCCGTGGCCGGGTCTTCCAGCACGCCGCCCGAGGCAAAGGCATTGCGGGTGTGCAGCAGCCGGTCGGACTCCACCCACACCAGCACGATGGTGACGAGCTTGGCGTTCACCATCAGCGTGCGGCCCGCATCCAGCGCGTAGTGCATGGCCGCCAGTGCCGCGCGGCTGCGCAGGGCCAGCACCAGGTGGTCGGCCCCGCCGTGGATGAGCGCAGGCGGTATGCGCGGGTCCAGATCGGCCGCGCTGAGGCCAAACAGGGCCAGCGCATCGGCCATCAGCCCAGCCGGCACAGGCCCGCTGCGCGTGGGGGGCGACTGCAGCGCCGCCTGCACCAGATCGCCCGCGCGGCGGCCTTCGACCGTGATCTCGGCCTGGCTCAGCGACAGCGCAAACACGCCGTCACCCTCGCGCTGCGCGAGCGCGGCGCCCAGGGCAATCGTCGCGTGGCCACAGAAGGGCACCTCGCTCTCGGGCGCAAAGTAGCGCACGCGCCAGCGGCCATCGCCCAGAGGGGCGGCAAAGGCAGTTTCAGAAAAGCCAACCTCGGCAGCAATGCGCTGCATGTCGGCAGTGGCGGGCAGCTCGTCACCGATCCACACACCGGCGGGGTTGCCACCCTCTGTGCCGTCGGAGAACGCTGCGATTTTTTGAAGTGCCATGGGGTTCAACGTGCAGAAACAGGGGATGCCCCCGCGCGTGACTCAGAGCTTCGGAATGCGAATCCGGCTGATCATCAGCGACCCCGACACCGCAAACAGCAGCACCAGCGGGTGCAGCGTGAAGCCGCCGATCAGCAGCTTGCCAAACCACAGGTTCTCGCGCACCGCACCCAGCCAGGCGGCCAGTGCCAGCAGGCCCACCAGCACGATGGAGGTGGGGATGGGCGTGCCTTCAAAGTATTTGACCTTGCCATCGTCGCCCGACAGCGTTTCGGCCGTGACGTTGTAGCGCGCCAGGCGCGACACGCCGCAGGCCACAAAGTAGGCCAGCACGATGCGGTCGTACAGGCCCTGCATGCCGCAGCCATAGGCAATGATGGCCGGGGCCACGCCGAACGAGATCACGTCGGCCAGCGAGTCCAGCTCGCGGCCCATGGCCGAGCTTTTCTGGCGCCAGCGGGCGATGCGGCCGTCCAGCACGTCAAAGATCAACGCGGCCAGCACCAGGGCACATGCAAAGTACACGTGCACCACATTGCTGGTCTCCAGGTACGACATGACCGAGAACAGCGCGCCTACGCCGCAGACCGCATTGCCCAGCGTGAACCAGTCGGCAAGGTGGAACTCACGGATCATCGAAAAACGTTTGGGCGGTTGCGGAGTGTTCATGGAGGGAAGGCGCGCGGAGGCGCGCACAGTGGCAATCAACAAGGTCCATTATGGGTGTGCCGCATCGCAGGGGATCGTTAACCCTCTCTGACATCTGCGTGACTGCTTTTGCGCCGGCACACAGACAGACTGTGGCCACGCAGCGGGCGCGGCAGGGTAGGACGATGCCGCATCCGCCCTGTGACCGACCCGACCTCCCCCATAAGACCCGAGACAAGACCCGAGACACGCCATGCGCCTCCCTCAGATGCCCCCGCTCCACCTGCCTTTTGCCCCTGGTGCCCCGGTGCGCAGCCTGCAGGATGTACAGCGGAGCGAAGCCCGCCCCCTGGCCGAGGCGCTGCCGGTGCAGAGCACCTACGAGATTTTTGTGAACTCGGCGGCAGCGTTTGGCGACAAGACGGCGCTGACCTTTCTGCCCACCGCCGACCCTGCCGCCGAGCCCATCCGCTGGTCGTACGCGCAGCTGCTCACCGGCATCCACCAGACGGCCAACCTGCTGCACCACTTGGGCGTGGGACCCGAGGACGCCGTGGCCGTGCTGCTGCCCGGCTGCCTCGAATACCACCTGGCCCTGTGGGGCGGCGAGGCGGCGGGCATTGTGCAGCCGCTCAACCCCATGCTCACCGACGAGAAGATCGCGGCCATGATGACCCTGGCCCGTGCCAAGGTGCTGATTGGCTACGGCGCAGAGGGCGACCTGGGCTACTGGAGCAAGGCCCTGCGCCTGCGCGCCTTGGTGCCCACCCTGACCACGGTGCTGCGCGTGGCACCGCACGATGAGGCGCCGGGTGCCGCGCCCGCCCTGCCCGCTGGCGTACTGGACCTGGCCGCGCGCCACCAGCACCCTGGCGACCACCTGGTGAGCGGCCGCCGCATCGCGGCCACGGACATCGCCGCGTACTTCCACACCGGCGGCACCACGGGCGCGCCCAAGCTGGCCCGCCACAGCCACGGCGCGCAGGTGTTCACCGCCTGGGGCAGCGTGCAAATGCAGGGCATACGGCCCGAGGACGTGGGCATTAACGGCTACCCTCTGTTCCATGTGGCGGGCGTACTGCCGGGCTCGCTGGCGGCACTGTCGGCGGGGGTGGAAACCATCATCCCCACCAACGGACTGTTCCGCAACCGCGAGGTGATTGCCAACTACTGGCGGCTGGTGGAGCGCTACCGCTGCACCTACCTCTCGGCCGTGCCCACGGTGCTGGCCGCGCTGGCCAATGTGCCGCTGGACGGGGCCGACATCTCCACCCTGCGCTACTGCCGCACCGGCGCGGCCATCCTCGCGCCCGAGCTGGCGGCGCGGTTCGAGCGCCTGTTCAACCTGCACATCCACGAAAGCCTGGGCATGACGGAGATGGCGGGCATCTCCACCATCACCCCGCCCGGCGTGAACGCGCCCGCAGGCTGCGTGGGCTGGCGGCTGCCCTACACCCAGCTGCGTGTGGTGGCGCTGGATGCGCAGAGCAATGCGTCGGACCAGGACCTGCCGCCGGGCCAGCCGGGCATGGTGCTTTTCCAATCGCCCAACCTGTTCTCCGGTTTTCTGGACGCAGCCGACACCACCAAGGCCTTCACCCATGACGGCTGGCTGGCCACGGGCGACCTGGGCTTTGTGGACGAGCAGGGCCGCCTGCACCTGAGCGGCCGCTCCAAAGACCTCATCATCCGCAGCGGCCACAACATCGACCCCAAGGTGATCGAAGACGCCTTGGGCGCCCACCCTGCCGTGCAGCTGTGCGCCGCCGTGGGCGCGCCCGACGCCTATGCGGGCGAGCTGCCCGTGGTCTATGCCACCTTGCGGCCCGGCGAGCAGGTAACCGAAGCGGAGTTGATGGCCTTTACCGCCGAACGGGTGGACGAGGCCGTGGCACGACCGCGCTGGGTGCAAGTGCTGGAGACCATGCCCGTGACCAACGTGGGCAAGATCTACAAGCCCGAGCTGCGCCAGCGCGCCGCCTGCCACACGGTGCAGGCGCTGGTGGATAGCGTGTGCGCAGAAGCCCCGGGCAGCCCCCGCCCCCAGGTGCAGCCCGAGGGCGACAACGCCGTGCGCGTAGCCGTGGCCCCGGACACTGACGCCGACGCGCTGCAGGCCCGCCTGCGCCAAGTGCTCGCGCCCCTGCCCCTCACCGTGCACGTCACCACCGGCCCCGCCCCAGGGAGCCCCCAGACCGCATAAGCCCATGGCGTGACAGCCAGGCCACGGCCCGCCACCATGCATCGCGGAGCCCGCAGAGTGATTTTTATAACCATGACAGGAGACAAACCCATGCCCTTCCACGCCATCACCCGCCGTTCCTGGCTCGGCGCCGCCGCGCTGGCCGCTGCCACCACCTGCACCGGCACTGCCGCCTGGGCCCAGGCCGCCTACCCCAGCAAGCCCATCAAGGTGGTGGTGCCCTTCGCCCCCGGCGGCGCCACCGACGTGCTGGCGCGCGTGCTGGCCGAGAAGATGGCGGTGGGCCTGGGCCAGCCTATGGTCATCGACAACAAGCCCGGCGCAGCCGGCATCATCGGCACCGACGCGGTGGCCAAGGCCGCGCCGGACGGCTACACGCTGCTGCTGGCGCTGAGCAACTCCATGCTCACCAACCAGTTCCTGTACACCAGGCTGCCCTACAGCCCCGAGAAAGACATCGCGCCCATCTACCAGATCGCCATTGCGCCCCTGGTGCTGGTGGCCCACCCCAGCGTGCCGGTGGCCACGGGGCCTGAGCTGCTGAAGTACATCGCCGCCAACAAAGGCAAGGTGGCCTATGGCTCGTACGGCACGGGTGCCTACCCGCACCTGGCCGGCGCGTACATGAGCCAGTCGCAGAACGCCGACATGAGCCATGTGGCCTACCGGGGCGAGGCGCCCATGGTGCAGGACCTGCTGGGCGGGCAGATCCAGATTGCTTTTGCCAGCGCACTGCAGGTGAAGGCGCACATCGACGCCGGCAAGCTCAAGGCCATTGGCGTGAGCGGCGAGCGCCGCATGGGCACGCTGCCCAACGTGCCCACACTGGGCGAGCAGGGCCTGAACGACGAGGCCTACCGCGTGGCGGGCTGGCTGGCGTTTGGCGCCCCCGCAGGCACCCCGCCCGCCATCCTGGAGCGCGTTGCGGCCGAGGTGCGCAAGGCCACCGAGCATCCTGATGTGGCCCAGCGCATCACGGCCATGGGCTTTGACGTGCAGAAGAGTTCACCAGCGTTGTTGACCGCAGCCATGAACAAGGAACGCCCGGTGTGGGAGCGGCTGATCAAGGCGTCTGGCGCGAAGCTGGATTGACCCGCTGAGGCGCAGCGCGCCTAGGTGCCGCACTCACTCTTGCATCCAAACAAGGCGCTAGCGCTTATTCAACAAGCGCTAGCAGCTATCATTTTTGCAGCACACTCGCCCGCTGTGCCGCAAACGCCACGTACCAGTCCAGGCACCGTGGGTTGGCCATCGCGTCCTTGTTGACCACCTTCTCGATGGGCTGGCGCAGCAGCAGTTTCTTGATGGGAAGCTCCTGCTTCTTGCCGCTCAGCGTGCGGGGCACCTCGGCCACGGCAAAGATGTCGTCGGGCACAAAGCGTGGGCTCAGTGCCGTGCGCACGGCGCCGTTGATGCGCGCGCGCAATGCGTCGTCGAGCGAATAGCCAGGGCGCAGCACCACAAACAGCGGCATGTAGCTCTCGCGGCCCAGGTATTCCAGGTCCACCACCAGACTGTCGAGCACTTCGGGCAGCGATTCGACCGTGCTGTAAATCTCGCTCGTGCCCATGCGCAGGCCGTGGCGGTTGATGGTGGCATCGCTGCGGCCATAGATCACGCAGCCGCCGTTGGCGCCGATCTTGAGCCAGTCGCCATGGCGCCAGACTGCGCCCATGCTGGCGGGGCCGTCGCCACCGCCGGGCTGGCGGCCGTGGCCTGCGGGGTACATGTCGAAGTAGCTCGACAGGTAGCGGCTGCCGTCCTTGTCGCCCCACAGGTAGAGCGGCATGGATGGAATGGGCTGCGCGCAGACCAGCTCGCCCACCGCATCCTGCACAGGGCGGCCTTCGGCGTCCCAGGACTCCACGGCCGCGCCCAGCATGCGGCATTGCATCTCGCCCGGCACCTGGGGCATCTCGCGGTTGCCGCCGATAAAGGCGCCGCAAAAGTCGGTGCCGCCCGAGATGTTGTTCCACCAGACGTCGGGCTGCGGCTCCACGCCTGCCTGCGCAGGCGTGGACAGCCCGGCGGTGGCGGGCGTCTCGCCCGCCATGCCACGGATGATTCGGAACTGCGCCGTACCCCACTGCTGTACCTCGGGCGACAGCGGAGAGCCGGTGGTGCCCAGCGCGCGGATGCGCGTGAGGTCGCCATAGTCGGCCAGCGTGATGCCCGCCTTCATGCAGTTGGCAAAAAACGCCGCGCCCGCGCCGAAAAAGGTCACGCCGGTTTCGGCCGCAAAGCGCCACAGCACGCCCCAGTCGGGGTGGTCCTTGCTGCCGCCAGGGTTGCCGTCGTAGATCACGCAGGTGGTGCCCGAGAGCAGGCCGCTGAGCTGCGCGTTCCACATCACCCAGCCGGTGGAGCTGTACCAGTGGTAACGCTCGCCAAAGCTGTTGGCCTCGTAGCTGCAGCCGATGTCGTTGTGCAACACCTTGAGCTGCAGCGCCACCAGCACCGTGCCGCCGTGGCCGTGCACGATGGGTTTGGGCAGGCCGGTGGTGCCGCTGGAATAGACGATCCACAGCGGGTGGTCAAACGGCAGCCACATCGGCTCGAATGCTGCCGTTTCTGCATCATTTTTAGCGGTAGCGCCAGTCCAGCTTGCCCATCCAGCTATCGAAACAGAAGCATCCAGATTGCCCAGCAGCACCGCGTGCTGCACGCTGGGCAGGGCCTCGCGCAGCTCGGCCAGCACGGGGCGGCGGTCGTGGTCGCGGCCACCGTAGCTCACGCCGTCCACACCGATCAGCACCTTGGGCTCGATCTGCCGAAAGCGGTCAAGCACCGCATGCGTGCCCATGTCGGGCGCGCAGATGCTCCACACGCCGCCGATGCTCACCGTGGCCAGAAAGGCGATCATGGCCTCGGGCACGTTGGGCAGGTAGGCGGCCACACGGTCGCCGGGTTCAAGCCCCTGCGCCTTGAGGTGCAGCGCCAGCGACGCGACCTGGCGGCGCAGCTCGGGCCAGCTCAGCTCGCGGTGCTGGCCCTTTTCGTTGCGGCTGATGATGGCGGGCAGGCCCGCCGCGTGAGCAGCATCCACATGCCGCAGCGCCTGGCGTGCGTAGTTGACCTGGGCGCCAGGGAACCACAACGCGCCGGGCATGGTGTTTTGGGCGAGCACGGCGGTGTGGGGGGTGGGCGACTGCAAATCAAAGTAGTCCCACACGCTTTGCCAGAACGCATCCAGCTCGGTGGTGGACCAGCGCCACAGCGCGTCGTAGCTGTCGAACTGCAGGCCGCGCTGGTCGCGCAGCCAGTTCTGGTACAGGCGGATCTGGGGGATGTAAGGCGGGGTTGTGTGTGTTGTCTCCATGGCGACGCAGCGTACCAGCGGGCCCATCCACTGACCATGCTGGCACGTCTCCAAATTGACAGCGTCCCTGCGCTTGACTGCGGTATTTCCTGCGGCCGTTGTGGGGTGTTACATAAAATTGCTGCTTATCCCTCTCTGCGTGCAGCTTCTTTGCTGCCTGACGGCCGCCTTTTCTGGCGCATTCGTGCGCAGGTAAACCGCCTTGCCGCGCCACTGCTGCGCGCATCGGCATGGAGGCGTCCGCCCCCCGGTCACCCGGGTGTGCGTGGGCTTCCGGGGCCACGCCTTGCTGCGTCGGGCCTGCTTTTTTTCGTGATGTGCTGCGGCACGCTCCAGTCTGCCCCCTTGGCTGCGTGTTGGCGCGCACCAGGCAGCCTGGGTGCCGCCTTTCGTCGTCTTTGGCCGGCGGAGTCTGCCGGGTTTTGCCGCTGGTACTGAACAGCGCGCCGGTGCCTGATAGGGCGCCTGGCAGCACATCCTTTGTTGATCTTCGAGAAAGGTGACTCCATGGAACTTCTTATCTCGGCGGGGCTGATCCTCGCCATCGTGCTCTGGGGCGTGGTTGCGCCCGATTCGCTGGGCACCGTGTTCGACACGGCGCTGGCTGCCATCACGCGCAATTTCGGCTGGTTCTACCTGTGGGTGGTGCTGGGCCTGGTGGTGATGGCGCTCATCCTGGCCTTCAGCCGCTATGGCGACCTGAAGCTGGGCCAGGAGGACGACGAGCCCGAGTTCTCCATCGGCGCGTGGTTTGCCATGCTGTTTGCGGCGGGCATGGGTATCGGCCTCGTGTTCTGGGGTGTGGCCGAGCCCATTTCGCACTACGGCACGCCGCCGCCCGGCATCGCGCCCAATACGCCCGAGGCTGCCAACGCAGCCATGCGCTACAGCTTCTTCCACTGGGGCCTGCACCCCTGGGCGGTGTACAGCATCGTCGCGTTGGCGATCGCGTTCTTCCAGTTCCGCCGGGGCGGCTCAGCCCTGGTCAGCACGGCGGTGATGGCGCTGCCCTGGGCGCCGCTGCAGCGCATCGGGCCCGTCGTGAACATCCTCGCTGTGATCGCCACGGCCTTTGGCGTGGCCGCATCGCTGGGCATGGGCGCGCTGCAGATCAACAGCGGCCTGGCAGCCACGATGGGTGTGCCGGTGAACGAAGCCTGGCAGGTGGGCATCATCGTGGTGACCACGGTGCTGTTCCTCACTTCGGCCGTGTCGGGCGTGGCGCGCGGCATCAAGTGGCTGTCCACTTTCAACCTGGTCATGGCGGCGCTGCTGGCGCTGGCGGTGTTTGCATTGGGGCCCACGGTGATCATCATCGACAGCTTCACCAACACGCTGGGCAGCTACCTGAGCGAGTTCGTGCGCATGAGCCTGCGCATGACGCCGTTCCGCGACAGCGGCTGGGTGAGCGGCTGGACGGTGTTTTACTGGGCCTGGTGGGTGAGCTGGTCGCCCTTTGTGGGCCTGTTCATCGCACGCGTCTCGCGGGGTCGCACGATTCGCGAATTCATCCTGGGCACCGTGCTGGCGCCCACGCTGGCCGCGTTTGTGTGGTTCTCGGTGTTCGGCGGTACGGCGCTGCACCTGGAGATCATGCAGGGCGTGCCCCTGTCGGAAGCCGTCAAGGCCGATGTGTCCACCGCACTTTTTGCCATGTTCAACGCGCTGCCCTGGGGTGCCGTGATGTCGTTCGTGGCCACCGTGCTGGTGCTCGTTTTCTTCGTCACCTCGGGCGACTCGGCCACGCTGGTGCTGGGCATGATGAGCACAGGCGGCAATGAGAACCCGTCGGCGCGCGTCAAGATCACCTGGGGCGTGCTGGTGTCGGGCATCGCCATCAGCCTGCTGCTGGCTGGTGGAGTGAAAGCGGTCCAGACCGCCACCATCGTGTTCGCGCTGCCGTTCACCGCCGTCATCTTGCTGATGGCGCTGGCACTGTGGCGTGGCGTGAAAGCTGACTGGGAAGCCGACGACCGCCGCGACCGCGCCCTGCGCCGCCGTATGCGCGAGATGGTGGGCCCCTCGCCTGGCGCAGGCCACCCGGCCGCACCCGACACTTCAGCACCCCGACCCAACACCCTGCGCTGACGGAGACCGGCCCACCCTTGCGGCCCGTCATAGAGATGAGATGCGGTCTGACACACAAGCGCCCCCCAGCCGGGGGTGAAGGTGGGTCTATCATCCGCAGCCACATTGGTGGTGCGGCATGGGCCGCACCACATCCTCCGACGTCGCTGCCGATGAAAATGCTCTTGTCCGCCTGGCCTGCCCTGACCCTGTTGTTGCCCGTGCTGTGGCTGGTGTCGGTCATCGTTTTCCTGGCCAAGGGCAACCGGCGCGCGGTGGCGCAGCTGATGGCCCTGCTGGCGTGCTTTCTGATCGGCGCGCTGCTCATGGAGTTCTTCACCTTCATGGGCGCCCTCATGGCCCGATCGGGCAGCCAGCACGCCACGCCCACGCTGGGCACCGGCACGCGCCAGTTGCTGGAGACCATTGCCAACCCGCGCTCCATCACCGCACCGCCACTGTCGCTGGCGGCCTGGGCGGCGTACAGCATCCCGGCGGGCTACCTGTGGCTGCTGGTGGCGTGGGTGCTGCACCTGCGCGGCAAGAAGGCGGGGCCGGCCAAAAAGAAGTCCGCCAAAGCCCCGCGCAAGGCCGCGAAAGACTGAGTTTTATGGGTTTTATGAGTTTTAGCCCTGAAGCGATAGAACCATATGCCTGAACAGCTATTGTTTATATAGCACCACAACACCATGGCTTGACGCAGGGCAAAGCGTGCCCCAACCCGCCCGCCCACAATGGCGCGCGGCCCCCCCGTCCCGGGGCGGGCACCTTGTCACCCTGCATTCCTCCCGCCATGACCACCCACCACAGCGACGTCCTCATCGTCGGCGCAGGCCCGGCGGGCCTGTCGCTGGCAACCTCCCTGGCGCAAGCCGGGTTCACCGCCACCGTGGTCGAGCAGCAGAGCGACAGCACGCTGGCCGCGCCCGCGCCGGACGGCCGCGAGATCGCGCTGACCCACCCCAGCCGCGACACATTGCAGCGCCTTGGCAGCTGGGGCCTGCTGGCCGGGCATGAAGTGGGCACCATCTGCGAAGCCCAGGTACACGACGGCCCGCTGGGCCAGCATAGCGCGCTGCAACTGAACACCCCGCAGATCCCGGAGGCTGCAGCGCCCGGCGCGCTGGGCTTCATCGTGCCCAACCATGCGTTGCGACGCACCGCCTACGCCGTGGCCGCGCGCACGCCGGGGGTTCAAATCGTCACCCAGGCCCAGGTCACGCGCGCAGCCACGCTGGCCGGGCATGCAGAGCTGGACTATGTGCCGGCCGGTACCCCTGACGCCCCACCCCAACGCCTGACGGCCCCGCTGCTGGTCGCCGCCGACAGCCGCTTTTCGGCCACGCGCCGCCAGCTGGGCATCGGCGCGCAGATGACTGACTTTGGCCGCACCGTCATCGTCTGCCGCATGCGCCACGCCCTGCCCCATGGCAACGTGGCGCACGAATGTTTTGGCTACGACCGCACGCTGGCCGTGCTGCCCCTGCCCGATGACCCACAGGCGGGGCACGCGCTGTGCTCGGTGGTGGTCACAGCGGGCGCGGCCGACGCAGCGGCGCTGATGGCCCAGAGCCCCGAGGCCTTTGCCGCCCAGGTGCAGGCCCAGTTCAACGACCGGCTGGGGCCCATGGCGCTGGTGGGCGAACGCCACGCCTACCCGCTGGTCGCCGTGTATGCCCAGCGCTTTGCGGGCCACCGCTGCGCGCTGCTGGGCGACGCCGCCGTGGGCATGCACCCGGTCACGGCCCATGGCTACAACCTGGGCCTGGCAGGGGTGGAGCGGCTCACGGCCGCGCTGGTGAGCGCGCGCCAGCGCGGGCAGGACATGGGCAGCGCCGACACGCTGGCCCCTTACGCCCAGGGCCACCACCGCCACGCCTGGCCCATCTACCAGGGCACCAACGCCATCGTGCGGCTGTACACCGACGCCCGCCCGGTGCCACGCCTGCTGCGCCAGCTGGTGCTGCAAGGCGCGCGGCGCCTGCCGCCGCTGCAGGCGGCCATCGTGGGGCAGCTGACGGGCCAGCCACCCCAATGGATGCGCGCACTGGCGCTCAGGCCGTAGCCGCGCCCTACCCTGCAATTGACGCAGTGCGGGTAACGGGTGGGGCACTCTGCGGGCACTTCGCCAAAGACGACTCAGGGGGACTTCATTCCCTGATTCCGAGCGTCGCCAGGCCATACAGCGGCGCACCCAGCCACGGGCGCCACAGCAGGTCCATGGCAATACCCGGCCAGCCATAGCCCTCCGCCACGCTTTGCTCGCGCAGCAACTGCAGGCGCGGGTGCACAGCCTCCAGCTCCGCCATGCGGCCCACGCCCCAGCGAAACTCTGCACCCGTAGCCCGCACGCTGGCGTGGCGGGCCGCGCAGCCCACGGCCCGGCGCGTCATCACGTCCAGCACCATGCGCGAGCCTGGCGGCGCATGCTGCGCAAACTCGGCCAGCACAGCGTGCACCTGTGCGGGCGGCAGGTACATCAGCACGCCTTCGCACACCAGCAGCACCGGCGTGGCGCTGCGCTGCGTGGGCAGCCCCAGCCGCTGCCACCAGCCGGGTTGTGACAGGTCCAGATCGGCGTGGCGCATGCGCGGGCACGGCGGAGGCAGCAGCGGCCGGCGCAGCGCCATCACCTCGGGCAGGTCGGCATCGAGCCACTGGTTGGCCCCCCCGTCCAGCCACTGGAAATAGTGGGTCAGCCCACAGCCCAGGTTGACACCCAGGGCCTGCGGATGCGCGGCAAAAAAGGCGCGCCCCGCCTCCTGAATGGCCCGGGTGCGCCACAGCACATGCAGCACCGTGTGCAGGTCGTCCAGCGTGCCGCTCACATCGGCATCCATCTGCGCCAGCAGCGCCGGGGCCACGGCATCGTGGCAGTCTAGCCAGGGAAAATAGCGACCCCCATGGGCACGCGCCGCCAACGGGATGAGCAGGGTGCTGGGGACAGGCGGCAGCTGCGCGCGCTGCAACGGCAAGCTGACAGTGGAACGGGTTATGCCCTCTGCGGGCGCAGCGCTGCGCGGCGGTCGGACAACACGGCGTCGGGCAAGGGACTGCGGCACGGGGCGCTCCTCCGGTGGCAGCGGGCGCCACGGTTGGGTGGAATGCGGTGGGGCCCAGCACGGGGGCCTTAGACCAGGTACTCAGCCGATTCTGAATGGTCTGCCCCCATCTGTCGTGAATGTCCGCAGTGCATGCTGCGGTATGTCAATGCAATCGCTTGGTGGCCAGAGGAATGGCCTGCATAACTCCCTAATCCTTCATCAGTGCCCACACCAGCGCCACCCCGGCGGCCAGCAGGTCCCCAGTGAACGAGCTGTCATTGGCATCGCTGCTGGCCGTGGTGAACGCGCGCTTCTGACGCTCGCGCTCGGCCCGGGCGCGGTCGCGCTCCAGGGCCACCAGGGCGTCGCCAATGTCCACGGGCGACGCCGACGCCACCGGTGCCTTGGCGCTGGCGGCGGCATAACCCTCCATGGCGCGCACCACGGCCTGGGGGTCGATGAGGGAGAACGCGGCGCGGCAATAGGGGCAGGCGTGGTCTTTGCGGATGTCCACGGGCGCGCCGCAGCTGGTGCAGTAGATGGCGCCCACGCGTTGGGCCAGGTCGTCGATCTCGGGGCGCGTCATGTGGCGCACAAAGCCCTTTTCGACCATGAAGGACGAGAAGCTGCTGAAGCGCCCATGCTGGCGCCCGCAGCGGTAGATCATGTAGCGGCCGCTGCGCACCACGTCGAAGCCTTTGGCCAGGCTGGTGTTGCAGCGCGGGCAGGCCATGCTCTCGGCCAGCGGCTGGTGCTGGTCGGTGCGGTGCTCGTGCAGCAGGCGAAACAGCTCCACCACCGACTGGGGCGAGAGCTTGAGGTTTTCGTGCCGGTCAAACCACAGGCCCTGGCAGGCAAAACAAATGTCCAGCTCCAGCGCGTGCCCCTGGTTGCTTGTGAACCGGTGCGCCTCCATGGGCTGGCGGCAAGAGGGGCAGGACGGCTGAGGGTGCATGGCGGCGGTGGCTGTGGCAGGCAGAGCAGAGGTTGGCGCAGATGCTAACCCGGCACAACGCGGGTGGACGCCTGGCAACTGACGCGCAGGTTCACGGCCAAGCCGTGCCAATCCACTAGCATTCGCGCCTCAACAACAAGGAACCAACAACATGGGATTCATGAACTGGCGCGTGAAAAGCGCTGATGTGTTGCAACAAGGCGGCGTGATCGCGCCGGACGAGCGGCTGCCCTGGCCGCAGACGGCGGTGATGGGCGTGCAGCACGTGATTGCGATGTTTGGCGCCACGGTGCTGGCGCCCATCCTGATGGGCTTTGACCCGAACGTGGCCATCCTGATGAGTGGCATCGGCACGCTGATCTTCTTCCTCGTCACCGGCGGCAAGGTGCCCAGCTACCTGGGGTCGAGCTTTGCGTTCATCGGCGTGGTGATTGCGGCCACGGGCTATGCGGGCCAGGGAGCCAACGCCAACATCGGTGTCGCGCTGGGCGGCATCATTGCGTGTGGCCTGGTCTACACGCTGATCGGCGCGCTGGTGCAGGCCATTGGCACGGGCTGGATCGAGCGCTTCATGCCGCCCGTGGTCACCGGCTCGGTGGTGGCGGTGATCGGACTGAACCTGGCGGGCATCCCCATCAAGAACATGGCGGCCGGCAACTTTGACAGCTGGATGCAGGTGGTGACCTTTGTGAGCGTGGGGCTGGTAGCCGTGCTCACGCGCGGCATGGTGCAGCGCCTGCTGATTCTGGTGGGGCTGATCGTGGCCAGCATCATCTACGCGGTGCTGACCAACGGCCTGGGCCTGGGCAAGCCCATGGACCTGACCGCACTGGCCAACGCCGCGTGGTTTGGCCTGCCGAACTTTGCGGCGCCGCAGTTCAGCGGCAATGCCATGCTGCTGATCGCGCCCGTGGCCATCATCCTGGTGGCCGAGAACCTGGGCCACATCAAAGCCGTGACGGCCATGACCGGCCAGAACCTGGACCGCTACATGGGCCGCGCATTCATTGGCGACGGCATTGCCACCATGGTCAGCGGCAGCGCGGGCGGCACGGGCGTGACCACCTATGCAGAAAACATCGGCGTGATGGCGGCGACCAAGATCTACTCCACCGCCGTGTTCCTGTTGGCCGGCATGTTTGCGCTGGTGCTGGGCTTTTCCCCCAAGTTCGGCGCGCTGATCCAGACCATTCCGCTGCCGGTGATGGGCGGCGTGTCCATCGTGGTGTTTGGCCTGATCGCGGTGGCGGGCGCCAAGATCTGGGTGGACAACAAGGTGGACTTTTCGCAGAACAAGAACCTCATCGTGGCGGCCATCACCCTCATCCTGGGCACGGGCGACTTCACGCTGAAGTTTGGCCAGTTTGCGCTGGGCGGCATCGGAACCGCCACGTTCGGGGCGATCCTGCTGTACGCGCTGCTCAACCGCAATGCGGCGTAATCTGTGGATGTGGCCAGGCCGAACCGCATTTGCAAGGGTTAACCCTTAATTTGTAAGAAACGAAGGCTAGCATCCTGGGTTTTGTCCACAGGGCCATCCGCTCACCGGGCGGGTGGCTTTTTTCTTTTTGCGGAGTTTGTTCATGTCCCTGGCCGATCGGGTGCTGTACCCCGACTTTCTGTCCCGCACCATGACCGCCGACGAGGCGGCCGCCCTGATCCCTGCCGGTGCCCATGTGGGCATGAGCGGATTCACCGGCGCAGGCTACCCCAAGGCCGTGCCCGGCGCGCTGGCGCGACGCATCGAGAGCCTGAACGCGCAGGGCCATGGCTTCAAGATCGGCCTGTGGACGGGCGCCAGCACCGCGCCCGAGCTGGACGGTGCGCTGGCCCAGGTGGACGGCATCGAGATGCGCCTGCCCTACCAGTCCGACCCCACGGTGCGCCGCCAGATCAATGCGGGGCAGATGCAGTATGTGGACATCCACCTGTCGCATGTGGCGCAGTTCGTGTGGTTTGGCTTTCTGGGCAAGCTGGACGTGGCGGTGGTCGAGGTGGCGGGCGTGTTGCCCGACGGGCGGCTGATCCCGTCATCCTCGGTGGGCAACAACAAGACCTGGCTGGACCAGGCCGACAAGATCATTCTGGAAGTGAATGCCTGGCACAACCCACAGCTCGAAGGCATGCACGACATCTACTACGGCACCGACCGCCCGCCGCACCGCAAGCCCATCCCCATGACACGGCCCGACGAACGCATTGGCGAGCCCTACCTGCGCTGCGACCCGAGCAAGGTGATCGCCGTGGTGATGACCAACCAGCCCGATCGCAACAGCGTGTACGCCGCGCCCGACGACACCTCCAACCGCATCGCGGGCCACATCATCGAGTTCCTGCAGCACGAGGTGACAAAGGGCCGCCTGCCCAAAGACCTGCTGCCGCTGCAGTCGGGTGTGGGCAACATCGCCAACGCGGTGCTGGCCGGGCTGAACAACGGCCCGTTCGAGAACCTCACGGCCTACACCGAGGTGCTGCAGGACGGCATGCTGGACATGCTGCGCTCGGGCAAGCTGGCCAGCGCCTCGGCCACGGCGCTGTCGCTGAGCCCCGCAGCGATGCAGGACTTCAACGACCGCATCGACTACTACAAGCAGCGCATCGTGCTGCGCCCGCAGGAGATCAGCAACCACCCCGAGCTGATCCGCCGCATGGGCCTGATCGCGATGAACGGGATGATCGAGGCCGACATCTACGGCAACGTGAACTCCACGCATGTGATGGGCTCGGCCATCATGAACGGCATCGGCGGCTCGGGCGACTTTGCGCGCAATGCCTACTTGTCGATCTTCATGACGCCCTCGCTGGCCAAGAACGGCAGCATCTCGTGCATCGTGCCCATGGCTTCGCATGTGGACCACACCGAGCACGATGTGCAGATTCTCGTCACCGAACAGGGGTTGGCTGACCTGCGCGGGCACTCACCCTCGCAGCGCGCCGAAATCATCATCGACCGCTGCGCGCACCCCGACTTTCGACCCGCGCTGCACGACTACGTGGCCCGCGCCAAGCGGGGCGCCGTGGGCCAGCATACGCCGCACCTGCTGAACGAGGCGTTATCGTGGCACCAGCGGTATGTGGAGACAGGCTCGATGCGCCAGCAGACGGCACCCTGAGCGGCCCCCCCGCCCCCCGCGACACCCCGCAGTCACCCTGCCCCCTTCTGTTGACCCGATTGACCGACCGAGGATTGCATGCCCATCTGGAAAAAACCCATCGACCTGAACCAGCTCAACGCGCTCAATGAAAACACCGTCTCGCGGCACCTGGGCATCGAGATCACCGAGCTGGGCGACGATTTTCTGCGGGGCCGCGTGCCCGTGGACCACCGCACCAAGCAGCCCTTTGGCCTGCTGCACGGCGGCGTGAGTGTGGTGCTGGCCGAGTCGCTGGGCTCCATCGGCGCGTACTACGCCAGCCCCGCAGGCCACAACGCCGTGGGCCTGGACATCAACGCCAATCACCTGCGCGCGGCCACCAGCGGCTGGGTGACCGGCACCGCGCGGCCGGTGCACCTGGGCCGCACCACGCAGGTGTGGCAAATCGAAATGGTGAACGATGCAGGCGAGATGACTTGCATCTCGCGCCTGACGATGGCCATCCTGGCGCCGAGATAAAGTGCAACCCCCTGAGGCGCTTCGCGCCTTCCCCCTTCTCTCGCATCGCTATTGATACGGCACGAATCTACTTGAACCGTTCACGCTGAGCCTGTCGAAGCGCTGCGCAAGGTTTCGACAGGCTCAACCCGAACGGATATTTCAAGTTCAATGAGGCCGACTCAATAGCGCGCTCCGGGACGGGGGACACCGCCAGCGCGGCGGGGCGGCGCTTGCGCGGCGGTCCTGGTCTGGCAACGCGCCCGTGGCAAAAGCTGGAGGTGCTTTATGATGAAATCGGCCCCAAGCGCTAGATGAATATGCGCTGGCTGCTATTTATTCAGTAGCATTCTGCTGCGCCAGGCGCTCGCTTTTCCAGTACACATCATCCCCGCCATCCATGCGGTTGAGCACGCGGGCCAGCACGAACATCAGGTCGGAGAGGCGGTTGAGGTACTGGCGTGGCGCGTCGTTCAGGGCCTCTTCGTTGCCCAGGGCGACCACGGCGCGTTCAGCGCGGCGGGCCACGGTGCGGCAGATGTGCGCCTGGGATGCGGCGCGCGTGCCAGCGGGCAGGATGAATTCTTGCAGGCGCGGCAGCGCGGCGTTGTGGTGGGCCAAGGCTTCGTCCAGCGCCAGCACGGCTTCGGCCTTGAGCAATTCAAAGCCCGGGATCGACAGCTCACCGCCCAGGTTGAACAACTGGTGCTGCACCTCGACCAGCAGGGTGCGGACTTCATCGGGCATGGGCTCGCACAGCAGCAGGCCGATGTGGGAGTTGAGTTCGTCCACATCGCCCATCGCGTGAATGCGCAGGCTGTTTTTGGAGACGCGCTGGTTGTTGCCCAGGCCGGTGGTGCCGGCGTCGCCGGTGCGCGTGGCGATCTGTGAAAGTCGGTTGGCCATGTGAATGAGTGCGGGTGAGCAAACGGAAGATGCCGGATTGTCCCCCGAGCGGCCATCCCCCTTTTGCCCGCACGGTCGAGACGCCAAAGCGCCCCTGCGCAGCGGGACGCAGGGGCGCTTGGGGGCGTAGAGAAGTTTCCCCACAGTTTTCCCCACAGTTGGCGGGCCATGCCGCCGGGGTTATCAGTGGGTTGCCGACGTGCGGTTCAATTTATCGATATCTGCCGTGGATACACCCGTGTTGGTGGGCTGCATCTGGTTCCAGGCCTGTGCGTGGTAGGCGTCCCATTCAGCGCGCGACACCATACCGTCGCCGTTGGTGTCCATCAGCCGGGCGTTCGCGCGCATATCGGCCTTGGCAGCGGCCTTGCCGCCGGCTGCGCTGGGGTTGATCTCTGCCACGGGGGCTGCACGGCCATTGCCGGCAGCGGGGTCAGCGGGAGCCGCTGTGCTGCGGCTGGCGCGCTGGTCGACCTTGTTCTGGGCCGCAGAGGCTGCCACACCGCCCGATGCCGTGGGGTTCACCTCAGAGGGTGGGCGGGCCGTGTTGTTGGCAGGCGCCTGGGCCAGTGCGGCGGTGCAGGCGAAGGCAGCGAGTGCGGCGAGAACGGTTTGCTTATGCATGGAATGGCTCCATGGTGGAAGTTGAACAACAGCATCCCGGAGGACACATGCAGTCCATTGTTGGAAGGAGTGCGGGCAGACGCTGTAGGACACGCACGGGCCTGCCGGTCATCCCCCCATCGTCCCGGCGCGTAGGGCGCAGCGCGGAACGAGGCCCTGGTTTGCGCCTACTTTTGGCTACATCCGCGGCGCGCCCAGACACAAAACACGGCCGCGGCGTTACACAGCGCAGGCAAATGTAGGGCGAGGCAACAGCAGGCAAGAGTGCTGGCGTGGGGCCGCTGGCTGCGGTGCAATGCAAGCCTGTTCAACTTCAAAGGAGCTTCGCTTCATGAAAGCACTGCAACGACGCAACTACTCGTTCGACACCCGCAGCGTGATGCTCTTCGCTGCACTCTCTTTGGGGGGTGCAGGAGCTTCGCAGGCACAAACTCCCTCCACCTTGTCGCCCCCCCAATTTGGCCCCGCGAGCAAGAGCACTGCACAGTCAGGCTCAGGTTTTTCGGTGGGGCCCAGCAGTGGCGGCGTCTCCACCGCAGCGGCCGCCGCCTTTGACAAGGCTGACAGCAACAAGGACGGGCAGTTGAGCGCACAAGAGGCCGCCACGCTGCCAGCCATCAGCCAACGTTTCAAGGAACTCGATACGGACAAGAACGGATCGCTGTCCCGCGCAGAATTCGACAAGGGGGTGCAGTCCTGACCCTGCCCCCCGCTTGCCTGCCATGAGCCAGAGGCCGGGGTAAGCGCAACTACCAAAATGCAAAGCCTGCCCGCGCTGGAACTCCAGGGCGCGGGCGGGTCTTTGTGCGTACGAACAGCGACAGACCGATTTCAGTCGTGCAGCGACGACAAGAACTGCTGCAATTCAGGCGTCTGCGGGCTGCCAAACAGCTCGCCCGGTGTGCCCTGTTCGTGCAGGTTCGTGCCAACTGGTATACAAGCTCAATGCACCAGCCTGGCGCACGGAGGCTGTGCACCATGGGGCGGCCTGCCCCGCAACGAGGCCCCACCCAGCACAGCAGGAAACCCAGCGAGCCCACAATGCCCAGCACCAGCGAGCAGAAGAACGCCGAGCCCAGGTTCTTGGTCACGATGCTCCAGGCCTGGCTGAAAGCGGCCACACCGTCGCGCTCACCGCGCGCCACCAGAAACAACGCCACCGGGGGCAGCGCCATGACCAGCAAGCCGGGAATGAAACACAGCATGAAGCCCAGCGACACCACCAGCGAGCTGATGAGCCCCGCCACGAAGGCGGGCACAAAGTCGTCAAAGCCCCGAAAGACATCGCCGATCTGCACCGCTTCGCCGCGCGTCTCCCGTTCGATCATTCGCATGTAGCCCACCATCATGGGCCCGGCCAGCAGGCCCGCGCTGATGCCGGCGACCACCATCACCAGCAAGGTACACACCACATGGGTGAGCACGTTTTTCTTGAAGGTGTCCCGGGCACCCGACAGGCAATCTCCCACACTGGCTGAAGCCATGGCAATCCCTCTCTCTGTGGTTGGTCAACACGATCCGGGGCAGTTTAGCGATCCTGCAGCAGGCGCGATACCCCTCGCCGGGCTGCTCGGTGCCTGAACAGGGCGCACCCCGACTACCTTTCAAATGCAATGCGTGCCTTGGCTGCACAACCATGGGGCCGAACCTAGAATGCTTCTCACTGACCGCACCCACCGGAGACACACACCATGAACGCCCCCACCGCTGCCGCCCACCTGCTGCCCGAAATCCAACTGCGCAACGTGCCCCAGGCCCTCATCGATGCGCTGCAGGCCCGCTTCGGCGCGCAGTGCTCGCTGGCCCAGGCTGTGCGCGAGCAGCATGGGCGCGACGAAGGCTCGCTGCAGGCCCCGCCACCCAGCGCCGTGGTGTTTGCCGAAAGCACGCAGGACGTGGCCGATGCGGTCAAGCTGGCCAGCCAGTACGACGTGCCCGTGATCCCCTACGGCGCGGGCTCGTCGCTCGAAGGCCACCTGCTGGCCGTGCAGGGCGGCATCAGCATCGACGTGAGCCGCATGAACCAGGTGCTGAGCATCAACGCCGAAGACCTCACGGTGACGGTGCAACCCGGCATCACGCGCAAGGCCTTGAACGAAGCCATCAAGGACACCGGCCTGTTCTTCCCCATCGACCCCGGCGCTGATGCCAGCATTGGCGGTATGAGCGCCACGCGCGCCAGCGGCACCAACGCCGTGCGCTACGGCACCATGCGCGAGAACGTGCTGGCGCTGGAAGTGGTGACCGCCAGCGGCGAAGTCATCCACACCGGCACGCGTGCGAAGAAAAGCAGCGCGGGCTACGACCTCACGCGGCTGATGGTGGGCAGCGAAGGCACGCTGGGCATCATGACCGAGATCACCGTGCGCCTGTACCCGCTGCCCGAGGCGGTGAGCGCCGCCATCTGCTCCTTCCCCAGCATCGAAGCGGCCGTGCGCACCACCATCCAGATCATCCAGATCGGCGTGCCGATTGCGCGCGTGGAACTCATCGACCACCACACCGTGCGCATGGTGAACGCGCACAGCAAGCTGACCCTGCGCGAGGAACCCATGCTGCTGATGGAGTTCCACGGCTCGCCCGCCAGCGTGAAGGAGCAGGCCGAGATGGTGCAAGACATTGCCAGCGAATTTGGCGGCCAGGCTTTTGAATGGGCCAGCACACCCGAAGAGCGCACCCGCCTGTGGACGGCCCGGCACAACGCGTACTTTGCCGCCGTGCAAAGCCGCCCCGGCTGCCGCGCCATCAGCACCGACACCTGCGTGCCCATCAGCCGCCTGGCGGACTGCCTGCTCGAATCGGTGCAGGAGGCCGAAGACAGCGGCATCCCCTACTTCTTGGTCGGCCACGTGGGCGACGGCAACTTCCACTTCGGCTACCTCATCGACCCGAACAGCGCTGAAGAGCGCACCAAGGCCGAAGCCATGAACCACACCCTGGTGGCCCGGGCCCTGAGCATGGGCGGCACCTGCACCGGTGAGCATGGTGTGGGCATCCACAAGATGGGCTTTTTGCTGGACGAAACCGGCACGGGCGCAGTGGACATGATGCGCGCCATCAAGCGCGCGCTTGACCCGAAGAACATCCTGAATCCGGGCAAGATTTTTGCGATGTGAGGGCATCGGGCCGTCCCCCGGGACGGCAGAGACCCATGGCCGATCGAGCCGCAAAAAGAATTGCGGGGGTGCCACCAGGTGCATCTCCGTACCCATCAATGAACAACAAGAGAGGTCAACGTGGGTGCTTGGGGAGCGGGTCTCTTTGCCAACGACACAAGCTGTGATGTTCGCGACGACTATGTCCGGCACCTGACGCACGGACTCTCTGCCGAGGAGGCTTGCCAGAAGATCCTGGCCCAATACGGCGATCTGCTCACCAACACGGAAATCGCCTGCCTTGTGTATCTCGCCCTGGCCGACACCGCATGGCGCTATGGGCGACTGGATCAGGCACTGAAAGATAAGGCCCTTTCGCTGCTGCAGTCGGGTGGGGATGTCGATGTGTGGGAGCGGGATGCACCTGACGACGTCGCGTCGCGCCGCAAAACCCTCCAGGCACTGAAGGCCCGCCTCCACACGCCCCAACCGCCTGAAAAGCCGATCCAGGTTTCACAGCCAAAACCAAAGAAGATCCGGACCACAGCCCCTGTGGGAACGGTTTTCTCTTTGGACCTGCCCCTGGGAGGCTCGGCCCTGCTGGTGCTGGTGGGGTTTACGAAGCTGGAGAACAGCGTGGATCCCGTCTTTTCGGTCCTCGGCCAGCGCTTTGCCTCGCCATCAGAGATGCCCGCACAGATTACCGAGCGCGATGCGACGCTGGTGCTTTCAAAGACCTCTTATCAGCCCTATCAACACGTCGCCATTCTTCCCAAGGACGAAAGAAAGAACATACTTTCCGGGCTTGGCCAAACCAGTATCCCAGTGGCCGGCGCCATGCCTTACCAACGCGACCGTACGGTGTGGTTGGCCCTGGGGCGCATTGCCAAAGAAATCGACGCGCACTTGGCTACCGAGCCTGCGCGCGCATAGCACCACGTCCCTGCCCTTGACGTGTGTTGCGTCCGTGCGAGCGCGTTTTGACAGTGCACAGAAAGCCTATGCCATTTGACATGTACGCCAACGACCAGCACAAAGCCATCCAGCACCAGGAAGAGTTCATCTTTGCGCTGGCCCAGGCCAACGCTCCTCAGTTCCCGGCACTTTCAGCGCTATGGGAGGCGTACTACGACGATCCCTGTATCTCATCCGCGCAAGCCAGCGCACTGTTGCATGAACTGATCGCGCTGCTGGCTATCAACGGCGGTAACGCCAACAAGTCCCTGGTGAACACCGTCGTTCGTTTGTTGCCCTTTTTCAGCATGGCGAGCCAAGGCGGCCATGAGATCAGAACGCAGAGTGACTGAGAAGATGTGCCCGCGCATCTAGAAAGCGCAGAAACGGGCATGGAGTTGCGTCGGCCACCCGGCCTGCCGCTGCTGGACGAGTGCGGGGCGCGCACGTGAAGATCACCAAGCGAGTCATGTACTTTCGGCCGAATGCAACGACCTACGGCATGCCAGTTTTCAGAGTGGCGCGCGAGTCCGGCGGCGCTTCTTTCCGGTCCTGCATGCCGTAGTCCCGCACCACAGCGGCCACACGCAAACGGTAGTCGCGGAAAATGCTGGCGCGGCCCAGCCGCTGGGTGTGACGGTGGGCTTCCATCTGCCGCCAACAGGCCACGGCTTCCTCGTCGCGCCAAAAAGACAGCGACAGCAAACGGCCTGGCTCGGTCAGGCTCTGAAAGCGCTCAATGGAAATGAAGCCATCCACTTGCTCCAGCAGCGGACGCAGCGCTGCAGCCGCTTGAAGGTAGACGTCCTGCTGGCCGGGCGCTGTTTGAACCTCAAAGATCACGGCCATCATGCAGCAGGCTCCTGGCGGTGGGCAGACAAGCCCATAGTGCCTTCCACCCCCTGCGTGAACGTGCGCTCCTCGCGCAGGATGAAGCGCTTTTCCTGCGCCAGCGCAAAGTTGGCGCGGCCTTCGGGGTCGCCGCGCAATCGGGCGCGGTAAGCCTCGTAGGCGGCCAGCGAGTCAAAGCCGATCAAACCCCAGGCCTCGTAGTTGCTGCCTTCGTGCGGCAGGAAGTAGCCCAGCAAATGGCCGCCGCAGCGGGGAATGACCTGGCCCCAGCGGTGCGCGTATTCGGCAAACGCCTCGCGCTGGAAGGGGTCGATCTCGTAGCGGATGAAGCAGGTGATCATGAAGCTCTGGAGTGGTTGGTGGACAAGGGCTTCACGATAGGCGGTTGACGGCGCTCAATGGTTCGCCCAAGATCGAACCATGAAAGACGGCCCCCACATCGCACGCATTGCCGCGCTCATCGGCGACAGCGCACGCGCCGAAGTCCTCACCGCCCTGATGGCGGACCGCGCGCTCACGGCCACCGAGCTGGCCGACATTGCAGGCGTGACCAAGCAGACCATCAGCGCCCACCTCGCCAAGCTGCTGGATGCCGGCCTGATCGCCGTGGAGAGCCAGGGCCGGCACCGCTACTTCCGGCTGGCAGACCGGGATGTGGCGCACTTGCTGGAGTCGCTGATGAACGTGGCGTTTCGCGCCGGTGCCGTGCGGCTGCGCGCCAGCCCTCGGGAGCCTGCGCTGCGCCGCGCGCGCATGTGCTACGACCACTTGGCGGGCGAGGTGGGCGTGCAGTTTTATGAAGCACTGGTACGCCAGGGCATGCTGCAGGCCACGCCCCAGGGGGCGGCCATCACGCCCGCTGGCAAGCAATGGTTTGCGCACGTGGGGATCGACACGTCCATGCTGGGGCAGCAACGGCGCATGGTGTGCCGCCCCTGCCTGGACTGGAGCGAGCGCCGCCACCACCTGGGCGGCGCCCTGGGCGCGGCGCTGCTGCAGCGCCTCTTCGACGGGGGATGGGCCCACCGCGCTCAGGACTCGCGCGTGGTGCACTTCACCCCCAAGGGCGAGCTGGCGCTGCGCCAGTGGCTGGCCACCCATTCGGATGCCCCGAACCCCAGTGCCGCACAAGGCCCCGCACCATGCTGAATACCCTGCTGCTTTTCATCGCCACGGCCCTCGCTGAAATTGTGGGCTGCTACCTGCCCTGGCTGTGGCTCAAACAAGGCAAGCCCGCGTGGCTGCTGTTGCCTGCTGCCGCGAGCCTGGCGCTGTTCGCATGGCTATTGACGCTACACGACACCGCAGGCGCAGGCCGCGTGTATGCGGCCTACGGCGGGGTCTACATAGGGGTGGCACTGGTATGGCTGTGGGCGGTGGATGACATCCGCCCCACGCCATGGGATGTGGCGGGCGTGCTGGTGGCGCTGGCGGGCATGGCGATCATCATGCTGCAACCTGCGCGCTGACGCAGACTTGCGCCGTGGACCGGGCGCAGACCAGCGCCTCGGGAAGCGACTCAGTTCACCTTGATCAACCGCCAGTCGATGCGGTTGTCCGGCCGCTGCATCAGCTCCACGTTTTTCTTCATGGCCCAGGCCAGCATCTGGTTGTGCAGGGGGATGTGGGCCACGGTGTCGTTCTGCAGCTGCAGGCCTTCGGTCAATAGGCGGTTGCGCACGGGCAGGTCGGTCTCGGTCTTCACGCGGTCCACGATGTAGTCCATGCGCTCGTTGCTGTAGCGGCCCAGGTTGTAGTTGCCGTCGCCGCCCGTGGTCTTGGTGCGGGTGAGCGACTGCAGCGTGTAGAGCGCATCGAACGTGGGCACGCCCCAGCTCAGCAGCGCGATGCTGGCCTCGTGCCGCTGGGCCATGGGGTAGTAGCTCACGGCGGGCATGGTGCGCAGCTTGGCCTTGACGCCGATGCGCGACCACATGGCAGTGATCGCCTGGCACAGTTGCTCGTCCTGCACTATGGCGTTGTTGCTGCAGGCAAAGTCCACCTCAAAGCCATCGCTGTAGCCGGCCTGCGTCAGCAGCTCTTTGGCGGCATTAGGGTCGTAGGGCAGACGCTTGTCCACCGCGTCGGTCCACCCGTTGACCAGGGGCGACACCATCGCGCCGGTGGGTTTGGACATGCCGCGCATGGTCACGCGCTGCAGGGTCGCGCCATCGATGGCCTGGTACAGCGCCTTGCGCACGCGCAGGTCCTTCAGCGGGTTCTTGCCCTTGATGTTGCTGCCCGGCAGCTCGTCGCGAAACTGGTCCATGGCTAGGTACACGGTGCGGTTCTCCACCATCTCCATGACCTTCAGCTGGGGGTTGGCCTTGAGGCGCCCCAGGTCCTGGATGCTGGTGTCGCGCACCATGTCCACCTCGCCAGACAGCAGCGCGGCAATGCGCGTGGCCTCGGACTTGATGGGCAGGTAGGTGATCTCGGTCACGTTGCCTTCCGCCTTGCCCGCGTTCCACCAGCCCGGGTTGGCAGCGAACACGATCTTCTGGTCGGGCACCCATTCCTTGAGCACGAACGGGCCTGTGCCCATGGCATTGCGGTGCGAATAGGTTTCGTCCTTCGCCTTGATGTCCTTGGGCTCCACTGCGTTGTTCTTCTCGGCCCAGGCCTTGCTCATCACGCGCAGCTCGGTCAGCTGGTTGAGCAGCACGGGGTTGGGGTTCTTCAGAAAGATGTCGATGGTCTCGCCATCCACCTTGGCAATGCGGTCCATGCCCTGGGTGTAGATGGCGTAGGTGGAGGTCTTGCTCATCGCGCGCTGCAGCGAATAGACCACATCGTCCGCCGTCATGGGCGAGCCGTCGCTGAACTTCACGCCCTGGCGCAGCTTGAAGCGCATCTGCGTGGGGCTGACCGGCTGCCACGACGTGGCCAGCAGCGGCTCCACCCTGAGCGTGCGGCTGTTGAACATCACCAGCGACTCATACACCGCCGCATGGATGCCGTTGCCCAGAGCGCTGTTCTGCGAATGGATGTCCATGGTCTGGATGTCACTGGAGCCGGACCACTTGAAGGGTTTGGCCGACACGGCGGGGGAAACAACGACTGCCAGGGCCAGGGTGGCTGCCGCTGGCAATGAAAACTTGAATGGCATGAAAACTCCCTCATCAATGAAGCGTTACGAACCGGAAATATGCAGCAGGACGCGCACCAGCCCAAGCGCTTGGCAAGCGGTGTAGTGCAGGTGATTCATCGCTGGCGCCAGGACCATCGCGCAATCACTGCGCCTGGGATACGCGGCCCCACTGGCCGCGCATGTCACGGCTTTTGCGGCAAGGCCAGCGGGTACCGCGCCGCCGCTGCATCCGTCCCCACCTGCAGCAGGTTGATCACCCCCATCACATCGTCTACCAGCCACACGGCCTTCTCCAGCGCGTCGGACTGCGCCTGAGACTGCACGCAGCCCTTGAGCGTCACCAGCCGCCGCTCACCCAGCACCCACACGCTGGTGTCGTCAAAGCGGCCGTCCTGCTGGATGTAGCGCTGCACGCGCGGGATGATCTCGGCATCGTACAAGTAGGAGTTGGGCAGGCGACAGCGCCCCACGCGGTGACAACTGCCGCCATGTTGGGAGCGCACATGCGCTAGCTCGCGCACCTCGGCCTCGGTGTACAGCGGCCCCGCGGGCACAGGGCACTCGGCGATGGCATGGGTCACCTGAACGAAAGGGTCGTTGAAGGCGTTGGTGCGCGGCGGGCCATCGGCAGGGGCCTGGGCGGCGCCCCCTGCAGCGCACAGGGCCATGGCCGATCCGCCCAGCAGGGCACAAAGCGACCGATACGACGGATACAAGCGCATGAATGAATCCCCGGCTGCGGGCCAGCGCCGCAGGCGACGCCATCCTACGGGCGTGGTGTTCTGCAGTAAAGACAGACGCAGGTACGCAGAACGCGGCGCAGTCCTGCAGACGGCGCAATCCACAACGGGATGATAGAGGGCAGCTCCGGCAGCTGGACGACCCCGCAGACCAAACGCTTCACTATTGATAGCAAACTAGACATATAACACCTGCGCATGCAGCAGATTGAATGCCCAAAATTCCTGCGCCACCCCGCCGCGCAAACCCAGGCGGCCCCACCGACTTTGCCTTGCCGCCTACGATGCCACACGCATGCTACGCAATGACTTGATCGTCCACCGCCCCGAAGGCCTGTATTGCCCGCCTGGCGACTTTTACATCGACCCCTGGCGGCCGGTGGAGCGGGCCGTGATCACGCATGCCCATTCAGACCACGCACGCATGGGCTCGGCCCACTACCTGGCACACGAGGGCAGCGCAGGCACGCTGCACAATCGGCTCGGGGCGGACATTGATCTGCAGACGCTGGGATATGGCGAGGTCATCGAACACCACGGCGTGCGCCTGTCGCTGCACCCTGCGGGCCATGTGCTGGGCTCGGCCCAGGTGCGCATCGAGCACGGCGGCCAGGTGTGGGT